>Ga0105047_10016589_pt1 | contig 11539 bp, 8 predicted proteins | sample MAT04_FD_78384 | JGI IMG/M metagenome (GOLD analysis project Ga0105047, IMG submission 78384) | Freshwater microbial communities from Lake Fryxell liftoff mats and glacier meltwater in Antarctica - MAT-04 (megahit assembly) | ecosystem: Environmental > Aquatic > Freshwater > Ice > Liftoff... | reverse complement strand
CGACGCAACGGGCGAACCGAACCTCAGCGCGCTCGTACCGCGATCGACGGCTGGCCCGGGGCGGGGGCGACGGGGCTGAGCACCGCGACGAGGTCGCCGTCCTGCCGCTCGTCGGTGAGCACGACTGCCCAGGCCAGCCTCGGGTCGGCGCTGCGCAGCACCAGGCCGACGGCGTCCGAGGCGGCGCCGGTCAGCTCGGCCAAGGGCTGCACACTGGTCGTCCCCGGTGCGATCCGCAGCGACGTGACACCGAGCACGCCGTCCGGACCCACCAGCTCCAACGTGGCCTGCGCCACGCCGGTGACCCCGGGGACGGGGACGGCGCCGATGACGACCTCACCGTCGACCCCGGGCGGCAGGGCGAGCGGACCTGCGGCGCCGAGCGCCACCGAGGGCGCCCAGGCACGGTCCAACGGCGGACCGTCCTGCGGGTCACCCACCGCGTCCGGCGGCAGGCCGACGCCCAGACCCCGGGTGAGCAGCGCGCCGGCGACGACCTCGACATCGGCATCCACCACGAGCGTGTAGTGACCGGCGGGCAGCCCGCCCAGTGGGACGTCGAGCACGGCACCGGCCTCGAGGTCGACCTCGGTCGCCCCTGGCAGCTCGACCGATCCCTCGGGACCGAGCAGGCTGATGGTCGCCGTGCCGGCCTGCGTTCCCGGCGCGAGCAGCCGGAGCAGCGCGACGTCGGCCCCGTCGACCGTCGAGCCCGTGACCGAGAGCCCCGGCACCACCTGGCGCAGCGCCGGGGCGGCGCCCGGGACGACGTCGTCCGTACCGGCCGGCACCAGGCCCCGCAGCGCGCTGTCCTGGAGGTAGGCACCGACCAGGCCGCCGGACGCCACCACGTGCACGACGACGCGCTCCTGCTCGGCGGCGACGCCCTCGAGCAGGACGACGCGCTCCTCGCCTGCCGGAACGAGGTACTGCGGTGCGCCGGCGAGCTCCACCGGACCCGACGGTCCCCACAGGTCGACGGAGACGGTCGCCGCGGTCCGGCCGGGGTTGTCCAGGACCAGCCGGGCGCTCGACCCCAGGGAGGTGCCGGCCCCCACGAGCCAGGACTCGGTGCTGGCACGGCTGCACGAGGCCGCGACGAGGCCGCGCAGGTCCCCGTCGGTGGTGAGCGCGGTCGTGGCACCGGCGACCCAGGCGGGCACCTGCCCCGCCGGCTCGGCACGCAGCACCAACCCGCCGGGCACGTCCGGCAGGCTCCCCCCGGCGGCGGCGCCATCCGGGACCACGGCGATCAGGGGCTCGACGCCGTTGGGACCCAGCGGGTCGAGCCGGGTCGCCGCGGCCGTCGACGAGCCGTCCGGGCTGACCGTGACCAGGCCGAGCCCCGAGCTCGAGGCGACGGGGGTGGGGTCGAAGGCCGGGTCGTAGGCCGCGTCCGAGCCGGACTCCGGCTCGGTGGGCAGCCGGACCGGCCCCGGGCAGACCAGCTCGGTGGCCGCGGCCGGCACGTCGACCGTCACCAGCGCGATCTCCTGCGGGGCGACCGAGCCGCGCCACGTCCCGGCGACGGCGATGGCGACGGTCAGGGCCAGCACTCCGAGCCCGGTCACCACGGCTCCGACGACGGCCAGCGGTCGGCGACGGGCCGGGTCGGCCCGCTCCGGGTCGGTGGCCGTCCGCGGACGGGGGCTCATCGCGCCGCCCGCCGTCGTCGGACCGGCACCGCGAGCAGCAGGCTGACCAGCAGCACGGTGCCCTGCAACGCCGCCCACGCAGTCCGGCCCGGCGGGACGTGCCGGACCGTCAGGTGCCCGCCCTCGGCCGGCACGGCGAACGCCTGACGCCAGCTCGTCTCCACGGCACGCAGCGGCCTCCCGTCGAGCCAGGCCCGCCAGCCCGGGTCCGCCCGCTCGGCGAGCACCAGCTGCCGGGGGAGGTCGGCGGGCGCGAGGCCGGCGTCCACGACCCCGTCGGAGGCCGGGACGGCACCGAGGTCCATCCCCTGCGCCCCGCCCCCGGCCGAGACCAGTCGGGCCCACGCGACCGTCCGGGCACCCTCGGCGGTGGCGACCCGCCAGATGATCCCCGCCTCGGTCTGCGTCATCCGCTCCAGGCCGTCGGTCGAGTCCAACCGACCCACCAGGGCAGTGCTTGCCACCTCACCGGTCGGATCCGGCGCGACCAGGACGGCACCGACCCCGAGCGCGGCCAGGCCGTCGGCACCGTCGGCAGCACCGGCCACCAGCCGGGCGAGCGCGGTGGCGTACTCCTCGCCCGCCGCGTCGGGCGGCAGGACGGCAGTCGAGTCCGGTGGTCCGCCGAGCGGCCGGGCGGTGGCGACCCTGCCCAGCTCGGTGAGCTGGACCCCGTCGCGGCGCAGCAGGGTGCCGCGCACCGCCGCCGACGGGTCAACCTCCAGCGCCAGCACCCGCACGTCGTCGGCCGAGGACTGCATCTGCAGACCGACGGCCGGCACCACCGGGACGTCGGAGGTGACGAGCTCCAGCTCGCCCCGGCGCACCGCACCGGACCAGCCGGACACGACGACGACGGGGCCGAGGACGACGAGGACCGCCAGCCCGGCGGCGCCGAGCTGGCGCCACCCGAAGTCGTGCCCGGCCACCGCCTCGCGCATCCCGGCCGCGCCGACGAGGGCGGCGCCGAGCAGGCCGAGCAGCGCCAGGCTGACCCCGCCACCCGGCCACGCCGTGACGAGCCAGGTACCGACCGGTTCGAGGTCGGCAACGGCCGTGGGGGTCAGGCCGCAGCCCACCGCGGCGGCCAGTCCGAGGGCGGCGACCAGCCAGCCGATCCGCGCCGCCCGGCCACCGCGGCGAGCCACCAGGGCGAGCAGTGCGGGGACCAGGATGACGCCGGCACCGGCCAGTGCCACGACGCCGGCTGCCCAGGAGGTGCCGGACCCGTCCGGCGAGACCGGCCACCCGAGCAGCTGCTGCCAGGCCGGCGCCCCGGTGGCGGCTGACGGCACGCCGGGGTCGGTGAGCAGCACCCGCCACCCGCCGTCGGCCCAGGTCCGAGCCGCCTGGGTGATCGTCGGGCCGTGCAGGACGAGGGCCGGCAGGGCGACCCACGCCAGCCGGCCTCGCGGGCGCGCCACGACGGCCACCACGACCAGGGCCACCAGCCCGGCCAGGAGCAGCACCGGCGCCCCGGCGCTGACCAGGGCGAACGCGAGCCCGGCGCCGGCCGCGGCGCCGAGCGAGGGCTCGGCGGTCCGGACGACGCTCGGGCGAGGTGCGGGGCCCTGCGGCGCCACGCCGACCCGCTGCGCTCCCACCAGTCCGGAGACGACGACGTCGACGCGTGCGACACCCACCGCTCTGGCCAGGCCGAGCGCGACCCACGGCAGGGCGAGGTGGGCGAGGACGGCCCCGAGGCGACCCTGGCTCGTGGCGAGCAGCAGCGCCGGAGCGCCGGCCCAGACGAGGGCGGCCCAGGCGCGCAGACCGACCGACCGGGTGGCCGCGCCGGCGGCGAACCAGGCGCCCAGAGCGGCCAGCACGAGCGCCCCCAGCTGGATCGCCGCGACCGCGGCCCCGACCGAGCCCAGCAGCGCCGTCGCCGGCAGCAGCGCGATGAGCAGCGGGTCGACCGGACCCGCCGACCCCAGACCGCCAGGGATCCACCCCGTCGTGACGACAGCCCACAACCGCCCGAGATCCTCGTCGCCGAGGGCGAGACCGCCACCGGAGAGCCGGGCGCCGGCGAGCACGGCGCTGATCGACGGGCCGAGGGTCACGGCGCTCAGCCCAGCCGCGACGAGCAGGACGCCGGCCAGGACGGCGCGACGTCGGCTGCGCAGCGCCGCGAGCTCGGCGAGCTCCAGCTCGCTGGGAGCCTCCCGCGAACGTCGGCGGGCGGCCGCGGTGAGCCGGCGGTCCTGCGCCTGGCCGAAGACCTCACGCCAGGACACCTGGAGCGGGCGCAGCGCCGAGCGACGCACGCGCGCCGTGGCGGCGGCCGTGCGGCGAGCCTCGCGGACCTGGCCCGGCCGGGCCAGGACGACCCACGGGGCCACGAGCTCGGGCAGGACGAGGTCGGGCTCCTTGGTCACCAGGCGCAGCAGGGCTCGGCCGATCCCGCTCACCAGGGACACGGCGGCGACCACGGGGACGAGCAGCAGCGGGACACCGGCGAGCTGGCCGTGCAGGTAGGCCTCGCGCCGTGCCATGGCCGTGCGTCGCCGACCCCAGGCCGGACGTCCACCGGTGAGGCTCGCCTGGGCATGGCGCACCACGGCGCGCGGGACGACGACGACGCGGTGACCGGCAAGCCTGGCCCGCCGCGACAGGTCCAGGCCGTCGCCGTAGGGCCCCAGCGCCGGGTCGGTGCCGCCGAGGGCCGACCAGACGTCGTGCCGGACCAGCGCACCGGCCAGCCCCACGCCGAGCACGTCCTCCCGGCCGTCGTGCTGGCCCTGGTCGACCTCCGGCTCGTCCAGGCCGGTCATCCGTCGACCGAACCGCGAGGTGGTCACGCCGACCTCGAGCACGCGGGGCGGGTCGGACCACGACAGCTGCTTGGCACCGGCCACGGCGACCGACGGCGCGATCTCGACCGCCCGCAGCAGCTCGGCCAGCGCGGTGGGGGCCGGCGCGGAGTCGTCGTGCAGCAACCACAGCCAGCCGCCCTCCGGGACCTGCGTGCCGAGCTCGGCCAGCGCGCGCCGCACGGCGTGGCCGAAGGTGGGCGCGTCGGGGGTGGCCACCACCCGGAGGGCGAGCTCCGGCACGTCCGGGAGCCGTCCCACCAGGCCGGTGGGGTCGCCGGTCCCCACTGCACCGGCGTCGACCAGCACGGTGCGCTGCGGGAGCGTGGTCTGGGCCGCCAGCGCCGTCAGGGTCGGGTCGAGGTAGTCGGTGACGCCGCGGGTCACCAGGACCGCGGTGACCTGGACGGCGTGGGGTCGGGGGACCGAGGTCGCCGGTACCTCACGAGCCTGGGTCATCGGATCTCATCCTGCGCCCGCCTGCTCGGCGGCGGCGCTCAGACGACGCGTCGCTTGAGCTTGCGGCGCTCGCGCTCGGACAGCCCGCCCCAGATGCCGAACCGCTCGTCGTGGGCCAGGGCGTACTCCAGGCACTCGGCGCGGACGTCGCAACCGGTGCACACGCGCTTGGCCTCGCGGGTGGAGCCGCCCTTCTCGGGGAAGAACGCCTCGGGGTCGGTCTGGGCGCACAGGGCGCGCTCCTGCCAGCTCAGCGGCGTCTCGTCCTGCGGTGCGGCGAAGAGCGGCAGCACCGGCGCCACGTCCGGGCGCACCTCGGCGACGAACTGTGCGTCGTCATCGAACACGTTCCACATGTCGAGAGCCTCCGTGCCCACCTCGGTGCCCGTCGGGGCCTGTGCCAGCCGTCCTCGGTCGCGTGAGGGGGTCTCCCTCACCTGCGTCCTTCGGTCGCCCGCACAAACCGCATTGGTGGAATTACACGCGTGTCATCCGCTGGAGTCAAGCCAGGATGTGTTAAGTGGCCCGACCGGCGGCCCCGCGAGCGGGTGAACTCTCACCCGGACGGCCGACCTACCCTGGTGCGATGAGCACACCGCCACCCGGCCGGGCCGCCGCGACCGGCCCCGCCTCCACCTCCCGAGCTGTGACCGGCGATCTGCCCACGGTGCTGCGCGGGCTGCTCACCGAGCCCGGCCGCCCCCGGCTGACCTGGTACGGGCCCGACGGCGAGCGCGTCGAGCTGTCCGGCCACGTGCTCGACAACTGGGTGACCAAGACGACCAACCTGCTCGTCGAGGAGCTCGACCTCGGGCCGGGTCGTTCGGTCCTGCTCGACCTGCCGGCCCACTGGCGCACCGTGGTCTGGGCGTTGGCCGTCTGGCGCACCGGCGCCTGCGTGCTGCTCGGCCCGGCGGGCCGCCACCGGCCCGACGTCGTCGTCACCGCAGACCCGCAGTCGCCGAGGGACCCGGGCGCCGAGGTCGTCGTCGTCGCCCTGCCGGCCCTGGCCCGCGGCGTCGGCGCCGACCTGCCGGCCGGCGCCATCGACGCCGCGGCGGCTGTGATGACCTACGGAGACCGCCTCGGTGCGGTGCCGCCGACCGACCCGGCCCGCGCGGCCCTGCGGGTGGACGACGGCGACCCGGTGCGGCACGGCGACCTCCTGGCATGGGCGGCCGCCGCCTGGGGCACCGAGCCGGGCGCTGCCCCGGCCCCCGGCGCCCGCGTGCTGGTCGAACCCGCCGACGAGGCCGCCGGCCCCGTGCTGCGGGCGGTGCTGGCGGTCTACGCGCGCGGCGGCTCCGTGGTGCTGTGCGCACCGTCGCTCTCCACGGAGCTCGCTGGTGATCCGACCCGCCGCGAGCGTCTCGCCTCCGCCGAGCGCGTCACCGGCTGACGGCGGTCAGGGCACGTCGGCCTGCACGACGGTGCCCCGGCCGTAGACCGTGAGTGGCCCGTCCTGCGCAGCGGCGAAGACGGCCTGGCCGCGCTCCAGGGTCATCGAGCCGCTCACCGTCGAGGCCAGCGTCACCCCGCCGTCCAGGCACAGCAGGACCCGTGGTCCGCGCCCCGGGAGCGGGCTGAGGGTGCCCTCGACCTTCGTGACCGAGAGCTCGAAGTCGTCGACCGGGGCGTAGAACAGCCGCGTCGCCCCGTAGAAGACCTCCGGGGCGATCCGGATCGGCGGGGCGGCCACCCAGCTGATCGCGTCGAGCATCCCGGCCACGTCCAGGTGCTTGGCCGTCAGACCACCGCGCAGCTCGTTGTCCGAGCAGGCCATGATCTCGATCGCCATCCCGGACAGGTAGGCGTGCACCGTGCCGACCGGCACGAACATCGCCTCCCCGGGCTGCAGGGTCACGGGATTGAGCAGCAGGGTGGCGACCGCGGCGGCGTCGCCCGGGCACTCCTGGCCCAGCACCACCACCGTGCGGTCGGCACGCGCGGACGGCGATCCGTCCCACAGCCGCGCAGCGCAGGCCTCGGCGACCTCGGCGACGACCTCGGCCGACGGCCTCGTCGCCGGGTCGAGCAGGGAGCGGAAGACGGCTTCGACCCCCGCGGCGTCCGGCTGCGCAGCGAGCATCTCGCGCAGCCGGTAGGTCAGGGCGGTGTCCAGCCCGGCGAGCAGCTCGGCCGCGCGGCGCGGGGCACGCAGCCCGCAGACCGCCTCGAACGTCGACAGCGCGTAGACGAGCTCCGGCTTGTGGTTGCGGTCGGGGAAGGAGCGGTGCGGGGCGTCCCGCGGTACCCCGGCGGCCTCCTCGGCGGCGAACCCGGCACGGGCGCGCTCGAGGTCGGGGTGCACCTGGAGGGACAACGGCGAGTCGGCCGCGATGATCTTGAGCAGGTAGGGCAGCCGGGGGCCGAAGCGGGCGATGACGTCCTCGCCGAGGGCGCCGACCGGGTCCCGGTCGATCCACTCCGCCAGGGTGCTGGCGCCGCTGTCCGGCTCGATGATCGCCGGTGCCGACGGGTGCGAGCCGAACCATGCCTCGGCGACCGCGCGGCCGTCGGGGTCCATCCCGAGCGCGCGCGGGATGGCGGTCGGCGAACCCCACGGGTAACGGCGCGACGTCGGTGTCAGCGGAAGCACGGGTCCTCCTCGAGCTGCTCAGACCCCTCGACCCTAGCGACTGCGGTGGTGCGCAGGACGGGACCGACCCGCCGCCGCACCGGACCCGCCCGCCGGATCACACCGACGGCTCAGGGCACGTCGGCCTGGACGAGCGTGCCGCGCCCGCTGAACGTCAGCGGACCGTCCGACGCCGGGGCGAAGGCTGCCTGCCCCCGGCCGAGCTTCACCGTGGCGCCGTCGTCGCGGGCGACCGTCACCGACCCGTCGAGGCAGAGCAGCACACGGGGGCCTCGACCCGGCAGCTGGTGGGCACCCTGGTCCGTCGTCGTCGCCACCGACAGCTCGAAGTCGTCCACCGGGACGTGGAAGACCCTCGTGGCGCCATGGACCTGCTCGGGGGCGATCCGGATCGGCGGTGCCGCGACGTAGTCGACGTTGGCCAGGAGCTCGGGGATGTCGACGTGCTTGGGCGTCAGCCCGGCCCGCAGCACGTTGTCCGAGTTTGCCATGAGCTCGATCCCGGTCCCGTGCAGGTACGCGTGGACGGCGCCGGCGGGGACGAACAGCGCTTCGCCCGGCTGGAGCGTCACCACGTTGAGGAGCAGCGAGGTGACGACGCCGGGATCGCCGGGGTACGCCTCGGCGAGCCGGACGACGGTGCCGTCCGCGCGCGGGGACGTCGTGCCGTTGAGCAACCGGGAACGGCAGGCCTGGGCCACCTCCTCGACCTCCTGCGCCGCGGGTCGCAGCTCGGGCTCCAGCAGCCGACGGAACGCCGTCCGGATGCCCTGGAAGGTCGGTTCGGCCCGAAGGACCTGCGACAACGAGCGCGCCAGCGGCACGTCCAGCCCCTCGAGCAGCTCGGCCGCCCGGCGCGGCGCGCGGAACCCGCACAGCGCCTCGAAGGTCGTCAGCGCGTAGATGAGCTCCGGCTTGTGGTTGCGGTCGCGGTAGTTGCGCTGCGGGTCGCCGACGGCGATGCCGGCGGCCTCCTCGAGCGCATAGCCCTGCCGGGCGCCGTCCAGGTGCGGGTGGACCTGGAGGCTGAGCGGACGCTCCGCAGCGATGATCTTGAGCAGGTACGGCAGCACGGGGCCGAACCGTGCTACGACGCCGTGCCCCAGGGTCGCCTCGGGGTCGCGGGCGATGGCCTCGTCGAGGCTCAGGTCCGCTCCGTCCACGGCCATCACCGAGGGTGCGCTCGCATGGGCGCCGAACCAGAGCTCGGCCGCAGGGCGGCCCGTCGGCTCGACGCCGAGGATCTCCGGGATCGCCGTCGCAGAGCCCCAGGAGTACTCCTGGAGGCGGGGGGTCAGCACGTGCACGGGCGCCTCGATCCGTCGACTCTCGGTCACGGTCATCGTAGCGACGGACCCGCCCGCCACCGAGGACGACGGTCGGCAGCGGCCCAGGGCCGTCACGAACCCAGCGCCGACTATGCTGGCCGCGCTTGTCAACGCACCCTGAGGAGACCCGTGAACGACTCACTCCCCGCCCGCCGCGCGGCGATCCTGGCATCCGTCAGGCAGTATGCCGAGCTCTCGCTGGCCGCGACGGAGTTCGTTCCGGGCGAGAGCATCGTCCCGGTCTCCGGCAAGGTCCTCGACGGTGAGGACCTCGCCGCTCTCGTCGATTCCTCGCTCGACGGCTGGCTGACGGCCGGCCGGTTCACCACCGAGTTCCAGGACACCCTCGCCGACTACGTCGGCACCCGGTCGGCCAGCTTCGTCAACAGCGGCTCGTCCGCCAACCTCTGCGCGCTGTCGGCCCTCACCAGCCTCAAGCTCGGCGAGCGCAGGCTGCGCCCGGGCGACGAGGTCGTCACGGTCGCCGCCGGGTTCCCCACGACGGTCAACCCCATCATCCAGAACGGCCTGCTCCCCGTCTTCGTCGACGTCGAGCTCGGTACCTATGACGCGATCGGCGACCAGCTCCGCGCGGCGATCGGGCCCAAGACCCGGGCGATCATGATGGCGCACACCCTGGGCAACCCGTTCGACCTCGACCTCGTCCAGGAGCTGTGCAAGGAGCACGATTTGTGGCTCGTCGAGGACTCCTGCGACGCCCTGGGCTCGACCTACCGCGGCCAGCGGACCGGTTCGTTCGGCGACACCGCGACAGTCTCGTTCTACCCGGCGCACCACATCACCACCGGTGAGGGCGGCGTCGTGTTCTCCAAGTCGCCCCTGGTCACGCGCCAGGTGGAGTCCTTCCGCGACTGGGGCCGTGACTGCTACTGCGAGACCGGCCAGGACAACACCTGCGGCAAGCGCTTCGGCTGGACGCTCGGCGACCTGCCGGCCGGCTACGACCACAAGTACACGTACAGCCACATCGGCTACAACCTCAAGGGCACGGACATGCAGGCCGCGCTCGGCCTGAGCCAGCTGGCCAAGCTCGACCACTTCATCGCCCGGCGCAAGGAGAACTTCGCCTACCTCGCGGCCCGGCTCGCGGGGGTGGAGGGCCTCGTCCTGCCGGTCGCGACCCCGCACTCCGACCCGGCATGGTTCGGCTTCCCGATCACCCTGGCCGACGACCTCCCCGTCGACCGGGAGGACCTGATGCGCCACCTAGAGTCCAAGAAGATCGGCACCCGGCTGATCTTCGCCGGCAACCTGCTGCGCCAACCCGCCTACCGGGGGGTCGATCACCGCGTGGTCAGTGACCTGCGCAACTCCGACACGGTGATGAACCGCTCCTTCTGGCTCGGCGTCTACCCCGGCCTGACCGAGTCGATGCTCGACTACGTCGCCGACACCCTCATCGCGTTCCTGCACGCCGCCAGGAGCCGCTGAGATGCACTACCTCGTCACCGGCCACACCGGGTTCAAGGGTGCCTGGTTGTCGATGATGCTCGCCGCCCGCGGCGAGACGGTCTCGGGGCTGTCCCTCGACCCGGCCGAGGACGCGGTGTACACCACAGCAGGCGTCGGTGAGCTGCTCGCCAACGACCTGCGGGTCGACGTCCGTGACCCCGCCGGCCTCGTCGACGCGTTCGCCGACGTCCGGCCCGACGTCGTGCTGCACCTTGCGGCCCAGCCGCTGGTCCGCGAGTCCTATCGCGACCCCCGCACGACCTTCGAGACCAACATCCTCGGCACCTTCAACGTCCTGGAGGCGACGAGGGTGACCGGCAGCGTGACCGCCCAGGTGATCGTCACCACCGACAAGGTCTACCGGAACGTCGGCCAGATCTGGGGCTACCGCGAGCCCGACCCGCTGGGCGGCACCGACCCGTACTCGGCGTCCAAGGCCGCGGCCGACCTCGTCACCCAGTCGTGGATCGCCAGCTCGGGCGCAGCGGTCGCCACCGGGCTCGCCCGGGCCGGCAACGTCATCGGCGGGGGCGACGTCTGCGCCGAGCGGCTCATGGTCGACCTCGTCGCGGCGTTCTCCGCCGGCGAGCCGGTGCGACTGCGCTACCCCCACGCCGTGCGCCCGTGGCAGCACGTCCTGGACTGCCTCAACGGCTACCTCACGCTCTCGGACGCACTGCTGCACGGCGAGGCCGCGGGGGAGGCGTTCAACTTCGGCCCCGACACGACGTCGTTCGTCCCGGTGGGCGAGGTGGCCGGCGAGGTCGCGCGACTGTGGGGCCCGGGCTGCCAGGTCGAGCTGGACCAGGGCGAGCACGCCCACGAGGCGAACCTGCTCGCCCTCGACGCCCGCAAGGCCGAGCTCGCCCTGGGCTGGCGCAACCGGCTCGGGTTCCACGACGCACTGGCATGGACCGTCGAGTGGGAGAAGGCCGTCCGCAGCGGCGGGGATGCGCGCGAGGTCTCGATGGACCAGATCGCTCGGTTCGCCGCGCTGGCCGCGGTCCGATGACCCCGGGCCAGATCCCCCGCCGGGCCACCGACGTCACTGTCGTCGGCGCCGGCCCGGCCGGGCTCTTCGCCGCCTACTACGCGGGGTTCCGAGGGCTGACCGTGACGGTGGTCGACGCGCAGCCCGAGCCGGGGGGACAGGTCGCCGCGCTCTATCCGACCAAGGTCATCCATGACGTCGCCGGATTCACCGGGGTG
>Ga0105047_10016587_pt1 | contig 11539 bp, 11 predicted proteins | sample MAT04_FD_78384 | JGI IMG/M metagenome (GOLD analysis project Ga0105047, IMG submission 78384) | Freshwater microbial communities from Lake Fryxell liftoff mats and glacier meltwater in Antarctica - MAT-04 (megahit assembly) | ecosystem: Environmental > Aquatic > Freshwater > Ice > Liftoff... | reverse complement strand
GCCTGCGCAACATGTGGCTCGCCGAGGGCTTTTCCTTCGGGATCACCGCCGCTGGCGGCACCGGCCATTACCTCGCGCAACTGATGACGCAAGGCGAGGCCGAGATCGACATGGCCTCGCTTGACCCCCGGCGCTTCGGCAACTGGATGACCACCGAATACGCCGCCCGCAAGAACGAGGAATGCTATGACCACGTCTTCATCCTGCACCACCCCGATGAAGAACGCGAAGCCGCCCGCCCCCTGCGCACCGCCCCGGTCTATGACCGCCAGAAGGCCCTCGGCGCGCAATTCGGCCAGGTGAACGGCTGGGAGCGTCCGATCTACTACGGCCCCCTCAACGCTCCGCAAGATTTCGACCACAACGCCCGCAGCTTCCGTCGCGGCGGCTGGTGGCAATATGCCGTCGATGAAGCCAAGGCGATCCGCGAAACCGCCGGCCTGATCGACGCCACTGCCTTCACCAAACACCTGGTGCGCGGCCCCGGTGCCACCCGTTTCCTCGACTGGCTGACCTGCAACAAACTGCCCGCCGTGGGCCGCATCAACCTGACTTACGCCCTGACCCCGCATGGCACGACCCGCACCGAATACACCCTCGTCCGCCTGTCGCAGGACGAATACTACTGCGTCTCTGCCGGGGCATGGACCGATTACGACGGCGATTTCCTGCGCAAATGCGCCGAGGACAAGGCCGCCGAATTCGGTCACATCGACATCCACGACGTGACCACCCAATGGGGCGTCTTTGCCCTTGCCGGCCCGAACTCCCGCAGGATCCTGCGCGACCTGATCAAGGACGCCGACCCCGACACCGTCCTGTCCAACAAACGCTTCCCCTGGCTCAGCTACCGCCCGCTCGAACTCGGCATGGTCCCGGTCCGCGCCATCCGCGTCGCCTATACCGGTGAACTCGGCTGGGAGCTTCACCACCCGATCGAGATGCAGCGCAACCTCTGGGACCAACTGCTGAAAGCCGGCGCCGACCACGGCCTCAAACTCGTCGGCGCCCGCGCCCAGAACTGGCTGCGGCAGGAAAAATCCTACCGCGCTTTCGGCAACGAACTTGGCCGCGATGCCACCCCGTTGGAGGCAGCCCTCGACCGCTTCGTCGATCTGTCCAAGGATTTCCAAGGCAAGGACGCGATGCTGAAAACCGGCATCCGCTCCAGATGCGTGACCGTCCTGATCGACGGCCCGTTCGATACCGACCCATGGGGCAAGGAAGCCCTGCTGAAAGACGGCGTCAAGGTCGGCCGCCTGACCTCCGGCGGCTATTCGGTGGCATTCGGCAAGCAGATCGGCATGGGCTATGTCCCCGCCGAACTCTCCGCCCCCGGCACCAAACTCAAGGTCAAGATGCTTCGCCAGGAATGGGATGCCGTGGTGACCGAAGACAGCCCCTTCGACCCCCGGAACGACCGCATCAGGGTCGACGGCTGATTCGTTTAAATTGCGCAATTGGGCTGGCCAAACACCCCGTTTTTTCATCCATCATCATTGAGGTGCAAATACTCGCAGGGGTCCGGGGGGCGGCAGCCCGCCCGGTTCCTCAGCTTGCCGCCAGCGCCACCGCCGTCATCTCATCCCAGGCCCCCAGCGCATGGGCGCAATACATCAGCGCGGGCCCGCCGCCCATCTGCACGCACATGGCAAGGCACGACCCCAATTCCTCCCGCGTCGCACCCACTTTCATCAGCGCCTCGATGTGCAAGTTGATGCAGGGCTGACAGCGCTGGGTCACGGCGATCGCCAGCGCCAGCAATTCGCGAGTTTTCTTGTCCAGACTGCCATCCGTCATCGCCCCCATCGACAGGGCATTGAAACCCTTGGCGGTTTCCGCGTTCAACTTGTTCAGCACCCGCAATTCGCCGCGCAGGGCAGCGGTGTCGGCCTTGTAACTGTGATCGGTCATGGCAAGGCTCCTTTGGTGCCACTCTGCCAGGACCGCGCGAACCGGACCTTGATCCAGATCAATCTTATTCCATTAATTGAATGTTAATAGATGCGCCACCAGCATCAGATTGTTGGCCGGCATTTCGCGCTGCATCACGGCAAACCCCGCCTCCCGCAACCGGCCCTCGACCCAGCACAGATCCTTGAAGCCGATCTTGGGGTCCTGCACCCGAAGGCTGGCATCAAACGCCGCATCGCCCGGACTGGTCGCCTGACCATCCCGCAGGAACGGGCCATAGATCAAGGCCACCCCGCCCGGCACCAGCACCTCGGCCAGCCCCGCCAGCAGCACTTCGGCCCCTGTCGCCGGGATCAGATGCAGCAGGTTCACTACAAGCACCGCGTCATACCGGCCCAGCTTGCCAGCCCAACCAGCCCGCGCCGCATCCACCAGCACCGGCTGCCGGATCTGGCCCTTTGACACCGCCGCCCAGGCAGTGATCGACCGGAAATGCCCCGCGTCCACGTCACTGGGCTGCCAGTCCACCCCCGGCAAAGCTTCGGCCATCCGCGCCGCATGCAGGCCCGAGCCAGAGGCGATTTCCAGCAACCGCCCCGAAACCGCCTCCTCCCGCAGCACCCCAAGAATCGGCGCCAGATTCCGCTCGGCCGATGTTACCATCCGCCGCCCGTCGGGCAGCACTTCGGCCGCGCTATCCGGCAACCCCAGGCTCACCGGAACCGCCCGGGCGACAGCGCCGCCACGAGCCCCGGCTCCAGCGCCGGCACCCGGCCCAGCACCGCATCCGCCACCAACTGGCTGGCGGCGGGCGAGGTCTGAAAGCCATAGCCGCCCTGCCCCGCCGACCAGACAAAGGCCGGGTCCACCGGGTCCGGCCCCAGCACCAGCACCCGGTCCGGCGCAAAGGTCCGCAGGCCCGCCCAACTGGTGATCAGGCGCGTCACGGGTTCCGTCATCATCTCCTCATACCGCGCCAGACCTTCCGCCAACACCATGTCCTCGGCAAAGGCGTCATGAGGTTCCATCGGAAACTCCTCGGCCGGCGAGACGATCAGCGCCCCGGCATCGGGCTTGGCATACCAGCTTTCCTCCTGATCCGGGCTGGCGGCGGCGCCGAAAAGCATCGGCCAGCGGCTGACATCATGGCCGCCCGGCGCCGGAATGCGCGCCATCGACCGGCGATAGGGCTGAAGCCCGATCGGTTTGATCCCCGCCATCGAGGCCACCTTGTCCGCCCAGGCCCCGGCCGCGTTCACCAGGATGCCAGCCGTGATGTCGCGCCCGCCCGCCGTCACCCGCCAACCGGCAGCCGTGCGGGTGATCGCCGTTACCGGGGATTTCAGGCGGATCTCGCCGCGGTGCGCCCGCAATTCGCGCGCAAATCCCTGAATCAGCAAGTCGGTGTCGATGTCCCAGGCATGCGCGCCAGTCGCTACCAGCGCCACGGTGACAGGGCTCAGGATCGGCACCTGCGCGCGCGCCTCGTCAAACGGGATCGGCGCAACGCCGAGTTCGTCGCACAACGCTTCGAACGACGCTGTCTGATCGGCCTTGCCAAGGATCATCAACCCGCGCAGCTTCAACAAAAGCGGATCGGCCCGGAAAAACCCGCCCGAGGCCAGCGACAGGCCGACCACCGGGGCCAGCCCGTATTGGGGTTCATAAAGCGCCGCCGACCGGCCCGAGGCGTGATAGGCCAAGGCCGGTTCCGCCTCGACCAGCACCACGCGCCCGTGCGGCGCCAAGCGCGCCGCTGCCGAAATCCCGGCGATGCCGCCGCCGATCACCAGAATATCCGCGTCCATCCAATCCTCCAGATCCTCGGGCAGAATGGCGGGGTTGGCGGGCAGCGGCAAGGGTTGACGAGTGATAAATACACTAGCATGTATATACATATGAACGTTAACGCGCTGATTCCCTTGCTTGCCGACCCGACGCGCATGACCCTGGTCACCGCGCTGAAGTCGGGCGAATGGTCGGTAGGCGAATTGACCGAGGCGGCGGGGATCGCCCAGGCCGGCGTCTCGCGCCATCTGCGGATCCTGCATCAGGCCGGGGTCGTCTCGGTCCGGGCCGACGGGCAGCGGCGGCTTTACGCCCTGCGGTCCGAGCCGTTTTTGGGGCTGGAAGACTGGCTGGCCGGGTTTCACGGCCTGTGGGGGGCGCGGCTGGACCGCTTCGCCGGGGCATTGACCGCCAAACAACTGAAGGGACGCGATGACTGAGAGGATCGTGATCGAACGCCGCCACCGGGCCAGGCCCGATGACCTATGGGCGCTGTGGACGACACCGGCGGGGCTGGAAGCGTGGTGGGGCCCGCCGGGCTTTGCCGTGACGGTGCAGGATATGGACCTGCGGACCGGGGGCGCCTTGCGGTATACGATGACCGCCATCGCGCCTGAAATGGTGGCCTTCATGCAGAAAAGCGGCATGTCCACCGCCACCTCTGCCCAAGCCACCTACGACGCGGTCGACCCGATGACCCACCTCGCCTATCGCCATCTGGTGGATTTCGTGCCGGGCCGCGCCGCCTATGAGACGCGGGTGCTGGTGGAATTCCTGCCCGCCGGGGACGAGGTGACGATGCGCCTGACCTTGGATCAGATGCACGACGCCGTATGGACAGAACGCCAACGCATGGGGTGGGAACTTGAACTGGGCAAGCTGGCCGCGCTGCTGGCGGACCGCAAGCTGGGAGAGGTGCTCTGATGGCGCGCAGCATTCTGGCCATCGCCCTTGGGTTCGTGACCGTGGTGGTTTTGTCCCTCGGGGCGGACGTCGCGATGCGCGGGCTCGGGGTCTTCCCCGCCAAGCCTTCGGCGATGTCGGTCGGCCTGTTCGCGCTTGCAACGCTGTACCGCGCGGTTTTCACCGTGCTGGGCGGGGCGCTGAACGGGCTGTTGACCCCGCGCCCGGATCAGCGCGATGTCCGCATCCTGGCGGGCGTCGGCTTTACTGCCGGGCTGGGGGGCGTTGCGGCGTGGTTTGCCGCGCCCGGCCTCGGGCCGCTGAGGTATGCGCTTTTGATCCCGATCGCCTGCGCAATCGCCACCCTGATCGGCGGTCGTCTCGCGCAAGCCGTCCGGTAGGATGGGCATTCATGCCCATCATTCCAAAAGATCACCCCTTGAGCACTTCCTTCAGCTTGTCGATCCCCAGCGCCTTCAGGGCGAGCGTTTCATAGAAGGGCTCGCTGACCCCCTTCCTGATCTTGCCGATGAAGTATTTCTCGAACCCGACCTTGGCCAGATGCACCCATTTGCCGCTGGACGACCAGTTGACGTTGCGCGGTGGAATCTGCGGTTGCGCCACGAACGCCACGCCGCCATCCCCGAAATCGGCAAGGCAGATCGCGTTCCATGTGCCGACCTGATCCGGCTCGCGGCCCCGCACCAGATTGCCGATGTTCGCAGCCGTCGCCGTCACCATGCTTTCGATCATGAACCCGGTCTTCGGCACCCCGCAGGGCACCGGCGTCGGTCCTATCGGCGGAATGGCCACGCAAACCCCCACGGCAAAGATGTTGGGATACTTCGGGTTGCGTTGATGCTTGTCCACCAGCGTGAAGCCGCGCGGATTGCTCAATCCCTCGATCCCCGACACCGGCTTGATGCCGCGAAACGCCGGCAGGATCATCGAATAGGCGAACGGCAGTTCCCTGGTCGCTTTGACCGAGCCGTCATCGGCGATCTCTTCCACCGTCATCTTGCCCGCCTCGACCTTCTTCACGCGGGTCGAAGTCATCCACTTGATCGTCTTGGACCTGAGCTCGCTTTCCAGAAGGCCCTTGGTATCGCCCACCCCATCCAGCCCCAGATGGCCGATATAGGGTTCCGAGGTGATGAACGTCATCGGCACCTTGTCGCGCAGTTTGGCCCGCCGCAGCGCGGTTTCCAGAATGAAGGTGAACTCATAGGCCGGTCCAAAACAACTGGCCCCCTGCGCCGCGCCGATGATCACCGGGCCGGGATCGGCCTTCAGCGCCTCGAATGCCTCGCGCGCCTTTTCGGCATGGTCGATGTGGCAGATCGACTGAGTAAACCCGTCCGGCCCCAGCCCCTCCACCTCGTCAAAGGCCAGATCCGGCCCGGTGGCGATCACGAGGTAATCGTAGGATACGGATGAGCCGTCCACCAAGGCGATCCGGTTCTCCTCGGGCAGCAGCTTTTCCGCCGCAACCGGACGAAACGCGATGCCTTTCTTCTTCATCACCGGCGCCAAATCGATCGAGATGTCCTTGCGCGCGCGCCAGCCCACGGCGATCCAGGGGTTCGACGGCACGAAGTGATATTTCGGGTCCCTGGTCACCACCGTGATCGTGTCCTCGGCCCGCAGTTTGTCGCGCAGCTCATACGCCATGATCGACCCGCCAAGCCCCGCTCCCAGAACAACGACATGCGCCACCACACTTCTCCCTGATACATGAAGCAACCATTATACATTCAAATAATAGAATATCTTTGATCTGGATCATGCGACGGTTCTGGGACACGGACAGCCTCGTTTCAGCGCAAATTTGCCGGTGCAACGGAAAAGGCCCGCCGAAGCGGGCCTTTCTGTTCGGCCAAAGATGGGCATGAATGCCCATCCTACGCCTTACGCGGCGCTTTCGACGCCCTTCACGAACCAATCCATCACCGCCAGATCGCCATCGGCGATAACTTCGCCGGCCTTCACCCGCTCTTTGCCATCCTGATCGGAAATCGGCCCGGTGAAGATGTTGAAGCTGCCGTCCATGTAGCCGGCCTTGACCTTGTCCGCCTCGGCCGCGACATCGGCGGGCACCGCCTTGCTATAGGCCGAGATGACGACGGTGCCGTCCTTCATGGCATCCCAGGTGTCCGAAGACACCCAGCTGCCGTCCAGAATCGCCTGCGTCCGAACGACGTAATAGGGGCCCCAGATGTCCTCGATCGCGGTCAGATGCGCGTTCGGCGCGAACTGCGACATGTCGGCACCCTGGCCGAAGCCATACAGCCCCTTCTGCTCCAGAATCTGCAACGGGCCGGGCGAGTCGGTGTGGGTCGTGACCACATCGCAGCCAAGGTTGACCAGCGTCTCGGTCGCGGCGGCTTCTTACGGCGGGTCGAACCACGAATCGATCAGCACCAGCTTCACGGTGGCCGCCGGGTTCATCCTTTGGGCCGACAGCGCGAACGCGTTCACGCCCAGCACCACTTCCGGCACCTTGAAGCTGCCCAGATACCCCAGCGTGCCCGACTTCGACATCTTGCCCGCGATGGTGCCCAGCACCGCGCGCCCCTCGTGGAACTTCGAATTGTAGGTCGCCACGTTGTCGGCCCGTTTGAAGCCGGTGCAATGCTCGAACTTCACATCCGGGAACTCGCCGGCAACCTTGATGGTCTGGTCCATATAGCCATAGGACGTCGTGAAGATCAGCTTGCAGCCCGCGTTGCACAGATCGCGAAGTGACCCTTCGGCGCTGGCATCTTCCGGCACGTTTTCGGTGTAGATCGTCTCGACCTTGTCACCAAACGCCTCGTCAATGGCCAGACGGCCCTTGTTGTGCGCCCAGGTCCAGCCGAAGTCGCCGATCGGGCCAAGAAAGATGAAGCCGACCTTGATCTTTTCGGCGGCGAGCGCGCGCTGGCCCATCAGCGGCAGGGTCGCGGCGGCCAAAGCGCCCGCCCTTACGAAATCGCGGCGTGTCAGTCTTGCCATTGTAGGTCTCCTGTTGACGTTCAGTTCGAGGGAAGGAAAGGTTTGCCCAAACAGGCCGGGGCATTGCCGCCGCCCCCTTTGCGCGACGAGATGATGGCCAGCACGATGACCGTCATGAGAAAGGGCATCGCTGCCCAGAATTGCGAAGGCACGACTTGCATGACGGGCAGAAAACCGTTGAATCCGCCCGCCTTGGCGAACAGTTCCAGCCACATCAGGGCGCCGAACAGATAGGCCCCGACCAGCAGCCGCCCGGCTTTCCAGCCCGCGAACACCACCACCGCCAGCGCGATCCAGCCGCGACCGGCGGTCATCTTCTCGGCCCACATCGGCGTGATCACCAGGCTGAAATAGGCCCCGCCAATCCCGGCCATCGCGCCGCCAAACGCCACGGCGGCAAAGCGCACGCCCATGACCGAATAGCCCAGGCTATGCGCAGAATGGTCATTCTCGCCCACCGCCCGCAGGATCAGCCCCCCGCGGGTCGAGGCGAGGAACCACGCCACCAACGGCACCATCACCAGCGCGAAATACACGATGGGCGAATAGCCGAAGAACAACTGCCAGAACGGGTCCTTGGCCAGCGAGGCCGGGAAGATGGGTCCGAACGGCGCAACGATCCGCCCGGTGAACGACAGCCCCAGCAGCGACGACACGCCGGTGCCAAAGATCGTCAGCGCGAGGCCCGTCGCGGTCTGGTTGGAATTCAGCGTCAGCACCAGCACGCCAAACAGCAGCGCCCCCGATGCCCCCGCCGCCGCCGCCGCCATGACCGCGATCCACGGATTGCCGGTCATCACCGCCGCCGCAAAGCCGCCGATGGCCCCCAGCAGCATCATGCCCTCGACCCCAAGGTTCAGCACGCCCGATTTCTCGGTGATCAACTCGCCCATCCCTGCCAGCAGGATCGGCGTCGACAGGCCCACGATGGTCATGAACGAGGCGATGACGTCAAAACCCATGGCTTACTCTCCCGCCACGACGGCTTTGGGGCTGCGCACCACCCGAACCCGGTAACGCACCAGAATGTCCGACGCGAGGATGAAGAACAGCATCATCGCCTGAAAGATCCCCGCCGTGCTGTCTGGAATATGCACCGTGGTTTTCGCGAGTTGCCCGCCAACAGAGGTCACCGCCAACACAATCCCGGCGATCAGACAGCCAATCGGATGCAATCGCCCCAGAAAACTGACGATGATCGCGGTGAACCCATAGCCCGACGGAAACCCCAGGTCGATCTTGTGCAAGATGCCGGTGAACTCCAAAGCCCCCGCCAACCCCGCCATTGCGCCGCCAATCAGCATCGAGGCCCAGATGGTCTGACGCGCCTCGAACCCGCCATGCGCCGCCGCATTCGGCGCCGCGCCGACAACGCGGATCTGATAGCCGAACACCGACCGCGACATGATCCCCCAGAACAGGAACGGCAGGATCAGTGCGATCAGCACCCCCAGATGGATCGTGGTGCCGGGCACAAGAATCGGCAGCATCTGGTCCGGCAGCAGCGGTGCGGTGGCCGGAAAGTTCCGCCCGTTGGGGTCTTTCCACGGCCCCGACACCAGATAATTCAGCACCTGCAAGGCGACATAGGTCAGCATCAGGCTCGACAAGATCTCATTCACCCGAAAGCGCAGCTTCAGGACGGCGGGCGCAGCGGCCCAGACCGTGCCGCCTGCCATCCCGGCCAGAATCATCGCCAGGATCACCAGAACCCCCCCCGAACCGGTGCCCAAGCCGACCGCCGCCGCGCAGATCGCGCCCAGAATATACTGCCCCTCGGCCCCGATGTTCCACACATTGGCCCGGTTGCCGACCGACAGGCCAAGCGCGATGATGACCAGTGGAGCCGCCTTCACCGCCACATCCTGCCACTTGTAGCTGGCAAGGATCGGCGTCAGGAAAATATCCGTCACCGCCCGCATCCCGTCGATGCCGATGGCGTCGAACACCACGATCCCGATCAGCATGGTCAAGACCACCGACAGGATCGGCGTCATGACCAGCATCAGCAGGCTCGGCTCTTGCCGCTTTTCCAGCTTAAGCCGCATGCGACGCGCCTTCCCCGTGGATGCCGCCCATCAACAGCCCGATCTCCTCGATCTTCGCCTCCGACACTTTCATTGGCGCCGACAGCCGCCCCTCGTTGATCACCGCCAGCGTGTCACACAACGCCAAAAGCTCATCGAGGTCCTGCGAGATCACCACAATCGCCGACCCCTCCGCCGCCAGATCCACCAGCGCCTGATGGATCGCCGCCGCCGCCCCCGCATCCACACCCCAGGTCGGCTGGCTGACCACCAGAACCTGCGGCTTCTGCAAAATCTCCCGTCCCATGATGAACTTCTGCAGATTCCCGCCCGACAGGCTTTCCGCAAACGCCCCCGGCCCAGTGGCCTTGACCGCAAACGCCTCGATCACCTCACCGGCATAGGTCCGCGCCATGCTGCTATCGATCAACCCCATCCGCACCATGCCCATCCGGTCCCGCGCCGTCAGCACCGCATTGTCGGCCAGCGTGAACACCGGGACCGCCGCATGGCCGTTGCGTTCTTCGGGAACCGAGGCCATGCCCTGCAACCGCCGCGCCTTGGCCGGCATATGCCCGACCTTCACCCCGTCCACGGTGACGGCGGCATGGTCCTTTGCCACTTCCTCGCCCGACAGAGCCAGAAGCAGCGCGTTCTGCCCATTGCCCGCAACCCCGGCGATCCCGAAAATCTCGCCCGCCCGCACCCGGAACGAGATATCCTTCAGCGCCGTGCCGAACGGCCCGTCCCCGGGAATCGACAACCCCGTCACCACCAGCTTTTCCGCGCCAAAACTCGCAACCTTGCCGCGCTGGATGTCCTTCAGATTGCCCCCGATCATCTTCTCGGCCATCGACCGACTGGATTCCTGCTTCGGATCGCAGGCATCCACCCACTTGCCGCCGCGCAGGATCGTCGCCGTGTCGCACAAGGCTTTGATTTCATGTAATTTATGGCTGATATACAGGATCGAGCGCCCCTCGGACGCGAGTTGCCGCAGCACGACGAACAACTGCTCCACCTCCTGCGGCGTCAGCACCGAGGTCGGCTCGTCCATGATCAGCAATTCCGGGTTCAGCAGCAGCGCCCGCACGATCTCGATCCGCTGCCGCTCGCCTACCGACAGCGTCGCCACCACGCGGCCCGGGTCCAGCATCAACCCATATTGCGCCATCACCGCCGTGATCTTCGCTTCCAACTCGCGCGCCGGGACCATGGCATCCATGCCCAGCGCGATGTTTTCCATCACCGTCAGCGCCTCGAACAGACTGAAATGCTGGAACACCATCCCGATGCCCAACCGCCGCGCCGCCTTGGGGCTGGTCACAACCACCGGCAGGCCGTTCCACCGGATGGACCCCTCATCCGGCTGCATGATCCCGTAGATCATCTTGACCAGCGTGGATTTCCCCGCGCCGTTCTCGCCGAGCAGAGCATGAATCTCGCCCGGAAGCACCGTCAGATCGACATGGTCATTGGCCAGCACGCCCGGAAACCGCTTGGTGATCCCGGTCAACTGCAACCTCGGCGCAGCAGAGGTCATCTCGCGCCCGTCCGATCTTCCGCTTGCGCGCCGCGCATCGGCATATGCCACCCCCGTCTGTCCGGTCCGGCCATCTGTCGCGGCCTGAACCCGGCAAGGCTAGACCGGAACCGCCCGGTGCGACAAGGGATTCCATGGGCCAATTCCCCCGGTCTGCACAAGGCGCGGGCAAAGACCGGGATGCGCCGCACTTGAAGACCCGAACGGCCACCCTTTGCGAGCCACCCGCACAACCCGTTGAATTCAACGATCCAAGTTGCGATCCACCCGCGTCGCCACGCCGGCATGCGGGCGCAAGATGAAGCAGTCCAGCCAGTGCGTTTGCGGAAACTTTCAGCGATGCCAATAGGTTATGCCTGAATTTCACGCG
>Ga0105047_10016586_pt1 | contig 11539 bp, 6 predicted proteins | sample MAT04_FD_78384 | JGI IMG/M metagenome (GOLD analysis project Ga0105047, IMG submission 78384) | Freshwater microbial communities from Lake Fryxell liftoff mats and glacier meltwater in Antarctica - MAT-04 (megahit assembly) | ecosystem: Environmental > Aquatic > Freshwater > Ice > Liftoff... | reverse complement strand
GTACAGGCACGGGCTGCCGGGCAAGGAGAGCAGCAGGGCGTGGGCGAGCTCGATCTCCGCCCGGGAGTTGTCCAGCAGCGGGGCCAGCCGGCGGCGGATGCCGACGTTGGCGCGCATCCGGGGGTCCGGCGCGTACCAGCCGTACATCGAGGCGCGCTCCTCGGTGGAGACCATCTCCAGGGTGAGCTCGTCGTGGTTGCGCAGGAAGGTGCCCCACTGGCCCGTGGCCGGGATGGCGGGGGTGTCGGCGAGGATGTCGACGACCGAGGTGCCGCGCTGGTCCTTGATGGCGTAGTAGATCCGCGGCATCACCGGGAAGTGGAAGCACATGTGGCACTCGGGTGCCTCGTCGGTCCCGTAGTACGGCGCGACGTCCTCGGGCCACTGGTTGGCCTCGGCGAGCATGATCCGGCCGGGGAACTCCGCGTCGACCATGGCCCGCATGTCGCGCAGGAAGTCGTGCGTGCGCGGCAGGTTCTCGCAGTTGGTGCCCTCCTCCTCGAAGAGGTAGGGCACGGCGTCGAGCCGGAACCCGTCGACGCCCAGCCCGAGCCAGAACCGTGCGACGTCCTTCATCGCGTCGCGGACGTACGGGTTCTCGAAGTTGAGGTCCGGCTGGTGGCTGAAGAACCGGTGCCAGAAGTACTGGCGGCGGACCGGGTCGAAGGTCCAGTTGGACGTCTCGGTGTCGACGAAGATGATCCGGGCGTCCTGGTAGCGCGCGGCGTCGTCACTCCAGACGTAGAACTCCCCGTACGGGCCGTCCGGGTCGGAGCGCGAGGCCTGGAACCACGGGTGCTGGTCGCTCGTGTGGTTCATCACCAGGTCGATGACGAGCCGGATCCCGCGGGCGTGAGCCTGGTCGATGAGCTCGACGAAGTCCGCGACGGTGCCGTACTGCGCGGCGATGGCTGTGTAGTCGGCGACGTCGTACCCGCCGTCGCGCAGCGGTGAGGGGTAGAACGGCGGCAGCCACAGGCAGTCGACCCCCAGCCACTGGAGGTAGTCGAGCCGGTCGATGAGCCCGCGCAGGTCGCCTGAGCCGGCTCCGGTGGAGTCGGCGAAGCAGCGCAGCATCACCTCGTAGAACACGGCGGTCTTGTACCAGTGCGGGTCGTCGGACAGGCCACGGGCCGGCTGGGCCGGCAGGTGCGCGGTCGCCTGCCGGCGGGGCGGAAGGGCCCGGGCGGGATCGACGGCCCGCACCTCGACGGCCCGCAGCGATCCGGTGTCGACGGGGACGGGCTGCTGGAGTCGGTCGGGGCTCACAAGGTCCGTACTCCGATGATGTGGGCTGCCGTGTGCCACGGGTCCAGCCGGACGTAGGGGTGGGCTCCCCAGGCGTAGACCGCGCCGGAGAGCAGGTCGTAGGCGTGCAAGGCCCGCGCGTCAGGGTCGATCGGCGCGGTGACGCCCAGGGCCTCGAGGTCGAGGTGGACGACACCCTCGCGGATGTGGTGCGGATCGGTGGTGAGGATGACCAGCACGGTGTCGGCGCGGCCGTCGGGGGACTGGGCTGCTGTGACCCGACGCGAGTACGCGAGGATCGCGTCGTTGTCGGTCGGGTGGATCGTCAACCCGCGCAGGCGCTGGAGCGCCGGGTGCTCGCGCCGGATGGCGTTGAGGCGCGTGAGCAGGTCTGGCAGCCCGGTCCGCTGGGCCGCTGCCCAGTCCCGCGCCTTGAACTCGTACTTCTCGTTGTCGATCTGCTCCTCGGCGCCGGGCCGGGGGACGGACTCGACGAGCTCGTAGCCGGTGTAGATCCCCCAGGTCGGCGAGCCGGTCGCGGCGAGGATCGCGCGGATCGCGAACGCCGGCGGCCCGCCGTGCTGCATGTACGGGGTGAGGATGTCGTGGGTCGTCGGCCAGAAGCTCGGGCGCATGTAGGCCGCAGCCGGACCGGAGACCTCCTCGAGGTACTCGGCGACCTGCTCCTTGGTGGTGCGCCAGGTGAAGTACGAGTACGACTGATGGAAGCCGATCTTGGCCAGCGTGTGCATCATCGGCGGGCGGGTGAACGCCTCGGCGAGGAAGAGCACGTCGGGGTGCGCAGCGTTGACGTCCGCGATGATCCGCTCCCAGAAGACGAGCGGCTTGGTGTGCGGGTTGTCCACCCGGAACGCCGTGACGCCGTGGTCGATCCACACCTGCAGCACCCGCCGCACCTCGGTGTAGATGCCCTCGGGGTCGTTGTCGAAGTTCAGCGGGTAGATGTCCTGGTACTTCTTCGGTGGGTTCTCCGCATAGGCGATCGAACCGTCCACCCGGGTGGTGAACCACTGCGGGTGCGTCCCGACCCAGGGGTGGTCCGGCGAGCACTGCAGGGCGAGGTCGATGGCGACCTCCATCCCGTTGGCCCGAGCCGTGGCGACAAAGGCGTCGAAGTCCTCGAAGGTCCCGAGGTCGGGGTGGATGGCGTCGTGGCCGCCGTCCTTCGAGCCGATCGCGTAGGGCGAGCCGGGGTCGCCCGGGTCGGTGCGCAGGGAGTTGTTGCGGCCCTTGCGATGCGTCGTGCCGATGGGGTGGATCGGCGTGAGGTAGAGCACGTCGAAGCCCATGGCGGCGATGGCCGGGATCCGCTCTGCTGCGGTGAGCAGGGTGCCGGTGGTCCAGGTGCCGGTCTCCGGGTCGTAGCTGGCACCCTCGGACCGGGGGAAGATCTCGTACCAGGAACCGACCAGGGCGCCGGTGCGCTGCACGAGGAGCGGGTGGTCGGGCGAGGCGCTGACGTGCTCGCGCAGCGGGTGGGCGGCCAGCGCGTGGCGGGCGTCGGCCGACAGCCCGGCGGCCAGGCGGTCGGCGGCCGGGCGGTGGGTGTCGCGCAGCCCGGCGACGGCCTCCCGGAGCATCCGCGCCGATCCGGCGTCCACCAGCTCGCGCTCGGCGGCGCGGGCCAGCAGGACGGCACCCTCCTTGAGCATGAGCTCGACGTCGACACCGGCCTCGACCTTGATCGCCGCGTCGTGAGCCCAGGTGCCGTACGGGTCGGTCCAGCCCTCGACGCGGAACGTCCAGCTGCCCACCGCGTCCGGCACCAGATCGGCGCGGTAGGAGTCCAGGCCCTTGTTGACCACGTCCATCCGCACTGCGCTGTGCACGCGTCCGTCCGGAGCGATGAGCACTGCCGTCGCGGCGACGGCGTCATGCCCGTCGCGGAACACGGTCGCGGTGACCTCTACGGCCTCGCCGACCACCGCCTTGGCCGGCCAGCGCCCGCCCTCCAGGACCGGCTGGACGTCGACGACCGGGATCCGGCCGACGGACAGCGTGGTCGCCGGGGCCACCAGTGTCGTCCGGCCGGGGGTGGCGGCCGCCGCCGCGGTCGCCGTCGTGGGTGTCGAGCGGGCTGGCCCGGTCGAGCGCCGCGGCTTGCCGCCGGGGGGCGGGCTCGGGCGAGACGGCGGGGGAGGCGGAGGCGTCACATGCCGAACCTACCGATCCGGAGCCCCGGTCTGCACCCGGTGCGGCCGCTCGGCGGGCGCGTGTCCCTCAGCGGTCGACGTAGACCCGCAGGCTCAGCGGCTCGACGGTCAGCGTGCTGCCCGGCGCCGGGTGCCCGCCACCGTTCGCCAGGGGGCTGCCCGCGGTGGTGATCTCGTCCGGGTGCTCGCAGATGGAGTCCCAGACCAGCTCCCAGTGCCGTTCCGGCCCCTGCGCCAGGGTGACGTCGACCGGGTCGAGCTTGCCGTTGATGACCAGGAGCACCTGGGAGCCGTCGGGCGCCGTGCGGACCATCTGCAGGGTGCGCACCCCGGGGTCGTGCCACTGGTGCTGCTCGAAGGCGCGGCCCTCGGCGGTGCTCCACGCCAGGTCCGCCCGGTCCTGGCCCGGCCGGGGCTGGCCGAGGTAGAAGCTGGAGGTCTGCAGGGCGGGCAGCTCGCGGCGCAGCCGGAGCAGGTAGCGGGTGGTCGCGAGCAGGTCCTCGCGCCACGGCTGGCGCTCCCAGCGCACCCACGACATCTCGTTGTCCTGGGTGTAGGCGTTGTTGTTGCCCTGCTGGGTGCGGCCCATCTCGTCGCCGGCCGTGAGCATCGGCACGCCGGCCGCCAGCAGCAGGGTGCCGAGCAGGTTGCGCATCGAGCGGCGGCGCAGGGGCAGGATCTCCATCCCGACGCCGGGGTCGTGGACCTGGCCCTCGATCCCGTGGTTCCAGGAGCGGTTGTCGTCGGTGCCGTCGCGGTTGTGCTCGCCGTTGGCCGCGTTGTGCTTGTGCTCGTAGGCGACGAGGTCGGCCAGGGTGAAGCCGTCGTGGGCCGTGACGTAGTTGATCGCCGCGTCGACCCCGCGCATGAGCGGCGGGTCGCTGTAGCCGAACAGGTCGGCGCTGCCGGCCAGCCGGGTCGCCAGCTCGCGCACGCCGTGACCGGGGCGCCCGTGGGCCGCCTCGGCGGGGTCGCCGAGCCAAAAGGTGCGCGCCGCGTTGCGGAATCGGTCGTTCCACTCCGACAGGGGTGCGGGGAAGGCGCCGGTGCGCCAGCCGCCCGGGCCGACGTCCCACGGCTCGACGACGAGCTTGCGGTCGGCCAGGACGGGGTCGGTCTGCAGGGCGACGAGGAAGGGGTGGTTGGGCGTGAACCCGTCGTCGTCGCGCGCCAGGGTGACGGCGAGGTCGAACCGGAAGCCGTCCACACCGACCTCGCTGGCCCAGTAGCGCAATGAGTCCAGGGCCATCTGGACCACGCGCGGGCGGCGGAAGTCCAGGGAGTTGCCGCAACCGGTGACGTCGGCGAACCGTGCGGGGGTGCCGCCGTCGTGCAGGTAGTAGACGGTCGGGTCCAGCCCGCGCCAGCTCAGCTGCGGCCCGTCGGTACCGCCCTCGCAGGTGTGGTTGTAGACCACGTCGAGGAGCACCTCGATCCCCGACTCGTGCAGCAGCCGGACCGCGCCCTTGACCTCGTCGAGCACGGCGCCGGCGCCAAGGGACTGCGCTGCCTGCGTGGCGTACCGGGGGTGCGGGGCGAAGAAGCCCAGCGTGTTGTAGCCCCAGTAGTTGACCATCCCCTCGCGGGACAGCCACGGCTCGGTGCCGATCGCCTGGATGGGAAGCAGCTCGAGGGTGGTGACACCGAGCTCGCGCAAGTGGGCGATCGTCGCGGGGTGGGCCAGGCCGGCGTAGGTGCCGCGCAGCGGCTCGGGCACGTCGGCCAGCTGTTGGGTGAGGCCCCGGACGTGCGCCTCGTAGATGACCGTCCGGGCCCACGGCACGTGCGGCCGGGGGACGGGCTGCCCGGCGAAGCTGTCGTCGATGACCACCGAGTGCGGGACGTGGGCGCGTGAGTCGCGCCGGTCGAGCTCGAGGCCACCGCCGACCGGGCGTCCCTCCGCATCGGCCCGGTGGCCGTGGGTGCGCGGGTCGACCCGGTCCAGCCGGTCGACACCGTCCAGGCCGCGCGCGTAGGGGTCGACGAGCAGCTTGGCCGGGTTGTAGCGCAGGCCCGCGGCCGGGTCCCAGCGGCCGTGCGCCCGGAAGCCGTAGCGCTGACCGGCCCGCACGTCCGGGACGTGCGCAGACCAGACCCCGTGCAGCGGACCGCTCAGCGGCACCCGCCGCTCGGACCAGCCGTCCGCGGACGACGGGGCCGGGTCGAGCAGGCACAGCTCGACCGCCTCGGCGTGGGACGCGAGCACGGCGACGTCCACCCCGTCGCCGACGAGGTGGACCCCGAGCCGGTGCGGGGGACGCAGCGACGGTGCGGTGCTTCCCACAACGGACAAGTGTGGACTACCCGCGCCTACAGTGGTGCGCCCCGGCGTGCCGCGGAGATCGCGTAGCCTTCCCGGGGTGCCCGAGCGGGGCCGAGACGGGAGAGCTGAGCGATGAGAGTCGTGGTCTGCGTCAAGCACGTGCCGGACCTCCAGTCCGAGCGGGGGTTCACCGCGGACGGCCTGGTGGACCGTGGTCAGGGCGACGGCACCCTCAACGAGCTCGACGAGAACGCGGTCGAGGCCGCCCTGCAGCTGGTCGAGGAGCACGGTGGCGAGGTGTGCGTGCTGACCCTCGGGCCCCACGACGCCGAGGACGCCGTGCGGCGCGGGCTGCAGATGGGGGCGACGAGGGCGCTGCACGTGCTCGACGCCGCAGCGGCGGGGTCTGACGTGTTCGGGACCGCGCGGGTGCTCGCGGCCGCCGTGCGCCACCTGGAGGCCGACAGCGGGCCGTTCGACCTGGTGGTCACCGGGATGGCGGCCCTCGACGGGCTCACCTCGTTGCTGCCGGCCGCGCTCGCGGCCGAGCTCGACCTGCCGCAGCTCACCCTGGCGACGGAGGTCGAGGTGACTGGGGAGACGGTGCGGGTGCGCCGGGTGCTCGACCACGCGACCGAGGTGCTCAGCGCCAGGCTGCCGGCGCTGGTCTCGGTGACGGACACGTCGAACGAGCCGCGCTACCCGAACTTCGCCGGGATCATGGCCGCGCGCAAGCGCACTGTCGAGGTCGTCGCGCTGGCCGATCTGGGCATCGACCCCGCGACGGTGGGGACCGCGGGGTCGCGCACGCAGGTGCTCGGCACGACGCCGCGGCCCGCCCGGGAGAATCGAGTCCTCATCGCCGACGAGGGCGACGCCGGGCTGCGGCTCGCGACGTTCCTCGTCGAGAACAAGCTGGTCTGAACGACGTGGAGGGACTGACGATGACCACCGCCCCCGTGCTGGTGCTGCTCGACCACACCGATGCAGGCGTGCTGCGCCCCGCCGTGCTGGAGCTGCTCACCCTCGGCCGGGCGCTCGGTCCGGTGCACGGGGTCTGGGTGGGCGGCGAGCTCGCGCCCTCGCCCCAGGTGCTGGGTGTGCTCGGTGCCGCGGGGCTCGTGCGGGTGCACACGGTGGCGGTCGGCGCGGCCCACCCGCGGCTAACCCCGGTCGTCGCCCAGGCGCTCGCCACCGTCGTCGCGGCCGAGGGCGCAACGACGGTGCTGCTCACCTCCTCGTTCGAGAACAAGGAGGTCGCCGGTCGGCTGGGCGTCCTGACGGGGGCGGGCGTCGTCGTGGACGTCACCGGCCTGGACGTCGATGGCGGGCAGCTGGTGGCGACCAAGGGCGTCTTCGCCGGGACGTGGACGACGCGGTGCACGGTCCGCAGCCCGCTGGCTGTGCTCGCGCTCAAGCCGAACGCCGCCGAGGTCGCGCCCGCCGAGGTCGCGACCGTGCCGGACCTGGTGGCGCACGACGTCGTCGTGCACGGCGCGGCGTCTCGCGTCGTGCTCGTCGAGCGCACCGAGCGCGCGCCGTCGGATCGGCCCGACCTCGGTGCGGCGCAGGTCGTCGTCGTCGGCGGGCGGGGGACCGACGGGGACTTCAGCGTCGTCGAGGACCTCGCGGACGCACTGGGTGGCGCGGTCGGTGCCACCCGGGTGGCCACCGATGAGGGCTGGATCGAGCAGGAGGCACAGATCGGTCAGACGGGCGTGACGGTCTCGCCGCGGCTCTACATCGGGGCCGGGGTGTCGGGGGCCGTGCACCACCGGGGCGGGATGCAGTCGGCCGGGACGATCGTCGCGGTCAACTCCGACCCCGAGGCGCCGATCTTCGAGATTGCCGACCTGGGGATCGTCGGGGACCTGTTCGCAGTGCTGCCGCAGGCCACGGCCGAGATCCGGCGGTTGAAGGGCTGAGCCAGGCCGGCGCCGCGACCGCTCGGACGCCCACCGGCGGCGCGACGTCCCCGCTCAGAACCGGCGGAGCCACTCCAGCGCGGCCACGCCCTGGGCGAGCTGGAACGGGCGCAGGTTGGCGATCCCCGGCGGCGGGGCCTGGACCGCGCCGTGCACGAAGTAGCCGGCGATCCCGGCCAGCACCGCCCGCACCGCGTCACGGTCGGCACCACGGGCGTTCGGGTGGCGCCAGAAGATCGCCTCGGGGTCCCCGCCGCCCTGCATGGCCACCGAGGGGAGCATCCCGAGCAGGTCCCACCAGCGGACACCCTCGCCGGTGGCGTGCGGCCAGTCGATGAGCCAGACGCGCTCCTCGCCGAGCATGACGTTGTCGGCGCGCAGGTCTCCGTGGACCAGGGTGTCGCCCGCGCTGGCCGCGGCAGCGTCGGCCGACCAGGTGACGAGCTCGTCGAGGTGGTCGCCCAGCCACGGGCCGTGCGGGCCGAGCGCGTCGATCGCCCTGGTCAGCGAGGTGGGGGAGTCGTCACCTGTCGGGGCTGCGAGGCGCCGCCAGCCGAGTGCGAGCTCGGCCATGTCGTCGGCCAGCGGGCGGAGCTCCTCGGGGCTCGGCGTGCCGACCTCCGCGAGCTCGGTCAGGGCGTGCAGCACCCGGGCGAGCTCGTCGGGCACCCACGGGTGCTCGGGGGTGCGGCCGTGCACGGCCTCGAAGCCGAGCAGCACCCAGGCACCCTCCTCGCCCGACCACAGCAGGGCGGGTGCGGCCAGGCCGGCGGGCAGGACGTGCGCCACCTCGACCTCGGCGCGCGCCAGCTGTGGCGACTCGGGGTTCTGCTCGGTGGAGACGGCCTTGACGAAGATCTCGGTGCCGTCGCCGAGCTCGAGGACCGCGGCGAAGCCGGGGCTGAACCCGTTGGTGGCGCCCTGCTCGGTGACCACCTCGGCGCCCGCGAGCTCGGCGATCCGACGGCGGACAGGGCGGGGCAGGTCGCTCCAAGCCAGGCGCGAGCCGCTGAATGCCCGCGGGCTGCTGGAGGTCACTGCTGGATTGTGCCAGGTCGTCGCGACATCGGTTTCGTAGACTGCCCGCCGTGACCTACCTCGACCACGCCGCGACGACCCCGATGCACCCGGCGTCCGTCGAGGGAATGCTCGCAGAGCTGCGCAGGACGGGGAACGCCTCGTCCCTGCACGGGCCGGGCCGGGCGGCGCGCCGGATGGTCGAGGAGTCGCGCGAGCTGGTGGCGCTGCGACTGGGTGCGCGGGCGAGCGACGTGGTCTTCACCGGCGGGGGGACCGAGGCGGACAACCTCGCCGTCAAGGGGATCTACTGGTCGCGAGTCGCCGCGGACCCGCGGCGCCGGCTGGTGCTCGTCTCGGCGATCGAGCACCACGCGGTGCTCGACCCCGCCGAATGGTTGGCCACGCAGGGTGCGCAGGTCGTACGACTGCCGGTGGACGGCGTCGGGCGGCTGGACCTCGACGCGCTCGCGGCCGAGCTCGAGGAGCACGGGGACGAGGTCGCGCTGGTCAGCGTCATGTGGTCGAACAACGAGATCGGGACGGTGCAGCCGGTGGCCGAGGTCGTCACGCTTGCCGGTCGGTACGGGGTGCCGGTGCACTGCGACGCGGTGCAGGCCGCCGGTCACCTGCCGCTGGACTTCGCGGCGAGCGGTCTCGACGCGATGACGGTGACCGGGCACAAGCTGGGTGGGCCGCTGGGCGTCGGCGCACTGCTCGCGCGGCGCGGGCTGGCGATGACGTCTCTGCAGCACGGTGGGGGCCAGGAGCGCGGGGTGCGGTCCGGGACGTTGGACACCCCGGCGGTGCGGGCGTTCGCCGTGGCCGTGGACGAGGCCGTGCGTGCGCAACCCGAGGAGGCGGTGCGCCTGGCTGGCCTGCGGGACGCGCTCGTCGCCGGGATCCGCCGGGTGGTGCCGGACGTTGTGCTCCGGGGGCCGGAGGTCGGGGTCGGCACGCGAGGGCCGGAGGTCGGGGTCGTTGGCAGCGGGGATGGCGCCGCTGGTGGCTCCGTCATCACGCGGCTGCCCGGCAACGTCCACGTCACCCTGCCCGGCTGCGAGGGCGACTCGTTGATGTACCTGCTGGACAATCATGGGATCGCCTGCTCGACGGGTTCGGCCTGCCAGGCCGGTGTGACACAGCCCTCGCACGTGCTGCTGGCCTGCGGCATCGGCCCCGTCGAGGCCCGCGGTGCCCTGCGGTTCTCCTTCGGCCGGACGTCGACCCAGGCTGATGTCGACGCGCTGCTCGCCGTGCTGCCCGAGGTCGTCGACCGCGCGCGTGCGGCGGGGATGGGCCCCGCGCGGTAGGGCTGGCGGGGAGCGTGGCCCGGCGGGCGGATGCCCAGCGAGGCGTTCGCGAGGGGTGTCACCCGATCGGGCAAGGCGACAAGTGGTCAGTCAACCCGGTGGGCACAGGTGCCACCGGCACCCCGCCAACTCGACTCGTGTCACACCGCAGCCGCCAACACCCATCATCCACCGCCGACCTCCGGCGGATCGCGACCTAGGTCCACCTGCTCCGGCCCGCGGTGATAGCGCCGACCGGTCGGTGAGGTCCACGTCGTCACGCCCGTCTGGGGGTCGCGGTCGGGGCGCCAGCCGCCGTGGGTCTTGAGGAGGTGGTGGTGGCGGCACAGCGCGTGCAGGTTTTCGACGATGGTCTGGTGCTCAGCGGGCCGGGACGGGTCGAACGGGTTGATGTGGTCGAGGTCGCAGCGCGTCGACGGTAGGCGGCAGCCGGGGAAGGTGCAGGTGACGTCGCGGTCGACGACCAGGCCGGTGGCTTCCCCGGCGGGGCGGTACCCGGTGGCCCGGTAGGTGCGGTCCGAACGGGCGGCGAGCTCACCGGTCGTGGGGTGGGCAGCGACGGCGCGCCAGTCGGCCTGGGTGGCGATCTCGCGGGCGATGAACGCCGGGATCGGCCCGTAGCCCGCCAGCAGCGCGGGCGTCTCGTCCAGCCCGGCGAGCGTCGAGGCGTTGACCGTCACGGACAGGTGGGGACGACGGCCCTGGCGCACGGGCAGCGGGACGCCGTCAAGGCCCACACCGGTGTCGAGTACCCGCCGGCACAGGGCCGTCAGCGCGTCGGCGCGGCGCTCGTCGGCGCCGCGATCGTCTTCTCCGCACCCACCGTGGGTGCCGCCCGCCGTGGCGAGGGCGTCGACGGCGGCCATCACAGTCGAGGCATCCACGGCGGGCAGAAAGGCGTGGATCCAGGCCATCGCGTCGGGCGCCGGGACCATCCGGATCCCGCGGTCCCGGCGGGCCTGGGTGCAGCGCAGGGCGGCGGCGTCGGGCTCGACGTTGAGCTCGACGCGCCGGATCGCGGCCCGCAGCTGCGGGACGGTGAGCGACGGTGCCCGGCCGAGCACGGCGTCGATGACGAGGTGCGCCAAGGCGGGGGAGAGGTGGTCGGTCTCCGCGAGGAGGGTCTGGGCCTTGCGCACGTCGAGCTCGCCGGAACCGAGCGCGTCGGCCACCGCCGGCGCACCGTCCAGGGCGACGGCGCGCTCGACGAGGAGCTGGCCGGCGCGCCCTGAGATGGCGAGCCGGACGGCGACCTCGTCGGCGACCCCGCCGACCCGTGCACCGGCTGACCGGCGGTGCATCTCGCTGAGGAGGACAGCCTGCCGCGCGACAGCCCACGCGGCCACCCGCTCCCAGGCGGAGACACCCTCGAGCAGGCCCGCGTCGTCGAGGTCGGCTGCCTCGAGAGGGGCGAGCGTGGCGACCAGCTTCGGGCCGGGAGCGGTGGCCTCGAGCACGGCCGCGACGGGGTGGCGCTGCGCCCACGACCAGCACCAGCCGGGTGCGGGCGCCGCGGCGGGACGGGCCTCCTGCCGCCCGCGCTCCTCGCCACCGGATCGCTCGAACATGTGTTCGACTCTACCTCCGACCACCGACACG
>Ga0105047_10016584_pt1 | contig 11540 bp, 11 predicted proteins | sample MAT04_FD_78384 | JGI IMG/M metagenome (GOLD analysis project Ga0105047, IMG submission 78384) | Freshwater microbial communities from Lake Fryxell liftoff mats and glacier meltwater in Antarctica - MAT-04 (megahit assembly) | ecosystem: Environmental > Aquatic > Freshwater > Ice > Liftoff... | reverse complement strand
CGTAGCGGGTTGGGTTGTAGTATTTAACATCAGCAGGTCGATGTTGACAGAGCTGAGCTCCACGCTAATATGGTTTCAGAATTTGGCTCGATACATATACGCTTCGTGGCGGCTCAGTGGAGACGCGCGGAGCGAACCGGGTTGAACTTCTTATCTCTGGAAGCAAATCTACACACACAAAATTTGAGAGCGGAGAGATTCCGCTGGATGCGTTGCGTTCGGGCAGACTTTTTTCAAATGTTTGTCCCACTCAACGTTACATAACACGGCCGCAGCGGGGAGTGGCGTTCTCGTTGTGATCGATGCCGTGATGGAAGACGATGTTGAAGGCTCAAGCGCGAAAAAGGATCGCGGATTGAGGGCGGGGGGATTTTGTCTCGGCACAAAACGGGAACGGGCAGGCAGGATGCCTGCGGTACGACATGATGTGCAGTTTTGGACAGGTTTGGGCGACGCGTTCTTCATAGGGGAATGTTGGACGAACGAAGTTGGCGCTGCGTGATGTGCAAAAGATTTCAGCGGTTCGAGCAGACAGGAATGTCTGCTCCACCATGGTTTGAATGTCTGCTCCACTCAAGTGACTGCGTGATGTGCAAAAAATTTCGCGGCTGATGAAAGGAGGAATTGAGGGCGGGCGCGGGACGCCCGAGGTCCTTAAACGGAAGGATGCGGGCTTCTATAAGGAGCGGGTTAAAGGAAGGGCGGGATTCGGGGCGGAGCGACAGCGGCAGACTATTTTCAATCTTTTCTGTTTGCCTTTTGACTTTTGCTGTTGTTTCGTTAATATTCTGTGCCCATGTGAAAGGGAAAGCGCATGGGGCGCGCATTTGCGCGCTGCGGGCTCTCATGGGAGAGCCCAGATGGATAAACAGGATTAGTCGTACGCCCGCGCCAAACGCGAGGTGATTTAAGGGAGTGAGACGTAGCTGTTATGGTGATGATTGCCGAAAAACGCAAGGAATTGATCGAAGGTTACCGGACTAACGCCAAGGACACCGGGAGCACCGAAGTTCAGGTCGCCTTGCTGACTGAACGCATTACAGCCATGACCAGCCATCTGAAGACTCACGCCAAAGATCATCATTCTCGCCTCGGCCTGACCAAGATGGTCGCGAGACGCACCCGCCTGCTGACCTACCTGCGCGATAGGGATGTCGAGCGCTACAAGACGTTGATCGAGCGGCTCGGCCTCCGCAAATAAATCGCGGATTGAAGACCGGACAGCAAAACATAATCACACCACGTCACTTAGCCCTGTTGTAGCTGTGTGTCGTCGTGTTTTTGTGTTTCTGCAGCCTCGGCATTTTTCCGCAAAAGAGGCGCAACAAACAAGAGGAGAGTAACACATTGGCTCACATTATTGTGGAGCGAGAAATTGGCGGCCGGAAGCTCAGGATTGAGACCGGCAAGATCGCCAAACAGGCCGCGGGTGCTGCCATCGTCACGATGGGCGAAACCGTGGTTATCGCCGCTGTTGCTGAACAGCCGATCCGTGAGGGAATGGACTTTTTCCCGCTCACCGTCGACTACCGCGAAAAAGGCTATGCCTCAGGCATGATCTTCGGCGGCCGTTTTTCAAAGCGCGAAGGACGCCCTTCCGACAAAGAAACGCTGACCATGCGTTTGATCGACCGCCCCATCCGGCCGCTCTGGCCGACCGGGTACATGCGCGACGTGCTGATCCAGTGCTTCGTTCTTTCCGCGGAACCCGATGTAGATCCCGATATTCTGGCGATGATCGCCGCCTCGGCCGCTCTCACCATTTCCAATCTTCCCTTCCAGGGACCGATGGGTGCGGTGCGTGTCGGATACGTCGACGGCAAGCTGGTTCTCAATCCCTCTTTCGCGCAGCTTGAAGCCAGCAAACTGGAACTCGTTGTTGCGGGCACGAAGAGTTCGGTGCTGATGGTCGAAGCTGGCGCGCAGGAACTCTCCGAAGACGACATGGTTAACGCCATCGAATTCGGACACGCAGCGGTCAAAGAGATCGTCGCGATGCAGGACGAATTGGCGTCGAAGGTTCAGCCGAAGAAGGATGTTTTCCAGGCTCCGCCGACCCACCCGATCGTCGCACACATCGTCAAGACGTACCTCAACGACGCCAAGCGCGCGGCGATGACCCCGACCAAGTTCGCCCGCCGCGATGCTCTGAAGCAGCTCCGCAATCAGTTGATTGAGAAGTATGCCAAGGAGGCCAAAGTTGCCGCCGGCCAGCCGGTCGATGAAACAACGCCAGCCGCGTTCCACGTCAAAGCAGGCTTCGAAGGACTTCAAGAAAAAGCAATCCGCACGTTGATTCGCGAAGGCGTCCGCTGCGACGGCCGCAAGCGCGATGAGGTCCGCCCGATCACCTGCGAAGTGGGCTTGCTGCCCCGCGCACACGGTTCGGCGCTCTTTACGCGCGGCGAAACGCAGGCGCTGGTTGTGACGACGATGGGTACGGTCAGCGACGAGCAGACCATCGAATCACTACGCGGCGAATTTACCGACAAGTTCATGCTGCATTATAATTTCCCCAGCTTCTCAGTGGGCGAAGTGAAGATGCCGCGCGGACCCGGCCGCCGCGAAATTGGACACGGCGCTCTGGCGCGCCGCGCCATCAAGCCCATGCTGCCTGAGTACAAGGACTTTCCGTACACACTGCGCCTGGTCAGTGAGATCATGGAGTCGAATGGATCCAGCTCGATGGCCAGCGTCTGCGGCGGAACGCTCGCGCTGCTCGATGCAGGCGTGCCGATGAAGGCGCCGGTGGCCGGAATCGCGATGGGACTGGTTGAAGAAGATGGCGAACACTGTGTCGTCTCCGACATCCTGGGCGACGAAGATCACTATGGCGATATGGATTTCAAAGTCGCCGGCACGGACGCTGGAATCACGGCGCTGCAGATGGATTTGAAGAGTCAGGGCATTCCCCCGGCGGTCATGCGCAAGGCGCTCGAACAGGCCAAGGGCGGACGCAAGCACATCCTGGCGCAGATGGCATCGGTGATGGCGACGCACCGGGAAAACATCAGCGAGCATGCCCCTAAGATCATCCAGATGAAGATCGACCCCGAGAAGATCGGCAAGCTGATCGGACCCGGCGGCAAGATGATTCGCTCGCTGGAAGAGAAGTACAAAGTCACGATCGAAGTGCAGGACGACGGTCAGGTCGTGGTCGCAAGCCCGAAGCGCGATCAGGCCGAAGCCTGCAAACTGGTCATCGAAGGTCTGGCCGGGACGCCCGAAGTTGGCAAGATCTATCACGGCGAAGTGGTCAACATCAAGGAGTTCGGAGTCTTCTTCGAAATCCTGCCGGGAACCGACGGCATGTGCCACGTCTCCGAGCTCGACGTTGCGTACATCAAGAATCCGCAGGAGTTCTGCAAGATCGGCGACAAGATGGACGTCAAGCTCATCGCCATCGACGATCTGGGCCGCATGAAGCTCTCGCGCAAAGCAGTGATCGCGCCGGGAACTGAAGCAGTCGGCGCTCCGTCCGGTGGAGGAGGAGGTGGCGGCGGTGGTGGACGCGGCGGCGATCGCGGTGGTGATCGCGGCGGCCGGCCTCCTCGACGTGAAGGCGGCGGCGGACGCGACGGTGGCCGAGGTGGCCCCAGCGCTCCAAGTGCCGGAAGCGCACCTCAGGCTTCTCAGTAAGTCTTCAGGAAAGAAATTAATAAGACACGCCCTCGCAGCCGCGAGGGCGTGTTGCTATAAGTACCGCAAATTGGCCCGTTAATTTGCGAGATGCGCCGATCAACACCCGGGCAAATTAACTGGCCAATTTGCCCTACGACTGTGTGGCACGGGCAGCTGTTGGGCTGCCCGTGTGGTCGGCGGACGGATATTCAAATTTCGAAAAGCGGGCGCGGGACGCCCGAGGTCCATTAACGGCAGGAAATATTCAGAGATGATCTCCGCGCGGGACGTCACCAAGACTTACGAAGCTGCGCGCCCCGGCGCGCCGGTCGTTCAGGCTTTGTGCGGAGTTGATCTGGACGTGGCCGTCGGCGAATCGGTGGCCTTGATGGGCGCGAGCGGCTCCGGGAAAAGCACGCTGCTTTATCTGCTCGGGGGATTGGATACGCCGACGAGCGGCAGCATTGAAATCGCCGGACGTAAACTGCAGGAGATGAACGACACAGACCTCTCTGCATTCCGGAAAACGCAGCTCGGTTTCATCTTCCAATTTTTTCATCTGCTACCCACGCTCAATATCCTGGAAAATATTCTGCTGCCAGGGCGTCTAGCAAATTTGCCGGAAAATGAAATGCGCGCGCGCGCCCTGTCGCTGCTTGAACGCGTCGGCCTGAAAGGACGCGAGGAAAGTTATCCCGACACGCTGAGCGGCGGACAGCAGCAGCGCGTCGCGCTCGCGCGTGCGCTGCTTACCAAGCCGGTGCTTCTTCTGGCCGATGAACCGACTGGGAATCTGGACAGTGCCAACAGTGCCGCGGTGCTCGCACTTCTCGGCGAATTAGTCCGCGAAAACAAAACAACGCTGGTCGTGGCGACGCATTCGATTGAGGCGGCCAATCTCACACAGCGGATCGTACGCCTGAAAGACGGACGGATCGAAAGTTTATGAAGTACGGGCGTTACCGGCTCTTCAGCATAGGTTCAAGGTAATCGACACTGGAGTCCAGCGTGGCCAGGTTCATGTAATCGGCTTCGGGAACCTCGACGTTGTAGCGCTTGCGGAGTTCCATGACGATGTCGAGGAAATCCATGCTGTCCAAGTCGATCTGGTCGCGCAGCCGGACGTCACCTTTCAGGGTGCTCAGATCCTCGTCCGGGGCGATGTCGGTGATGATGTTCACAATGGCCGCCCGGATGTCTTCCCTTGTCATGCGTGTTCCTCAAAACGTTAAAACGTGAAAGCATGAAACGTAAAGCTTGACAAAAAGGCGGGCCTCGCGATTCAAGTTTTGCGAATCATACTTCATAACGCGTCGCTGGCAAACCTTTTGACGATTACAACAGAATTGATGCCCAGCATGCCGGACGAATTGTTGAGGATGTAATTGACCCGCTCAATCGCCTTGGGCTCGTTCAAGACCAGACCCCGTACGGCGCAATCGGGATCGAGGTTCTCGACGTTGATCGTGGGATGCACGATGCCATCGTCAAACGCGGGAAGATTCCCGGTCAACTCCAGCGCGCCGGCAGCGCCCATGGCGTGGCCGATGAAGCTCTTGGTGTTATTGATGTTCACGTTCGCATGGTCGCCGAAGACATTGCGGATCGCCTGGCACTCCTGGATATCACCGAGCTTGGTGCCGGTCGCGTGCGTGTTGATGATCTGAATATCGGCCGGAGTGATGCCGGCCTTCTTCAGCGCGGCCATCATGCACTGACCCTGGCGTTCGGCATTGGGCAGCACAAAATCGCTGGCGTCGGAGTTGATCGCGTAGCCGACGATTTCTCCATAGATGCGCGCGCCGCGGGCTTGCGCATCCTCCAGGCGTTCGAGCGTATAGACGCAGCCGCCCTCGCTGACCACGATTCCGTTGCGGTCGCGGTCGAAGGGACGTGAAGCTTTCGTGGGTTCGGCGTGCGTCGCCAGCGCGCCCTGGCTCTTGAAGCTGGCGAAGATTCCGAAGGTGTGAATGCTTTCGGAGACGCCGCCGGCGAAGGCTAGGTCGACCTCGCCGAGACGGAGCATTTGCAGGCCGTGAATGAAGCCGATGTTTCCAGCGGCACAAGCGGCGCCAAGCGTGTAGTGCGGTCCGGTGATGCCGAGATTGAGAGTCACTTCTCCCGCGGGATTATTGGCCACCGTGCGCGGGTTGTGATGGTGCGACCAGAATTTGACGTCGTAGTCGTATTGCTTGATGTTGGCGATTTCGTTCTCGGTTTCGACATTGCCGTGCTCGGTCACGCCGAGGTACACACCAACGCGGCTCTTGTCCCTGGCGGCGAAGTTGATCCCGCTGTCAACCAGAGCTTCGTTGGCGCAATAAATCGCGATCGAGCCGGCGCGAGTGCCGCGGCGCAGTTCCTTCTTCTTCTGGTACTTCAATTCATTGAAATCGCAGACTCCGGCGAGCACGTCGCCCATATATCGAGTCTGATAATGGCGCACGCCCGACCGTCCGGAAAGAAGGCTGGCCCGATAGGTTTTCAGATCATTGCCGTTGGGCGCCGTTAGACCGATGCCGGTAATAACGACGCGCGCCAATGCAGGACTATTGACTAATGCCACTCAACCCCCGAACACAAGAGCGCCTTGCAGCAATGCGCCTGGCATGCTGCTGCGGTGAATTGACCGCGCCTTGAACGCCCCGACTTTATCGGAGGGGACAGTGTTTGTGGAGTGCTGATTTGGGCAAGTTCCAGCGTTGCGCTGCTGGATTCTCGCGCGGGGATGCGGCGTAAGCTGACGCGCCGTGCGGAAAAAATTAAAACCCGGGAACGGTTTCGGCGCGCTGGCGGGCCTTCTGCACCCAGGTCAGCAGTGTCGAAAGTTCAATCGGCTTTGTGACGTATTCGTCGTAACCCGTCTCTTCACATAGCCGGCGTTGCAGAGTACTTCCAAAACCGGTCAGCGCTACCAGGTAAGGCCGCTGGCCCTGATCGCTGCGCAGCATGTTATGGGCGAACTGCCAGGCCCGCATACCTTCCAGCAAGCCGTCGCAGATCACAAGGTGAGGCTGCCACGTTTCGCAGATCAAGAGTGCTTCGGCACCCTGAGTCGCACCCCTCGCATCACAGCCATACATATTGAGCGTATTGACCAGCGTGTCCACGTGCTCTTGATAATCATCGATTACTATTGCCCTGATCACAGCGTCCTCCCTTTCCGATGCTGGCCGCCGCATCCATGGCCAGTTGAATGTCTGTGGGCAAATACCGTGCAGCACTCGCTTAAAAGTGCCGAAACTTTCTCTGCGCACATTGGCAGGACGTTTGCGACCAGTAAATTAAAATCTGCTTGGCCATTGAGGGGGCAACCATGACGCGCGAAAAATCTCTTCACATGCGATTAAAGATATACTTGCGCCGCGAGTGCTATGTGTGGCTCAGCCGCCGCCAACACGCGGGCGTTAACTTCGGCTGGATACTGAGTTATCGCGGAGATGGCAGCGTGCTTTTTAAAGATGACGAACATCGCGCCCCCTTCACTATTCTCGTTGAACAGATTGAAAGCTGTGGCGCAGTGTAGTTTTCACGTTTCATATTTTCCGTATTTAATATTCACAGTGCGAGTGAATACGGTCGCACTCCGATGAACCTCGCGACATGTCTTTCATGCACTATGCTGACATAAATCGAGCGTCCGGGCTGCGGATCCATTCAGCAAGGCGCTGAATACCCGTTTCAATACTCACCTGCGGCTCCCATTTCAACTTTTCCATCGCCAAACTTATGTCGGGTATTGCCACCGTGAGCTCACCCAGAATGGCGGGTTTGTAAACCAGCTCCGCTTTCTTGTTGAAGGCTTTCTCGATAAGTTGAATAAGGTCGGTCAGAGGCGTTCCAAAACCCGACCCAATATTGAGCGCATTGTGTGATTCGTTTCCCGTCAGAGCGGATTGAATGGCGCGCAACACATCTTGAATTTCGACATAATCGCGCATACTGCTGCCATCGCCATAGATGGTGAACGGGCGTCCTTTTAAAATCGCCGAGGCGATCAGATACGGCACCGTGTCAGGCCGCAAATGGGGACCGTAAACTGAAAAGAGTCGAAGATTGACGGTCTCAAGTTTGTGTAAGGCGTGATAACTATTGAGCAGAATTTCACATGCAAGCTTGGCCGCGCCATAAGGGGAAGCTGGAGCACATCCGAGCTGCTCTTCCTCATATGGCAGCGGCGCGTCCTTGCCGTAGACCATCACCGTACTGGCGAAAAGGATGCGGCGGCACCCGTTGACACGCAATGCTTCCACAAGTCCCACAGTGTTTCGATAGTTGGCGTCTTCGTAAAGTTCCGGCCAGCCAATGGATTCGCGCACCCAGGAGCGGCCCGCAAGATGGACGCACACTTCGGATGCATTTTTTTTGAGAGCTCCCGGTAAGGCCGTAACATCCTCGCATCGGAAAACGTGCAGCTTGTCTTTGAATTTCGCGCCCAGGGCATCGATCTGACCCTGCCGCTTCTTGCTCTGATCCGACGCAGTGCTGGGGTAACGAACCATCGCACTGACGGAATGGCCCGCGTCAAGTAATTGCGCTATCAGGTGGGAGCCGATAAATCCAGCAGCGCCGGTGACAAGAATTTTCATCTGAAGTTCGAATTACCCTTTTGGCGCGGCATACATTATTGACGGCCCGAAGGGCAACGATGCAGACACGAATAGGACTGTTTTACCTATGCGCGTGCTGCCTCGCGACCGTTTTTCTGTTCCTCTTTTAGCCATGCCACCGTGCGGCTTACACCTTCTTCCAGACCGACTTGCGGAGTATACCCCAGATCGGCGCGAGCACGGGTGATATCCGCCATAGTTCGTTCGACGTCACCGGGTTGCAAAGGCTTGCGCTGTATGATGGCTTTCTGACCCGTTGCTTTTTCGACCGTCGCCAGCAGTTCGTTCAACGTGTGCGGCTTGCCGTTTCCCAGATTATAAATCTGGATCCCCTCTGAGCATTTCTCTACGGCGGCCGCGAGACCCGCGACAATATCGGATACGAACGTGTAATCCCGCGCGGTGCTGCCATCGCCGAAAACTGTGAGGGTCTGCTGCGCCAGAACCTTGCTCGTGAAAAGCGCGATCGCCATATCGGGACGCTGCCGCGGGCCATAAACCGTAAAGGGACGAACAACCGTCGCGGCAAATCCGTACAGTCCACAATACGTCCCCAGAAAAATCTCGCTGGCGCGCTTGCTGGCGCCGTAAGGAGACATCGGCAGCATGCAGGGCGCATCCTCGCGAAAGGGCGCGGGCGTATTGTTGCCATACACGGAACTCGATGACGCCGCGACAATCTTGCGCGGGCCGTGTTCACGCATGGCTTCCAGCATCGCAATCAGGTTGCCAACATTATTCCGCTCATATTTGAGCGGGTTCTCGATCGAGGGCCGCACGCCCGCTTGCGCGGCCAGATGCAGCACAACGTCGAAGCCTTCCTCTTGAAGTAATTTGGAAACCACCAGACGGTCGCCGTAATCGCATTGAACCAATCGATACTGCGGATTCTTGAGGGCCTCGACGATGTTCCGGCGCTTACGCGCTTCGGGATAATACGGATCGAAATTATCGATCGCGACGACCCGGTGGCCTTGTGCTAGAAAATGCTCCGATGCGTGCGATCCGATAAAACCAGCGCCGCCAGTAATCAAAATTTTCATTTAGATCAGATCATAAAATCAACTTGATGAAAAATCAAACTCAACTGAGAGTCAGGTTTTCCCCTCTCCCGTTGAGGCAAGAAGGTCGACGTGAGAGCAGCGAATACGCGGTGTGGGGGCGAGATGCCCGGATTTGCAAATGCGCTTTTACTCTTCCCTTTCCCAACTACTTTGCGGAAGATCATTTTCTGACTTTTTACTTCTTGGCATTTCCTTAAACTGGGCTTCATGCGGAACATTCATTCAACTGCAATCATCGACTCCAAGGCGCAACTTGGCGAAGATATCACCGTCGGGCCCTACACCATCGTCGGCCCCGACGTGACCATCGGCGATCACTCCTTCATTCACAATCACGTTACACTCTCCGGCCACACCACGCTGGGCATGGGCGTCCACGTTTTCCCGGGCGCAGTCGTCGGCGGCTCCCCGCAGGATTTGAAGTACAAGGGCGAAAAAACGACGCTCAGCGTCGGCGACGAGACCATCATCCGCGAATGCTGCACGCTGCATGTCGGCACCGAAGGCGGCGGCGGACGGACGACCGTCGGCAGCAAGAATCTAATCATGGCCTACGTCCACGTCGCACACGACTGCCACCTCAAGAATAACATCGTCATCGCCAACGGAGCGCAGCTCGCGGGCCACGTAATGGTCGAAGAAGGCGCGCGCATCTCTGGCTTGGCGGCGCTGCATCATTATGTGCGCATCGGCGCCTGCGCCTTTGTCGCGGGCTGCGCGAAACTCTCGATCGACGTCCCTCCATTCACGCTGGCCGAAGGCCACCCGGCGCGTATTCGCGGCCTTAATAAGGAAGGATTGAAGCGGCGCGGCTTGACTCCCGAGGCGCAGGAAGCGATTAAGGAGGCGTACCGGCTCTGCTATCGCGCCGAGATTTCTCAGGAGCAGGCCTTCAAGGATCTCAACGAACGGGGCTTGGATCGTTTCGTGGAAGTCGCGCTCTTTGTAGAATTCCTGAAAGACGTCGCCCGCGGCAAGCACGGCAGGGCGCTGGAGGCCGAGCGGAACATCGTGCCTGCCGAAGAGCGCGACGGGCCGCTTAGTTTTAAGATTGCCGGCGCCGGCAGCACTGGACGCCAGCCGTAAAAGAAATTTGTGCAGGGCGGCAAAGTATCCGTATAATCTTTCCCAGGAAATCAGGTTTCGAGGTCATCAATGCGCAAGCTCTCTTTACTTAGTATCGCCGTGGTGTTCTGTTTTGTGATCGGATGCGGCGACACCCCAAAACCGTTCTCCGGCCCCACGCTGCCGTACACCCCCGCGCCGCCGAAGGAAAAGCAGAAAGATCCCGAGGTCGTGATCAAGACGGAGTTGGGCGACATCACCGTACGTCTCTTTGAGGACGATGCGCCCAACACGGTTGCCAATTTTATCACGCTCGCCGAAAGCAAATACTACGACGGCAGCGTCTTCCACCGCATCATCAAGGATTTCATGATCCAGGGCGGCGGCCCCAAGGGCAATCCGCAGGGCACGCCCGGTTACAAAATTCCCGACGAAGCGCGCGGCAATCCGCACAAGCACAAGCGCGGCGCATTGGCCATGGGTCTGCTCGGCGGCGGACAGGGCGGGCGCCCGCAGTCCAATAGCGCCGGTTCGCAATTTTACATCGTCACGAAGGATGGCGCCGCCGATCACCTCAATGGCTTCCATACTATTTTCGGTGAAGTTATCAGCGGTATGGACGTGGTCGACAAACTGCGCGAAGTGACCGTCGAAGGCGACAAGCCCAAGAGCGCCCCCAAGATCAACGCCGTCGAGATCCTTTCCAAGCGCGATACGAAGTACGAAGTGCGCGGCAAGATCGCCGAAAACACGCCGCCCAAACCCGCAATGTCCCAGCAGATAAAAATGAATCCTAGGCCGCCGGTGAAGGTAACTGTTCCTGGCACCACGCCCCCAGCACCTGCGGCGCAGGGCACGCCGGCCACTAAAGTGCCCGAGACGAAAGCCGTTCCGCCGCCGGCCGTTGAAACGAAACCCGCACCCGCAGAGACAAAGAAACCCTGAGCACCGTTGTTAATTTTGCATTGAGTTTGCCGTTTCACTTCACTCGTAAAGGAGAACATCACGATGGCCGAAGCAAATCCCGTAGTCTTACTGAAGACCAATGCCGGCGAAATCCAGTTGGAGCTATTTGAGGACGCTGCGCCCAACACGATCGGCAATTTCATCGCGCTGGTCGAAAAGGGCTTCTACGACAACAAGATTTTCCATCGCGTGATCAAAGATTTCATGATCCAGG
>Ga0105047_10016583_pt1 | contig 11541 bp, 6 predicted proteins | sample MAT04_FD_78384 | JGI IMG/M metagenome (GOLD analysis project Ga0105047, IMG submission 78384) | Freshwater microbial communities from Lake Fryxell liftoff mats and glacier meltwater in Antarctica - MAT-04 (megahit assembly) | ecosystem: Environmental > Aquatic > Freshwater > Ice > Liftoff... | reverse complement strand
CCTGCTTCGACCGCGACGGCTCGCTGACCGGCGTCTACCGCAAGACCCACCTCTTCGGACCGCAGGAGAACGAGGGCTTCCAGCAGGGTGAGCAACTCCACGTTTTCTCGCTGGCGGGGGTGGAGGTCGGCCCGCTGATCTGCTTCGACGTTGAGTTCCCCGAGCCCGCCCGCAGCCTGGCTGCGTCCGGTGCGGAGCTACTGGTCACGATCGCCTCGAACATGGAGCCCTACGGTGAAGACCATCTGGTGGCGACCAGGGCCCGTGCCCTCGACAACCGCAGGCATCACCTGTACGTGAACCGGGTCGGGGATGAAGCCGGCCACAACTTCGTCGGCCGCTCGCGCGCGATCGCCCCCGATGGCACGGTGATCGAGGAACTCGGCGACAGCGAAGGGGTCGTCACGGTCGAGTTCGACCCGGTCGGGGAGCGGCCGGAAGAGATCGTCGACTACCTGAAGCATGCGCGACCCGAACTGACTGTGTCTGTCCATAAGGAACCAACCGAAGGAGCAAGATGAGCAACGAAAGCCAGGCCGGCGGGTCCTCGCCGGCTCTGTTCACCAGAAAGGCCACCGGGCTGGTCCGCGAGGCCAAGACCCGTGACGCGCTGTTTTACAACCTGCTCTGGTCGAGCGTTGCGCTCACCTTCGCCTTCTACTGGCTGTTCTTCGCCTTCTATCCGGGGGCCAACCCGTACATCGGGTTCCTGATCGCGGCCGGTCTCGGTTTGCCCGGTTCGTTCCTGTACGCGATGCTGACTCAGATCATGCCGCGGACCGGTGGCGATTATGTCTTCAACAGCCGCGCGCTCCATCCCAGCGTCGGCTTCGCCGGCAACTTCAGCTACGTCTTCTGGCTGGCGATCGTGATCGGCGTTTATACGACCTACATCGCGGCCTATGGCGTCGGCGCCTGGGGCCGGATGATGACCGGCTTCACCGGCTCGACCGGCTGGGTCGAGTTCGGTGACTGGTTCTCTACCGACTGGGGTCTTTTCATCACCGGCACGGTCGCGCTGCTGCTTTCCGCTGCGCTGTTCATTCGCGGTGGGACCAGGCTCTTCTTCAAGGTGCAGGCGGCCGGTTTCGGGCTCTACGTTCTCGGCGCCTTTCTGATTCCGATTGTTGTCGGCCTGTTCCAGAGCGAAGCGGGATTCCTGACCAGCTTCAATGAGTACGCGGCCAACCTCGGGGTCACGGATGCCGTCGGGGCGCTGACCCAGTCGGCCAACGACGCCGGCTTCGCCACCTCAGGCTTCGACTTCGAAGCGACGATCAAGTCGGTCTCGATCTTCTGGTTCATCTTCGGCTTCATCTACTCGAGCAACTATTTCGCCGGTGAAATCCGGGTCTCGCGAGGCACCCACCTGAAGTCGATGCCGGGCGCCGTGGCGCTTGTCGTGATCGCCCTCCTGATGCTGATGCCGGCCTACCTGAACCTGGCCGGGTACACCTTCAACGGCATGCTTGGTTTCGCTGATCCGGCGGTCTACGGATTTGCGGCCGGAGCACCCGCATACCCTGAGATCATGGCGATCGCGTCCAACAGCGCCATTCTCGGCTCGATCACGATCCTCGGCTTCGCGATCGGACTGCTGCTCTGGCTGCCGCAGACGCTGCTGCTGGCCAGCCGCAGCATGTTCGCCTGGTCGTTCGACCGGATCATGCCGGAGAAGCTGTCCTACGTCGACCCCCGCTCGCGCTCGCCGCTGGTGGCGATCGGCGTGATGTTGGTGCTGAGCATCGCGAGCACCGCGACCTACGCCTTCACCGACTGGTTCAGCGCCGTCTCGGCCCTCCTGGGTCTGTCACTCACCCTGCTGATCACCGCCGTCTCGGGCATCGTGCTTCCGTTTCGACAGCCGGCGATGGTCCAGGGCTCGCCTTACGACCGCAAGGTGCTCGGCATCCCCCTGATCTCGCTGGTCGGCGGGCTGTCGCTGCTCGGCTTCGGCACGGCCGTCGGGATCATCCTCTGGGATGAGGGCTCTGGCGCCAGCCTCAGCGCCGACCCGGGCAAGCTCCAGCTGGCGATCGCCGTCTACGTGGCCGCGTTCGTCATCTACGGGATCGCCCGGGCAGTGCGCAAAAGCCAGGGCATCGACCTCTCGCTCTCCCACCGCGAGCTTCCGCCGGAGTAGCGGGTGGGTCTGTTCAACCGCAATAAGGAGCGGACGGGCGAGAAGCCCGTCCGTCTGTTCTACGCCTCGGACATCCACGGCACCGAGGTGCTGTGGCGCAAGTTCCTGAATGCCGCGAAAACGTACGAGGCCGACGTGCTGGTCATGGGCGGCGACCTCACCGGCAAAGCGGTCATCCCGCTGGTCGGCGAAGGGGAGAACTACGAAGTCGAACTGTTCGGCGAGCGTCGCACGGTGACCGGCGAGGACCAGCTGGTCGAGCTTGAGCACCAGATCCGCGGCAAGGGCATGTATCCGCACCGGATGAGGCCGGAGGAGGTCCAGCGGGTGGCCGGTCTGTCGGAGGACGAGCGTGAGGAGTGGTTCGCCGAAGTCATGCTTGAGACTTTCGACCAGTGGCTGGAGCTGGCCGGCGAGCGACTGGCCGGATCCGACGCAAGCTGCTTCGTGATGCCGGGCAACGACGATCCTCCAGGTGTGGAGGAGGCGATCGAGCGGGCCACGGGCGTCGGGGCCTGCGACGGACGGGTGGTCGAGTTCAACGGCTACTCGATGGTCTCGCTCGGCTACTCGAACATCACCCCGTTCGACTCTCCCCGCGAGCTGTCAGAGGAGGAGATAGTCAAGCGGGTGAGCGCCCTGGCGGAACGGGTGCCGGATCTCTCGAGGTGCATTTTCAACCTGCACGTGCCGCCCTACGATTCGCAGCTCGACACCGCACCGGAGCTCGATGATCAACTTCAGGTCGTGATGGCCGGCTCGGAACCAAAGAAGGTCCCGGTCGGCTCGACCGGCGTCCGCGAGGTGATCGAGAAGTACCAGCCGCTGCTGGCGCTCCACGGTCACGTGCACGAGAGCGCCGGAGTCACGCGGATCGGCTCGACCTTGTGCATAAATCCGGGCAGCGATTACCACACGGGGCGGATTTCCGGCTGCCTTCTGGCTCTTCGCGGAAACCGCGACGTCAAGCACCAGTTCATCAGCGGGTAGCCTCGAGGCGACGTGTCTGACCAGATCAATCCAGACCTGAGCGCCGAAGCCGAGCGCCTGCTCGGCGAGATGTCGCAGCGCGGTCTCGAGGTTCGGCTGCTCGGAGGGATCGGGATCCGACTCGCCCTAGTCAACCGCTATCACGAGGCGTTGCTTCGTCCCCACGACGACATCGACCTGATCACGACCAAGTCGGACAGCTCAGGGGTGGAGGACGCCCTGGTCGAGCTTGGCTGGGAGCCGAACAAGGAGTTCAACGCGATTAACGGCGCCCGTCGCCTGCTGTTCTACGACCCTGTCACCGGCCACAAGATCGACGGCTTCGTAGAGCGCTTCGAGATGTGCCACAAGTTGCCGCTGACTGACCGGTTCGACTGCTGCTTGGGGACTCTTTCTCCCGCCGACCTGCTGCTGACCAAGCTTCAGGTGATCGAGCTGAACTCGAAGGACCGTGGGGACTGTTACGCATTACTGCTCGGGTTTCCGGTGGTCGAAGGCAGCGAGGATCGGACGATCGATGCAGCCTGGATTGCCGAGCTGGCATCATCCGACTGGGGTCTGCACCACACGCTCACGCTCAACTTTCAGCGGTTGCGCGAGGGCGTGGGGGAGCCCCCGCTCGACGCCGCAGAGCAGGGGCGGATCCTCGATGCGATCGCTTCGATTGAGGCTTCCATGGATGCAGCTTCGAAGTCCCGTTCCTGGAAGATGCGCGACCGCATCGGCGAGCGCAAGCGATGGTACGAGGAGCCTGAAGAGATCGAATAGTCGCTCAGGTCGGGTCGCTGTCGCCGAGGAAAGCGGCGACGGCCTGCCCGAACTCGTAGGGCGCATCCCACGGGATCCAGTGCGACGCCTCGACCCGCTGCAGCCGGGAGTTCGGGATCTGGTCCGCTAGTTTTTCACCGTCACTGATCTTCTGCCACGGATCGTGAACGCCCCAGAGCAGCAGAGTAGGGGCTCGAATCGCTGAGTGGCGGTCAACAAGTGCCGTCGTGTGATTGGTGTTCAGCGAACTGGCGTTGCGGATCAGGCTGATCTTGCCCCGCTCGTCGCTGTAGGGCGCGACGATCCCCTCGCGGAAATCTTCGGTCAGCCGATCGGCGTTGTGGATGCCCTCAGACAGGCCCGATACGACAAAATCAACGATCTCGGACGGCGGCTTCTTCTTCCACTCCGGATTGCCGAGCGCGATCATGTCGTCGATCGGCCAGGAATCGAAGGCGACGATGTTGCTGAGAATCAGACGATCTACTCGCTCCGGGTGCTCGATCGCAGTCATCAGCGCGACTCCGCCGCCGGTGTCGTGGCCGACGAAACTGATCTTTTCGATTTCCAACCGGTCCAGCAGGGCGATCATCGCGTCCATCTGGGCGACCAGAGAGCGGTCGAAGCGATCGCGCCGGTCCGAGTAGCCGTGGCCGAGGAAGTCCGGTGCGATCACCCGGTGGGTTGCCGACAGAGTCGGGATCACGTCGTGGTAGAGAAACGACCAGGTGGGGATGCCGTGGAGCAGCAGGACAGGGCTGCCTTCGCCCCGGTCGGTGTAGGCCAGCTCGAGCTCAAGCCCTCCCGGTCCGCAGACTGTGGTGGTGCTCTGAGCCGCCCTGAAAGCCTCGTGGAGCGGCGCTGTCATCTACAGCTTTATCTCTTGGTCGAGCAGCGCCTGGGCTGAGCGGAGGGCGGCCTCGAGGCCGGTCTCAGAGCCTGTGTCGAAGCCGTCACCGCAGGCCGAGACAGCGCCCTGGGTGGCGAAGGGTGCAGGGACGGGGTTGAGTGGCTTCGAGTAGCGCCACCGCTTTACCTGATGCTCCTCCGGCTCCTCGGCCAGGAAAGGCAGGCCGGCGACCCGCTCGGCCATCCAGTCCCAGGTGTCTTCGTCGCTGAAATCGAACAGACGGTCACTGGTTTCGGGGTCGCAGCGGATCGTGACCGAGGGCGGGCGTTCGGGGAACTTGGCGCTCTCGACGATTACGGCCTCGATCCCTTCGGCCGGGTTCTCGAACAGGGCCTGGTCGGGGACCTCGCCGCTGTGTCTGAGTCGCGCCAGCCCGAGCACCGCCTTTTCGTAGACCGCGTCGGCTTCCACGTTGCCGACCGCCTCCGCCATGAACGGTGCCATCTCCAGCATCTGGGGGACCGGTGCGGTCACTATCACCCGGCGGGCGTGGATCTCCGAGCTTTCGCCGTCGGGCCCCGTGACCCTCAGCAGGCAGGGCTTGTCCTGTTCGCCGGCCGGCTCGAGCGCCTCGACCCGGTGGCTGTAGCTGGCGTTCAGGTTCACCGCGAGGTATTTGGCCACGGCATTGATCCCGTCGCGGCAGCTCCAGGCATCTCCGACCTGGCCGCCGACGAACAGCCGCTCGATCAGGCCGACCTCGCGCAGCCGGTCGATCAACTCGTCGCTGAGGCCTCCGGTCCGGGTCAGCCAGGGGATGCCGTGGTCGACCCTGGCCTCGGAGATCCGGCGGGTCGCCGCCCTGCCACCGGGAGAGCGTCCTTTGTCCAGCATGAGGTAATCGGCCCCGGCGGCGTCGAGCGCCGCCGCCACCCGAAGCCCGGCGAACCCGGCGCCCACCACGCAGAAATCGAGACCGGAATTATGGTCGCTCACGCGGTCACCGCTCCCGGATCCGTTGCGTCGGAACCGAATCGCGTGGCCTCGAAAGGGGTTAAAACATACGATCCGATGATCGCCGAGCCTCCTGGGAGAAACGCCACAGTCAAGCTGTCCGCGAGGGCGCACGTCGCGCTGCTGTTTCTGCTGGCTGTCGGCATTTCCTGGGTAGTCCCCGGATCGGCCGAGGCTCGACCCGAGCGTACCGGGACTTCACTTTTCATGGTTCAGGCCGAGGGCCTGCCTTCGGCTTACTCTGCGATCCGCGCTTTCGACCGCGGGGCAGCTCAGGGGCAGGCCGCGAGGCAGGCACGGCTTCAGGCGGACCAGAACGCCGACCTGCAGCAGCGGGTGGCCGCTGCGATCGAGCGTCGCGACCTCGCCGAAGACGAGCTTTTCCGTGTCGTCACCGCCTTCAACGGCGTCGCTGTGCTGGCCGACCGGTCTGATGTCGAGCGGATCAGGGCGATCGACGGAGTGCGATCGGTCGAGCGCCTGCCGCTCGCCCGGCCGGCCAACTCGTTCAGCGTGCCGTACATCGGAGCCGATGATCTCTGGGGCCCGACGGCCGGCGGCCTGACCGGGGTGGGGCTACGGATCGGGGTGATCGACACCGGCCTCGATTACGTCCACGCCGATTTCGGGGGGAGGGGTTCGGCGGCCGACCTCAGCGCGGCTCGGGCGCCGAGGGCCAACCCGGCCGACAACGACCTCAACCCGGCCGGGTTCACGGTCCAGCGGGCCGGCACGCAGCTTTATCCGACCGCCAAAGCGGCTGGTGGCTTCGACTTCGCCGGTGACGCCTACGACGCCGAGAACCCTGCGACGGCGACCCCGCGACCCGATCCGAACCCGATGGACTGCCCGGCCGCCGACGGCGGCGGTCATGGCACCCACGTCTCCGGATCAGCCGCCGGATACGGGGTCAACGCCAACGGCACCACCTTCAACGGCAGCTACGCGGGCCTCGACCCTTCGGGGATGCGCATCGGACCGGGAGTCGCCCCCGAAGCGCAGATCTACGCACTGCGCGTCTTCGGCTGTGACGGGTCCTCCGGCCTGACCGTACAGGCGCTCGACTGGGCGCTTGACCCGAATCGCGACGGCAGTCCTGCAGACCGGCTCGACGTCCTGAACCTCTCGCTCGGGTCCGACTTTGGTCAGCCGGACACCCCCGACGCCCTCGCCGCGACCGCGGCCTCGCGGGCCGGCACGATCGTGGTCGTCGCCTCTGGCAACGGCGGCAACCAGATCTATCAGGCCGGAACCCCGGCCTCTTCACCCCAGGCGATCACCGTGGCCAACATGGTTTCCAGTCGGCTGCTTGACGGCTTCAGCATCACTGACTCCGGGAACGGCAACAATGGCGGCAGGCCCGGTTCAGCCTCGACCGGCTTTCCGTGGGCGTCTTTGACCTCTCCGGTTACCGGGCGGATCCATTACCCGGCGAATAACCGGACCGGCTGCGCGGCTTTCGGGCCGGGCGCAGCGGCGGCGATCGCCGGCAAGGTGGTCCTGCTCGACTGGCGCTCGGTCCGCGATGACCCGTCCTCGCCATTCCCCTGCGGCTCGAAGCAGCGGGTCGACAACGCCCAGGCGGCCGGGGCGATCGGCGTCGTGCTGGCTGACTCGGCGGCCAGCTCGACGGTTGCGATCGCCGGCAACTCGACCATCCCCTCGATCTACGTGATCAGCCCGCTCCACGACGTGCTGCGGGCCGAGGCTCAGTCCGGGACCGCAAAGGTGACCTTCAGCCGGGATCTGATCGGCGGCCTGCGAATCGATGACGAAGAAGGCACGGTCGCCGGCTCGAGTTCCCGGGGACCGGGTGCCTCCGGTGTGCTGAAGCCCGATGTCGCCGCGCCGGGGACCGAGATCGTCTCGGCGGCGGCAGGTTCCGGCCGGGGTTCGGTCTCCTTTTCGGGGACCTCGATGGCCGCGCCTCACGTCGCCGGGCTGATGGCCCTGCTCCGCCAGGCCCGACCGGACTGGACCGTCGAGGAGCTGAAGGCGCTGGTGATGAACTCGGCGACCGACGAGCTGTTCTCCGGCCCCGGTCAGACCGGTGTGAGGCAACCGCCGCAACGGGTCGGAACCGGCACGGTCAACGGCCCGGCCGCGCTTGCCGCGGAGACGATCGCCTACGCGACCGGGGGGGACGGCGCGGTCGGGGTCAGCTTCGGCCCGCTCGAGGTGCCGCCCGGCGAGCCATTCTCCCGCGAAGCCTCGATCACGGTGGTCAACAAGGGTGGCGATGAAAAGGACGGCGTCACCGCAGCCTTCCTGCCGCGAAGCAGCGTGCCGGGAGCGACCTGGTCTCTCCCGGACGGTGCCGCGTTCGACCTGCCGGCGAACGGCAGCGCGCAGTTGACCGTGCGCCTCGACGTGCCGGACCCATCAGCGCTTCGTAACCAGAAGGAGGCGACTCTGCTTTCGGGCTCGAACCGCGAATGGATCGCCGAGAGCAGCGGCCTGGTCAGCCTGACCGAGCCCGGCGGCAGGACCACATCGGTCCCGGTCTACGCCTCGCTGGCCCCGACCAGCACGCTCGGAGCGAGCGCCGAAGAAGTGAGCCTGGCCGAAGGCGAGACTGCGGGTACGATCGAGATCGAAGGCGAGGCGGTGAACACCGGCGCGACCGCCTCCGACTTCATCTCCCTGCTCACCCCGCTGGAGCTCCAGGCTTCCAGCCCGGCGATCGCGTTCGGTTCGAACGATCCACCGAGTCTGGCCGCCGCCGACATCAGGGACATCGGTGTCTCCTACGACCGGGGGGCAGACACCGTGACCTTTGGCATCAGTTCCTGGGCCAACAGGCCGAACCCGTCCGACTTCATCTTCCACGACGTCTACGTAGATGTCGACGGGGACCGGCAGGACGACTACCTGGTCTTCGCCAAGCGCGATCCGGACCTCGATGGCTCCGACAGCTTCGGCACCGTGGTCCGCAACCTCTCAAGCGGGTCTGAGAACTTCACCCTGCCGACCCCGGTCACCAGCTTCGCGCAGTCCGGTCGCGCCTTCGATACCGACGTGATCACGCTGACCGTGCCGCGGTTCTCGATCGGCCTGAGCCGCGCCGATTCCCGCTTCAGCTACCGGGTTTCCGGTCAGAGCGCGGCGGCGGAAGCCGTCGTGGACGAGGTCGGACCGCTCACTTTCGACTACCGCACCCCGGGCATCAAGTTCCCCGGGGATTCGATCCGGCCGGACTTTCCGGGAGCGCTCGCCTTCACCTACGACGACGCCGCAATGCGCGCCAACCGCTCGACCGGCGTGCTGCTGATTCACCACATGAACGCCGCTGGCGAGCGCAGCGAGGCGATCCCGGTCACCGCCGACCGGCCGTTCGAGCTGACCGTTTCCGGACCGGCGTCGGTGACCGAGGGCACCAGGGCCAGCTTCCGGGCGCAGGTGGACCCTCCGGCCGTTGACCCGCTCAGCTTCGCCTGGGACTTCAGCGGCGGCTCGGGCTTCCCGACCCGGGGCAACCCTGCCGCCATAAGGCCCGATGACGGACCGGCCACGGTGCCGGTCCGGGTCCGGGCGAGCGGAGGCTCGACTCCGGTCTTCAGCAACCGCGACCTGACCGTCAGGAACGTGGCGCCCAGGGCCCGCATCCGGAATTTCGGCACCAAGCCACGAAGGCTTTTCCTGAGCGCGTCGGATCCGTCCGGGGCCGACACCAGAGCCGGCTTCCGCTACTTGGTGGACTTCGGCGCCGACGGAACGGTTGACCGTCGCCGGATCGCTCGCTCGATGAAGCTGAACTGGCCTTCCGGTCGGCGCAACGCGGTGGTTCGGGTCACGGTCACCGACAAGGACGGCGGCACCAGCCGGCCCGCCAGACTGAAGCGCGCGCCGCTCCGGGTCTGCCGCGTGCCGCGACTGGGAGGTCTCAGACTTGCTCGGGCGAGAGTTCGTCTGGACCGCGCCGAATGCCGGCTCGGCCGGGTGATCCGCCAGCAATCCCGCAGCCGGGACCGACTGCTGGTCGTATCCCAGTCGCTACGCCCGGGCTCGGTACGGCCGCTCGCCACCAAGGTCACCGTGACCCTGCGCCGCCGATGACGAACCGGTCGGCAATCAATTGGGCGGGGCCGTGTAACGCCCGGGCCCCGGCCGTGTAACGAACCCTGTGACTGAAGACCGCCTCAACGGCTACCACGAATTCGCCCGCCGCCACGGGGTGAACCGCGCCTACTACTTGATCGCGCGCATCTTCCTGCAGCCGTTCTTCCTGATCTATTTCGGGCTCTCCCGCCAGGGCCGCAAGAACTCGCGGATCAGGGGCGGCACGATCGTCGCCGCCAATCACCGCAGTTTCCTCGACCCGTTCGTGATCGGTGCCTGTCTGCCTTGGGGCAAGCCGATGAACTACGTGGCCAAGGTCGAACTGTTCGAAAAGCAGTGGCAGGGCTACTTCCTGTCGAGGCTCGGTGCCTTCCCGATCCGCCGCGGCGAGGCCGATGACCTGGCGATCGAGACCGCTGAACTGGTGCTCGAACGCGGCGGCACGATCTGCATCTTCCCCGAGGGCACGAGACACCGCACCGGATCGCTCGGGCGGCCTAAGCGCGGCGTCGGCCGACTGGCGATGAGGAGCGGCGCTCCGCTGCTGCCGGTCGCGGTCAGCGGAACCGAGAACGTCCGCCGCGGCTGGAAGATCCGCCCCCGCAAGGTGAAAATCCGGATCGGGCGGCCGATGAACTTCCCCTACTCGGAGAACCCCTCACCGGCCCTCGCCGCGTCCGTGACCGCCCGGATCTGGCCGAACATCGAGCTTCAGTGGGAGGACATCGGCGGCCTCCCGCCGATGCGTCGCGCCGCGGTGATCGGGGCCGGCAGCTGGGGTACCGCGGTCGCCGTGCTGCTGGCTCGCGGCGGGCTGGAGGTCCAGCTCGGCACCCGGACCGTCAAGCAGGCCGACGCGATCTCGAGGGCGCGCCAGAACGAGCGCTATCTCGGCGGGGTCCGGCTCCCGGACGCGATCGAGGTCCGGCCGTCGAGCCAGATCGAGCTGGCAGGGGTTGATCTGCTCTGTATCGCTGTGCCCTCCTCGGCCTACCCGCAGGCGGTCGGTGCGCTTGCCGACCGGATCGGCCGGCGGGCCGGCGTACTGCTCCTGACCAAGGGCCTGGTCGCGCCGATGGGCCAGCTGCCGAGCGACTACGTCGGCGAGCGGGTGAAGGTCCGCGGCATCTCCTGTCTCGGCGGTCCGGCCCACGCACGCGAGGCGGTCTCCGGCTCCGCCGCTCTGGTCCTCGGCACCGGTGACGACGACCTGCGCGCCCAGCTGGGGGACGTCTTCGACCGGGCCGGACTGATTTGCGAGCGCTCCAGCGACCCGATCGGCGTCGAGATGGCCGGGGCGGCGAAGAACGCGGCAGTTCTGGCTGCCGCGGCGGCCGAGCCCCACGGCCTGAACGCCGCCGGCATCGCCGCGGCAGCGGTCTGGAAGGAGTGCGTCGATTACGCGGTGCTGAAAGGTGGCCGGCTGGAGAGCTTCAACGGCCTGGCCGGAGTGGGGGACTTGCTGGCGACGGTGATGGCCCCGGGAAGCCGCAACCGCCGGGCCGGCGAGCTGCTCGGCAAGGGTCGCAACGCCGAGGAGATCAAGGCCGAGATCGGCCAGGCCTCCGAGGCGCTCGATTCGGTGCCACAGATCGCAGCGACCTTGGCGGCATCCGGCTGCCGCTCCGAGGCCACCCAGGGCCTCGCCGATCTGGCGACCGGCCGGATCACCTCGGACGAGTGGGTAGCCGCCCTGCGCCGGGTGGGTCACTCGAGG
>Ga0105047_10016581_pt1 | contig 11541 bp, 5 predicted proteins | sample MAT04_FD_78384 | JGI IMG/M metagenome (GOLD analysis project Ga0105047, IMG submission 78384) | Freshwater microbial communities from Lake Fryxell liftoff mats and glacier meltwater in Antarctica - MAT-04 (megahit assembly) | ecosystem: Environmental > Aquatic > Freshwater > Ice > Liftoff... | reverse complement strand
GGCTTCGTCGCTGGGCGAAGGTCACGACCAGCGCGGCGGAGTCGGTACGGCGACCGGCTCGACCGGCTCGCTGCACGTAGTTGGCCGGTGATGGCGGCACGTTGCGGAGAAGCACGGCCTGCACCTCGCCGACGTCGACGCCGAGCTCGAAGGTGGTCGAGCAGGACAGCACGTTGACCCGTCCGTCGATGAAGTCGTCCTGGATGCTGCTCGCTTTGGCGGCAGTCCATTGCGCCGTGTGCTCTTGGACCTCGACCCCGATGGGCAGGAGGCGCCGGTACAGCTCCGCGTAGTGGTTGTCGAGCAGCTTCTCGAGGTCGGTGACGGGCGCCAGGGTCCCCGCGCACCGCCAGCCGGGACAGATGTTCGCGACGTTGCGCCACCAGAGCCGCTGGCAGGTTCCACATCGAAACGGTGCGTGGTCTGCGGACAACGGGATGAACTCGAGGCGCTTCGACGCCAGCTGCCAGAGGACACCCTTGCGGCTGTCCGATGAGGTGACGAGTACGTCTTTCCACATCTTGTCGACGTCGACGCTGAGGTACTTCCACAAGGCGGCCAGGAGGTCGGCCGGCGACGTGTCGATCTCCTTGGCGGCGATGACCTTGGTCAGGATCTCCAGGCGCCGGTTCGAGCCGTTGCCAGGCTTCCACGCGATGACCCCGGTTTCGCTCGCGTCGCCCCGCAGCGAGAACTCCCGGTTGCGGGGCGCGAAGCGCTCCTCACGCACGTCGACGCCTTCCGGGACGATGATGGCAGCGCCCGCGCGCAGCGTCTCGAAGAGCATCTGGAGCAGATCGGCGATCTCGGTCTCACTGAAGCCGAGCTCGCGGAGGGCTTCTGGCGGCGCGTAGCGAAGGGGGAACGCCACCGCGATCTCGGCCAGGCCGGTGCCCTCGATGCTCTGGCGTCGGTCCATCGCCAGCAGTTCCTGAGCGACCCAGGCCCCGACCTCGTTCTCGTTGCGCAACCTCCCGTTGTCGGGGTCGATCACCAACGCGTCCTCGGCCCGGCGACGGACCTGGGTGATCACGTCCTCGGTCCTCGGGTGCTCACCCCGCGCCGCGAGGTCGGTGATGGCGTCGGCGATCAGTCGCCGCTCGACCGAGCGGCGATAGGTGCGTTCGAGGTACGGAGCGAAGAAGGCTGCGTCCTGGCGGCTGTCGGAGAACGCGAGGAGCTTGCGGCCTTGGCCGACCATGTCCATGAGGTTGGCGTCGCTCGAAGGTGGCACCGCCTGGTAGAGATCGGTTGCGATGACCGAGACGGGAGCGTCCGTGCCCGTCACGAACCGGTAAACCACCTCTCCGGTCGTACGGGTCGAACACGACGCGCACGTGCGCAAGATCGTTTGATCCTTGCTCGGATGCACGACCGTTACGCGCAAGGGAATCGGCGTTCGTGCGCAGGTGCACCCACTCGTGTCCGGGCCGAGGTGTCCGCACCCAGGGCAGAGCAATTGCTGATCGGTTCCCGCGGCGCCATCGGCGCCGACCGCAGCCTGATCCTCGTCGTCGGCGTCGACAGCCTCGCCGAGCAGCAGGTACTTGCGATCCGGGGCGTAGTCGTTCGCGAGCTCGAAGAGCCGTCCCTGGCCGCCCGTGTCGAACTGACCGACGAGGTATTCGGCCCGGCAGCTGCGGCAGATCCCGAGCTCGAAGGTCTTGGCCTCGATCCTCTGCTCCGCACACGGCCGGCAGTTCTCCGATCGGGCCAGCCGCAGACGGGGATGGCCTTCGGGGTGATCAGGGTGCTGGCAGATGAAGGCGCTCTCGAGCGACCGGATGAAGAAGTGGTACCGAGCGGGGATGAGAGGAGCGTCGTCGGGCCGGGCGCGAGCGGCGACACACATGTCGATGAGGGCCACCATGTCGCCCTCGGCTTCTGGATCGCCGAAGACCTCGGTGGCGATGGCACGAAGCTCCGCCGACTTCGACTCGAGGCGCGTCTGAACGGCCACGACGTGGCGTTCGCGATGGAGCACCGAGGCGAGGTAGGCCGCTGGGTCGTCGACACCCGACGAGTCCGGAGCGTCGGGGCAGTGGCGCTGGACGATGGCAGACAAGTCCGCCGCACTCGCACCAGCGCGGAAGGCCCGCTGGATCTCGGTGAACGACGTCTGCGGCAACTCGAACGCTGCGTCGCCTTGCACCAGGGGACGACGTGTCGCGCTGACGATGTCCTGCCGATCTGGATCGGATGAGTTGTGGACGAACGGCTCGGCGAAGAGCCCTTCGGCGAAGGTGATCAGATCGGGGTAGTCGCCGACGCCGCTACCAAGCGTCGCGCTGGTGGCGAAGCACTGCAGGCGTCCTGGTTCGCTCGTGACAACCCGGTCGCGGACTCGGCGCAGGAGCATGGCGATCTCGGTGCCCTGGGCGCCGTTGTAGACGTGCGCTTCGTCGAGCACGATGAATCGCCAGCTGTCCGCGTGCTCGCCATCGAAGAGCGCTGTGTCCTCGGGCCGCAGCAGCAGGTACTCGAGCATGGCGTAGTTGGTGAGCATGATGTGCGGCGGACGCGCCTGCATCTCGTCCCGCGAGATCAGTTCGTTCTTCCGCCGGGGTTCGGACGGGTAGCGGTTGCGGAACGCCTGCTCGGCCTTGGCGAGCGTCGTCTCGGTCTCGCCCACGTAGCGGCCGAATGTGATCTCCGGCAGGTTGACGAGTAGTCGTCGGAGTCGCTTGACCTGATCATTGGCCAGGGCGTTCATGGGGTAGAGCAGCAGCGCACGGACCCCGGGCTTGGACAGTGTGCCGGCCTCTTGTTCTCGCAAGAGGTGGTTGATGATCGGGAGGAGGAAGCACTCGGTCTTCCCCGAGCCGGTACCGGTTGCGATCACGAGGTTCCGACCGTCGGTCGCCTTGCGGATCGCCTGTTCCTGGTGCAGGTAGAGCGAGCGGTCGATCGGGAACGAATCCTCGCCGACGTCCGCGAAGCGACGCGAGATGACGCCCTCGTCGATGAGCGAACCCATCGATGCGCCCATCACGAACGGCGCCGACGCCTGGAGGAACGGACCCTTGGTCAGCCGGTGGGGCGTCCGCAACGCCTCGTTGAAGTCGTTCCGAAGGTCATCTCGTCGAGGGCTGAAGGTTGACGAGAGGTAACCCCGATAGGACTCGGCGATCCGACCGGATGCAGCGAGCGGGTCGAGGATGGTCATGAGGTGCTCCGAACGGGATTGGCGAGAATTCGGGCGAGGACGAGGTCATGGGCGACGAGCTGCGGAGCGAACGTGGTTGCGGCCGCGAGTTGCTTCGTCGCCCACTCCGCAGCGGGGCCACCCTCGGTGAGCACGAGCGCTGCGGCGAGAATCGCCTGGGGCACGCCGGCGATCGGCACCGTTCCGGCCGGTGGGCAGCGAGCATCGAGGTGGGCCGCGACATGCTCATCGTCACGCGCTACCGCGCGCACGATGCGATGCGCTTCCCGCCACCAGGCCTCAGTTTCCGCAGGGTCGGCCTTGTACGCCAGGAGCCACTCGAAGACGGCCGACACGTGAGCGTCGTGGGCCAGGACGCGGTTGGGTATGAGATCGATGGACCGTTGGATCGACTCCAACTGCTCGGCGGTGATACCCATCCACAACTGGTCGACCGGCTCGCCCACGACGATTGCGGACAGATCATCATCGGGGTCCCAGCCGACGAATTCGCGTGCGCGGTCCTGTCCCTGGCCCACCCTCATCGCTCCGACATCGAAAATGGCCGCAGCCGCCGGATTCACCGCCCAGAGCGACCGCATCAGGCGCTCGACGTCGCCGTCGGCCGTGTCGATCTCCAGGTCGCCGGAGCCCGCTAGCTCGATCACCAACCGGAGCATCGCCGACGCGGCGACCTGGTCACCTTCTGCCACCTCGACCAGAGCTCGGGCCAACTGCTCCGGACCCGCTTGGAGGATCGCCAGAACCGCGCTGAACCCGCGCGAGGTGAGCACCCGAGCGTCGGCATGCTCGATCATGACCAGGGCGGAGCGAACCGCGGCCGGCATGACGGTGGACAGTTCGTCACCATCGAGGTGCCGGCCGATCGTGCCCGTCGCGAGCGCGACTTCCAGCACGTTGAACGGGTTGTCGTTCGAGATCCTCCACAGGCGATCGTTCACGTCGCTCGGCGCGCCGACAACGATCGACGCCACGCCCTCAGCGGTTGCGCCGGGACGAATCGCCAAGCCAGCCCAGCCGTCATCGATTCCGAGCTCGACGACGTAACGGCCGGCGGGGATCCGGTCGTAGCCGCTCACGGTCGCGGTGGTCCCCGGGCCGTCAGGTATGCGCTCGACGATCGGGCCCTCCCACAGCCGGTCGAGCGACCACAGGCGGATGACCCGGTCCGTGAGCTCTCGATCGGCCTCGAACTCGACGTCGACCGAGGCGAAGTCGCCGGCGACCCGAGATCGGTGGTCGATGATGCGCACGCCCCAGCTCAGCCGGATGTTCGCAACCGTCACCGGTCGCACGCCGACGCGCAGCACGAGTGACGAGTTCGGCGAGTGTCCCGAACGGATCGTGTCGGCGAACCGCTTCAGATCGAAGAGCCAGCGCCCCTCACCGCCGCCGGTCGTCGCTCGATCAGAGACCTGCACGGCAACGTTGTCGACGAGCAGCGAGAGCTCGAGGGGCAGGTCGAACTGCCGGGTGCGCACCGAAAGGGCGACGACATCGCCGTCGTCGATCTCGTTGTCGGAGATGCCGACCGGCTCGTTGGAAAGATCTGTCGCCGTGCGGGGTTGACGCACGAGCCCCCACATCACCTTGGCGATGCGCACGACGAGGTTGACGTCATCGCTCGAATCCGACCCGACGACCGCTCGAATCTCGTCCCCTCGGTTCGGGACGGGCAGGCTCACGACCACACCAGGCTGCTCCCCGTTGATGTGGACGAACGGGGACGCGAGCACCACATCGCCCGCAGCATCGTCGGGGAACAGCAATCGCTCGGGCATCTGCACCGAAAGACCGGGGACGTAGACGAACTCGGATCGGAGGTCCGCTCCGAGCGGACCCTGGACGACGAGGTCGATCTCGCCCGCCCACGTCGCGGGGATCAAGCCGTCGAACCCGGACCCCTCTGCGAGGTCCGAGACCGCGAGCGAGTGCCGTTCTCCGCCGAACTTCAGGTTCACGAACCATTGACTGTCATCGAGATCGCTGTCCGGCAGCTGGATCACCGGGAGCTCAGCGAACACCGGCAGGCCGGAGTCGGTGAAGACCCGGTCGAGAGGACTGCCGACGAGTTCGGGTCGTTCCGCTCGCGGGCGAACCGATACGCGACGCTCGCGATCCGCCCCTGCGGCTCGGACCTGGACAGCTCGACAGTGGGTGAGGCCCACGTGAGTGAGCCGGAAGCCCGACCAAGCGCCGGTCGGTTCGGGCAGCTCATCGAGCTCGGACAGCGCCACGGTCTTCCCGTCGGTCCCGACGCCCAGGACCTCCGCGTCAGTGGGGGCCAGCACCCAGACCTGGTCGGAGCGGAAGCCGGCCGCGGGTGACAACAACCGACCGTCAGAAGGATCGAAGAAGAGGGCAGCCACTGCATCGAAGCCCTCGAACGACGTCTCCCGCTCGACCTGCTTGCCGACATGTAGCTCAGCCGTCCACGCCGCGGCAGGGACCAAGGGGATCGCTCGCAGCTCGTGGTTCGACCCGGCCACTCGCTGGATCTGGCCCGCCGTGTGGATCCGCCAGCTCGCGCCGATGACGTCCGCCGGCAGCTGCGGGAGCTCGATCTCGGGCCCGAACGGCGCCCAGGGATCCAGCCGGATCTCCGGTCGAGGGATGCGCCGGGCCCTCGTGCGATCCCTCCGCTCCGGCGACTTCGTCGCCCGTCGCTTGTAGCTGAGAACGACATAGGGCGGGAGGCCGATCTCCTCTGGCCGTCCCACCGTGCCAACGGCCTCGAAACCGCGAACCATGTCGATGGTCCGATCGAGGAAGTCGACGGCCAGGTCTCCTCCGTAGAGCAGGAACCGCCGAACCGGCTTGTCCACGCCGAAGAACGCGGACTTGCGGGTGCGCCAGAACGCCATCAGGTCCGCTGCGTCGCCGTCGACCTTGCCGAGGTCTCGAAGGAGCAGATCGAAGTAGTCGCCGAGGCAGTACTTCGGGATGCCGCCGTGCGCCAGGATCGGCGCGATGAACCGTGTGGCGTGGTCACCCGCTACGAGGTCCTCGAAGGTCTCGAGACCGAGCAGGGCAACCGACGTCTCGAACGTGACTCCGGCGCGACCGTCGAGTCCGGGCACGGAGATCGACCCCCAGAAGTCCCCTGCGTTGTAGCGGTACACACCGTGGCTCACGAGGTACGTGGCCAGCAGCGCCGGATACCGCTGGGGAATCGTGCTGAGCTCATCGTCGGTCCACCGAACCTTGAGCACACCCTCGAGCGTCTCCTCCACCCGTTCGTGCAGCGCCGCGTCCAGACCGATCTCGGCGATGATGCGACGGCCGAGCAGTCGGTCGCGGAGCTCACGTTCGAGATCACCAACCGGCCCGGCCGGTGGATCGAGGAGCATGGTTCTCGACGTTCGGACCGACCTCGGACGGCGGGTAGACGGCGACAGAGCGGACCGGTGACGACGCGCAACCCGTGGCGCGGTCTGGCCCAGCTCGAGGTCGAGGTCGAGTTGGCTCGCAGCCGCCCCTCGTTCGGGCGGAGACGGGACCGGCCGAGTCGCCGCATCGGGTCGGACGCTGCGTGCCGAGAGACGGGACCGCAGCCCCCACTCGCCGGTGTGGCTGTTGAAGACGAACGTGTCCGCGTTGGCCCGAAGCTCGGTCTCGAGACCGTCCTCGTTCTGCGTGACCAGGCGCGCCTCGGTCGGGAGGTACCCGAAGATCTCGACGGCGGACAGCTTCCCCTCGTCACGCAGAACCTCGGCAACCATCTCCGTCAGCGTCGCCACGCCCACCCCGCCCTTCATCGACTCGTTCAACCGCTTCGCGTACGACTCGGCCGTGACATCCAGCACCCAACCTCGGTTCGCCAGGTGCCTCGATGCCCCACCAGACGAATGCCCTTCTTCCCGTCGGCAGCATCACGGAGTTCGATAGAGCCGTTCGGCCTGTTCTTGACGGTCGAACAAGGTCAATGTCGGCACAGCAATGTCCGCGCCGCTATCGTTCCTGCGCGAGTGGCAGCGGGGGGCGGCGTGGGCGTGGAGGCGTGGCAAGCGGGCATCGACGATCTCGAAGTCGCGTGGGGCGAGATCGCAGCCAGTTCGAGCGAGGTTCCCGGCTGGGTCGCGGCGATCGCCGAACTCCGCATCCGGCACCTCGAGCTCGTTCAGGACGGCCATTGGCGGTCAGGTCCGGCCGATTTCCTCTCGGTGCTCGGCCAGCGCCATCGTGAGACCTACCACTCCTCGGCCATCGCTTGGCTCGCCAGGCCGGAGGGCCACCACGGACTCGGCGATCGGTTCCTCCGGAACCTCCTCGCCGAATGCGGCTCGACGGCCGTCGACCTCCTGGACGATCAGCCGAACTCGCCCGTCCACGTCCGGACCGAGGTCACGATGGGCGACTGTCGGGCAGACATCATCGTCACGACGGCGCTCGGCCGCTTGCTCATCGAGAACAAAACCGGCGCACCGGAGAGCCCGAACCAGCTCCAGACGTACCACGACCTCTTCGATGACGGTGTGACCCGGTTCGCCTTCCTCAGCCCCAAGGGACGGGCGCCTGTCTCGGCCGGCGACACGATCGACGCCTGGATGTGCATCAGCTATGCCCAGGTCCGTGATGCGCTGAGGTCCTCGATCGGCGCGAACGATTCCCCGGAAGGGCGCGCAGCTGACGTCGCCCGCTCCTACCTAGCCGGCCTGGAGGTCGCGTTCCCATGACTGCGCTCGACGACAAGAGGATCCGTTTCTACCTCGAGAACCAGGAGCTGATCGACACCTGGGCCGGCCTGGCCTCGGACACCCGATCGGCCTTCTCGGATTGGCTCATCGACCTCCGCAGCCCGATCGACGACGTCGTCGACCGACTGGGCGGGGTCACGCGTGTCCGCGACGTCGATCGTTGGAAGATCCACATGGCTGCTCGCCCAACATGGAACTCGACCTTCGACGACGACGCTCGCTTCATCATCGCCGTCGAGTGGAACACCTCCGACGTCGGAGTTCCGAGCAAGCTGCCCTACGTCGGCCTGCGGATCTGTGGTGGCGACGCAGAGGCCCGCGAGCTCCGGACCCGCTTCCTCGATCGATTCGGAGATCGGTTGCGCGCGTTCGGGGCCTACCAGTTCGGCAACCCCAGAACCTGGTGGCCGGCATGGCGCTACGTCGCGCCGGAGGACGAGCGGTGGTGGGAACACACCGACGAGTACCAGGACCTGTTGCTGGAGTCGATCGAACGGGCCTGGAACGACTTCGCGCCGATCGTCGACGAGTGGCTCACCGTTTCCAAGGTCTCGGCTGAGTGAGCACGCACCCGATTCGCGGAGCGGACTGATGGAGGATCGATGAAGCACGACGCGGGATCGGACGAGGTGCTCTTCACCGTGGTCGGCGACAGCGCCAAGTTGGCGACGCCGGTCCGGATCGAGGACCTCGGTCTGACCGAGCCGGCCCACCTCGAGCAGTGGGTCATCCAACACCCCGAGACGCTCGGGCCTGGCACCATGATCGTCGCCTCCCAATACGACAAGTGGGTGACGCCGGGCGGCTCGGAAGCGAACGAGCGCCTCGACGTGCTTGCGCTCGATGACGAAGGCCGCCTCGTCGTGGGTGAGCTCAAGCGCGGTCGGGCTCCAGACACTGTGGAGCTGCAGGCCGTGAAGTACGCGGCGATGACCAGCCGCTTCACCATCGAGAAGCTCGCCGACCTTCACGCGCGGTTCATCGAACGGACGACGGCCGAGAAGCTCACGAGTGAGGAGGCGGAGGAGAAGCTCCAGGCCCACCTCGCGCCGGACGTCGAACTCGCCGAGGACTTCGCTAGTCCCCGGATCGTACTACTGGCCGAGTCGTACCCGGACACGACGATCACCTCGATCGTGTGGCTCGCCGAGCAGGGCGTGGACATCACCCTGCGCACCTACAAGGCCTATGAGACCGCCGGCGGCGAGATCATCGTCTCGGTGTCGCAGATCTACCCGCTGGCCGAAGTCGGGAACTGGCTGCTCGGACCGGGTCGAAGCTCCAAGAAGGCTACGAAGGCCGCCGAGGTTCTGCCCGAGGTGCCTTGGACCGTGGACGACTTCGCCAAGCTGCTCGAACTGAACTTCCCGGTACCGATCGAGGCGATGAACGCGTGTGCCGAGACTCCCGGGGAATGGATCCCCCTCACCAGCGTCTACGAGCGAGCCGGCGTGGAGCCGCCCTCGGGTCGTGGCAAGCTCGCCGGTTTCCACTTCTCCGTTCGGCGGACCTTCGGACGGCGCAACCCGCCGTGGGAGGCCAAGTGGGGCATCGGGGGCCAACAGGTCAACTCGTACCGTCTGGATGAGGCGACGGCGAACGACTGGCTCGCCGCAACCACTGGATTCCCGATCGGCAGCGCGACGCCGCCCGGCGATGACGATTCAGCCCCAACAGGAGCGGCCACCACGCCTGTGGGTGCGTGACGCTCGGAGCGCTGGGATCGCCTCAGCGCCGACGCGCGACGTAGGAGATCGGCTTCAGGTCGAACTCCTCCAGCAACTTCTCGCCGGTCCACTCGTGAACCTTCGGTTTGCCGAGGGCATCGGTGACGACGAACAGGTGCCACCACGGGTTGGAGCGGGCGGCGTGCCACTCGTTGTAGGTGAGGATGAACGACGGATGCTCGCCACGAACGCCCTTCACCTCCAGATGCCGGACCTGACTGCCCTTCGTCGCCTCGAAGTCGTAGCCAAGGCCTCGCTCCCGCTGGCGATCGTCCCGCCGCCAGGAGCGGTACCGCTTCTCGAAGACAGCGACCGCTGCGGCCTCCACCTTCGCGTTCTCGGCTACCGAGCCGAATCCGCCACCCGCCAGATCCGGTGACCGTCCCGACTTTCGACCCCTCGAGGCCCCAGCCAGGTCGAGGGCGTCACATGCCCGCAGCAACGCGACGGCCTCTCTCGGCGTGGTCTCGTAGATCGTCCCCACGAATGCGGGCTGGAGGGCACGAACCTTCGCCAGGGCCGTGTTCGTCCGCTTGAGCTGGTGCAGCTTCACTGGGACGAACGGCTCACCCACCCGCTGCAAATAGATCTGGGTCTGCTCGTCGCCTTCGAGATCGACATATCGCTCGAGCTTCGTGATTCGGCACAGACCGACGGCCGCAGCCCGATTCGTCTGCCACGCGAGGACGAGGTCCCCGACCGCCATCTCGTGCTCGATCAACCGCCGGCTCAGCGCGCTGCCGATGAGTTCGGTCGTCCCCCAGGGCACGGGCCCGTCAGCCATCAGCACGTCGTCCCAATCACCCCACGACCACTGGTGATCATGTTGGGCCGTATTGCACTTGTAGACCCACAACCTCGGGAGTGCTTCAGCCATGACGAACGGTTCCTCTCGGTGTCGGTGCCACGTCGCGCACGCCGCTCACGCCAGCACCGCCGCCAAGAACGGGCTGGGCGGACCGTGCCAGCCGACCCAGAGGTCGTCGCGGGCGCGGGTCGAGGCGACGTAGAGCAGTGAGCGCTCGCGGCGGAGGTCGGTGCCGTGTTGCACGGCGTCCTCGGACTCGACGGTGACGGCAACAGGCAGAGGGAGCTGGTCGGCGGAGGCGTCGATGATGGCGATGCAGCGGGCCTCGAGGCCCTTCATGCGGTGCATCGTGCCGATGCTGACGCCGTCCTTGGCTTGCAGCTCCGCACCGAGGACGTAGGCGGCGAGGCCGGCGTCGCGGAGTTTGCGCTCGACAGTGTCGAAGGTCTGCTTGGTGCGGGCGACGACGCCGATCTCGGACTCGTCGACGCCGTCGTCGATCCAGTTGCGCACCTGCTCGACCAGGCCGTCGATCATCTCGCCGCGGGTGGTGAAGCCCACACAGGTCGGGTCGGAGCCCTCCAGGAAGCTGTGGTAGCCGGCGATGTCCTGGCGTTCGGTGCCCTCGTCGAGGTCGTCGTAGTCGCCTTCGCCGAGCACGGCGAGCGACCAGCGCAGGATCTGGCGGGTGGTGCGGTAGTTGATCTTGAGCTTCTTCGACCGGCCGACGATGTCGATGCCGACCTTGCTCAGTGAGCTGCGGCGGTCGTAGATGCGCTGGTGCGAGTCGCCCACGATGAACAGGTCGTTGGGACCGGCGGCGACCGCTCGCCGCAGCAGGCGCCACTGTGCCTCGTGGAGGTCCTGGGCCTCGTCCACGATGATGTGCCGGTACGGCTTCACCGGCTCGGAGCGAAGGTAACCGGCGGCCTTGGCCGCCACCTGGAGGTGCGAGCTGACGCCCCGAGACTCCATCTCACGGGTGGCCGCCTCGATCACCTTCCACACCTCGGCCCGACCCCGACGGTCGAGGCGCACGCCACGGCCGGCTCGGGAGGCCTTGAAGTAGTCATCGCGCGAGTCGAGCTCCTGAGCCAACACCACCTGCTCGTACTCGCTCGTCACGAACGAAATGGAGAGGCG
>Ga0105047_10016579_pt1 | contig 11542 bp, 8 predicted proteins | sample MAT04_FD_78384 | JGI IMG/M metagenome (GOLD analysis project Ga0105047, IMG submission 78384) | Freshwater microbial communities from Lake Fryxell liftoff mats and glacier meltwater in Antarctica - MAT-04 (megahit assembly) | ecosystem: Environmental > Aquatic > Freshwater > Ice > Liftoff... | reverse complement strand
TAGAGCGGCTCCGCCGCAACCGAATGAATGGAATGGCCCACGGAACACACGGAACACACGGAATTCGGAATCGAAGAGAACGTCTCATTGCCGAGGAGAACCTTGCCTAAAAAACACGTTTCCCAGACATAGTAATACGGAAAACACGGAAGAGAGAGACACTCACTTTTCAGTGAACTGATTTTATCTTCTGAAAGTTCGTTAACCTGGGTTTTCCGTGTGTTCTGTGTGTTCCGTGGGCAACCCGTTCTGGATGGATACGGCTAAGACCTCGCAGGGCCATGCCGCTATTTCGATTTAATCACCCGCGTCTCGCACACGTGATCATGCAAGGCGCGTTTCTCGGAATCAAAGGCCGCGATGATGTAGCCGAGCGCCAGCGGAAGTGCACTCAGGATGTGCGAAAAATACCGCCCGACAATCCGGCCGACCGAGAGCCGGCTGCCGTCGGCGCGCAGGACTTTGAGACCCAAAGCCAACTTCCCCGGCGTGGCGTCGTATTTCCGAATAAAATAAACGTCGTACGCCACGGCGACCGCGATCCCGCCGATTTGCCCAAAAACAAAAAGACCAGGAATAAAAGGCAGGATGAAACCGAGCCCGCCGAGAATACCTCCCACCAGCGTCGCCAGGAAGACCTGTGCCAGACCGTCGATAAACCGCGCCAAAAACCGGAGCCAAAATCCCCCGTAACCGAAAGGACCGGGAACTGCCTGCGAGCCAGGCGAACGTGCCCCATCCGACGGACGCGGCATACCGGTGCCGCCACTTCCAAAGGAGGCCGATGCCTCCGTCCGAGGCAGGCTGTCAGCGCTCGGATTCGTTGCACCCAAGCTGGCATAAGGCGCCCACGCCGGCATCCCGCTCCGCCAAACCAAGGTCGTACTTTTGATCGTACCGACCGCCACCAAACGCTCGAAATCCGCCTCCGAGACGGGTCCCTGGGGCTGACCATCAATCGCATAGTACCACGGCATGAGCCCATGTTTGGACGTTTCGCCCGCAGTGCAACTATCGGTGCGGCACAAAATGCGCGGCGCCAAAATGAGCTTTGCCTCGCGAGCGGGCCAGAAGATCGTAGCGGCATGCGGCGTCGTCCTCTCCTTGGTCTGGCCTGGCTCGTCATCTTCGCGGCGATCGCCTCCGGTTGTGCGCGGCGGGAAGCGGATACCACCCGCGCCTTGCAGACCCAAACGCTCCTGATCGGCAACCTCGCCGAACCCCAGGATCTCGATCCGCACACGGCGAGCATTTACACCGATCAGATTATTCTGACCGCGCTGTTTGAAGGGCTCACGGCGATCGACGAAAAAACCTCTCAGCCGGTGGCCGCCGCTGCGGAACGTTGGGAAACCTCGGCTGACGGGCTGACGTGGACGTTTCACCTTCGCCCCGGGATGCGTTGGTCCAATGGCGACGCGCTCGTCGCGGATGACTTCGTGCAATCCTGGCGACGCGAACTCGCCCCGTCCCTCGCGGCGGAAACCGCTTATCTCCTCCATGCGATCAAAAACGCCGAGGCCTACAACAACGGGAAACTCACCGACGTTGCTTCACTCGGTGTCACGGCCCCCGATCCTCGCACGATCGTGATCATCTTGGAACGTCCCACCCCCTACTTGCCTGCCCTGACTGCCCTGCCCGCTTGGTTTCCCGTCAATCCGCGCGTGCTCGCGGCCTTCAAGGCGCTCGACCAGCGCGGTACCGCTTGGACCCGGCCCGGAAATCTCGTCGGCAACGGCGCCTTTACGCTCGAAGCGTGGGCTCCCAACGCCCGGCTGACCGTGACAAAAAATCCGCTCTATTGGAACGCGGCGCGCACCCAGCTGCAGCAGGTGGTTTTTTTCCCGATTGATAATGCCGAGACCGAAGAGCGGAACTTTCGCGCCGGTCAGCTTCATCTCACGCACACCCTGCCCGTCACCAAGGTCGCGGGTTATCGCGAACGCGAGCCGGCCAAACTCCGGCTCGACCCATTGCTGAGCACGATCTTCCTGCGCTTCAATGTGGCCAAGCCGCCGTTCGACCAACCCAAGGTTCGTCGCGCGCTTTCACTCGCCATCGACCGTGAAGTGATCGCGCAACGAGGGCTCGGAGGTGCGCGATTGGCCGCTCCTCATTTTGTGCCGCCCGACTGCGCGGGCTACACCAGTCGCAGCCGGGTGCCGACGGATTTTGACGCGGCGAGGCGTTTGCTCGCCGAAGCCGGCTTCCCCGATGGCAAAGGTTTTCCGACGGTCGAAGTTCAGCTGCGCAACGACGAGTTTCAGCCCAAAGTCATGGAAATCATCCAGGCGCAATGGCAGCGGGAGCTGGGCATCCGCATCACGCTCGCGCCCTTCGAGCAGAAAATCTGGGTTCAAAATCAGCAGTCCGCCAACTACACGGTGTCCGCGGCGGGCTGGGTGGGCGATTTCGTCGATCCCGTGACGTTCCTCGATTTGTTCCTCAGCGACAGCGGCAACAATTGGACGAATTGGAAAGATCCGGAGTACGACCGTCTGCTGGCCAGCGCCGCCATCACCCGTGACCAAACCCAGCGGTACGAACTCTTCCAGCAAGCGGAGGCCCGGCTCCTCGAATCCGGGCCGATCAGCCCAATCTTTTTTGGGGCGCGTTCTTATCTGATCCATCCGGCCGTAAAAAACTGGCCGTCCTCTCTGCTGGGACTTTACCGGTTTCAGTTCGTCGAGCTGCAGCCGTGATGCGGGTAGGGCTGCTTCCGCCCGCTTAAAAAGCGCAGCTCACGCTTGTCGCGCGTGCGGGGGCGGACCAACTTTCCAACATGCATCGTCGGCTTCACCTCCTCGGTCTCATCGCTTTTGTGAGTAGTTGCGGTTCGCTGTTGCGAGCGGCCGAACTGCAGTTCGAACATCTCTGGCCGGGCTGGCGTGAAGCCGCGTCCTTTGAGCGCATTGGTGAATTTTTCGGACGCAAGGAAACGGGTCTGGGCGAGAAGATCTTTCGTACGCAGCCGGACAGCCGCGCGGGTTATTATTTCCTGGTCCGGCTGAAACACGCCGCGGAAACAAACCAGGCGCGTTTTGTCCTGAATATCATTCGACCCGATTCACCGGATGCGAAGACCTTTACCTTTCCCGTGAAAGTAAAAGCGGGCGCCCCGCTCTTCCACCTCGGTCTCACGGGCACCGATTGGCCGGGCGGCGCCAAGATCCATCCGGTGGCCTGGAAACTCGAATTGCTCGGTGAAGACGGACGCACGCTGCTGGAAGAAAAGAGTTTCCTGTGGGAAAAACCCGCGAAATAGCCGGAGATTTTCCTCCGCGCCCCGACTGGTCGTCGTGGCGACGTCTGGCCGGGAACGAGAAACTCAGCGCACCCGTCCTCGCCGAAACGCTGGATGGCGGCCAGGCGTTTCGCTGGCAGCGCCAACCGGACGGCAGTTGGCGCGGACTTTGGTCCAACCACGTGGTCGAACTGCGTGGGACTCTTGACGGCACGGTGGAATGGTCAGCGCCGTCGGTCGTCGCGTCGCGCGTCGAGGTAGCGCTGCCTAAATATTGGGGCGCTCCCCATCATTTTGATCAGCTGGCCGACCAGTTGCCGTGGCGTTCCGACGCGCACTTGGCCGCCTGCCTGGCCGCGTTTCCCGGACTGCGCATCCTCCGACAACCTTTCGGCGAAACCCTGCTCGGATTTCTTTGCAGTGCGACCAAGCAGATTGTTCAAATCAAACAGATGGTCTCACTGCTCGCGGTTCGTCACGGCGCGCCGATCGCAGCGTCGTCCACTCCCCTCGCTGGAGCCGTCCCGGCCGTTGACGCGACGCATTTTCACCAGCTGCCCACGTGGGAAGAAATCGCGCAAATTCCCGAAGCCACGCTGCGCGGATGTCTGCTGGGATTCAGGGCGCGCTATATAGCCGAGACCTCACGCTATATAGCCGCGCATCCCGGCTGGCTGGAAGAGACGGAAGCCATGCCGTACGCGGCCGCGAAAGCGCGACTTTGCTCGCTTCCCGGCGTAGGCGAAAAAGTGGCCGACTGTGTACTCTTGTTCGGCGCCGGGCGACTCGAGGCATTTCCGGTCGACGTCTGGATTCTAAAAACGATGGCCCGCCGATACGGGCTTGATGACTGGCGCCCCGCCCAAGTCGCGCACTTCGGTCGTCTTCACTTCGGACCACTCGCCGGTCTCGCCCAGCAGTATCTCTTCGCGTGGGAGCGACGAGCAGCCAAAAACAAAGAGTGAGGGGCCTGAAAGTTTATGCCACCGAGGCACGGAGCCACCAAGATGGAAGCACTGGAATTTTCCTCCCACCCACTTTCATTTCCCCCGCTGGATCAATTCAACTTCATAGCCTTCCGGAGCGTCGATGAAAGCGATGGTTGAGCCGCTGCCCGTCTGGGTCGGACCGTCGCTCAACTTGAAGCCTTTCTTTTCCAGCTTCGCCGTGAACGCGGCGAGATCTTCGACCTCAAATGCCAGGTGCATGAGATCCGGCTGCACCTGTACGCTGGGACTATTGGGCAGCTGACAAATTTCGATCTCCTCGTCGCTGTTGGGTGTCGCGAGAAAAACAATCTGCGCGCCTCGCGGTGAAACATTCCGACGGGCCACCTTCAACTCAAGCGCATCTTCGTAAAACTTTACCGTCCGCTCGAGATCATTGACCCGCATCCGGGTGTGAAGAAGTTTTTTGACCATGCCGGGAAAGTGCGCGAATGGCGGCGGCGTGCAAGGCGAGAGGCCAGAAGCCAGACGCTAGAGGTCAGAGGTCAGAGGTCAGCGGTCAGCGGTCAGTCGAAGCGCGGTGTTTAGCCCGCGTCTGGGAAGGTCAGAAGGGCGGGCTGAAGCACCGCACTCATCACGAACGTCCCTTGTCACTCAAATCACTTTTTCGTCGTACTGGCGGGCTGCGGCTTTGGAGCGGCCGGTTCCTTAGACGGAGGCTCCGGCGCCAAGGCCGCCTTCAGATCCTGGAATCGTTTTTTGGTTGGGGAGTCCGGAGTCACCCGGATCGCGTAGTCCACCAAAGAATGAGCGGCTTCCAACAGGCCGATGTCCTCGCAGATCAACGCAGCCTGATAATTCAACCGAAGGCGCGTGGGGAAAAGCTGCACGCCTTCCACCACCAGGTAGGCGTCTTCCTGGGTGGGTTTGATGGCGCTTCGGCTCCACGTATCCGCGGCCAATTCAAACAACGCCACGCTGGGGCCGGGCTGCTTCCGCGCCGTGCGCAGAAGGTCCATGATGCCGTTGACCTGTTCGGCCGAAAATCGTTTGTCCGGGGCGCCGGGTGCTGCCATCGCCTCTTCATACCTCATCCGGGCGAGCTCCACATAAGCGGCCGGGCGGACAACTTTGGCCTTCACCGCAGCTTCGAGAAATTTCTTGGCGCGATCCTCCTGCCCGTCCGTCGTTTCATATAGCCCCAGGGCCGCCAACAAACGCGGGTCGCGTTCGCCGCGAATATAAGGCGCAATCAGCTCGGTGCGGGCCTTGGCTTTATTGTCGACGATCACCAGCGCCTCTCCTTTGATCCGACCGACTTCCGATTGCGTGGCTTCCCGGAGAGTGATCAGTTTTGGGGTGAGCAGACTTTCGCCCTTCTTCGCACGATACGACATGTGTTTATAGTCGGCGGCGGAGACATAACCGCGGATATTCAACGCCATCGCTTTATAGGTGATGCCGAAGCATTCCTTGAACATCTCCTCCGTCACCGGCGCTTTCGCGGCTCGCATCAGAAAAGTCATGAACGGCTTGGTCCACTTCCCGCGCTGACCATACAGGCACATGTGTACAAAAGCGTACGCTTGTTTCGCCCATCGGTTGTTGCCCAGTGGCGTCATCGCTTCCGGCGCGTCATGTTGAATCGCGAAGAACCGATCGAGCGGCACTAACGCCTTGCGATGGAGCGCGACGTTGAAATCCCGATCCTCGGCCGGCGCGCCACCCATGGTGATGGCTTCGGGATCATCCGCGAGGGCGGCGGCATTCATCTGGGCAATCATCCCCGCGGCCGCCGAAATCGTATTGGGATCCTCCAGTTTGCCGAAGGTGATGCTCTTCGAGTCGAACTGCATCGCCATGATGATCTGGGCCATGCCCTCTTCAAACCAGGCGGGCAGCCGGGTGTCCCCCTGGCTCAGCATGTAATGTACATACTCGCGGTATAACTGCTTGTTGTGATCCACCTCGATCTGCCCGAAATCGGTGCCGCTGGAGGGGTCGTTCCCTCCCTCCATCGAGAGGACGTTGATGCTCTTGGATTCAAAATCGATCACGATGGCGGACTTATCGCGCCCTTTCAGAAAAACACTCGCCATCACCCGATCGGCGCTCGTCTTCCCCTTGGGGATGAACGCGTCGAATTTGTTGCCCTTGCCGCAAATAATCAGGGAGGTCGTCGTTTGACGGTTCGGGAGCGGCCAGACATAGGACAACGCCTCCCGGAACATCTCGAAATCGCGAATCAACCGTTGCGTGGCTTTGTCGGACGCATTGGTGAGAATCTCGAAGCCCGGGATCTCCGCGTACTTCCACGCTTCCGGCGGTGGCAATTCGCGCGTGTCGGTGACGACAAATTTAGGCAGCTCAACGATTGGCCCCGGAGCCACTTCCTGAGCCCAGAGCGCCGGCAAGAGTAACATCAGTCCGGTCCATCGCGCCAAACGAAGACGGCGGAACGAGATGGCCAGGGATAATACCGACACGGTCGCGCAATGCATGAGTGAAAGACGGCCGGAGAGGTTGAAATGTTGCAACGATAACGCGGTCTACACCCATTCTCAAAAGATGGTAGCTACGAGCACCAGCGAGTGGACGTTTTGGACGGGATGCGCGCCTCGTCCACTCGCTGGCGCTCGTAGATGCTCCGGTGCAAATGAACGCGCGCGCACGACCGCCCGAACCTATTTGATCCGATTCAACTCCACCGCGGTCCACGCATCGGCGCGACTGGCGGTGTCGGTGCGGATTTTTTTGACGTGAGCCGGATCGACGGCGGTCGCCGCGTGCCCCCACTCGCGGCGCAGATAAGTCAATACGGAGGAGACTTGCTCATCATCGAAGGCACCGAATGCCGGCATGTCACCCATGTGCACCTTGCCGAGCACCGTTATCTGGCCGCGCACGCCCTGAAGCACAATGCGTACGAGTCGCTCGGTCGACCCCAGCACCCATTCGGAATCGAGCAGCGGCGGAGCGAGACCATCCAGCCCGCGGCCATCCACCTGATGGCAGGTCGCGCACACCGCCGTGAAGAGGGTCTTCCCACTCGTAAAACGGGCCTGCTGCTCAGCGCTCAATGGAGCAGCCGCCGCCGTCGCCGCGAGGCCCGGTTTGTTGGGCCATACGATAATGGACTCGAGTTTCGCCAGCCGCGTTTTGAGCGATGCGACGCCTTCCATTTTGCTCCAACCGTCCGGCATCCGCGCAAATTGCAGCGGCCGTTGAGTCGCGGCGGCAGCCACGATCACGCCATCCAGCAAAGCGCCCGCGCGCTGGCTGCCGGCCGGTAGCTGCGCTGCGATCAACGTAAACAACCGCTCCACCGCGGGCAGCTCCCGCGAGGCAAAAACCCCGCGCGCCAAACCGGAAAGGAGTTTGTTCGCGTCAGCGTCCGCCTGGCCCCAAGCCGGATCAGCGACGAGCTGCTCCAAAAGCGCCAGCTCACGTTTGTTCAATCCACTATAGAGTGCATCCGCCAGATACACATTCCGTGGATGCATCCGCACCGCCTGCGCGAGCACCCGATCAATCGCAATGTCCTTTCCGGCTCCGAGCGTGAGCACCGCTTGGACCTGGATCTCGGGGCGATCACTTTTAGCCAAGGCCAGGATCCGTTCGCTCAGCGCTTTTTTTCCCGGGCCCGTTAAAAAACGTTCGCTCGCTCGAATGGCCATCAAGCGCACCAACGGATCTTTGTCCGCCAAGGCCGACATGAGCGTGGGCTGCTCCAAGGCTTCAAGTCCCGCGAGAGTCCAGAGGGCGTGTACGCGACCGACCGGCGAAGAGCTCGACAACGCGACTTGGCGAATCGCCGGAACCACAGCCGCATCACCGCGCTCGATGAGGATGCGTTGCGCGGTTTCGCGCCACCACGCGTTGGGATGGGCCAGGCGGCCGGCCCACTGGGCCGAAGTCATCGGGGCAATGCTGGGAACCCGCGGGGTGGGTTTGTCCGTCGGCACCACGCGATAAATCCGGCCGAGATGCAGCGGTGAAGCGAGGCCGCGGTCTTCGCTTTGCTTCCGCAAATACGTGGTCAGGGAAATCCGGTGCTGCAGCACACCGCGGTAAAGATCGATGATGTACAGCGCTCCGTCGGGACCGGTCGTAAACGCCACGGGGCGGAAACGTTCGTCGGTCGACGCAACGAATTCGGCCTTCTCATACGGAGTGCGGCCGCGCACTGCGCCGTTTTCCGCCGTCAGCACCGAACGATGTACCAGGTTGGCAGAGGGCTCCGCGACGAAGTGATTGCCATACATCCCGGGCATTAAATCACCGCGATAAATCCATTGGCCGCCGGCGGCCGTGAAAGCCTTCAACTTATAGTCCCGCAGCATGTCGGCCTTGTAACCACGGTTGATGCCCGGATTGACGCGCGCCGGCCACACGAGCTGGTCGGTGGCTGCGTTGACGTTGCCTCCGCTCAACCTGGGGTAATGCGGGTTGCGATGCAGGGCGTCGGCCCAAACCACATCCACGCGCAAGTGGTCGCTGTTCGAACCGTGATAAAATCGTCCGTAGTCGTCCTGACTCAGGCCCCATTGTCCTCGAAAAGTGGTGACACCGGTTTCCCACTGTCCCTTCACGAGGCGAAATTTCTTCGTATAGGCCGAGCTGTAGATCCAGTTGTCAAAGGCCCACAAGAGGCTGTTGGGCGCACGTTCCGGATTCGCCAGCTGGGGCCGTTTCGGATCGGTCATCACGCCATAATCAGAGGCGACCACGGTTTTCTGATCCGCCTTGCCGTCGCCATCTGTGTCCCGCCAAAGGGCAAGTTCCGGCGGCGCGCCAATCAAGGCGCCGTCACCGACCAGTTGAATCGCGCGCGGCAGCACCAACTGATCGACAAAGACCTTTGAGTCGTCGAAGCGTCCGTCGCCGTCGCGATCGGTCAGAATCACCACTCGGCCGACCGGAGCATCTTCTCCGTTGCCATCGAGATCGGGCATATAACCACGCATTTCAACCACCCAGAGCCGGCCATCCGGCCCGAAGGTGGCCGCGACGGGTTCCTGCACGAGCGGTTCGGCCGCCGCAATTTCGAGTTTGAAACCCGGCGCCACGGTGAAGGATTTCAGCGCCTGCTCCGGGGTGAGGGCGGGCGCGGACGGAATTTGGCTAGCCGGTACAATGGGCTTCTGCACCTCGTTCGGGGCGTCACCAATCTGCGCCCACGCAGACGCGAGCGAACACCCCGAGAGAAGCCAGAGGCGGAAAAGAGCAGTCTTGGTCATGGAAAAAGAAAGCGAAACAGACGGCATTCGTGATACCACCCGTAAATGCATCCTGACGGCAAAATCAAATCAACCGTCGGCGACAACGGGATTCGACCACGACAGTAAGCGCAAAGACGCGAAGCCGACCCAAGTTCGGAAGAAAGATTCGAACGTTTGGCTTCAGACAGCTACCCTGACCTGACTTTCAGCTCTTCCTCCGACCTTCGCGTCTTGGCGTCTTTGCGCTTAATCAAAAGGTTAAACCTTCGCCAAGGTCTTCTCGAGAAACTCCCGGTTCGCCCGGGCATTGGCCGTCGTCTCGGCCGCGGTTTTTCCGACCGCGCAGCCTTCCAGCATGATGGGCCCTTTGAACCCGGCCTTCTGGAGACGACGGAAGTGGGCCAGGAAATCCACCTTGCCCGTGCCCAGCTGAGTCATCACTTCGGCGCCTTTGCCGGCACAATCCTTGGCGGTAAAGGCCGTCACGCGTGAGATGATCGGTTCCATCTCCACCAGCGGATCCTTGCCCGTGTAATAAAGGATGTTCCCGGCATCGTACCAAATGCCGAGGTTCGGGTGGTTGATCTTTTCCAGGCACACCAGCATTTCGGCCGCGGCTGCGGTGACGGCGCCGTGCGGTTTCGTGACGAGCTTGATCCCGTGATCCGCCCCATAAGCCGCGCCGAAAGCCATCAAACGGTACCAGGCTTCATACGTTTCCGGTTTGCCCGTACCCGTGTTGATCAGGACGGTCAAACCCAAGGCGCGGGCGTTATCGAACTGGCGGCGGATGTCCGCCGTGGCCTCGGCCGTCGGCTTCGTATCCAACGTGCGTAACCGACCGACGTTCATCTGCAGACCACGCGCGGCGACCTTCTGCTTGAGGGTCGCCAGATATTCCGGGGTTGCGGTGGAGCCGACAAACACATCGGTCTTGGTGGCCGTCTGCAGGCCCACGAGCTTGTAACCGGAGGCTTTCACGCCATCCAACATTTCATCGACACTCCAGTTAACCCACGGCCGGTTGAGGCAGCCGATTTGCCACTTGGGACCGGTGGACTTCTGCGCCGCACTGGCCAGTGGGGCAAGCGTCAGAGTCGCCACACCGGCCGCAGCCGTGTGCAAAAATTGGCGACGGGTCGGGGGAAGGGCATTCATCATGGGGAGAAAACGAGCTTTTGAGGGCGGATTGATCGAGCGTGGAAAATCACCTCAACCGATCCGCCCGCACCCAGGTCGGCCGGCTTGATCGATTGATGCCGGGTTGGAATGCCGACGAGTTCGGCTCGCTGCAAGATCAGTCGATGCCGCAAACGAACCGATGCTTTGCTTTGGGTTCGCTCAGAGCCCATCGAAGAGCACGGGATTCTGTTTCCGAGGTAGCGCGGTGCTTCAGCCCGCGATTGAGCTCCCCCGACCGCGGGCTGAAGCACCGTGCTACCTCAAGCCAACTGAATCGAAACGACTACGCCGGTTCCGCGGCGGCAAACGTTTTTGCCATTTCGCGAATGCCATAATTCATCACGCGCACATCGCCCCCCACCCCGATCACTTTGGCGCCAAATTTGCGCGCCTGAAGATAGTGTTCACGACCGACGGTCACGGTCCCCCAAAACTTCCCGTGCTTCCGGCAGCTCGCGTCAATCAACGGCATGACGTCGACAACTTCAGGGTGAGAAATCTGCCCCACCCGGCCGATGCGATGCGCGTAATCTCCCGGGCCGAAAAACAACCCGTCGATTCCGGGCACGCTGATGATTTCCTCCAATCGACGCACGCCCTCCTCGGTTTCAATCTGACAAATGATCCCCACCTCCGTGTTCTGATGCCGAATATAGTTCAGGGCCAGCACCATGCCGTACCACGCATCCACCCCGCCGCCGTTCCAACCCCGCAATCCGTTCACTTCACCGGGTGCGGGCGCCGGATTATTGAACTTCGCCCATTCGACGATCTGCGCGGCCTCGGCCGCGCTCTCCACCATCGAACACATGAGCGCTCCGACGCGGGTTTCCATGATCCGGGTGACGGTCTGATAAGCCGCCGCTTTGAAACGGGCGATCGATGTCACCGGATAGGACCGGGCGACCATGTTGAGCGGCTAGACTTCTGCCAGATTAGCCGGC
>Ga0105047_10016578_pt1 | contig 11542 bp, 10 predicted proteins | sample MAT04_FD_78384 | JGI IMG/M metagenome (GOLD analysis project Ga0105047, IMG submission 78384) | Freshwater microbial communities from Lake Fryxell liftoff mats and glacier meltwater in Antarctica - MAT-04 (megahit assembly) | ecosystem: Environmental > Aquatic > Freshwater > Ice > Liftoff... | reverse complement strand
GCGCGAAAGTCGTGGTGTGCGGTGTAGCGCGTGGGCGTGACCAGCGTCGCCAGCCCGGCGGCGACGGCCGCCCGCAGGCCGTTGCCCGAGTCCTCGAACGCCAGACACTGTTCCGCCGGCAGCTCCAGCGCCGCCAGCATCTGCAGATAGACCTGCGGATGGGGCTTCTTGATAGGTGCCGTCGACGCGTCGCCGATGGCGCTGAAGTGCATGCGCCAGTCCGGCCCCACCGCGCGGCGCAGCAGCGCGGCAATGTTCACCGGGGACGTGGTGGTGGCAATCGCCAGCTGCAGACCGGCCGTCAGTGCGTCGTCCATCAGCTTCAGCACGCCGGGGCGCAGGCCCACCACGCCGTCATCGACCGCGCCTTCGTAGGCAGCGGTCTTGAGTTCGTGCAGGCGGTTGACCGTGTCCTGCAGCGCCATGCCGCCGAGCTCGCGCATGCCGGGATGGCGGGTCTTCCAGTAATGCAGGATGCGCTCCTTGCCGCCCGAGATGTCCAGCAACTCGGTGTACAGGGCATCGTCCCAGTGCCAGTCCAATCCGAACTCGGCAAACGCCTGGTTGAACGCGGCGAGGTGTGTCGCCTCGGTGTCGGCCAGAGTGCCGTCGACATCGAATATCAGGGCTCGCAACATGAGGGCATTCCTTGGTGGGGTTGGCACGATGAGGCAACCATATAAGCAACCATGGATTTACTTTACGCGCTTCGACTCATAAACTCCAATCATCATTAATTGAAAAATCATCAGGTTGATCTGATGGAAAGCGAGTTTCGGCATGCGGCCCTACACCCTCAAGCAGATCCAGACCTTCATGGAGGTCGCGCGCCAGCGCTCGGTCTCGAAGGCGGCGGAGCGCCTGTTCGTCACCCAGCCCGCGGTATCGATGCAGATCCGGCAGCTCGAGGACGCCTTCGGCCTGGCGCTGATCGAGCCGATGGGCCGCAGCATCCGGCTGACCCATGCCGGCGAGGCGTTTCTGACCCATGCCGCTGCCGCCCTGGGGCAGCTCAAGGACCTGGAAGCGCACATGGCCGAGTTTGTCGGCCTCAAGCGCGGGCGCATGGACCTGGCGGTGGTGAGCACCGCCAAATACTTCATCCCCATGCTGCTGGTCCATTTCAGCAGGTTGTTCAGCGGCATCACCGTGAAGCTCAAGATCGACAACCGCGAGAACGTGCTGGGCCTGCTGGTGCGCAATGAGGCCGACCTGGTGGTGATGGGGCGCGCGCCGGCCGACATCGATTGTGAAGCCACCGCATTCGCGACGAACCCGCTGGCCATCGTCGCGGCACCGGACCACCCGCTGGTGCGGCGCAAGCAGCTGCCGTTTTCAGCGCTGGCGGAGTACCGGTTCGTGGTGCGCGAAGAGGGCTCGGGAACCCGCGCCGCGATGGAGCGCCTGTTTACCCAGCACAAGACACCGCTGCGCGTGGAGATGGAAATGCCCAGCAACGAGACCATCAAGCAGGCGGTGATGGCGGGCATGGGCCTGAGTTTCCTGAGCCTGCGCACGGTGCGCCACGAGCTGGCCAGTGGTCACATCGCCCTGGTCGACATCCAGGGCCTGCCGCAGGTGGGCCAATGGTACGTGACTCACCTGAGCCAAAAGAAACTGTCCCCCGCCACCCAGGCCTTCAAGGGCTTCCTGATCGAGCAGGGCGGCGCGTTGATGGATTCCTGGAGCTGAGGGGCTGACAATCTTTCTGCTGCGCGGGCCGATCTGGCGCCCGCAGGCGCCGCTCGCGCGGCGATGGAGCTGGCCGCTTCCACTTGCCCACCGCAGGCAAGGGCGCACACTCATCATCAAAAACTGATTCGATGAAGAAATAAATTGAATTTTCATTATGGAATGGCGTGCCTATAGTCCGCCCCATCGCCATCTGCCACACACCACCCCGGGAGATTCCACATGGACCAATCCAGCCGCTACGCCGACCTGAGCCTGAACGAAGACGAACTGATCCAGGGTGGCCGCCACATCCTGGTGGCCTACAAGATGAAACCCAAGGCCGGGCACGGCTACCTGGAGGCCGCCGCGCACTTTGCCGCTGAATCGTCGACCGGCACCAATGTGGAGGTGTCGACCACCGACGCATTCACCAAGGGGGTGGACGCACTGGTGTACCAGATCGACGAAGCCACCGAGGACATGCGGATTGCCTACCCGCTGGACCTGTTCGACCGCAACATCACGGATGGGCGGATGATGATCGTGTCCTTCCTCACGCTGGTGATCGGCAACAACCAGGGCATGGGTGACATCGAGCATGCCAAGATCTACGATTTCTTCATGCCGCCGCGCGCGATCCAGCTGTTCGACGGGCCGAGCAAGGACATCTCCGACCTGTGGCGGGTGCTGGGCCGGCCGCTTCAGAACGGCGGCTACATCGCCGGCACGATCATCAAGCCCAAGCTGGGCCTGCGTCCGGAGCCGTTTGCGCAGGCCGCCTACCAGTTCTGGCTGGGCGGCGACTTCATCAAGAACGACGAGCCCCAGGGCAACCAGACCTTCGCGCCCATGGCCAAGGTGATGCCGCTGGTGTACGACGCGATGAAACGCGCCATGGACGAGACCGGCGAGGCCAAGATCTTCTCGGCCAACATCACCGCCGACGACCACTACGAGATGATGGCGCGCGGCGAATTCATCCTGCGCACGTTCGGGCCGGACGCCGACAAGGTGGCGTTCCTGGTGGACGGCTACGTGGGTGGGCCCGGCATGGTGACCACGGCGCGCCGGCATTTTTCCAACCAGTACCTGCATTACCACCGCGCCGGGCACGGCGCCGTCACCTCCCCCAGCTCCAAGCGCGGTTATACCGCCTATGTGCTGGCAAAGATGAGCCGCCTGCAGGGCGCCTCGGGGATCCACGTGGGCACCATGGGCTACGGCAAGATGGAGGGCGAAAAGGACGACCGCGCGATCGCCTACATCATCGAGCGCGACAGCTACACCGGCCCGGCCTACCACCAGGAATGGTTCGGCATGAAGCCCACCACCCCGATCATCTCCGGTGGCATGAATGCCTTGCGCCTGCCCGGCTTCTTCGAGAACCTGGGCCACGGCAACGTCATCAACACCTCGGGAGGCGGCGCGTATGGCCATATCGACTCCCCCGCGGCGGGTGCCACCTCGCTGCGCCAGGCCTACGCGTGCTGGAAAGCCGGCGCCGACCCGATCGAATGGGCCAAGGAGCACCGTGAATTCGCGCGCGCCTTCGCGTCCTTCCCCGGCGATGCCGACAAGCTCTTTCCCGGCTGGCGCGACAGGATCGGCGCGCACCGCTAGCGGCGGGTCCGCGCTGCAGGACGCACCATGAACACGACCAGGCCATCCGACACGGCTCGGCTGCGCAGCGCGCCGGGCGAAGCCGTCCCATCAGGCACGCCTTTCTACCAACCGCAAGGCAACGAGGTCGCGTTGTACGAGGCCGCCTATGCAGCCCGCCTTCCCGTGATGGTGAAGGGCCCGACGGGCTGCGGCAAGTCGCGGTTCATCGAGTTCATGGCGCATCGCCTGCAACGTTGCCTGATCACCGTGGCCTGCAACGAAGACATGACCGCCTCCGACCTGGTGGGCCGCTTCCTGCTGGAGCCCGATGGCACCCGCTGGCAGGACGGCCCGCTGACCCTGGCCGCGCGCACCGGCGCCATCTGTTATCTGGATGAAATCGTCGAGGCGCGCCAGGACACCACCGTGGTGATCCATCCGCTGACCGACCACCGCCGCACGCTGCCCCTGGACCGCAAGGGCGAAACGGTTCACGCGCACCCCGACTTCCAGCTCGTGATCTCCTATAACCCGGGTTACCAGAGCCTGCTCAAGGACCTCAAGCCCTCCACCAAACAGCGCTTCGTCGCGTTCGAGTTCGACTACCCCGATGCCGTACTGGAAGCCCACATCGTCCACGCCGAGACCGGGCTCGACACCGCACGTGCGGCGCAGCTGGTGCAGATCGGCCACGCGGCGCGCCAGCTCAAGGGCCACGGGCTGACCGAGGGCATCTCCACCCGGCTGCTGGTGTACGCCGCCACACTGATCATGGGGGGGGTGGCGGCGCGGGAGGCTTGTCGCATCGCGATGGTCCGGCCGATCACCGACGACGCCGACATCCGCCAGACGCTGGACCACACGATCGACGCTGTCCTGGCCTGAAACCCCGCGCCATGGCCCCCACGCCGGAACAACTCGCATCCTGGCGCAGCCGGCTGGCCTGCGGTTTTCCGGCCGTCCAGGCGGTATTCGCGGACTGCATGGCAGACGCCCTGCGTGTCCTGAGCCCCGGGGGCATGGACGCGTACCTCGACGCAGCCCGCGCATTGGGACGGATGGGCCGGGGACCGGAGCCGGTCCTGGCACTGCTGCAGGAGTGGCCGCAGACTGCCCAGGCCGTCGGTGAAGACACGTTGGATGCGGTCAGCGCTGTCCTGTACGCCATGCAGAAATCCCCCAACAGCGGCGCGATGGCACCGCTGTTGCAGACCCTGTGCGCCGTGGCCCGGCGTCTGCAGGGCGCGGACCCGCTGCGGCACTACCTGCGCATCGTGCGCGAAGTCATGCACCACACGTCGGTGTCGATCCACGGGCAGCACACGATCTTTGCCAGCCCCGGTCTGCCGGTGCTGCTGCAGCACGCACCCCGGCTCCTGAGCGCCGTGAGTGTCGCCGGCCTGGGCCGCTGGGCAGACTACGGCGTGCGCCACTACCAGCACCATCCGGAGCAGCAACGGGCGTATTTTTCACTGGATCTGGCCGACAGCCGGGCCGTACTGCAACGCGAGCGCCACGGCACCCTGCTGGCGGATGTGGAGAACCAGCTGGGGCTGACCCTGCGTGTGTTGTGGGGTACCAGCGTGCCCCTGCGCGCCTACGCGACCAGCCTGGGCGAGGCGCCGAACGCGGCTCCGTGGAGTACCCACCATACCGCCGATGACAGCATCTGCCTGCCCGATGTCTACGACACCCTTCCCGGCCCAGACCCGGTCAGCGGGCTCGACCGCTACCGCGTGGCGCTGGCTCACCTGGCGGCGCACCGGCGCTGGAGCCAGCCGCTGGTGGCCGACAACCTGAGCCCCTTGCAGCGCCTGACCATCGAATGCCTGGAAGACGCCCGCGTCGATCACCTGCTGCTGCGCCACTACCCCGGCCTGCGGCCCTTGCTGCTGGCAGTGCATCCCCGCCCCGTCGAAGGCGCCTGCGACCCGCTGGTCAGCAGTTGCCTGCGGCACCGACTGGTGATGCTGTCGCGCGCCCTGCTGGAGCCCGGCCACGGCTACCGGGACGCGGCTCTGAACGCGTGCGTCGCCAGCTTCCACGCCTTGCTCGACGGCACGGAATCGAGCACCCGGGCGATGCAGACGCTGGCCGTCCTGCATGCCGCGCGCACCCGCTGCCAGAGCGACCAGCTGGCGCATGTCTTCTTCGAAGGCACCGTGGTGAGTTACCGCGACGACAACCGGCATCTGTGGACCTACATCGAAGCCGGCGACGAGGAGGAGGACTTCACGCAACCCCGCACCGCCGCCGAACCACAGCAACCGGGCCTGCCGCCCCGCCACTACCCCGAATGGGATGCCACCAGCCAGAGCTACCGGCCCGATTGGGTCAGCGTCTACGAGGCCGTGCACCCGAGCGGCGACGCCGGCCTGATCGACGCCCTGCTGGAGCGGCATCGGGGCCTGGCGCGCCAGCTGGAGCAACTGCTGGACCGGCTCAAGCCGCAGAACCGGGTGCGCATCCGCCACCAGGAACAAGGCAGCGAACTGGATCTGGACGTCGCGATCCGCTCGCTGATCGACTGGCGGGCCGGAGCGACTCCCGACCCGCGCATCCTGATGAACCACCGCCCGGACAGCCGCAGCATCGCCGTGCTGGTGCTGCTCGATCTGTCGCAATCACTCAACGACATGGTCCCCGGCACCGACCGGACGCGGCTGACCCTGAGCCAGGAAGCCGTGGCTCTGCTCGCCTGGGCCATCGACCGGCTGGGCGACCGGTTTGCGCTGGCGGGATTCCACTCCAACACCCGCCACGACGTGCGCTACCAGCACATCAAGGGCTTCGGGGAACGCTGGGATGCACTCCCGAAGGCGCGGCTGGCCGCCCTGCAGGCGCGCTACTCCACCCGCACGGGGGCGGCCCTGCGCCACGCGGCGCACTACCTGGGCGCACAGACCGCGGACAAGAAGTTGCTGCTGGTGCTGACCGATGGCCGGCCCTGCGATGTCGACGTCCCCGACGACAACGCCTTGCTCGCCGACGCGCGCCAGGCCGTGCAGGAACTGGCGCAGCAGGGTCTGCACAGCCATTGCATCAGCCTGGACCCGCAGGCCGACAGCTACGTGCATCAGGTCTTCGGCCACCACGCCACCGTGGTGGACCGGGTGGAGCAACTTCCCGAACGCCTGTCGCGCCTGTTCGTGCAGTTGACGCGCTGATCTGCGTGGCGCCCGGGGCGGCGCGCGGTCCGGCGATCGTGACAATCAAACAATGGGAGAATCGCCGGAACAGCCCGCTTTCCGCGGCCGCCTCGCCACCCCACCCGCGTATGAATGCAGAACAAGCTCCGCCATCCCACGACCAGACCCTGCTGGAAATCACGCTGCCGGCGGCCATGGAGTTGTGCCGCCTCGGGCTGGCCACCATGATCGACATCCGCCAGAGCTTCGAGATCGAGATGAAGGGGGCGATCCCCGGCACGGTGCACATCCCGATGTTCGAGGTCAAGGTCATGCTGGGCGACACGCTGACCGAGGACGAGCAGGACATCCTGGACGCCGGCCAGCCCAAGGACATGGATGCCAAGACCTTCTTCACCATGATCAACCAGTTGCACCATGCGCGCGACAACCTGCTGCTGTGCATCTGCAACAGTGGCCGGCGCAGCCTGACCGCGGCATCGTTGCTGCGCTCGCTGGGGTATCCCAAGGCCTTGTCGGTGGCGGGAGGCTTCCAGGCCTGGAAGAAATTGCAGGCTGCGCCGTAACAGGCGGCAGTTCCGCAACCGGGCCTGCACCGCGCTGCTCGCGTTGGTGTTTTGCGCGCCCAATCAACGGTGCCTGGTCGACCGGGCTGGAAAGCACCGCTCGTTGCCGGGGGCGGCAGCAGTTCTGCGGTCTTCGCGGAGACAAAAAGCAAGCTGCAGTTCAGCGTGGCAACCATTCCCTCACCTGTCCCCGAGCCAGAATCCTGGGCCATGCTGCCGGCTGGTCTGGGGTTGATGGGGGTTGTGGCGCGCCGCAGGCAGGCCTGCGCCGCCTGATCCTGCACCGTCAGCCATCCGGCTGCCCTTGCCGATGAGCGCCCCCCTGCGTGAGGGGCTTTTTGTTTGTGCGCCAATGCACCGGGCGGCGCGCTGACGCGGCGCCGGATGCTTTCGCTTTGGCAGCCATCAGGAATTGAACAGCAACACGACCTCCGCACCCAGCGTGTTGCTGACCGTGCAGATGTCCTTGGTGCGCCGCAGCAGTTCATCCACCCTGCCGGTGTCCACCACGGTGCCGCTCTTGATGATCACCTCGAAGCGTCCGAAACGGTTCGGAAGATCGGTGGCCTTGATCGCAATCGCCGACAGATCCAGCGTGCCCAGTTCCAGCGCCATCTGGTTCGCCGCCATGCGCATGGAAATGGCGATGCAGCTGGCCAGCGAGGCCAGGATCAGATCGGATGGGGACAACGCATCCGCAACCGGGGTCTGGCCTGCCCGGACCCGGTTGCCGGCCTCGGTCTCGAACACCAGCGACGCCTCGACGTCCGAGTGCACACGCAGCGGGCCGTAGGTCTTGGGTTTGACTCTGACTTGCATCGGCGGAATACCTTTATCTCGTAGGGCCGGCATGCGACAACGCGGATGCGAAGGCGGCCGGCGCGACGCTACATCAACAGGTTCGGGAGGAACGTGGCGATCGCGGGGAACAGCGTGAGGACGGCCACCGCCAGCAGCAGGATCAGCCAATAAGGGGTGGCCGCGACGGCAGCACGCCCCAGGGAAACCTCGTTGTTGGTCATCACGGTCAACACCGACAGGTTCAGCCCCACTGGCGGTGTGAGCTGGCCGATCTCGATCATGATGGTGATGATCACACCCAGCCAGATCGGATCGAAACCCAGCTGGGTCATCAGCGGAAAAACGATCGGCAGCGTCATGACCATCAGCGACAGGCCATCGAAGAAACAGCCCAGCACCAGGTAGACGATCACGACGATCGCGAGCACCGCATACTTGCCAAGCCCGCCGGAAAGCGCCGTCTCCAGGATCGCCTGGGGCATGCCCAGCACACTGGCCGACTGGCTCAGCACCGTGGCCCCCAGCACCACGAAGCCGATGGAAGCGAACAGCAGCACCGATCGATACACGCTCTCAACCAGCTTGCGCGGCGTCAGATCGCCCCAGACGAAGGCGATGATCGTGGCCACCACCACCGCGACACCGGCCGACTCGGTGGGAGTGGCATAACCCAGGACGATGGTGCCGATGATGGCGACGATCAGCAGAATCACCGGCCAGATGCGCCCCATGCCCATGAGGATGGCCGCAAGCGGCATGCGCTCCGTGTCTTTCGGGTACAGCGCCGGGTTGCGCAGGCAGGCAAACAGGATGTAGGCCATGAACATGGCGGCCACCATCAGGCCCGGCACGATACCGGAGATGAAGAGCCTGCCGATCGAGGTATCGGTCAGCGCGCCATAGATCAGGAACGACAGGCTGGGTGGAATCAGCAGGCCCAGGGTGCCGCCACCGGCCAGGCTGCCCACCACCGCTTCCTTGTTGTAGCCGCGCTTGACCATCTCGGGGTAGGCCACCGAGCCGACCGCTGCGGCGGTGGACATGCTGGAGCCGCTGACCGCGCCAAACAAGGTGCAGACGGCGATGTTGGTATGCAGCAAACCACCTGGAACACGCGCAAACAGGGGCCGGAACGCGGTATAGGCACGCTGGCTGAGCCCGCTGTGCAGCAGAATCTCGCCCAGCAGGATGAACAGTGGAATGGCGCTCAGCGTGAACGAATTGAAGACGTTCCAGATGGCGTTGACCGCGAGCGAGGTGGCGCCGTTGGCAAAAAAATGCAGCAGGAAGAAGCCGGTCAGGCCGAGTGCCGCCCCCAGCGCCGCACCGCTGGCTGCCGTGATCGTCAGCAGCGACATGAAGACTGTCAGGAACATGGTGGATACGCTGGTTGTGCCGGACAGATGCGCGTTATTCGCCCTGCCGCGGCTTTTCGAACGAGGCCTTCTCGCTGCCGGTGACGACACGTACCAGCACCATCAGGGCACACAGCGCAATGGAGATTGGCAGCACCGCCATCCACGGGCCCAGCCGCAGGCTGGAGGCCTCGGTCCTGATCCTGCGCCTGATCGCGAACTCCAGCCACGGAATGGCCTCGAGCAAGTACCAGCCGCAAAAGGCCAGTGTGACGATGCCCGCAAACACTGCCAGGAACGTGCGGCCGCGGTCGGACAGGAAACTCGCCAGAAAGGTGACACGAACGTGGCTGGCCTCCCTGGTGACCATCGGCAAGGCCAGGAACAGCGATGCGCTGAGCAACAGGCCAACCAGTTCTTCGGTGTAGTAAAGCGGCGATCCGACCACCCGCCGCGCCACCACGCTGGCCACGATGATGCCGACGATCAAGGCCATCGCCAACGCAGACAGCGCGTAGAAGAGCCGGGCCAGATGGCCCATGGCGTTTTCCAGCTTCCTGGCAAATGCGAGCATCAGGGCGCCAGCACCGCGGCTGCCGGCATCGGGTCAGCGGCCCATGGCCTTGAGAACCCGCTCACGATAGGACGGCGCCTTGCCACCCGCCTCGGCGGCGAGATCGGCCCAGGTCGCGGATACCGCTTCCAGGAACTGCTTGCGGTCGGCCTCGGGGAAGTCGCCCAGCCAGTTCAGGCCCTTCTTCTTCAGCTCTTCGCGCGCGGCCAGTTCACGCTGATGGTCGGCGGCGTATTCGTTGCTGCGGGTCCAGGTGTCGTCGGCGGCCTTGGAAATGGCCTTGCGCTGGGCTTCCGGCAGCGCCGTCCACTTGGCCGTCGCCATGCCCAGGGCATACGGGCCGGACGGCATCGGGTACAGGAACGCGCCGTACTTGGCCACCTCGTGCATGTTCACGGTATGCGCATACAGGGCCGGGTAGACGGCGCAGTCGACGACGCCGGTCTTCATCGCCACGTACATGTCCGCCTGCCCGACGATCTGCGCCGAGATGCCCAGACGCTTGAACGCCGCCACCTGCTCCTTGGCCCAGACGCGCAGCTTCTTGGTTTTCAGGTCCGCCAGGGTCTTGATCGGCTGGTCACGGCAGAAGATCGATGCCTCCAGCATCGGGATCGCCAGGTAACCCGTGGCGGTGATGCCCCAGTCCTTCAGCTCCTCGTCGTAGATCTGGCGCACCACGGGCAGCGCGCGCTTGAGTTCGTCGACCGTGCCGATGGCCCCCTGCACCAGCGCCAGCCCGAACGCCGGCGCGTCACGCGACACGTAGTTGGCCCAGATCAGGCTCATGTCCACCGCGCCCTTGGGCAGGACCTGCAATACGTCGGCATCCTTGATGCTCAGCGAGCCGCCGTTGTGCATCTTGATGGTGACGGCGCCGCCGCTGTTCTTGCCGACGTCTTCCGCGAACTTCATCAGTTCCTTGGTCTCCGGCCGCGACTCCGGAAGCGGGTTGTTGAAGCGGAGTTCCGCGGCGTTGACGGCGAGCGCCAAGGAGGCGGGGCCAAGCAGGCCCAGGACGGCGCGGCGAACCAGTTTCTTCATATCGGCACTCCTTGCATGGTAATAATGGGTGCCACGAGCGGCGGTCACCAACAATAAATTCTATTTGCAAATGGCGCTTCCAGCAGACCGATCCCCGGTTTCATTGGCCCGCAGCAAGGTCCTTGCGGTGGCTGCGGCACAGGCCTGGAGCCTGGTCCGCGACTTCGATGCCATGCCGGCATGGAACGACAGCGTGCGCCAGTCGCGCATCGAGGACGGCCCGGCGGACCGGGTCGGTTGCCGGCGCGTGCTGGTGTTCGACGACGGGGGCGTCTGGACGCACCAGTTGACCGGGCTGTCCGATGTCGACATGAAGCTGCAGTACAGCATCGTCGGAACACCGGAGCCCATGCGCATCCCGGTGTGGAACTACCGCGCCGAAATGCGCATCATCCCCGGTGGCGGACACGCCTTGAATGCCGCACAGCCGACTTGCACCGTCGAGTGGCGCGCCGATTTCGAGACCGCCCACGCGGATGACATGACGGCGCGCGCCGGGCAGGTGTTCGAGACGGGTCTTGCCGGTTTGCGCCGGCAGCTGGAATCCTGAGCGGTGATGCGGCGCGCCTTGCGCCGCATGGCGGGGGCACGGCCTTGCAGCCACCCATGCCAAAGGCGAGGCACCCCTTCAGGCTGGTCAGCCGCGCAGTTTTCTAGGAGTCGAACGGATCCCAGCCGCGCGCGAACGCGCGCCGCGTGCAACTGAACCCCAGCAGCTCCACGTCCGGGCTGAGAAAACCGGGTTGCACCGGCTCGTCCTGCATCAGCGCGGTACTC
>Ga0105047_10016576_pt1 | contig 11543 bp, 7 predicted proteins | sample MAT04_FD_78384 | JGI IMG/M metagenome (GOLD analysis project Ga0105047, IMG submission 78384) | Freshwater microbial communities from Lake Fryxell liftoff mats and glacier meltwater in Antarctica - MAT-04 (megahit assembly) | ecosystem: Environmental > Aquatic > Freshwater > Ice > Liftoff... | reverse complement strand
GGAAGCAATAGCGCTCCGCAAATTATAGATGTAAACAGAGATGGCAAAATGGATTTATTAATTGGGGAGAGAAGTGGGGTATTAAATTATTTTGAGAATTCAGGAACAAGCATGAATCCAATTTTCACAACGAATAATTCAAACTTTGGAAACGTAAATGTTATGTTGTCCGGAACCATTGCAGGTTATAGTACACCTTTACTCGTTGATAAAAGCGGAAACTATGAGCTGTTGGTAGGGTCTGACAATGGAAATATTTTTCACTATAATAATATTGATGGAAATCTTGCCGGTGCATTTGCATTGCTGGACTCTAATTATCAAAACATTTTGGAATCAAAGCGAATTACTATATCTAGTGCCGACATTGACGGGGATGGAAAATTCGATTTGTTGACCGGATGTAATTCAGGAGGTTTGAGATTGTATACCCAATATACTTCAATTGGTGTGAATGAAACAGAAGAGTTGGTCGAATTTAATTTAGCACCGAATCCTTCAAAAGGCATCTGTACAATTTCATTTAAAAGCAATTTGAATAGTAGTACAAATAGAATCTCAGTTTTAGATATTACAGGAAGAGTCTTGTATTATTCGGATGAATTTCTTGGGCAAATGCAACTAAACACTTCTTCATTTTCGTCAGGTATATATATCATTCAGGTGTCCAATAAAAACCGAACTTACTCGAGAAAGTTATGCGTTCAATGATGAAAATAAAAAATATCATATTGTTCAGTCTGATCATTCAGGTTGAACTTGTCTCCTCTCAAACAATTTTTCTACGACGAGATACCAGCATTGCCGTTTATCACGGTGTTACTCGTTTGCAAAATCCATGGGCGAGCGGAATGAATACTCCGGTGTTTGCTGAATTTGATTTAAATGGAGATGGGAAGATGGACATTGTGGAATTTGATGCGCCTAGTTTCCGAGTAAATCCTTTCATCAATACAGGTGTAGCGAATAAATCATCATATTATTATGCTCCCGAGTATCGTGCAAAATTTCCAAATGATTTAGAGGGATGGATTCGCTCTTTTGATTATGATTTTGATGGCGACATGGATCTGTTCTCCTACAATGGTGGAGGTATTTCACTTTATCGAAATGATTTTAATTCAGGAGTGGGAATTGTTTTTACTCCCATCACCACGCAGATACAAACGCATTATGGTGGATTTCAAACAAATATTTATGTCTCACGTGTAAATGCGCCTGCTATTTCAGATATCGATAACGATGGTGACATGGACATTTTGGCCTTTAGTATTGGAGGATCTTGGGTAGAACATCATGAGAATTTTTCTGTTGACTCAACCGGACAACCGGGTATTACGAAGATCCATAACATTCCGGTATGTTGGGGCTATTTTGTATTAGCCGGAAATTCTAATGTTGCTATTCTTCCTCCTGTACTTCCAACGTGTCCACTGATGCCTGCTGATCCGTTTCGAAGAATGTTTGATGAAGACGAATTTCAGGATCCAATTCTTCAGGTTTCAAATAGTATTGAAAAAAGGAAACAACATGCAGGTTCATCATTAGTCGTTTTTGATCGTGATGGCGATGGTGATAAAGATGTATTGAACGGAGATATTTTAGGCCGCAGTTTACTATATCTTGAAAATTGCGGTACTCCAGATTCAGCATGGATTTGTTCGCAGGATTCTGCATATCCTTCTTATGACTTACCAGCTATGATGTTAGATGTTGCAGGGCCACATTATTTTGATGGCGATAATGATGGCAACAAAGATTTAATTGTCGCTAACTTTTTTCCTACAGGAGAAGATTTCAATAATGTTTGGTTTTATAAAAATACAACAAACAATCAAAGTAATATTTTCAGTCACCAATCGAATCGCTGGTTGGTGGATGGAATGATTGAAGTGGGCACCGGCGCTCACCCTGTTTTTTTTGATGTTGATCAAGATGGTAAATTGGATTTACTCATCAGCAATGATTTTTATTATGACAGTCTCAATTCGATTTCAAAAGTGGCCTATTATCGAAACCAGAGTTCCGGACTAAAGGCAGAATACAAGTTGGTGACTACTGACTACGCCTCTCTTTCTTCATTTCTCTTGACCGGTGTTTATTTAACTTTTGGTGATGTAGATAACGATGGAGATGCCGATATGATCGTAGGACATTCAGATGGTTCGTTGGTATATTTTCAGAATATTGCTGGCGCTGGCAATCCTTCTAATTTTATTTTAACACAAGCCAATTATCAATCAATCGATATTGGAGACAATGCAGTGCCGCAATTGATAGATGTGAATCGTGACGGGAAGTTGGATTTACTCATTGGAGAGCGAGCAGGAGTATTGAATTATTATGAGAACACAGGAAGTTTGGTGAGTCCTATTTTTAGTTTTGTATCCAATAATTTTGGCGGAGTCACTGTCGTTAAAGCTGGAGTGTTTGCAGGTTTTTCATCTCCCTTGCTTTTTGATACACCGAACGGTTATGAATTATTAGTAGGCTCTTTAAGTGGACATTTATACCATTACAATGCTATCGATGGAAATTTAGCAGGAACATTTACTTTGTTGGATTCTATGTTTCAGAATATTTATGAACCTCAACTTGCTGTGCCTGCCATGGCGGATGTAGATGGTGATTCGGCATACGATTTAGTGGTTGGAAGTTTTTCGGGAGGAGTTGTCTTGTATTCGCAGGATCAAACTTTGTCGGTGAATCATCCGGAGGAAAATGTTTTCTTTCACTTGTATCCAAATCCGGTTTCCGAAAATTTATTTATTCTTTTAGATGAATCGAATTCTACTAAGAGCATCATTGAAATATTTGATGTGATGGGTAGAAAAATGAAATCAATTCAAAGCACACTAAGTTTTATTTCCGTGAATATGTCAGATATGCCTTCGGGTTCTTATTTATGCAGAGTCACTAATAAAAATAAATCATTCAGTAGAGTATTCATTAAGCAATAAATTTTCATTTGTAACGATTATAATATATAGCTAAATCAAATGATGAAATCATTTAGAATAATATCCGTTTTACTGCTCATGGGAACGAGTATTTTCTTTGTTCAATGCAAAGAGAAGAAAAAAGTAGAAGAGGATAATTGTCCGGAAGGAAGAACTGGTCAGTTAACGCTAACATTAAAAATGTTACACCATACCCGTCCTATACCCGGTTGTCGTGTTTACATTAAGTACAATGCTAGCGAATTCCCTGGAGAGGATACCACCAAATATGATTACAGTGTTTCCGCTGAATCCAATATTGCATATGCAAGTGTAGACAGTTTAAATTGCGGACGCTATTATATTTATGCTGTTGGGATTGATAGTTTATTAGATCCCAGTGATTGGGTTTGCAAAGGCGGACTTCCTTATACCACTACCGCATTTACCGGAACAGATTCTTTGAATGTATATATTACTGAGGGCGATTGATGAAAAAGATCCCTATTTACGTTCTCGTTTTTTTTGGATTAATTTCATCTTGCAAATACGATAAGTATGAAGCCATTCTTCCAAGTACAACAGGATTTCCGGAAAAAGTCGATAAAATTTTAACTAGCAATTGTTCTACGCCGGGTTGTCATAATACAGCGAGTAAAAATGCTGCAGCCGGATTGGATTTAAGCTCTTGGGAAGTGATGTTTGATGGAACCAATAATGGTGCAGTGGTCATCCCATTTCGATCAGATTTTAGTACGCTGTGTTATTTTACAAATGTGGATAGCACTTTAGGATTGGTAGTATTGCCCACTATGCCGATCAATAAAGCACCGTTGAGTTTGGATGATTATAAAATTTTACGAGATTGGATTGATGCCGGTGCACCAAGTAAAGAAGGCATAATAAAATTTTCTGATGATCCGATTCGTCATAAATTTTACGTAGCCAATCAAGGATGTGACGTGGTTTCTGTTTTCGATGCAGACCGCAAAGTAGCGATGCGCATGATCGATGTAGGACAAAATCCGGGAGCATCACCACCGGAATCACCACATAATATTAAGGTTACTCCGGATGGTTTGTATTGGCTGGTGGTGTTTTTGAATGCGAATATTGTACAGGTATTTAGTACTGCCACCGATCAATTAGTAAAAACAATTCCAATCGGGAATGGAATTGCCGGAGGATGGAATACGATTACCATCTCTAGTGATTCGAAAAAGGCATACTCCATCGATTACAATGGTGGGCGAGTTGCAATTATAGATATTGACGCAGGTACATCAAATACGGTAGGACCTTTTCCAATCACAGGAAATCCGAATCCAAATTTGCATGGTGTTGCATTAAATCAAAACAATGATACTTTGTATGTGACGTGTCAGGACATCAGCAGAATTCTTAAAATTCCATTGAACGATATTTCGAGTTATGAGGACATAAATATCAATCCGATTGGACCTTGGCAATTGCCCTTTCCGATGCGTCCTCATGAAATTATTTTTAGTCCGGATTATTCAAAATATTTTGTGACTTGTCAAGATACAAACGTCAATCAAGTGCGCGTATTTAATACATCGAATGATCAGTTAATTCAAGTAATTCCGGTTGGAAAAGTTCCTTTGGAGTTTGCTCTTTCAGTGTCGATGAATCTATTGTTTGTGGCGAATACTGAAGATGATTTCTTTCCTAACATGCGTGGATCGGTAAGCGTAATTGATTTGAATACATTGACAGAGGTAAAAAAAATACGAGTAGGGTGGCAGCCTCATGGCATTGTTGCAGATGATAAAAAGCAAGTGGTGTATGTTGCCAACCGAAATGTTTCGAGTGGAATTGCACCGCATCATGCCTCATCCTGTTCTGGAAAGAATGGTTATTTGAGTATCATTAATTATTCAACACTTGAACGCGATGTGAATTTTAATCCCGAGGTAAGTGTAGATCCTTATGCTATTACCGTAAGAATAAAACCTTAAGGGATATTTCAAATGCATGGTCGAAACAAGTCCCATAAATTTCAATGAACAACATATAATTGTTTTTGATGGGCATTGTAATTTTTGCACATGGAGTGTTCGATTCTTATTGAAGTTTGATCGTAAAAATATTTTTAAATTCACGGCCAGTCAAAACGATGCCGGAAAGAAAATTCTTGAGAATTTTAAAATTGAAGAAGTAAACAGCATACTCTATTTGCGTAAATCAAAGGTGTTACAATCATCCACAGCAGTTTTGTATATTTTGCATGATTTGGGTTTTCCTTGGAAATTATTTTTTGTGTTTATTATCATTCCTGCTTTCATTCGAGATTTTATTTATAATCTCTTTGCAAAATTGAGGTATCGAGTTTTTGGAAGAAGGGAGGAATGTATGGTTCCGACGAAGGAAGAAATGGAGAGGTTTCTTTAATTAGTAAGCTAGATGCTGTGAAAAATCAATCTTAATAAATCTTTATCATCATAAATAATCAGTGGCCAATTAGAGAGTATTGTTTATGCTACTAATTCTTCAAAAGTAAAAAGGGAATAGGGTTTTGCTCCCAATCTTTTCAATGATGGAAATTTGTTTTATAAAAAAAATAAAAAAGCCCCACAGATGCAGGGCTTTCTTGTAATAAATTATTTGTTTGATTACTTCGCAGCAACAGCATTGTTGTTAAGTACATTCATTACTTCTTGAACGGCAACAGAAGATTTAGAAAGCAAATCCATTTCTTCCTTATTCAATTTCAACTCGATGATTTCTTCGATACCGGCTTTTCCTAATTTTACAGGAACACCCAAGTACACATCTTTTAATCCGTACTCACCGGTTAACCATGCACACACAGGGAAAATCCTTTTCTGATCGCGAACAATGGCTTCCACCATTTGCGCAGCAGCAGCTCCGGGCGCATACCAAGCAGAAGTACCCATCAAATTCACCAATTCTCCGCCACCCACTTTTGTTCTTTGTACAATCGCTTCTAATTTATCTGCAGAGATTAATTCAGTCACCGGAATTCCGGCCACTGTTGTGTAACGAGGAAGTGGAACCATGGTGTCACCATGTCCGCCCATCAATACTGCTTGAATATCTTTTGGTGAGCAATTCAATGCTTCAGCTAAAAAGGCACGATAACGAGCTGTATCTAATATTCCCGCCATTCCAAATACTCGCTTCGAATCAAACTTCGAAGTTAAATATGCGCAATAGGTCATTACGTCGAGCGGATTGCTCACAACAATAATAATCGTGTTAGGACTGTATTTAATGATTTGCTCCGTCACTGATTTTACAATACCTGCATTGGTAGCGATTAAATCATCACGACTCATACCGGGTTTGCGAGGTAATCCGGATGTGATTACAACTACTTCGGAATTAGCGGTAGCACTATAATCGTTAGTGACTCCTTTAATACGAGTATCGTACATATTAATAGGAGCTGTTTGCCACATGTCCAGCGATTTGCCTTCAGCAACACCTTCTTTAATATCTAATAATACGACTTCATTCACTAGTTCGCGCTCAGCAATCACATTCGCGCAGGTTGCGCCAACGTTACCGGCGCCTACTACTGTTACTTTCATTGATGTTAAGGATTTAAAATTGTTTTGTTATAGGTGTTATTGAAACAAATCCCATTTGGCAATTGGATTCATTCCAATAAATTTTTTAAGCATCTACTTTTGCGTACTTCGCATTCTTCTCAATAAATTCTCTTCTTGGTGGAACATCATCTCCCATCAACATCGAGAAAATACGATCGGCTTCTGCAGCACTATCGATAGTAACCTGACGCAAGGTGCGTGTTTCCGGACGCATGGTTGTTTCCCAAAGTTGCTCTGCATTCATCTCTCCAAGACCCTTGTATCGTTGAATGGTCACCGAACTTTCTTTTCCATCTCCTGCTATACGTTTGATGGCTTCCTGTCGTTGTTCTTCTGTCCAACAATAAGTGGATTCCTTTCCTTTTTTCACCAAGTAAAGAGGAGGAGTTGCGATATAAACATAACCTTCTTCAATCAATTCTTTCATGTGACGGAAGAAGAAAGTAAGAATTAAGGTGGTAATATGACTTCCGTCGATGTCGGCATCGGTCATGATTACTACTTTATGATAACGCAATTTATCAATATTCAGTGCGCGCTCATCTTCAGAAGTTCCTTTACTTACTCCTAGTCCGGTGAAAATATTTCTGATCTCTTCGTTGTCATAGATCTTGTAATCCATTGCTTTCTCAACGTTAAGAATTTTACCTCTTAATGGAAGTATCGCTTGAAAATTACGATCGCGACCTTGCTTAGCTGTTCCGCCGGCCGAATCTCCCTCGACTAAAAAGATTTCACATTTGCTCGGATCACGCTCTGAGCAATCGCTCAATTTACCTGGAAGACCTGATCCGGTGAATGCACCTTTACGTTGTACTAATTCACGTGCTTTACGAGCAGCATGGCGTGCCGTAGCAGCAAGAATTACTTTGTTTACGATATGACGTGCTTCACGTGGATGCTCTTCTAAATAATTATTCAACATTTCAGAAACTGCCTGATCAACAACGCCCATTATTTCGTTGTTTCCCAATTTGGTTTTGGTCTGTCCTTCAAACTGTGGCTCCTGAACTTTTACAGAGATGACAGTTGTTAATCCTTCACGGAAATCATCTCCACTAATATCAAATTTTAATTTTGAAAGCAAGCCTTCTTTCTCTGCATAACTTTTCAATGTACGTGTTAAAGCACGACGGAATCCGGCAAGATGCGTTCCTCCTTCGTGAGTGTTGATGTTATTTACGTACGAGTGTACATTTTCATTGAAAGAGGTATTGTAAGACATCGCCACTTCGACGGGTGTCCCACCTTTTTCACCTTCCATGTAAATCACATCGTCAATTAATTTTTCACGTGTAGCGTCTAAATATTCCACGAATTCAACCAATCCTCTCTCACTTAGAAATACATCCTTGTTAATAGCTTCACCGTTTTCATTTACTTCACGCATATCTGAAAGCGTAATTCGAATTCCTTTATTCAGGAATGAAAGCTCACGCATACGTGTTGCAATGGTATCGTAGATATAATCTGCAGTAATGAAAATCGTTGTATCGGGAAGGAAAGTTACTTCTGTTCCGGTACGATCCGTTGTTCCAATTTCTTTCACCGAATACAATGGCTTTCCTTTAGAATATTCCTGCTGATAAATTTTTCCGTTACGATAGATAGTTGCTGAAAGATGCGATGAAAGTGCATTTACGCAACTTACACCCACACCATGCAATCCGCCGGAAACTTTATAGGAATCTTTGTCGAATTTACCTCCTGCATGCAAAACAGTCATAACAACCTCCAAAGCAGAGCGTTGTTCTTTCGCATGAAAATCGGTAGGGATACCACGACCATCATCCTTTACGGTGATGCTATTTCCGGGGTTAATAAAAACCTCGATGTTTTTACAATGACCGGCAAGGGCCTCATCGATGGAGTTATCTACCACCTCATAAACTAGGTGATGTAGACCTTTAATTCCGATATCGCCAATGTACATGGCAGGTCGTTTTCGAACCGCTTCAAGACCTTCAAGGACTTGTATACTATCGGCAGAATATTCGTTTTGTTTTAGCTCTTCTTTTTCCAAGACTTGTTCGCTCATTATCAGTTAGTTATGCTAATTTCTCTATTGGTTAGCAAAGATATGAATTTTAATGCGTTTAAAAGCATTTTTCGGGTCGGATGTTGATAATTCATCAAACTGTTGAAAACGTTTGCCAGATTCAGTTTTTTATCCCTTGATTAATTCAAAAGTAGTACTGATGCATGGTCAAATTTCGAATGTTAATTTAAGGAATTTTAATGAATTGTGAAAATAGGTAAATATTCTTTGCTTTTTTTATCATTTTCAAGATATCCTATTGTTTAGAAAACAATCTTTGCAAGATGAAAAGGATGCAGGCAATATATGAACGGAATCCGTTACGATTTATTTTATTTCTGGCTTTCCTGATTCGACTATTGGCTGCTATTTTTTCGAGAGGCTATGGCATGCATGATGATCATTTTTTGGTGATTGAGGCGGCACAAAGTTTTGCCGATGGATTTGATTACAACAATTGGTTGCCCTGGAACAACAGCGGGGTTCCGAGTGGGCATTCTTGGTTTTATGTAGGTATGCATTTTATTTTATTTAAGGTTTTGAATTTTATCGGATTGGATGATCCCCAACTGAAAATGGTGGTCGTGCGATTTTTTCATGCCCTTTACTCGCTTTTGGTGGTTTTGATTGGCTATCGAATCACAAGAAAAATCGGAACAGAAAAAGATGCTGTTCGTGTAGCTTGGATGCTTGCTTTACTTTGGTTTATTCCGAGCACCAGCGTTCGGAATTTGGTCGAGTGGGTATGTGTGCCGCCATTGATGCTCACGATTTATTTTTTGATGAAATCTGAAGATAAAGAAAAAGTAAATTTGAATTTCTTATTATCCGGTATTTGCGCAGGCATTGCTTTAAGCATTCGTTTTCAATCCATGTTTTTTCTGGTGGGATTGGCCGTGTATCTACTCTGGAAAAAAGAATTCAGAGGATCCTTGTTTGTCTTTTTCGGATTTGCGATTTCCTTTTTTGCGACTCAAAGCGTTGATTTATTTTTTTATGGAAGGCCTTTCGCAGAAATTACGGAATACATCAATTATAATTTAATTAATGCGACTACTTATTTTGACCGTCCCTGGTATCAGTATATATTCACGGTGGCAGGGATGTTGGTTCCGCCCATCAGCGTGTTTCTCATTATTGGTTATTTCAAAGCTTGGAAAAAAGCGCTAATTATTATCTTGCCAAGTTTGACATTTTTTCTTTTTCACTCCTGGTTTCCCAATAAACAGGAGCGATTTATTCTTCCATTTTTCCCTTTTATCATTATGGCGGGAGTCATTGGCTGGGGAATGATCCGTGAAGGAAAATTAGCATCCAAGGCAGAGAAATTTGCATGGAATTTTTTCTGGACATTAAACATAGCGGCTATGCTGGTGGTTAGTTTTACCTATTCCAAGCGATCGATGGTAGAATCGATGTATTTTTTGTACAAACAAAACGATTACAATAATTTTATCATGGAAGTGAGTCACCGTGATTCTCAACAATGGCCTCCGCAGTTCTATACCGGAAAGTGGAATAGTGCTTATTGTATTTATCAGGGATATACCGTGGCGCAATTGATGGACGGAAACAAAGAGACATCTAACAAAGATTTTCCCCGATATGTTTTGTTTTTTCAGGACAATGATTTAGAAAGTCGAGTGGCGAAATTCAGAAGTGGAACCGGAAAGAACATTCAGCTGGTATTTACTGCAGAGCCTAGTTGGTTTGATTCTTTATTACATTGGTTAAATCCCAGAAATAAAAACGAACCGGTGTATATTTATCGAATCTCTTAATCAGGTCTTTGAATAGAAAATGGACGATTTGTTTTACCTTTGAGATATATTCTATTCATGAAATACAAATCCCAGGCATTCTTTCTTATAATAATTATAGGCTTGATCAAGTTTTCTCCGGTTCTTGGAGGGAATTTACTCAGCAAATCTGCTGTGTGGAAATATCATGATGGAGGTGTTGATTTTGGATACAGCTGGAAACAAAAATCTTTTAACGATGCCAATTGGAAGCAAGGAGTTGCTGAATTTGGTTTTGGAGATGCTCCACAAACTATGTTGAAGAAAGGAAACTCATGTTATTATTTTCGCAAAATATTTAATCTTAACAATCCGCAACAATACGCTTCTTTCATTACACATTTGCGTAGAGATGACGGTGTGATTGTATATTTAAACGGAATTCAGGTTTTTAAAAACAATTTGCCGACTTCAGGAGTGAATTATCAAACCTTGGCGCTCAATGATTGCCATGATGATGGTGATTCTATTATGAATTTTACACTTTCGCCTGGCGATTTTGTCAATGGAGTAAATGTTCTTGCTGTTGAAATTCACAACAGTAGTTCAACTAACGATGATCTCAGTTTTGAGTTGGAAATTGAGTCTATCCTTCCAATACCATCTCCACAAATTACCCGCGGACCTTATCTACAAAGTACAAGTCCTACAACATGTATTTTACGTTGGCGAACCGATGTAAAAACCGATTCAAAAGTGAACTATGGGTTGACAAGATCTTATGGAGATGTGATTCAGAATACTGAATTGCTTCTCGACCACGAAGTAAAAATTGAAGGATTAAATCCGGATACGAAATATTTTTATCGCATCGGATCTACTGCACTTACTTTGGAAGATGGTTCGCAAAATTATTTTTTTACCGCTCCATCTAAAGGAACAATTCAAGCTCTTCGAATTTGGGCATTGGGTGATTTTGGAAATGGGACTGTAGGCCAGCAACAAGTCTTGCAATCATATCTTGATTTTTTAGGAAATGAAAAAAATGATATGTGGATTTGGCTGGGAGACAATGCTTATTATTTGGGCACCGACAATGAATATGGAAATTATGTTTTTAACGTATATGAAGAACAGTTTAAAAATTGGAATTTTTTTCCGGCCTTAGGAAATCATGATTACGCACAGTCAGGTTATTTATCAAATCAATCTTTAGGATATAATTTTCCTT
>Ga0105047_10016574_pt1 | contig 11544 bp, 13 predicted proteins | sample MAT04_FD_78384 | JGI IMG/M metagenome (GOLD analysis project Ga0105047, IMG submission 78384) | Freshwater microbial communities from Lake Fryxell liftoff mats and glacier meltwater in Antarctica - MAT-04 (megahit assembly) | ecosystem: Environmental > Aquatic > Freshwater > Ice > Liftoff... | reverse complement strand
TTGTCATGACGCATCTCCTTGGTTTAGAGGCGTCCATTATTACCCCACAAGTAGCTCACTACGTGAGCCTGTGCCACTGTCAGAATAAATATAGCTGAGGCATGTAACTAATCAGGAAACCTTAAGCCCAACACCCTGTTAATGTAGTGTTGCTCACTAATTGGAACTTATACAACTACTCACAGAAGAGGTTCTTTGTAAGCTATTGTGAACATAGCAGCCAAAGCAATCGGTTTGATTTCTGAATTTTGATACTTCACACGATAAATCCTGAAAATGATCTCAAAAATAAATTTCATCAAGAATGCAGCACTGCCTAAATCTTTAAATTAATCCGGAATACCCAGATTGTTTTGGCGTCGGGTATCCTGCCTCTCAGTTGCGGAATCAAAAAACGCATGAAGAAAAGCCAGTCGCGTACCCGATATTCGATCCCTTCATAGGCCAGATTATACATGTGCTGAGTTGCCCCGTCCCATATGGTCATATCCGGGTCCGTAGCTTCCTATGCCAGACTGTTTTACGCCTCAAAATTTAACTTTAAAGCGTGGGGGCAACTATTTCTGAAGGAGATAGATGCACGCCACCCAAATGAAAAGATCGTCATAGTACTCAACAGCATAGGCAATCGCTCAAACTGCCACGAAACAATAAATTAATGCCCTTGCTACCTTATGCACCTTACCTCAACCCGGTCGAACATGTATGGGATATTACGCATAAAATATTTCACAACAAAGTTCGAGAGTCTTGATGCCTTGGAGGATCAATTCGAAGTGACTTTGCGAGCACTCGAAAACAATCCGTCAACGGTGAAGACCATTGCCGCATGGAATTGGATTATTACAGATTTATTGAAGTTGAAATGGAATTAGCAGTGCCCTTAGACAGGTACGCTCTTAATCCTGGTAATGCGTATTACCTCTAATATTCCGCGCAGACCACGCATCACGTTGGCCAAATGTATGCGGTTGCTCACCTGCAAGGTAAAATATAGCGTAGTGTAATTACCTTCATTGGTGAAGTGAACGTTTTCGATGTTGGATTCGGCATCAGCAATCGCTGCTGCTACCTTTGCCAGGACTCCACGCTGATTGGCTACGATTAATTTAATACTCACCTCAAAGGGTCTGTTGATGTGCTTGTCCCACACCACGTCCAGCCATTTGTCCATGCCGCCGCGTCCCTTGCATAACACTGGGCAGTCATGTGTATGAACTACCAACCCTTGGCCTTTTTTGATAATGCCGATGATAGGATCCCCTGGAATGGGGCGACAGCATTTAGCAAACTGTACTGCCATACCTTCCGTGCCAAGTATAGTGATTACGCTGCTGAGTGGGGGATGTTCTTGTGTACCCGCCTCTCCGATACGTGCAAGTTGGCGTGCAATAACCATGTTAAGGCGACGTCCCAAAGCAATATCAGCGAAGATTTCTTCGCGCGATTTTACCCCGGTATCCTTAAGCAACTTTTCCCAATGGTTATCTTCAATGTCCTGCTTCTTAAGACCAAGTGAAGATAGAGCTTGGTTCAGAAGGCGCTCCCCCAGCGCAGAGGATTCGTCAAAGTGCATAGTTTTAAGTGCATGCCGAATCTGGCTGCGTGCCTTGCTGGTGACTACATAGCCGAGCCATGCGGGATTAGGGTGGGCATGCGTCGCGGTGATGATTTCCACGCGGTCGCCATTTTTCATCTCGACACGTAATGGTGCTAGCTCAAAGTTTACTTTGACAGCCACACAGCGATTGCCGATGTCGGTATGCACACTATAAGCAAAGTCCACAGCCGTTGCGCCACGTGGCAGCGCGAGAATTTTTCCTTTAGGAGTAAACACGTAAACTTCATCCGGGAATAAATCTACCTTCAAGTGTTCAAGAAACTCCACCGAATCACCACTCTGGCTTAAGCTTTCCAATAAGCTTTGCAGCCACTGATGGGTTTTCTTGTGCAGATCATTGAATGGTGTCTGCGCGGTCTTGTATAACCAGTGCGAGGCAACACCAGCCTCAGCTATTTTGTGCATTTCCTGAGTGCGAATCTGCACTTCGATAGGAGTCCCGTATGGCCCAAACAGAGTAGTATGCAACGACTGATAAGCGTTCGCCTTAGGGATTGCAATGTAATCTTTAAACTTGCCGGGAATCGGTTTATATAGAGCATGTAGCAATCCCAGCGCCAAATAGCAGGAGGGTACATCATCCACCATCACGCGGAAACCATAAATGTCCTGTACTTGAGCGAAGGCCAGTGATTTTGCCTGCATTTTCTGGTAGATGCCATATAGATGTTTTTCGCGCCCTTGTATTTGGGCAGTGAGGTGATGCTCTTCCAAGCGCTGGCGAATGGCTTCCTGGATTTTTCCTACAACCTCACGACGATTACCGCGTGCAACTTTGAGAGCCTTAGACAGTACTTCATAGCGCTTGGGGTAGAGGTGCTTAAAACCTAAATCTTCCAATTCCTGATAGATGACATTGAGGCCCAAGCGATTAGCAATAGGTGCGTAAATTTCCATGGTCTCACGCGCAATGCGTTCGCATTTTTCACGCGACATCGATTTTAGCGTGCGCATATTATGCAGGCGATCAGCCAGTTTAATCAGGATGACGCGCACATCACGCGCCATCGCCAACAACATTTTGCGGAAATTTTCCGCCTGTGCATCCTCCTTAGTCTGAAATTCAATCTTGTCAAGCTTACTCAAGCCATCAACCAGTTCAGCCACCGATTTGCCGAATATATTAGCTACTTCTTCATTGCTAATATGAGTGTCTTCCACCACGTCATGCAGCAATGCCGCCATGATGGCTTGTGCATCGAGGTGCAGTGGGGTAAGAATTCGAGCGACGGCAATGGGATGCGAAATATAGGGCTCGCCGGACTTACGTAGTTGACCTTCGTGTGCTTGACCACTAAATTTAAGTGCCTGCCGGATATGCTCGACATCCTTGGACTTCAGGTAAGTAGAAACCTCCTGCAGGAGCATTTCGGCGTCGGACATATATGAACCTCTAAAATTTAGATTTGTGAGCATCTGCTGCGCAGATTGTCTGCTAAAGTATTCATTCCAACTGAGTACTTGATTTATAAAAATTTTATTAAATAAAAATAACCAGGTTCGGATATAAGAACTGTATGGAACAGATATTCAATTTATAAACTATGTATTTTTAGATTAGCAACTTGAACTTTACATAAAAAAATAGCAAGACTGATTATAATTATTTAAGATAATAATTAATCCATATAATTTTATTTCTAATTTTAAGGATGGGTAGATGAACGAAGAACAAGCGGTGCTGAACTTTTTCGCCCAAAAAGAAAACCTGCCTTTGGCGCTTAGTGTGGCAAATCAAGTAGATGGCATACGCCAGAAATTGAACAATGACTTCTGGCTGGCATTAAGCGAACGTATCGTAGCAAATACGTCAGAGTGGCGCACATCAACTACCGAAGATCGCAACGCAACTGAGTGCTTAGTTGGACTGTACCTGCAACCTGAAACAGAACAAAAGCTCTACCTACGTCCCATGTTGGAACAGCAATATCTGGGCGACACCCTACGTATTTACTATGGACTGATGTGGAGTGCGGTGCCTACACTCGAACAAAAACAGTTGAGTGCCATTAAAACGCTGCATAATACTTTTCAAGAGGCAGGCTTTAAGAGGAATGAGAGTTTCCTGGCTTGGCAATGGACTTCTTATTACCCGCGCAACATGGATTTTCTTCTGCGTTTTTCCACCACTGCGGATGCACTGCTAAATGAAGCCTCAGGTCTAATACAAAACCTGTTGGTGACGCATCGCGATGCTTTGCATTTCGCCAACACAGCTCTACGTGAGTCTTCAAGAAGCGCTGCAATTTCAGTGGTATCACTCGATAAATTGCGTGTAAACCTCGAACGTTAAAGTATGCCCTTAAATCGGATTTTCTAGCTCGAAAAAATGGTGTTCTATACCAAAATGCTCGGCAAGGTGCGCACCCAGAGCCTGGACACCATAGCGCTCAGTGGCGTGGTGGCCAGCCGCAATAAATATCACACCAGTTTCTTGCGCCACATGTACATTCTGCTCGGAAATTTCGCCAGTGAGAAAGGCATCCACGCCCAACGCTATCGCCGCTTCGAAATAACCCTGAGCCGCACCGGTACACCAAGCGATCCGGCGAATAGTAGGGTCGCTTTCACCGATCACTAGCGGCATACGCTGTAAGCTGTTCGCAATTTTCCGGGTCAGTTGTGCCAATGTTTGTTTTTGTACCAACTCCCCATAACAAGCAATGTCTTGCTCGCCGAAGCGCCCATGCTCCATAAAACCTAAACGTTGACCGAGTTGCGCGTTGTTGCCAAGTTCAGCGTGCGCATCCAACGGCAGGTGATAAGCCAGCAAACTAACATCATACTGAAGCAAATGTGCAATACGCTGTTTCTTAATTCCAGTTATAGCAGCGTCTTCATTACGCCAAAAATATCCATGATGAACCAGAATGGCGTCTGCATTCCATGCAGTGGCTGCTTTCAGTAAACGTTGGGAAGCCGTTACACCACTGGCGATGCGGCGGACTTCTGCTCTACCTTCCACTTGCACGCCATTTGGACAATAGTCACGAAAACGGTCGAGTTCCAGCAGGCTTGCGATATAATCGCGCAAATCATTCAGCAACATGATGTTATTTTGAAATTAATTGTTTCGATTCTACTTTAAATCAGCCACACTAAAATTAAATCTCCCTCTGTTTTTATACAGAGCAGTGATACAACAGGTTAAATTTTAAAATTACGTTTTACTTTTTATTCGCTTATGTGCGCATTACTTTTTTTATTTACTACCCAAATTTAGCATGCCTAAACAACTACACTGATCGTACATATAATTGCTTAACACACAAATATGGCATCACAGAATGCGACGTATTTTTCCAGACCCATCAATCTCAGCAGATCATCACACGAATTTATGAAACATTCGGGTTAGACAAATAGATCTGTGAACAACATAAAACAGTCATATCATGCGTAAATTCTGGCTTTTATTCGCACAAGCTACCACTGTCGGGCTGGCTATATTATTTGTTATTAACACCCTTAAACCCGGTCTGCTATCCTCTGCTGCACGTAACGGCATCGTCACGCTACATGAAAACGTAAATACCAGCACCAGCCAAATTCCTACAGCAGGCTTCAGTGCTGCGGCACGCAAAGTTATGCCCACCGTAGTTAATATTTTTACCAGCACCGAAATAAAGAAACCCAGACATCCACTCATGGATGATCCACGCTTCCGTTTCTTTTTTGGCGAAGAGTTCGATAATTCTCCACAACGCGGTTCTAATTTAGGCTCTGGCGTCATCATCAGTCATGACGGTTACATCCTTACAAATCATCATGTGGTTGAAGCTGCCGACCAGATCGAAGTGGCTCTGGCCGATGGGCGCAAGGCCAAAGGACGCATTATTGGTTCTGATCCAGAATCCGATCTTGCCGTCATCAAAATCGACCTGCCTAGCACCATCCCGGCCATCACCTTTAGCCGCCCAGACCAAGCGCAAGTAGGTGATATCGTATTAGCTATCGGCAACCCGTTCGGCGTGGGACAAACGGTGACAATGGGCATTGTCAGTGCTGTGAAACGCAATCACCTTGGACTAAACACTTTCGAAAACTTCATCCAGACCGACGCAGCAATTAACCCAGGCAACTCAGGCGGTGCACTGGTGGATGTAAACGGCAACCTGATTGGCATCAACAGCGCGATTTACTCGCCCAATGGTGGCTCACTCGGTATCGGCTTCGCTATCCCTGTCAGCACTGCAAAAAAGATTATGGAACAGATTATCCAAAATGGCTCGGTGACACGCGGCTGGGTCGGCGTAGCTGTGCAAGAACTCACACCAGAACTAACGGAATCGTTTAACCTCGACAATATACAGGGAGTGCTAATTTCAGAAGTGGTGCGGGGCAGTCCAGCGGACCAAGCCGGGGTGCATGCTGGCGACATTCTCACCATGATAGATAATAAACAGCTGCTAACAGATTCAAGCTCTATGCTGGAAACCATCTCCAGTTTGCCACCCGGCGAGGTTGTCGTATTTAAGCTGTTGCGCAATCAGCGTGAAGTAGTAGTGGACGTTAAGGTTGGTAAGCGACCTAGGCCGAAAAAATTGGAATAAAGCTTCAAACTAAAAACTGAAATAAAAGGGATGGTTATCCGTTTTTCGTTTCAACCTCTGTCGAGTCTTTTATCGTCCACCTCGCCACCACGATACCCACTTCATACAATAGCCACAATGGTATGGCGAGCATAAACTGCGACACCACGTCTGGGGGGGTAAGAAGCGCACCGAGAATAAACGCCCCGACTATAACGTAAGGTCGAACTTCCTTAAGCTTAGCGATGCTTACCATATCCATTTTAACCAACACCACCACTGCCACCGGCACTTCGAAGGTAGTGCCAAAAGCAAGGAACATCCCCATTACAAAACTCAAGTATTTGTCAATGTCGGTCATCACCGCTACGCCCTGTGGTGCTGCGCCACTAAAAAAACCAAATACCACGGGAAACACCACAAAATATGCAAATGCCATGCCGAAAAAGAACAACACCACACTGGCCATAACAAGTGGCAACATTAAACGCTTTTCATGTGTATGCATTCCGGGCGCGACGAAAAGCCAAGCTTGGTATAATATATAAGGCAATGCAATAAGGAATGCAGCCATCATCGCCACTTTAAGTGGCACAAAAAATGGGGTAATAACATCAATAGCGATCATCTGCCCGCCTTTTGGTAACTTAGCGAGCATCGGTTCCGCAAGTAACGCATAAAGCTCACCTGCCCACGGAACTAGGCATATAAATACCAACAACAGCCCTCCAAAAGCATATAGGAGGCGAGTGCGCAATTCAAGCAGATGGGAAATGAAGCTTTCGTTAGTACTCATTAATCAATAGGGAATCTTTTTTGCTCGGGAGTAATCTGCAACGCGGGCTGTGCCTGCTGCACGCTGGCTTGTTTAGGTTGAGTTACGGCACTAAGAGGTTGATGCTCTAACTGATCCTGCAGTACCGTCTGATCGTTAATACTAACTTGCTGATCTGTTTTTTGCCTTAACTGACGTAATTTTTCCTCCTGAATATGCAAATTGCGTGCCGCCTCTTGTTGAGCATATAAATTACGTGTCGCCTCTTGATACGCTGATGAAAGCTTTTTAAATTCGAGCTCATCTGCCAAGCTCTCACCACTTGCTTGCACTGAACCTTCGATATTGCCATCACCCTGTTTACTCAATAGGGGTGCGCCCTTATCTCTTTCGCTAGCCTTGGGGGAATTTTTCTGCTCCGAAGTACTCTGTTGCACGGTGGATGATTGCACCTCGGAATTCAATTGCGATTGTTGATTAATGCTCTCCCTAGCCTGCTCTACTTGCTGATTGAGTGACTGCGTGACTTCTTGCGCATGCAGGTTAAGGGTTTGTGTGACCTGATTCACTGCTTCTTCGGCACTCTTGTATTCCTTTTGTACCTTTTCCTGCAACTGGCGCAACTCCTCAATCCCTATGTCCCGCGCGATGTCAGCCTTGACGCTGCTGATGTAGCGTTGCCCACGACCCAACAAATGACCAAGGGTACGCGCTACCTTGGGCAGACGTTCAGGACCAATGACGATGAAGGCGACCACCGCAATCACCATCATCTCGGAGAAATTGACGTCAAACATGGCTGCTAAATCAATCTATGCGTTGGTATGACTCTTGTCTTTAACTTCGCCTTCGATGGTCTGACCACCCTGTTCCACTTTCTTGTGAATATCATCTTTAGACACTTCTGGCTCTGATCGCATACCTTCCTTAAAGCCCTTCATCGCACCTCCTAAATCGCTACCCATATTGCGCAATTTCTTGGTGCCAAATATAAGGATAACAACTAACAATACAATCAACCAGTGCCAGATACTGAATGAACCCATTTTTATTTCTCCTAAAGTTTAAGTGGCGCTAATCCCGCCGCACCATTGGTGGAATATTGCCGCCAATAATATGAATATGCAGGTGAAACACTTCTTGCCCTCCACCCTTCCCAGTGTTTATCACCGTGCGAAAGCCGTTGTTCAATCCTTGCTCTTTTGCCAGTTTAGACGTCAACAATAACATTTTTCCCAATAGCGCCGTATGACTGTCATTAGCTTCCATCAGTGATGCCAAGTGCAACTTGGGGATCAGTATTATATGCACCTGCGCAATCGGGTGGATGTCGTGAAAGGCAAGCAAATCGTCGTCATCATACACCTTTCGGCAATGGATATCACCGCGAACTATCTTGCAAAAAATACAGTTATCCACTCTTGCCTCCTAGACCTCACCTCCAACATCCTAATAACCGGATGTAGAAAACCAGTAGACACTTGCCATACCGGTAAATTCCTTCCTAGCAATGAAAAAGTAAAATCTAAGAGACGTTGTCACCCTTACGACCGGCCTTCTCATCAAGCCCAGAAACCCCTGCTCGTTGCGCCAGCTCCTTCAGTACATCGCTTGCGCTTAAGCCATGTTGCGCCAGCAATACCATACAATGAAACCACAGATCAGCGGTTTCGTATATCAAATGTTGTTTATCACCGCTTTTAGCGGCCAGCAGTACTTCAGTGGTTTCTTCGCCGACTTTTTTCAGGATGGCATCTTCGCCTTTGCTAAACAGTTTGGCTACATATGAGCTTTCAACTGCTGCATCTTTGCGCGCCACTATTGTTTCCATCAATTGTTGCAGAATGTCGTTTTTCATTACTTATGATTTCTTCCGATAAATTTCGTCGGGAGCTTTAACTACCGGGTCGATTTCCACCCATCTGTCTTTTTCAAGACGACTAAAGAAACAGCTAGCTCGACCGGTATGACAGGCGATTCCGCCAGCCTGCTCCACTTTCAATAAAACCACATCGCCATCGCAATCAAGACGGATTTCCTGCACCCGCTGAATATGGCCGGATTCTTCACCCTTGTGCCACAGCTTTTTACGCGAGCGCGACCAATATGTCGCCTCGCCCGACTGGACGGTACGCTTAAACGCCTCACGGTTCATCCACGCCATCATCAGCACGCAACCTGTACTTGCATCCTGTGCGATGACTGGCACTAACCCATCTGCCGCCCAGCTTACTTTATTCAACCAAGTGTCGCTCATAACCGCACCTCAATACCTTGTTGTGCCATATATTTCTTAGCCTGTTGTATCGTGTATTCACCATAATGAAAAATACTGGCCGCCAACACCGCATTCGCGCCGCCCAGCTTCACACCGTCCACCAAGTGCTGGAGAGTGCCCGCACCGCCGCTGGCAATGAGGGGAATTTCCAGCGCATCTGTCACCGCGCGAATAAGTTGTAAGTCGTAACCAATTTTACTGCCGTCACGATCCATACTGGTAAGCAGGATTTCTCCCGCGCCCAGCGCCTGCATCTTTTTAGCCCATTCCACCACATCCAGACCGGTAGCCCGACGTCCGCCATGGGTGAACACCTCCCAACGACCAGGCTGAATCTGTTTGGCATCTATTGCCACCACGATACATTGCGAGCCATAGCGCCCTGCCGCGTCCGCCACCAACTGCGGATTGAGTACGGCAGATGTGTTAATGCTTACCTTGTCGGCACCCGCGTTAAGCAGGTTGCGCACATCTTCCACTTGGCGCACACCGCCACCCACAGTGAGAGGTATAAAAACCTGCTCGGCCACCTGCTCAATGATGCGAAACAGAATACCACGGTCATCGGAACTGGCAGTGATGTCAAGAAAAGTTAACTCGTCTGCGCCCTGCTCGTCGTATCGGCGCGCGATTTCTACCGGGTCGCCTGCATCGCGCAACTCAACAAAGTGGATGCCCTTGACCACGCGGCCAGCGGTTACGTCTAAACAAGGAATGATACGTTTGGCCAGCATATTATTTAAGTGAGTGAAGAGAGAATGTAAACCTCGACACTTAGCTCTTCACGTTTCTATCTGTAGTTAATTTATCCGCCAACTTTTGTGCCGCGGCAAAGTTCAAAGTATCTTCATAGATGGCCCGGCCAGTGATCGCGCCAACAATACCATTGTCCTGTACCGCACACAGCGCATGCACATCGTCGAGGTTGGTGATGCCGCCGCTGGCAATGACTGGTACAGTAAGTTCACGCGCCAGTTCCACAGTGGCGGGAATATTTACGCCGGATAACATGCCATCACGCCCGATGTCAGTGTAAATAATAGCTTCAATGCCATAACCTTCAAAACGCTTAGCCAAGTCAAGAACATCATGCCCAGTCACTTTAGACCAGCCATCCACCGCCACCTTGCCAGCATTGGCATCGAGTCCTACCATGACGTGACCTGGAAAAGCATCGCAGGCTTCATGCAGAAAGCCAGGGGTCTTCACCGCTGCAGTGCCTATAATGACATAAGCTACTCCAATATCGAGGTAGCGTTCTATGGTTTCCAGATCGCGAATGCCTCCACCTAACTGAATTGGCACATCCAGCCCAACCGCTTCCACGATGCTGCGGACAGCCGCCTCGTTCTTAGGTTTGCCGGCAAAAGCGCCGTTCAAGTCAACCAGGTGCAGGCGACGCGCGCCCTGGTTTAACCAATGTAGCGCCATCGCTGCAGGATCTTCGGAAAACACAGTGGCGTCTTTCATCACCCCTTGGCGCAGGCGTACGCAATGTCCATCTTTTAAATCAATCGCGGGAATAATCAGCATGGCAGCACTATACAAGATGAACAAAAATAAAAAAATTAAACCGGCACCCAATTCACAAAGTTTTTCAATAACATCAGTCCGGCACCTTGGCTCTTCTCTGGATGAAACTGCACAGCAAATAAATTATCGCGAGCTACGGCACAGACAAACGGTTGTGGGTAGCAACTAGTGGCCTGCACAAACTGCGCATCTTGGGGACATACATAATAACTGTGCACAAAATAAAAACGCGCGTTATGATCTATGCCTTCCCATAGCGGATGGTTGCCATGCTGCACTTGATTCCAACCCATATGCGGCACTTTCAACTTATTATTTTGCGCATCGCACAAATTGCTGGCGAAGCGCACTACCCTGCCCGGCAAGATGGCCAATCCCGAAATATCGCCTTCCTCACTGTGTTCAAACAGCATTTGCAAACCGATACAGATACCGAGAAAAGGCTTGGTCCGCGCTGCATGCTGCACAGCTGCGCGCAATCCGCGCGCCTCCAGTTCGCGAATACAGTCCGGCATCGCACCTTGGCCTGGAAAAACCACACGCGCCGCCTGTACGACTTCTTGCGGGTCGTCGGTCACCACGATGGATGCAGTTGGCGCAATGGTGTGCAAAGCTTGATGCACGGAGCGTAGATTGCCCATGCCGTAATCAATTATCGCAATATCTACCATAGCTGTACGTGATTTTTATAAATCTAAATCCACAACATTCAACGCTCAATTCTATTGAGCACATTATCTCATTTATTACTTTGTTTATTGAAGCGCCTTGAGAATCTTTACAATGTACCCTTTGTCGAGGGCAT
>Ga0105047_10016572_pt1 | contig 11544 bp, 10 predicted proteins | sample MAT04_FD_78384 | JGI IMG/M metagenome (GOLD analysis project Ga0105047, IMG submission 78384) | Freshwater microbial communities from Lake Fryxell liftoff mats and glacier meltwater in Antarctica - MAT-04 (megahit assembly) | ecosystem: Environmental > Aquatic > Freshwater > Ice > Liftoff... | reverse complement strand
TCGGATTGACTTCGTAATACTGGCTGCGCGACCAGTGTCCGGTTGTCGGGAAGTACGGTGGCGGGTACTTCAGCAGGCAGCGATTGAACGACAGGTCTCCGTTCCAGCCATGCAAGTTCGTGCCGCTCATGGCACCGGTCTGTCCGATCCGCTGCTCGATCGAACCGCCGATCAGGCGCGCGGTGCCGCGGTTTACGAACCGATTGGCCGGAAGGCCGGCCGGCACCGACGAGTTCTCGGCGACGACCGATACCAGCGCCATCAGCGATGCGTGAATCGCGAGGTCCGGACGGTTCGAGGCCGGGTCAAACTCCTTGCGTGGCCACGTCCACGCGTTGCCGTTGGCATTGGTCCGACGCCACTGCGGAGAGGTCAAGGTATTGTCGGCGTACATCACGTACCCACCGGAGAACAATCCGATGACATCGTCGTCGGCACGGCATGTCCCGGTGGTGATACCCGGACTCGTTGCCTGGATGAGATTGTGCACGAGCACCATGTTGTTGCGCGAGGCAATCGTGACGCGCCCCCGCACGGTCCCGCTGACGGCCAGCTTGCCCTCGGCAAAGATCACCCCGCGGAAGCTCGGATTGAGTGCGGCGCTGAGCGGCCAGAGGAACGCACCGTCGGCTCGCGCGGCGATCGTGGCTGGGACGCTTCCCGACGTACGCGCCATCCAGACGCCAGCGCCGTCGTTGGCACGGAACTCTCCCGTCGGCGACAACCGGTCATCGCCTCCCAGGAAACACCGGGCGTTGACGTTGTCGAAGGCCGCCGTCTTGTTGAACATCCGGGCGGCGTAGTTCGCTCCAGCAACAGGCTGGATATCCTGGAACTTCACTGGAGTCGCCGTCCGGCCGTTCACCACGGTGGTCACGCCGCAGTTGAATGAGTACAACACGCTGTCGAGCGGTACCGCCGAGCCGGCAGGCACCGGCGCGCCTGACGCCGCGGTGGGCGGCACCGGCGGGCGTGCCATGGCGAACCCCGCACCGTTCGCGAGGGCCGGCAACGACTGATACACTTTGAAGTAGCCGTCATTGGGTCCCGTCGTGTTGCCATCGCCGTCGGCATCGATGGCCACGAACTCGATGCGCATCGTCGCGAGCGCACTGTCGCCCGTCACGACGTTCGGAGTGAACACGTAGCCGGCCCGCGACGCGATACCCTTCAGGATGTCGAGATCGGCGGTGGTCGGCATCGGAATGCGCGCGATCAGTTCCTTGGGTGGTCCCTTCCTGAAGACCGCAGAGGTCTTGTTCCGCACGATACGCGCGCTCGTGACGACATCATGGAAAGTCGCCTGCGGATTCGGTACTGCGCCATTCCAGACGTAGATCGTGTCGTTGCTGTGCACCGGCCCTTGCGCTTGCGCACCGAGCGCCCACCAAAGCACCGAACCGTTGGTCGATCGGGCCATGTCGGTAAATGACGCGTAGCGCGCGAACGACTCCTGAAACAGCTGTGACCGGCGAATGGCGGTGTTGCCGAACGCGTCGACGGTCCTGGCGACGACCTCCGCCTGTACACCGAACTCACCGGCGTTCCTGAGTGAGTCGGAGTTGCCGAGTCGCGAGACCCAGATGCTGCGCCTGATGTTGGTACCCGGAATCGTCTGGTTGTCCGCCACCGTCAAGAATCCCTCGGTCGGCACGGTGTCGATGCGCGCATTCAAGCGCGACCGCTCGTCTTCCAACGCGGAGATGGCGGCATCGTCGACCGACGCTGCGCGGTCCGAGCCCGCTTGTACCAGCGTGCCCGACATCGTCAACATGGACGTCGCGAGTGCCAGGACTGCAGCCACCATGGCGATCAAGAGTACCGCCAGCAACGCGAAGCCACGACGCTTGCGCGTTCCACCGGTGCGATGAGGAGGTGTGGATGTGCGGTTCATGGGACCACCACCGAGGCCGAGGCCGCGAGATTCGAAAGATTCGGGGTGCAGTCCTGCACCGCGATGCCGTACTGGTAGCTGCGACCGAATCCGCGATCCACACCGCCGTCCTTGTAGCGGTATGTGGCGGTGCCGCCCACCACGCTCACCGAAACGAAGGGGTCGCCCCAGACTGCGGCACCGGTGATGCGCCGCCACACGACGTAGCGCACCGCGTCGGCTTCACCGCTGCCGTCATCGATGGCACGCGGCCAGGAAAGCATCACCGCATTGCTGTCCACGCGCCAGGTGGCCGTGGGCGGCGTGGGGACGATCGGCGGTCGACCGCAGGCGCGAGCCTGCCGGTCGACGGCCGTGTTCGGCAGTGGCACTGTATACCGCACCACGCTCGGCTGTCCGCTCACGGGGCGGGTGGGTTCATACGTCACTTCCACCCCCCGGACCTGATCGATGCGCGTCGAGGGTGCCGTTCCCGTATCGGGCGTCATCCCTCGTGCGACCACCGCCTTGGCGAGTGGCAGCCATCCGCGCGGTACCGTATCGAGATCAGTCAGTGCCGTGTTGTAGCGTGAGGGATCGTACCAGTAGCGAAAGAACGGAATGGTGCCGGACCGGCGAAGGCCGGTCGCGATGATCTCGCCGATCCCACCGTTCACCTGACGCACCAACATCATGTCGGCGGCGTTCAGTGACGTCGTGTCCCTCGTAAAGCGGAAGATCACGGTCTCCGCCTCGCCGGTGGTGCCGGCGATGGCGCTGTAATCACCGAGTGGATAGGTGAACGCGGGTGCCGAGCCCGGAATCGTGATGGCATTTCCCAACATGATCGCGCCGACCTCGGCGTTCGTCGCGTAGGCATCGACATACACCGCACCGGTGAACTCGGCCGAGTCGAGGCGATTCGTGGTCAGGTCGCTGTTGAACGCGAAGACACTGTCGCTGGCGTAAACCAACATCGGCTGAATGTCGGTCACGTTGGTGCCGGCCGTACGCAGTTCCTGACGCATGATATCGCGCCCGAATCGGCCATTCTGGATCTGCGCCGAACGCTGAGCCATCGAGCGGAAGCCGCGGCCTTGCGCCAGAAGAAAACCGAAGGCGGCGGTCATGACGACGCCGAAGACTACCATCGCGATCATGACTTCTGCGAGGGTGAAACCCCGGCGCAATCGAGGAGGGTGAGTATGCATGGTCATGGTGCCGCGATGATGATGGAACGCACGATCGGCGTCGGCAGGTTGGTGCTGACGATGGCCGATACCCGGACGGTGACCCGCGTGATGCTCTGGCCTCCCGACGTGTCCACGGCGACCGTCGTCAAGCTGCTCAGGCCGTTTTCCGTGGGATTGAACCGAGCTGTGCTCAGCTGCGAAAGCGTCGCGAAGGTCGGCCATGCGCGCGCCCGACCGATCTGCATATCGGCCACGGCTTGCGCGCGGTTGCGCACGTCGGAGTCGCGGATGGATCGCGAGAATTGGGTGGTGCCCATACCCATTGTGAGAACGACACCCGCCAGAATCACGAGGGCCATCATCACTTCGATCAGCGTAAAGCCGCGACGCGGCCGTGAACCGGAGGATGATGTAGTCACTGTGCGCGCCTCCAGCTGCTGCCGGTCCAGACATAGCTGTCGGGTCGGGCGGTCGCACGTGCCAAAACCACGGCCCGCGCGTCGACTTTCGTGCTTCCGGCCATGCTCGATATGGTCGTGAAGTAGAGCGTCACGCCTCGATCGATGCTGCCATTGCGTTGGAGAACGAGCATCGGCCGGTCGCCAAGCTTGAGCGTAATGGGGACGCCTTCCGTCGCCGTGCCGAGAGCGGACACGCTGGCCGGCCGACCCAACACCACGCGTTCCGGGATAAGGAAGGGACGCGTCTTCTCGCCGGCGTCGGCGGTCGCGTTGTTGTTCGCGTCCCAGACGGTGTTGATCGTGTGCGCGTTGGTGTCGATCACCAGCAACACGTTGTGTTGCCGGGCGACCGCCTCTCGCTGCGCCACCATCAGCGACATGCCGAAGGTTCGCGTGGCGGTATCCACTTGCGTGTTGTCGACAAGTATGCGGGGCATCGCGAACGCTGCGAGCACACCGATCATCGAGATCACCAACAGCAACTCGATCAGCGAGAATCCACGAGCGCGACGATGTTGAAGCGTATTCGAGCTTGACGCGGGCATTGAGGGCACCTGAATGGCGGTTTCATCTTCACACCGATTCAGACGTCTGGAATGACGGTCGCGTCACCAAATGTCGGGGCGCTGTCACGCGGCAAGCACGTTGTGTCACAGCGCCCGTATACCTTCATCGACGAACGCAGCGACCCGCCGATCACGAACATCGCGCCCGTCTGTTGGTGGCGGGCTGCGGCACGCATTGCGCACGCATCGTCACCGACTCCACGGATTTCTATGCGCTCGGCGGGTGCCGTGATCTCGTGATGCATATACAGCAGCGCAAATATATTATCGCGGTGCTGGCCGAAGAATCGGACGCGTTACAGATTCGGTTCCTTGGCTTTCAGTTGCCGGTGAACGTGTAGCAGGCCTTCCGGCGTGAGCATCCGGCGTCCGATGCCAGTGGCAGCCTGGACGCCTGGGCGCAGCGCGAACGACGTCACCCCGCCACGTTCCGGGGCATGTACCAGTTCTTCGTGGAGAAGCGCTGAGCGCGGCCGTCAGCGCGGTACGCCGCTGATCGCCGCGAAATCACCGTCTGCGTGTTCAAGCTCGGCACCATGGTGGGTGGCACAGGCGTAAATGAGCACGTCCGCTGCCGGCACCGACACGCCGGCCGCCCGGCAGCGACGCGACAACGTGAACGCTTCCTCCCAGACCGTAGCGCTGGTGGCGAGTTCAGGCACGAGGCGTTCGAATTCACGCAGGACCTTCTTCTCTCGTTCGCCGCGCGCGCCATTCCAAAGCTCCAGGCGCACCATGGCACACCATCGTGCAGTACCCGCCTCGAGTGCAACAGACACACGATCGCGGGTCGAGGCGTCTCCGTCGGGGCGAAGAAAATGAATCCACGACGAGCTGTCGATCAGCACTTGCCGCTCGAAGGGCCTACTCGCTTCGGCGCGCACGCTGCAGCTCGTCGGTGGTCATGAGGTCGGCGCACGTTCCCGCTCGCTTGACCAATTCGGCCATCCGCCGGCGCCGGTTGAACTCCGCAATCGCGGTGACGATCGCCTCACGCTTGGTCGTGGCGCGCGTAAATCGCATGACATCCTCGAGTTCGTCGTCGGGAATATCCACCGTAGTCTTCATTCTTCCAATATCGCTACGTTTGGAAGCTCAGTCAACACAATTCGGAATATACACGTGGCACGACCAGCAGCGATGTCGGCGGTCTGCTCGCAGCCGAAGCCGGTATCGAGGCCGAACAATCCGTTCGAGTCACCCTCCAGACTCTGGCTGGTGTGGCTGTTCGTGCAGCTCTTCTATCGGTCCCGTCAGCATCGTTGGCGGACTGTGGTTGTGCGTGGGAACCTGACGAACAACTCCCCGGCACCATCGTGGCCGACCCCTAGCGCTGGCTGAAGGATCTCAGGTCACCCGAAGTACGCGCGTGGGCCGCGAACCAGCACCAACTGGCGAAAGCACAGCTGAACATGCTCCCGCGTGCATGGATTCTTGCGCGCATGGACAGGTACGGCCGGGTAACTGACAATGCGAAAGCCGTGATAAGGCAATCCGACGACGCTGCCGCAACGTGCAAACCGAGGTGGAGGTGCCGGCAGTTGTCGAAGGGATGTTGCCGCCTGAAGGGTCTCGTGTCATGCTGCGCGCCCCCGTACGTTGCAGGCGCTTTCCGCCGCGCGCGACGCCGCGTACACGACGCAGAGTGCAGCGGGATCGGTGTTGCACCGGCGAAGGATCGTGGGCGACGTGGCGAGCAGTACGGATCGCCCACCGATTCCGCCGACGCTGCTGCTGGCCTATCCCACCGGCGGACACCTCGGCGATCGTAGCCCGACAGCGTGGTTCGAGGATACGGCCGACGCCCTCGCCTTCGTGGCGAAGGCCGTCGGCATACAGGTGCCGCTTACGAAACCGTAAACGGTGCCGCGGTCACACCACCCCCAGCCACTCCGTCTCGAACCCGCTGTACCCCGGAAAAATCTTCGGCAGCTGCGCGGCCCCGAGATGGTTCGACGCGATCTCGCTGAACACCGCTCGGAAGTCGGTGGTCAGCGCCAGATCCCGTCCCTCGTGCAACTGCTCCGGTGCCAGCCCCGGCCAGCGGCCGAACACTTTTTTGGTCGTGCGCAGCGAACCGCCGATCACGAACATCGCGCCCGCATGGCCGTGGTCCGTTCCACCGGTGCCGTTCTGTCGCACCGTGCGGCCGAACTCCGAGCACGTAAGAATCACCACGTCATCCATGCGATCGCCCAGATCGGCCACCAGCGCGGCGATGCTTTGGGAGAAGTCGCCCAGACGCGTTGCCAGCTGACCTTGAGCACCGCCCTGATTCACGTGCGTGTCCCAGCCGCCCACGTCGGCGAAGGCCACCTCGAGCCCCACGCCCGACTTGATCAGCTGCGCAATCTGTAAGAGCCGTTGCCCGAACTGTGAGCGCGGATACTCTACGCCGGCCGCTGGCCGATACTGCTGCGGGTTGGCGGCGCGCAGCACTTTCAGTGCCTCGAACATATCGCTGCCACTGCCATGCACCAGGTCCGACGAACCGGTGCGATACAACGCCTCGATACGACGTTGCGCTTCACCGCCGTTGGTGCGAATCGAGAATTCGTCGATGGAGTTCATCGCCACCACCGGACTCGCCCCTTCCAGAATGCGCGGTGTCTGCGACGTCATCGCCACGGCGCGGAATGGCACCGGTTTCGCGCCCGGCGCGCACGATCCCGCCTCACACGTGCCTTCCACCGCGAGGTATCGATTGAGCCAACCATCGGTCGTGCCCTTACGGTCGGGCGTGCCCGTTTCCATGTAGTCCTGCGCATCGAAGTGCGAGCGCGTCGCACTCGGACTTCCCACCGCATGGATCGGCGCCAGCATGCCGCGGTCCCACAACGGCTTGAACGACGCCAGCGAGGGATGCAGTCCGTAAAACCCATCGAGGTCGATCGCGCCCGCGATGTTCGCCGCCGCACCCGCGCGGGCCGGCGTGGCGATGGCGAGCTGCGGTCGCGCCGAGTAATAGTGTTTGTCACCGAACGGCACGAGCACATTCAGGGCATCGGCCGCACCGCGCTGAAAGAGCACGATCAACGTTTTGCCGCGCACCGCGCGCGGTAACTCCATCGCCAGCGCGGTGCGCCGCAGGAAGCTGGGCGAAAGGCCCAACGTGACCAGCGACAGCGCGCCGCCCTTCAGGAACACTCGGCGATTCACGGGATTCTTGAACACAGACATGTAAACCTCCTCGCTCAGCGGCGTTGAAATTCAGGAGCCCCGAGCGCGAGGCCAACGATCTGCGCGAATCCGGTCAGCGACGGCAGAAATCCGATCGACTGCGTGAGCGAGGCGCCGCGCTCCGGTTTCACCGCTTCGCGACCCGCCATCTTCTGCTGCTGCGCCACTGGTTGCCGTGCAGCCCGACGCTCGCTCGCCGCCTGTTTGCGGTCACCGTCGCCCATGCCGCCTATCATCGTGCTGTCGTCGTCGGCCGTCAGCAGAGAATCGTTTGCGCCACCATGCTGCTGGAGAAACGGATTGGTTCCCGTGAGCAGCACCTGCCGGGTGTCCGAACTGACCGCGCCGCCGAACAACTCCTTGATCACACCGTCCACTTGGGCTTCGCGCGACGTACTCGCCAGCTGCGCGGTCAGTGGCCACGCCGCCAACCGCACGCCCGGCACGCGCCCCGACGCCGCCGCCAGTCCGAAGTTGATCCGATTGAGAATCGCGCCGGTGTTCATCCACGCGTCGCCCGTTTCCGGATAGCCGTTTGGCGCCTGATGCCCGAAAATCGGCTGACCCAACCGGCTCACCAGCTGCATGGTGCGGGGTGTGGCATCGGGCTGCGCGTTCATCGCCCGCAACGTGCTTGTGACCAGCTCGAACGGCGACTTCACCTTCGCCCGATAGCTCGCCGAGGCGAAGAACTCCGGGCTGGTCACGATCGTGCGCACGACGGCACGAATGTCACCATTCGTACGACGAAACGTGGCCGTCGCGCGCTCGACCAACGCCGCCGGCGGCGTATCGCTCACGAAACGACGCGCCAGCTTGGTCGCAATGAACTTCGCGGTGCTCGGGTGCGACGCCAGCATGTCGAGCACGGCCTCGCCTTCCTCGATGCCCTTGTTCGCCGCGAACGACTTGCCGAGAATGGTTTTCGCACTGGCGTCGTGCACCTCACCACGGAAGGCGAAGCCACCACCCTGCAACCCGCGCGCGATCGTCCATCCGGTCAACGCACGCGCCACTTCGATCACATCCTGCTGCGTAAAGCCGCCGTCCACGCCGAGTGTGTGCAGCTCCATCAGCTCACGCGCGTAGTTCTCGTTCAACCCACGCCGTCGCTGCATCAGTTGCTGCAACTGCGGATTCTGCGCGACGCGTTGTTGCACCGCCGCCGCGCGACGGGCCGCCATGCGTGCGTTCACGGGGCGCTGCGCCGAACGCAACGTGGGGCGGCCGCTATCGGCCACGCTCTGCCAGTTGTCCAGGTAGTACAGCATGGCCGGGCTCTTGGCCACGGCGCCCAGCAGCTCGCGGAAGGTGCCGAGGGCATGGGGGCGAATCGTCTGGGCGTCGTATTCCGGGAGGAAGTAGCGCGTGCGATCCTTCCCGGCGAAGACATTGAAGTGGTTTTCCCAGAAGTCGACCATCACTTCGTTCAATTGACGCTCGCTCATCACCGCGCGCGCCACTCGGCTCGAGGCCAGCTCGCCCAGGAAGGCGTACGACTCCCTCCCCTGCTTCTTCAGATCGACGGAATCGGTAGCGGTCATCGTGCCGCCCTTTCGCTGCCGCTGCGCCAGCTTGGCGGCGGGTGGCGGATACTCGGCTAGCAGCTGTTCGCCAGTTTTCCCAAGGGTCGTGAAGCGGGTCACGAACTGCTCGGTGGCCGCGTCGTGCACGCGCTCGGGGTACAGTTGGCGGTCGATCCAGGCATCCACGCCCATCGCGCGCACCGCGTCCACGTCGCCCGGTCGGGCGCCGAAGGCGAGGCGATTGAGGACATGGTGCACCTGCTGGTCGGCGGTCTGCTCGCGCGAGGCGCTCTGCGAGGCGATCTGAGAGGCTGACGACGAGGTTTGCGACGCGGACGCGTCGGGCACCACAGACGCCGGCGGAGCGCCGGTAGCGCATCCGAGAAAACCCAGTGTCGCCAGGCACAGAGCCAGCACGGGCGGGAAAGACGGGCGAAAGATCGGCAAGCGTGAACCCTCGAAGGAAGTCCTCCGTTATGACGGAAGGATCGCGGCATCGTTAACCGCGCCGCCCTTTATCTTTCTTCGAATATGGCTCACGGTACTGCGCACGGCCGATTCACTCAGCTCCTCGACGCCGCGCTCGCCGCCGGCACGCTCACCGCCATCGCGACCGGGGGTGCGCTCCTCGGCCTCGGTTGGCGCGAGGGGGAGGCGGGGCGCGTCTTCCGCTTGGCCGGTCGAGGCCTGCTCGAGCGCTTCGGCGTCGCCTCGTCGGCCGCGCCGCTCACCTCGGTCGCTTTGGGGTATGTGCATCACCTCGTCGTTGCCACGAGCTGGGGCGTGCTCCTGGCGGTTCTCGTGCTCCCGTGGCGCGGCGTGACGCGCATCACGGCGTCCATTGTCGCGGCGGCGGCCTATGCAGTGCTCGCGCTGTGGGTGCTCCCATCCACGTTACGAATTGGTTACGCGGTGACGGGAACGCTGTCTGGCGTGGTTGTCATTGGAGCGGCAGTGGCCGTCGCGCTGCTTGGCAGCGTCTGGGTCGCCGTCGGCGAAGGACACGACTGACGTACAAGGCCGTACGGGTTGCAGTCGGTGTTGCTCATCACAAGGTGGTCAGTCATTCACGTGAACGGCACACGTGCCCGACGAATCTCCTTGTCAGGCTCTACCCTTTTTCTCACAGGAGGTAAGAACATGGACGTCCTCGTACGACTCGAGGCGCGTCCGAGCGATTCGCCGGTAGTTGCGCACGTGAATTCGATTCCCGTGCTTCCCTTCGGTACCCGCTCGCGGCGTGAAGTGGTCACGCTGTACGGCGTCGCCGACGCGCAGTCCCTCGCTTTGGCCCTCGCGGCCACCGTCGAGAGTGAACGACTGGAAGTACACACCGGAGTCGTGCGCCATTTGGGCGTATGGCCGGACCGCGGTGCGGTCGGTGATTCGGCCTGGCGGGATGGAACGACGGGTCGGTTGGTCACGCAGGATCTTGATATTCCGTTGCTGACACTCGAGGCACGTGCCTCGGAGCTGCTCGGCACGTGTGGGTCGACGCTTCGGCGCGTCGCGGCTGGACTGGCCATGCCGGACTGGCCCGAAGGCACCGAGCGGGCACTGAGCTTTTCGTTCGCGTCCACGAATGCGGTCGCGACAGGCGGAGCCGGGCACTCGTTGGAAGACGATGCCGGCGTCGAAAGCTGGCTGGATTCCATCCGGCAGGCTGACGCCTTCACTTTCGAAGTCGAGGGAGACTGAGTTCACACTTTCTTCGTCTGCGCAGGACCACGGGCCGCGACCACCATCGAGTGATCGCGGCCCGTAGGTATTTTTGAGAGCTAAGAGCTAAGAGCTAAGAGCTCAGAGCTCAGAGCTCAGAGATCAGAGATCAGAGCTCAGAGCTCAGAGCTTTTGGCTCTTGGCTCTTAGCGCTGAGCTCTTAGCTCTGAGCTAACAGCTCTGAGCTCTGAGCTCTTAGCTCTTAGCTCTTAGCTCTTTCTTACACCTTGTGGTAACCGATCCGGGCCGCTTCCCGACGATCGGCGCCCTCGTAAATCTCGAAGTCGCTGAAGAACGCCGGCGCTTCGTGCTGCAGCACGCGTAACGCCATCACCGCCAATCGGCGGATCTCGAGTTCGGCGCCTTCGCTCGAGCGCAGCTCCAACATCGTACGCCATGCGCGCGCGTTCGCCGTGACGACGATCTTCGTTTCCGTGCTGTTCGGCAGCACTCCGCGCGCGGCTTCGCGCGCCATTTTGCGGCGATGCACTTTGTCGTCCACCCACGCGTACCGCGTCATCAACGACTCGACCAGCGAGATGTAGCTCTCGACCGCGCTGGTGACCTGCGTGCGCCACGCCTGCTCGAGCGGTTCGTCGCCGATCATGGCCGGCGGCATGACGAACTGCGCGTCGCTCTCGTCCACATAACGCTGCGACAGCTGCGAATACGCGAAGCCCGCGCGGTGGCGTACCAGCTCATGCGTGAGCGATCGGCTCACGCCTTCGAACAAAATCGAATAGCTGGCGTGTTCGAGTACGCTGCCGTGTCCCTGTTTCTTGATGTTCTCGAGGTAATCCCGCGTGGTCCGGCCGGCTGGATTGCGCTGACTCATATAGCAGAGGCGGCCGGCGAATTCCGCGAGCCGCTCGCCGTCGGTGGACTCGCCGATCCACTGCACCGGCAGATGGCTGGCCTCGACGAACTGGGGACGGGCGAGCATGGTGATCTTGGGCTCGCGGAGGATCGCGGCGTCAGAGAGCGGCATGGCAGAGAAATCGGGTGAATGAGGTGCTGGCGGCGGTG
>Ga0105047_10016571_pt1 | contig 11545 bp, 10 predicted proteins | sample MAT04_FD_78384 | JGI IMG/M metagenome (GOLD analysis project Ga0105047, IMG submission 78384) | Freshwater microbial communities from Lake Fryxell liftoff mats and glacier meltwater in Antarctica - MAT-04 (megahit assembly) | ecosystem: Environmental > Aquatic > Freshwater > Ice > Liftoff... | reverse complement strand
GGGCTGCGCGCCGTGCCGCTCACGCATCCGCTGGCGGGACTGCGCGGGACGGACAATCAGATCGTGTTCACCACCATGCGCTATCGGGAACACCCGCTGGTGATCACCGGCCCGGGCGCCGGTCCGGCCGTCACGGCGGCCGGTGTGCTCAACGACATCCTTCAGCTCACGCCGTCATGACCACGCCGATGTCTCACCCGTTGCCGGCCAGCGCGGTGTTTCTGCCTGCGGGTGTAACAGGACTGCCGGTCGGCGCCGTGCACAGCGTCCAGCGATGCGCCGCCTGCGGTCAGTTGTTGTCGCCGCTGGACGCCGCGCCCGATTGTCCGACGTGCGGTGGACTGCTCGAAATCATTCACCGGGTACCGGTCGACGAGTTCGATGCGCCTCTCTCGGCCAACGCCATCAAGCACAGCTTCTCGCAGCATTGCTGCGCGATGCCGATGGGGCACCCCTCCGGGGTATGGCGCTTCGAGTCGATCGTGATGCCCGGGGCCGGTGAGGCCATCGTGAGTCACCCTGAGGGGAACACGCCGTTGTTGTCGCGTTCGGCGATCTCGCGATACGCCGGTTGCGACGGATTGCTGATCAAGCATGAAGGGCACAACCCCACCGGTTCGTTCAAGGATCGTGGCATGACCGTGGGGACCACGCAAGCGGTCCGCATCGGGGCCAGTGCAGTGGCATGTGCGAGTACCGGCAATACGTCGGCGGCGTTGGCGTCGTACGCGGCACAGGCGGGCATTCCCGGACTCGTGTTCGTGCCGGCAGGGAAGATCGCGCTCGGCAAGCTGGCGCAGACGTTGTCGTATGGCGCGCGTACCCTGTTGGTGAAGGGCGACTTCGACGAGTGCCTGCGACTGGTGCAGCAAGCGTCGCGCGAGCTGGGCATCTATCTGCTCAACTCGATCAACCCCTGGCGCGTCGAAGGGCAGAAGACGATCGTGTTCGAACTGCTGCAGCAACTGGGATGGAACGCGCCCGACTTCATCGTGCTGCCGGCCGGCAACCTGGGGAACACGGCGGCGTTCGGAAAGGCACTGCGTGAGGCGAAGGCATTGGGGTTGATCACGAAAGTCCCGCGCCTCGTGAGCGTGCAGGCAGCTGGTGCCGCGCCGTTCGTGCGTGGGTTCCGTGAGGATTTCGCGACGCGTTACACGGTGCAGGCGGAAACGATTGCCACGGCTATACGCATCGGCGATCCGGCCTCGTGGGATCGCGCCGTCCGGGCCATTCGCGAAACCGATGGCTTGGTGATTTCAGCCACCGACGACGAGATCATCGACGCCAAGGTGACGATCGATGGGGCCGGTGTCGGCTGCGAGCCGGCCAGCGCGGCCAGTGTTGCCGGCGTTCGACAGCTTGTGCGTGAGGGTATCATCAGAGTCGGCGACACCGTCGTCGCCGTACTCACCGGACATGTACTCAAGGATCCTGGCATGCTTGTGGAATTACATCAGCGTGCAGACTACGCGCGCGCCAATCGCCCCATCGAGATCGAAGCGACGGTGAGCGCGGTGGAAGCGGTGCTGCGTGAAACGCGCCGGAGCGCGACATGACCGGACACGGAACGCACGCCATGGCGTCGCCGCGTCGCACACTGATCACCAGCGCGGCGCGTCCGCTCGGTGTGGAGCTGGTGCGGCAATGTCTCATTCGCGGCGACAGAGTGTACGCCGCGGCGCGCAATCCAGCGCGCGTGCCGGTGCTGGCGGATTTGCGTGCCGAGTACGGCGGCTTGGAACTGATCGCACTCGATCCGGCCGATCCCTCATTGATGGCCGACGCCGTACCGATGTTGGAAAGTCTGACCGACACGCTGGATCAATTGATCATTGCGCCGGCCGAGCCGGGGCCGCACGAGAAACTGGCCGATAGCGAGCGTGATGCCGTGTTGTCGACGTTGTCGGGCACGGGGCTCACGGAGCACTACCGACGGCATGCGCTGGCGCCACTGTTGCTGGTGCGCACCCTGTTGCCGTTCCTGGCCAATCGCGATGGAGCGCGAGTGCTGGTGGTGAGCAGCTGGCTTGGCTCACTCGCTGGCAAGACGCAGGGCGGGGACTACGCCACCTGCGCGAGCGGCGCGGCGTTGCACATGCACATGCGCGCGTTGGCGCATGATCTGAGTGCCGAGCGCATCGTGCTGATGCTGGGCAACCCCGGGCACTTCGCCACCACACCGGACGGCCCGTCCTTCCGCGTGCCGATCGATGAAGCGGCGATCGGAATGTTGAGTCAGATGGAGCGGTTGCCGCGCGAGAAGACGGGGAGCTTTGTGGATTGGACGGGAGCGGAGCGGGCGTGGTGAGCGAGTGCGACGCTGTCTACCGCGCCAAGCTCGCTTCGAGAAAGCTCTGCGCGTCGGCCTCGCTCATCTGACGATACCCCGGCGTCACGTTGTCCAGTTTGCCGGCCTTCATCCAGGCTTCGAGCTGTCCGACCAATTCATACAGATGGTCGAAGTCATTCACGATGAACAACAACGGTTGATAGTGATCGATTTCGAAATGCTGGTTGATCACCCATTCCAACTGGAGCGGGTGCCGTTGCGTGGTTTCGCTGTCCACGCAATGCACAATCTCGCCGTACGACGACAACAATCCTGAGCCGTACACCTTGAGCTCGTCGGCGCGTTGTCCGCGCATCAGGCCGAACTCCACGGTGAACCAGAAGAAGCGCTGCAGCGCATTCTGAATGCTGGTGAGTCGGCGCAGCTTCTCCGACCGGTCGGGCACGGTGCTCACCAACTCGGCGGCGAGGTGTGCGCAGGCCCCGAATCGTACGAGCGTTTCGGCGAATGCCGGATCGGTGTGCATCGGCACGTGCCCGGCAATGTCGTGAAAGATGTCGGGCTCAGGCAGGTAGTCGAGCGACGCCCCGTCACGGATGGTGATGGTGGTCGGAAATTCGCGCCGACTCAGGCAATCGAAAAAATTAAAGGCCGGCACGAACCCGCTCACCGCTTTGGCGTGGAAACCGGTGCGCGGCGCCATGAACTTGTTCACGTCTTCCAGTCGCGGCACCTGCGTGGCATCAAAGCAGAGGGTGTCCAAGCCGTCGAGGAAGCGCACATTGGCGTAGCGCGCCCATCGTTCCTGCATGCGCGCATAGAGTCGCCGCCACGCGTCATGGTTGTCCGCCGAGTACAGCTCGTACGGCTGCGTGATATACATCTCGCCATTGGCGACGGCGTTTTCGATGTACGGCGCTTTGGTCGTCGTGAGCCCCTGTCCTGCCACCAACACGTGCGGCGAAACCATGCGCTATGCCTCGAGAGATATTCAGCGTCCGGGAACCGCTGGTCGCGGCCACAGGGTGCAACCTAACCGGGGTGACAGGGGAACGTGGTGCGGTATAGTACGGAGTTCCTGCCGTTAGCGCAGTGATTGGAGCGACGAGCGTCAAGGGCGTGGAGTTGGCAGTCGCACGCTGCAGGGCCTCAGGGCGAGCCCCGGATGGGTTCGTTGTGATCGTTGCGGTCAGTGCGCTCGCATTACTGCTGGTTGGTGGACAATCGACGATACGCTGGCTCGTGTTCGCCGCAGCGCTCATCAACGCCCTCACATTTGGCTTTCTGCGTCGCACGCACTCAAGGAAGTGGCGTTCAATGCGTTGGTCGCGACTGCGATGATGAACTGACTGCACCTGGGCAAGCGCTGGTCGTTAACGTCACGTCAGTTCCGGTGCCGGGCTCGCGTCGTTGCGGTTCACCAGCATTTGCGGCGTTCGAGGCGACAGCACGCCAAGTGCGCACGTGCGCAGGATACGCCGTGCGCTGTATTCGCCGTTGGCGAACGACCGCAGGAACTGCCGTTGCGCTGCCGGCTCCCACAGTGCGATCATCGGGTCGATTTCGTTCGTCTCGTGGTTGAGATACGCCACCGCGTCGACGCCCGCAGAACGCGCGTGCACGAGACGCCGTAGATCCTCCTCCTGTAGCCACGGATAGTCGCAGCCGATCACGAGCCACGCCGCCGCATCACCGCGTGAGAAGGCGGCGTGCAATCCGCTGGCCGGACCATGTCCCGGTATCAGGTCGAGTACCGCGCGATCGCCCAGCTTCCACTCGTCCGCCTGCACTGCGCTGCACGACCAGAACGGTTCGGCGCCGCACGCGCGCAGCAGCGCTGCGGCAGCCTGCCATTGCGGCGCACCATGATACACGATGCTGGCCTTGTCGCGGCCCATCCGCGAACTCGCCCCGCCGGTAAGCACCAGCCCGTGTAGCGAAAAGGGCGGCTGCTCAGGCATGTCCGAGCGCCGGCTCGATCGCACCCTCCAGCGAAATGATCACCGACTTCGATGTGGGTGTTCGACTGCCGGCTGCCACGCTGTCGATCGGCACAAGCACATTCGTTTCGGGGAAGTACGTGGCCGCACATCCACGCGGGATCGCGTACGTGACGATACGGAAGTTCTGTGCACGACGTTGCACTCCGCGAAAGTGACTCACGATGTCGACGGCATCGCCCTCGGCGAATCCCCGCGCGGCGATGTCGTCGGCGTTGAGCAACACCACACGACGGCCGTTGCTGATCCCGCGATACCGGTCATCGAGTCCATAGATCGTCGTGTTGAATTGATCGTGAGACCGGATCGTCATCATGATCAGCTGACCCGGCTCCAGCTCCAACCGGGGAATAGAGTTCACTGTGAACTGCGCCCGGCCGTTCGCGGTCGCGAACTCACGACGATCGCGCAAGCCGTGCGGCAGCGCGAAGCCTCCGGGTTCGCGCACGCGGGCATTCATGTTGTCGAAGCCGGGAATCACGCGCGCGATGCGGTCGCGAATCGTGTCGTAGTCGGCTACGAAGCCGCTCCAATCAACGCCAAGGGTGGCGCGCGCCATGCCGGCTACGATGGCCGGTTCACTGCGTAGCTGTTCCGATGCCGGTGCGAGATGTCCATGCGATCCGTGCACGATTCCCATGGAGTTTTCAACCGTGACTACTTGCGCGCCTCCGGCCTGTATGTCGCGTTCGGTGCGGCCGAGGCAGGGAAGGATCAGCGCGTGCTCGCCGGTGATCAGATGCGATCGATTCAGCTTGGTGGACACCTGCACGGTGAGTCGGCATTGGCGCAGCGCCTGCGCCGTGTAGGCGGTGTCGGGTGCGGCCGACAGGAAGTTGCCGCCGAGTGCGATGAACACGTGTGCACGCCGCTGGTGCATGGCTTCAATGGCGTGTACCACGTCGAATCCGTGCGCGGACGGCGGCGTGAAGTCGAACTCGGCGCCAAGCTGGTCCAGAAAAGTCTGCGTGGGACGTTCCCAGATCCCCATGGTACGGTCGCCCTGCACATTGCTGTGCCCCCGCACAGGACAGGCACCAGCTCCCGGTTTGCCCACGTGACCGCCCAGCAACAGCAGATTCACGATCTCCTTGATGTTCGCCACCGCATTCTCGTGCTGGGTGATGCCCATCGCCCAGCAACAGATCATCGTCTTCGACGACGCGATCACCGCCGCGAGCTCGCGAACGCGTGACTCGGCGATGCCAGAGCTGGCGGCGATCGCACTCCACGACTCGGCGGCCAGGTCATCGCAGTAGCGCACGAAGCCATCGGTATACTCGCCGATGAACGCATGATCGATGCACTCCGCGTGTGACTCGATCATCGCCTTCTGGATTCCTTTAAGCAGCGCCACATCGCCGTTGATGCGCACCGGTAGATAGTCCGTGGCGAGCGCTGTCCCGATGCCGAGCACACCGGATACTTCCTGCGGGTGCATGAAGCGCTTGAGACCGGATTCCTCGAGCGGGTTGATGCTCACGATGCGGCATCCACGCCGCGCGGCCCGCTGCAGCGTGGAGAGCATCCGCGGATGATTCGTGCCGGGATTCTGGCCGATCACGAGGATGCAGTCGGCGAGCTCGAAATCGGCGAGTGAGACGGAGCCTTTGCCGGTACCGAGTGTTTCGAGCATGCCGACGCCACTCGATTCGTGACACATGTTCGAGCAGTCGGGGAGATTGTTGGTACCGAACTGCCGTACGAAGAGCTGATAGAGAAACGCGGCTTCGTTGCTTGTGCGTCCCGACGTGTAAAACACGGCCTCATGCGGCGACGCGAGCGCTTTGAGTTCGCGGCCGATGAGGTCGAACGCGGCGTCCCACGTGATTGGCCGGTAGTGCGTGCCGCCCTTGGGCAAGTACATCGGCGCGGCGATCCGACCGCGTTTCCCAAGCCAGTAGTCACTCTGCTCAGCCAACGCCGCCACCGAGTGTTCGGCGAAGAACGCCGCCGTGACACGTTCGCGCGTGGCTTCCTCGGCTACGGCTTTCGCGCCGTTCTCGCAGAACTCGAAGCGGGAACGTTCGCCGTCGGGATCGGGCCATGCGCATCCGGGGCAGTCGAACCCCGCTTCCTGATTGAGGTCGAGCAGCGACGACACCGCGCGTGACACACCCATCTGTTTGATGGCCATGGTGAGCGCCACCGTCACGGCCGGCAGACCGCCAGAGGACGCCGAGGGAGTGCCTACGCGAATCGCCGAGTCGAGGACTTCGGGGCTCAGGAACGACGGATCGCCGTGATTGTCCTCGTGGTCACGTTCATGGTCACTCATGTCGTGCCTCCATGCAGGCGCCAGGCGCCACTGTAGGCGTTGAATCGATCACCGCGTACGAATCCGAGCAGTGTGAGGTCGAATCGGTGCGCGAGCTCTACGGCCAGACTGGATGGCGCACCAACCGCAGCGATCATCGGGATGCCGGCGGCGAGCGCCTTTTGTACCAGTTCGAAACTGGCGCGTCCGCTGAGAAACAACAGACGATTCGCGAGTGGCGTTTGGCCCTGCAGAAACTGCGCGCCGAGCAGCTTGTCGACGGCGTTGTGGCGCCCCACGTCTTCGCGAATGTCGACCAGCGCTCCACTGTCGTCGAACAGCGCGGCAGCGTGCAGGCCGCCGGTCTGATCGAATACCGCCTGTTGGGCGCGCAGCCGATCGGACAGCTGCGGGAGAATCTGCACGTTGAACGAGAATCCATCGCGCGCTATGCGCTGCAGGCCGGGCACTTCGAGCGCGTCGAGCGAGGACTTGCCGCACACGCCGCAGCTGGACGTGGCGTAGAAGTGTCGCTCCATCGTGGGCCACGCCACGCGCGTGTGATCGGCGAGGTGCACGGTGACGACGTTCTCGCTATCCTGCGTGATCGACGCGATCTCGTGCGCGTGGTGGAGCAGACCTTCGGTCAGCAGGAAGCCGGCGGCGAGTTCGGCGTCATGCCCCGGCGTGCGCATCGTGATCGACAAACTACGCGTGCCGCGCGCGATGCCGTCGGTCGCGTCGAGCCGGATCTCGAGCGGTTCCTCGAGGGCCACGCAATCGCGCGTCTCGCTCGACGTTGGCCCGTCGAACCGGGTGATCGCGATTTCGCGGCTCTGCGGCACTGGCTTCCTCCTACTTCAGCTCGCGGATCTTGATGTTCCGCATGGACAGTTCGCCGTTGTGATCACCCTGGATGGCGATGAACCCCTTTTTCGCCATGCCGAAATCCGCGTACGGCGCAAACTTGAGCGGCTTCCTGGTGGGGTCGTTCGGATCGCCACGCAGCTTGAGCAGCCACTCCGGCGACCACAGTTCGTACTGTGCAATTAGCTCGCCGTTGAGCCAGTGCTCCACGTGCGGGCCTTTGACGACCAGTCGGGTCGTGTTCCACTCGCCGGCACGATGCACCACGCCGCGTTTCGAGGGATAAAACCCGTACACCGCCGCCACCGACGTCATCAGGTTACGGCTGTCGGGCGTGAGCGAATCCTCCGCGAGTTGATACTCCGGCGCGCTCCAGTACACTTTCGTTTCCTTCTCAGTGGCACGATAGAAGATGCCCGAGTTGCCGCGCATCGGCAGCTTCCAGTCGAGTACGAGTTCGAAGTCGCCGTACTGCTCGCGCGTCACGATGTCGTTAGTGGTCTTGACCTTGGTCATCGTTCCATCGATGGCCATCCACTCCGGCGGCAAGTCTGCCTGCTGATAGCCGCGAAACGCCGCCAGCGACGTCCCATCGAACAGCAGCTTCCATCCAGCCTTCTTTTCGGCGGGGGAGAGCGTGTTCGTGGGCGCGGACGGCGGTGTGGACTGCGCGTGGACGACAGAGCTCGAGAGCATCAGGAGCGCGGCAGCGGACAGCAGGCGACGGGTCATGGCTGGCGGGCGGTGCGATGGAGGGAACTACCGGACTCCGAAAGATGGCTCCGACGCGGGCGCTTCCACCAGCAGCCGGCGGTTGGTCCGCCCTCGTTGCTCTCGCCGCTTCTCCCGCTCCTTCTCTAACTTCGCGCGCTCTTCGGCCAGCGTCATCTGCTGCAGTGAGTCGGCACGCGTACGCTGCGCCGGATTGAGCTGCTCCCGCGCGCGGTCACGAAAGCTGTCCTGCATGTCGGAGATCCTGGCGATCACCACGCGCACCGCGTCGGGCACGCCGCCACTTGGTTCGCCACCACCCGGAGGTGCGCCGCCGCCACGACCGACGGGCTGCGGTATGTCGCCGAACAGTTTGTCGAGATCTTTGAACAGCGGCTCCTGCGCGCGTTGCATCTCCTTCCGCAGCGACTTGAACGTGTCCTGCTGCTCCCTGGACAGCTCCAGCAGCTTCTTGCGATCGAGCAGGTACTCGATGGGGTCGGCTTTCTCCAGCCGCTCCCGCGCCATCGCGGCCGGCGACATCATGCTGCCGCCACCCATGCCGCCGCCGCGTCCACCCATACCGTCGCCACGTCCACCGATGCCGCCACCCATACCGCCGCCACCCATGCCGGCCGTCTGAGCGGACAGCGGCGTGGGCGTGAGCGCGGCCAGCGAGACGGCGACGGCCGCGGCGACTGCGAGGTGAAGTCCGAAGCGGAAGCGAAGAACGGTCATGGTCGTGTCTCGTGTTGGGGTCGTCACGGGTAACACCAAGTTAGCTGGAATCCCCACGCCCCGTTTGGTGTGTTCGAGGTAGGTACCGCTAATCTTCAGGAGCGTCTGACCCACGCCACTTTCGGTGTGGGCGGACCGTTCTGAACGAGAGGGCGCCGGATGGCAGGGTCGTGGCGAGTGATGGTCTTGTGTGCGGTGCTGGCCGGCTGCGCCGGGCGACCTTCCAGAGTTCCGAGCGCGCCGACGCCGAGTGAGCCGACGCCGAGTGAGCCGACGCCGGCTTCGTCGGTAGTATCGACCGTGCCGCTGGGCGCGGCCGAGATGGCGGTGGTGCCAGTGCGCGTGACGTATGTGTTGAGCGCACTCACGCCGTCGCTCGACTCGCTCTTTCCCCTGAGCGACTCGCTCAGTGCCGCCCGCTGCGCGGCGATCGGCCTGGTGTGCCACCAGTATGTGTATCGTCGCGATCAGTTGCGCGTGCGCGCGGAAGGGCCGCAGCTCTTCATCGAGACCACGCTCGCGTATCGCGCGCGACTGGGCACCATCGGCGGCAGTGCCCGTGTGGCCAGCTGCGGCTACGCGCCTGAAGCCATGCGACGTGCCACGACGTCCATGCAGACGTCGCTGTATTGGCGGCGTGACTGGAAGATCGGGGCGCGCGACACCAAGCTCGCCGCCGCCTTCGTGGACCCGTGCACAGTCACGGCGCTCGGCTTGGATGCCACCAGGACGCTGCAAGGGGTGATCGAGACGCAGTTGGCGCTCTTCGCCGCTGAAGCGGATACCACCATCCCCACCGCCGGCGATTTCAAACCGCTTGCCGACTCGCTGTGGAAGAGTTTCCTGGAGCCCACGGCGCTCGACTCCACGAACTCGCTTTGGCTTGTACTCGACCCGCAAGCCGTGCGCGTGACGCCATTCGCCGGCAACGGACCGAGCATCACCACGACCATAGTGCTGACCGCACGACCGCGCGTGATCGCCGGGGAGAAGCCAGTGGTGCGCATGAAGCCGCTGCCCGTGCTGTCGCTGGGTACCGCGCCGTCGGAGTACACGGTGCCCGTGAGTGTGGAATTGCCCTTCGCCGAACTCGAACGTCGTGCCGCGCTGCTGCTGACGCAGGAGACGGCCACCGGCAGTGTGCGCGTGGACAGCGTGCACGTGCGAGGCATGCGCGACAGCGTGCGTATCGACCTCACGGTGTCGGGGTCACTTCGCGGACGCCTGTCGTTGACGTCACGGTTGCGATGGGATGCCGCGACGCGTGAGATCCGCCTCGACGATCTCGAGTGGTCGCTGGAGAGCCGTGGGAAGCTCTCGCGGGTAAAAGCCACGTTGGGCGCGCCGCTGGTCGGGCGCGCGGTCCGACGCGCCACGAACGGTGGACGGGTGGCCCTCGGCGCGCAGCTCGACTCGGTGCGCGCGGAAATGATGCGCAAGCTGAACGGCCCGATGGCGCCCGGTGTGGTGATGGGCAGCAGCGTGCGCGTCGTGCAGATTATCGATGTGACCGCAACGGCATCCGCCTTTGTGGTGAGAGCGCGACTTACCGGACAGTCAGGAGTGTGGTTTCAATGATCGGGTTCTCCAACAGGTGGGTACGACGCGGCGTTGCCGCCGCCGCCGTGGCGGTCGCGTCCGCGATCAGTGTGACGACGTCGCTGCATGCGCAGAGCGTGACAGCCTCCGATGCCACTACAGCGCGCATCATGCAGCGACTCGGTGCGTTGGCCGCCGACAGCATGGAAGGGCGTCGTGCGGGCACCGCCGGATCCGTGCGCGCGCGGGCGTGGATCGTGGCCGAGCTTACGGCCATGGGCGCGAAGCCGATCGGTTCGAGCTACGCCATGCCGATCACACTTCGCGCGCGGGCCGGCAGCGATACGTCGGGGGCGAACATCGTGGCGCGTATTCCCGGCAAGAATTCCAGCGGTCCGGTGCTGGTGCTCAGTGCGCATTACGATCACCTCGGCGTACGAAATGGCGAGGTATTCAATGGCGCCGACGACGACGCCAGTGGCTGCGTAGCACTGCTCACCATTGCCGAACGATTGTTGCGCGAGCCGCCAGAGCACGACGTGATACTCGCGTTCTTCGACGCCGAGGAATCGGGCATGGTGGGATCGAAGGCCTTCGTGAACGCGCCGCCGGTGCCGATTGAGCGTATCGCTTTGAACATCAACCTCGACATGGTGGCGCGTCAGGACGGCAAGGCGCTCTGGGTGTCGGGCACGTCGCACACGCCGTCACTGAAGCCCATCGCGGAGGTCGCGGCGAAAACGTCGGCCGTGACCATTCGCTTCGGGCACGACACGAAGGACCTCAAGCCGGGAGACGACTGGACCGGGTCGTCGGACCATGCGGCGTTCCACAGCAAGGGCATCCCCTTCCTGTATCTCGGCGTCGAGGATCATGCGGACTACCACAAGTCGGGAGACGATGCCGACAAGGTGGACCCTGCGTTCTACCGCGGCACCGTGGAGTTTGCCTACGCGCTGGTGCGCGCGGCGGACGCCAAGCTGAGCACCGTCACGCGACAGGCGAAGTAACGGAAGAAGGGCCGCTTCGGAGTGATCCGTTGCGGCCCTTCTGACTCCTTGCCGATTCGAAACGATCCCGAACCGGTAAAACCCGTTACCGGGCGTCGATCAGGAGATCGGTTGCCCAGGACGAACCGGC
>Ga0105047_10016570_pt1 | contig 11545 bp, 11 predicted proteins | sample MAT04_FD_78384 | JGI IMG/M metagenome (GOLD analysis project Ga0105047, IMG submission 78384) | Freshwater microbial communities from Lake Fryxell liftoff mats and glacier meltwater in Antarctica - MAT-04 (megahit assembly) | ecosystem: Environmental > Aquatic > Freshwater > Ice > Liftoff... | reverse complement strand
TAACAAACCATATAATAAAGAAGATTATCAAAATATAAAAAATCAATTAAATCTTGATACATCTTCTGGAGTAGAAAATTTGAGAGAAAAATATAATGAGTTTCTTCTAAAAAAACCACGTAAATTTGCTGAAAATATAAAAACAGTAAATTCTACGGGAAATTATATGAAGAATACAAAGAATTGTAATTCATGTTTTCATTGTTATGAATCTGAAGATAACAAATACGGAGTTCATATTTGGCGTAATACTAAAGATACAATGGATTGTGATACAGCAGGTAGAAATGTTTCATTGATTTATAACTCCATTAATGCTGGAATAGATAATTCTAATTTTGTTTGTGGTGCCGTTTGCTGGACTTGTACATTTTTAGATTATTCTATGTATTGTTTCAATTCGAATAATATATTTGGTTGTGTAGGATTAAGAAAAAAGAATTTTTATATTCTAAATAAACAATACGATAAAGAGATTTACGAAAAAGTAGTTTTGAAAATTCGTAATGAATTAAAAGAAAAAGAATTATATGGCCAATTTTTTCCAAAGGAATTATCATGTTTTGGATATAATGAATCTGCGGCTTATGATCAATTTCCATTAACTAAAGGAGAAGCTTTATTACAAGGTTTTAAATGGGAAGATACTCCTCGTGGGACTTATAAAAAAGAGACAATTAAAATAGAAAATGTACCTGATAATATTTCTGATGTTGATTTTGATATATCAAAAGAAATATTTATTTGTACAGATTGTCAAAAGAATTTTAAAATAATTAATAACGAATTTTTATTTTATAAAAAGTTAGAAATTCCATTGCCAAAGCTTTGCCCCGATTGTCGTCATTTTAGAAGATTTATATCTCGTGGGCCAAACAAATTATGGCACCGTACATGTATGCACGAAGGTTGTACAAACGAATTTGAAACATCATATTCACCAGATAGACCAGAGATTGTATATTGTGAGAAATGTTACCAAAATGAAGTTTATTAATATAAAAAACAGCCGATAACACCTTGGTGCTATCGCAGAGAAGTGTTGATAAAGAAATTTATATGAATTCAGAAATTAAAATATGTCAGAATTGTAAGAAAGATTTCACCATCGAACCTGATTTTTTTATGAGAAAATGAAAGTTCCAGCTCCAACATGGTGCTCTGATTGTAGAATGGTGCGACATCTTTCTTTTAGAAATAAACGCAATTTGTTTCGCAGAAAAGACGCACACACAACGAGAATTATTTTCTTAAATGATGTTTTTCTACCGCATCTCTTAAGATAGACATTATTTCGGCATTTATTACTTTTGAATCCAATATTTTTCGTAGATTATTTATTTGTTTGGGTAATATTTGTTGGCCACATAATTCTATCACTCTTTCTGCCACCTTTTTTGTATTATCGAAAGACATTACCATATTGCTTAATCCCGCTGTTTTTAAAACTTCAGCACAGCCCATGTTGTCACTTACTAATACAGGGACACCCATACAAACTGCTTCCATAGGTACATTTCCAAAGGTTTCAAATAATGAAGGGCAAATAATTAACCCTTGAGAAGAATAAAATTTTAATAATTCATCATGTGTCATTGAGGTAAATCGATTAATAGTCTTCGGTATATTTTTAATTTTTGAATCACCAGTTACAAACGAGGCTTCATGATTCCATCCATTTTTATTAAGGATGGTATGAATCTTAAAAAAACTTCTGAAGTTTTTTATTTTATCCCATCGGCCAATTGCTGCAATTCTTCTTTCAGTACTCTCGAAAACTAATTCGCCTTCAGGAATCTTAAAGGAATTTGGAATTATAAAGGAATTTTTTATTTCTTTTTTTATAATTTCTTTTTCTACTACATCTAAACACAATCGAGAAGGGAATATAAAGTGGCTGACTCTTTTTTGAAAAGATTTTTCTATCATATTGAAAAATTTTTTTGCTTTTGGTTTAAAATTTTCAGTTTCCTTTGAATAAACACCGGCATATCTTAAAACAATCGGGATTTTTAATTCATAGGCAGCAATCGAAATTATCCAGGGAATATAATATGTCCCATTTAAAAATACTACATCTGGCTTCTCTTTTGATAAAATTTCTTTTATTATTTTAATAATTGGTCTATATTTTTTTTCTAAATCTTTTAGATTTTTTGATGATTTGATGGATTTATGTATTGAGATATCATGAATATTGATTATATGATGATTAAACCAGTCAGGAGATAAATGTCTAAAGATAACGGGTGCTTGTAAGTGTCTTTTGGCGTTTAGCTCGAGACCAATTACGCCTTCTCCTTTTTCATTTAGAGAATCCATAAAATTAATATTAGACCGAGTTATTCCGCCAATATATTCTCTTGTTACATTTGTAGCTATTCTCATTCTTATATATTAACACAATTATATGATTATCATAAAAAGTATATTTAACATTCTCTTTTGAGAAAACCTATTATATTTATAATCGATTATGTTATAGTATAAAAATGAAATCAATTTTACCATTTGTATATATAGTATCATTTGCTATTCTAATTCTCGGAATAGGGCATTTCGCTATATATAAAAGTATTATCACTGTTTTTGATATTACCAATCGACAAATCGTAAATTTAACGAGGATTATACTCACCTTTGGATTAATTAGTTTTATTTTAGCAAATTTTATTATTCAGCTAAGTTATACAAGGTTTGGAGCTTTGTTTTATCAAGTAAGTGCATATTGGCTCGGAACAGTTTATTTTTTATTTTTAGCTAGTATCATTATTCTAATTGTATATTCTATTTTTCACTTATTTAGCCTCCCAATAATTTATGCTAAGACTATTGGTATTTTAGTCATTGTGATAGGTTTGGGAATTAGTTTTTATGGAATTTTACATTCTTATAACATTTTAACTACCAAATATACAGTTTCAATTGATAATTTGCCACAAGAATGGGATGGTAAAAATGTTGTTTTGTTTGCGGATTCTCATTTTGGGAATGTTCGAAATATTGATTTTGGAAAAAAACTTATCAATAAGATAAATGATCAAAATCCTAAAATGGTTTTAATCGCAGGTGATTATTATGATGGTCCACCGGCTAATAATAGAGAGATCGCATCACTTTTGAGTAATATTAAAGCAGAAAATGGAATTATTTTTGCTCCAGGTAATCATGAAGATTATGGGAATAGTGTTATTTATAAAGAATTACTTGCAAATGCTGGAGTTGAAGTTTTAGACAATAAAGTGATTAATATAAAAGGTCTCCAAATTGCTGGAATCAATTATTCTTCTGGTTCTGATGAAAATATTTTTATTCAGACACTTAAGACATTTATAACAAAAGATGATTTACCTAAAATACTTATTAAACATGCTCCAACCAATCTTTCTGTCGCCGATGAGGCTCAATATGATTTAGTTGTCTCGGGACATGTTCACAACGGTCAAATTTGGCCAGGACCATGGATAACTAAAAAGATATATAAAGAATTTTCTTATGGACTTAATTATCTAAATGAAATGGCTATTATTACTACAAGCGGAGTTGGAACTTGGGGGCCACCACAGCGAGTTGGAACTGACAGTGAGATAGTTGTTATTGAATTAAAGAAAAAATAAAAAATCATCTTTGTATGATGATTTTTTATTTGGCCTGTTATTTGTTTAGCGGGTTAATAATTTTTTCCTATTAAATTATTGATAAATGATCCAATAGGTAAATGATAGGTCGGCAAAAGCCTTTTTCATATATATGCCCACATTATAGTAGACGCACAAAGTGGGGATTTGTTACATTTACAATATTTGATTTTTATTGTATTTTTAAGATAGGTTTATTGTAAGAAAGATCACCTCCATACGTCATATTATATGAACGATGATATTAAACAAAAATTTGAAATGATATATGAAAAAGAATCAGATGCGATTTTTCGTTTCTGCCTTTTTAAAATTTCTGATAAAGAACAGGCTCTAGATATTACCCAAGAAACCTTTTTACGTTTATGGAAAAATTTGCTAGAGAAAAATGATATTTTGAATAGTCGAGCTTTTTTGTTTACAGTTGCCAGGAATTTAGTCATTGATTGGTATCGTAAAAAGAAGAGTGTTTCGTTTGAAGATATGTCCACAGACGAGGAGGGTGGCTATGATCCATCAGATGAGATGACGACAGAACATTTGTTTATTAAAGCAGATGGAAGATATTTACTAGAAAAAATTATGCAATTAAATTTTGCAAATCGACAACCTGTATATTTAAGATATGTTGAAGATTTATCCCCGCCAGAAATCGGTGAAATTCTGGGGATATCTGCCAATGCTGCGTCAGTTCGTATTAATCGAGGGATAGAAGAATTAAGAAAAATGGTTGGTGGTAAATTTAATTAATGAAATATGGAAAACGATAATTTTAAAAATAGTATAAATGAAATTCATGAGGTTAAGATGAGTTTCGATGAAAAAAGTCAGATATTTAATAATATCGTTGGTTTTCGTGCACTGGCCATTAAAAGTGACTGGAGCTTTAATTCATTTATCTTGCTAATGCAAAGAAATCATCTCGTTACATATGTGATTCTTTTTATTTTGATTTTTGTCGCAGGTGGTGGAGTAGTTTTTGATCTTCTTTCAAATAGAAATAATCAAATAAATAATAACAATGTAGGTATGAATACAAATCGGGCTAGTGACGTTTATAATCTGGATAATGACATTAATAGTATAAAAAATAATGATATTCAAAAAGTAGATGATATTGTGATTAGTTCTCAAAAAATAGATCCACCAATAATTTCTAAAAATACAGATAATAACAGTGATTCAAGTCTGCCTCCACCAACAGGACTAAGAGGGCCAAGTTTAGGGGTAGGAATAAGTAGTAGTGGCGGTAGTGTTGGTAGTCCGCAGGGGGGAATATTGTCTGGGGCATGGATATGGGACAATACAACTTTAAACAATGGAAATGTAATCAGACCTCAAAAGAAAGGAGTTTTCGTTATAACTTTTAATCTGGATGAAAAAGTTAATGGACAAACGGATTGTAATAATTTTTCTGGATCTTACACTATTGAGAATGTAGGAAATTTGAATTTTGGACCACTTTCAATGACAGAGATGTATTGCCAAGGTTCTGAGGAGAAAATTTTTACTAATTTTATAAGTAAATCAAAAAGTTATGAGATGGATTATTCTTGTAATTTGACAATATTTTTAGTTGATAATTTGGGATATATTTATTTTATAAAAAAATAATATTTTCATAAAATAAAAATTAGTAAAAACCGAATATTTATGTTATACTTTTAATAGTCTTTTTATTAGTATAATTAAGATTAAAAATATTATGGATGAAGAAACAACAACAGAAGAAGAAACAAAAGTAGAAGCTCCTGCAACAGAAGAGAATCCTGCCGAATAAAAAGTATAAAGTTTTAAAATGAAAACTTCTTTGATAAATCAAGGAGGTTTTCATTTCTTGCTATTCGAGGATATAAAAGGTAGACTTTACAATATAATAATAATAACTTGTCTATACAAAACAGGTAACAAATATAATTTATGGGAAATTTTCAAGGAGGAGGCAACAGGGGTGGAGGTTTTAGAGGAGGTAATGGTGGAGGGGGATTTAGAGGTGGAAATAGTGGAGGTCGTGGTGATGTAACTATGCATAAAGCTACTTGTGATGAATGTCACAAAAGTTGTGAAGTTCCTTTCCGTCCATCAGGAGATAAGCCAGTTTATTGCTCTGATTGTTTTAGTGGCAAAAGAGATGAGGGTGATCGAGGTGGAGACAGGGGTCCTCGTCGAGATTTTAATGATCGTGGACCAAAAAGAGATTTTAGTAGTAAGCCAGCACAATCATTTTCAAAGCCTGTATCTGTTCCACAAAATGATGGTATGGCTAAACAATTAAGTGAAATGAATTCAAAACTCGATCGCTTAATTAGTGCTATAGAAAAAATTTCAGGACCAAAGATGGAATCAAAATCTAATCTAAAAGTGGTAGAAATTAAAAAGGTAAATCAACCAATACAAACTATGGTCAAAAAGGTCCCAACTACAAAAGTTGTCGCTAAAAAAATAATTGCGACAAAAGCTGTAGCCAAAAAAGTAATTACTAAAAAAAAGAAATAGAAAATTAATAAAAAACTCTCCGAGTAAGACTCGGAGAGTTTTTTATTTTTTATGTTAATATAAAATAATAGTGTTGTTAAAAATTATTGCAACACTTGTAAACGGGTGTAGGTCTCTGTCACACACAATATAGCGATTAAATAGTAAAATTATATGAATAGAATATTTAAGATATTTTTTAAAACAAAAAAAATAAAAAAAAGAAAAGTAAGAAGAAATCAAACCCAATATTTAAGTAATAAACAAAAAGCAAAAGAGATTGCAAAAGACAGACTTGAGTATTTTAATCAATTCTATGGCTATAAATGGAATAGTATTGTTATTCGCAACCAAAAGACCCGTTGGGGCTCTTGTTCCAAAGAGGGAAATTTAAATTTCAATTACAAAATTGCTCTTTTATCTGCCCAATTGAGTGATTATATTATTGTGCACGAATTGTGTCATTTGGGAGAATTTAATCATTCAAGAGATTTTTGGATTTTAGTAGAGAAAACTATACCAAATTATAAAACAATTCGGGCTAAATTAAAGAATAACCCTTTGCCATTTAATTTAAAATAAGGTAAAGTAAGAAACTATATGGCTCACGGAGAAGTAGTAATACGTTTTGAAAAAGTTAGTTTTGAATATGGACACAACAAACCGATATTGGAGGCGGTTGATTTTTCTATACGTCGTGGAATGAAAGTTACAATTATGGGCCAAAACGGAGCAGGCAAGAGTACAATTTTTTCATTAATTACGGGAGATAGAGAGCCAGAAGATGGGATTATCAATAAGGCTCAAAAAACAACAATCGCACTTTCTTGCCAAGTGATTCCTCGCGATGAACTATCACTGACCGTCAGAGAATTTTTTGAAAAGTGTTTTTCTGAAAAAATATATGATATTGATCCGCGGATTGATAATGTTTTAGAAGTTGTAAACTTAAAAGGACAAGCCCAAGTTCATGAGAGAATAATTTCATCATTTTCAGGTGGGCAACAAGCCCGTCTTCTTTTAGCCTCGGCTTTAATTCAAGAACCAGATATCTTACTTCTTGATGAGCCCACAAATAATTTAGATAAAGCGGGGATATCACACCTAACAGATTTTTTAGTCAAATATAAAAAGACTGTTATAGTTATTTCTCATGATGCAGAATTTTTAAATAAATTTACTGACGCAGTTTTATATTTAGATGTTTATACTCGTAAGATTGAACAATATGTCGGTAACTATACCGATGTCCGTGATCAGATTACGGCTCGGATGGAAAGAGAAAATCGTAAAAATACTCTTTTGTCAAAAGAGATTTTAGCTAAAAAAGAGCAAGCCAATGCTTTTGCGATGAAAGGGGGAAATCTGCGTGCTGTTGCCAAACGGATGAGAGTCTTAGCGGAAGAGTTGGAAGAAGAGAAAGTTGACGTTAGGAAAGAAGACAAAACAATTAGGCCTTTTACAATTCCTGTCCAAGAAAATATAATCGGAGACCTTGTAACTTTCTCATCTATTTCAATTTTCAAAAATCAAAAGATTAAAAAAATAAAAGCGAGTATTAAACTTCGTAAGAATAAACATTTGCTTTTATCTGGTCCAAATGGAATAGGGAAAAGTACATTACTTGAATTAATTGCTAAGCGTGATGCCGAAGGAATATTTATTTCGCCTGATGTCCGTATTGGATACTATCGTCAAGATTTCTCAACACTTAATTTTAACGACTCTGTTTATGAGTCACTTGCTCTGACTACACGGAAAGTCAGTGGGAAGGTCAATGAGGAGGCTATACGCTCGACTGTCGCCGGTTTTCTGATAACTGGTGATATGGTCCACACAAAGATAGGGAGCTTGTCTGAGGGGCAGAAGGGGCTTGTTGCTTTTGCTCAATTAGTATTGACTCGTCCAGGACTTTTGATTTTAGATGAACCGACAAATCATATTAATTTTCGTCATTTGCCTGTTATTGCTAAGGCGCTCTCTGAATATCAAGGAGCAATGATCCTTGTTTCCCACACTCCTGAATTTGTTGAACAAATTCATATAGATGAAATTCTTGATTTAGATAAATAAAATTTAGATAATAAAAAAACAAAAAAACTTATCAATTTCACACAGGTGTGTAAACTTGATAAGTTTGATTTTATAAATAAAAATACCCGCAATAACACGGGCATTAGAGGTAGAAGTACGCCTACCTCTTAGGTTTTTCCTTTCATGGCCAATGAAATAATGAACATGCTAAAAATGTATAACAAAATAAATGTTATTGGGAGTATGTAATCCCAAAGGCGGATGAACTCCCAAAAAAATACTACAGTGGCCAATGCCACTATCAAAATGATTAAATTTTTCATGGTGGCCTGTTTTAAAGGTTCATATCTCATCTACAGCATACATATTATTTTGATTTATGTAAATATGTTATAATAAATAGAATTATTATTAATTTATAATTTTATGAATTTTATATTTAAAATTGGTGAAAAGATAAAAGAATCTTGGCCTTTATATAAGGAGCATTGGGTAACATTATTATTAATGACATTAGTGACTTTTATTTTTCGATTTAACGGTCAGTTTCGAGAAGAAGATGCACCATTAACTTTGACTATTGCTTTATTATCGTTAATTTCGGCCGTTGTTAGTCTGTACCTTTCTTATATGTGGATACGTTTATCGATGAATATTGTTGATAAAAAAGTATTTAATTTATTTTCTAAAGATGTCATCCCTTCAGGTAGTCAGCTTTGGAATTTTATTAAGACGAGTATTTTGTATGGGTTATGTGTATTAGGTGGATTTATCTTATTAGTCATTCCAGGTTTTTATGTTGCTGGTCGCTTAGTCTTTGCCATTTATATTTCAGTTGAGAAAAATCAAGGAGCTCGAGCAAGTATTAAAGAATCTTGGAATATGACAAAAGAAAATGGATGGAAATTATTTTGGAAAACTTTTGTTATCGGTTTGTTTATCGCACTTGGATTTGTCGCTTTGCTCATCGGATTATTCATAACTTATGCGATAGGATTTATGCTGATGATTATGATGTATAGAGAATTTTTAAAATTTAAATCACAAAATATCATTAATCCAAATAAAGAAACAAGCTCTACCCCCGTCTTTGTTTCAGCTCCGGTTAGGTAGGAAATACTAGAGGATAAAAAAGTTAAGGAGAATAAATAAATATTAATAAAAAAATAAGCTTATAAATTAAGCTTATTTTTTTATGCGACAAAATAAGTAGATTTTGCGTATAATATATAGATAATGGTAAATCATGAATACTGTACAAATAAGACCGACAATGAACTAGTTGGGTTATCGCTTGATAATCCGGATCATTTTTTGTGTTTAATAAAAAAATATGAAAAAAAGTTGATCTATTATATTATGAGAATTTCTAAATTTAGTCGTGAAGATGCCGAAGATGTACTTCAAGAAGTATTTATAAAAACGTATTATCATTTAAATGAATTTAATAATAATTTAAAATTTTCATCTTGGATCTACCGGATAGCTCATAATCAAACTATTAGTGAAATAAGAAAAAAAGTCGCTCGACCAAGTGTTTCATTTGAAAAAGAAGATATAGACAAATTTGAAGAAGCTTTTGACATTATTAGAGAAATTGATAATTCGTTTGATAAAGATAAGATAAATGAAGCCCTTTCGGTCATGGATGAAAAATATCGAGAAGTTTTAGTTTTAAGATACTTAGATGAGAAAGATTATGTTGAGATTGCCGATATTTTAAAAAAACCAGTTAGTACGGTCGGGAATTTAATATTAAGAGGTAAGCGTCTCTTTAAAGAAGAGTATGAAAAAATAAATGGAAAATAAAGATATAAGTCAAATAGCCTTGGAAAAAATTAAAGAAAGTGGCCGTAAGCCCATTTCAAAATATGTATTTAATTTTAAAAGAGTTCTTTTCTGGTCTCTGGTCGGTATTTCTCTTGTTTTTGGAGCAATATCATTTTCTATTCTTATATCTATTTTGTTTAACAATGACTGGTATTTATATAATAGATTTGGTTTTAATTTTATCCTTAAATCTTTACCATATTTTTGGTTTTTATTTTTAGTTATATTTACAATCTTGGGTGATTATTATTACCGTAAAACATTTCTTGGTTATCGTCGAAGTACAATTACAATTATTTTTATATATATAACCTTAACCGTTATTTCAGGTTCAATCCTGTCAGTAATTGGAGTTGGTCAAAGTTTGGAGAAATCATTATCCGAGAACGTTTCAGTCTACCGTGGTTTTATGTTTGATAAAAATGAATTTTGGTCCCATCCTGAAAGAGGTTTACTCTTTGGAACAATCATAAGTATTGAAGATGATTTTATAAAAGTTGTTGATCAAAATGGTGTTATTTGGATAATAAACACAGAGGGAGCTTCATTTGGGACAAGGGCTCAGATTAAAGTGGGGGAAATAATAAAAATAATTGGAGATAAAGATATGGATGATAATTTTAAGGCCAATGAGATAAGACCATGGATGGGCAATAAACATAAACAGAATATCAACATTAATTATATGATGAGATAAATTTTATATCTCCTGCGTATTAATAGTGTAAGTGACGACGGTCATTTATATTAATTACAATTAAAATACTTGTCCCGTTAGAAACTAACGAGGCAACTATTGATTAAAAACTAATAAAATTATCTTTTTTTATATATATATATAGATTAATAATTATATGTACGAATTGAATAATTTCTAATGGGATGAAAAATAAATTAATGATGAGTGGTTTGATGGCATTGGTTTTAGGTTTAGGAGTCTCAGGTACTGCTTTTGCTTATCAGGGAGACTATTCAAAAAAAGGTCCCAATTATACTCCAGAATTTGAATCTCAAATTACTGAAGTCATGACAAACAATGATTATGAAGGTTGGAGAGATTTAATTGAGAGTAAGGTTGGAAATAAGAGGGTAACACAGGTTATCAATAAGGATAATTTTTCTAAATTTGCTGAAGCCTGGAAACTAGCCCACGAAGGTAAAATTAAAGAAGCTAATGCAATTCGCAAAGAATTGAATTTAAGGACTAGTGATGGACAAAGGCCTCAAGACGGAGAGGGTAGAGGCATGAGGGGTGGTAATGGAAATGGAATGCATCGATTCAATAAATAAATAGTTAAAATTAAAACCGGTTACATTTTTTAAATGTGACCGGTTTTATGATGTTACTCTTAAGATGGCCCGATCGGAGGTAATTTACAAGAGGTGGAATTTAAAGTCAAATTTATGGTATATTTTAATAAGGATTAGATTTTTATGGATTTTATTACACAATACATCATTCCATATTTATTAGTTTATAAATATGCCACAATTTTTATAATTGCTTTTATGGCAGCTTTTATTATTCCTATTCCTTCCGGGAATGTTTTGATGATCGCTTCTGGTTT
>Ga0105047_10016567_pt1 | contig 11547 bp, 5 predicted proteins | sample MAT04_FD_78384 | JGI IMG/M metagenome (GOLD analysis project Ga0105047, IMG submission 78384) | Freshwater microbial communities from Lake Fryxell liftoff mats and glacier meltwater in Antarctica - MAT-04 (megahit assembly) | ecosystem: Environmental > Aquatic > Freshwater > Ice > Liftoff... | reverse complement strand
GCTGCTGCTGACGATCCCGGTCGCGGGATTTTTGCTCGCCCGCGCCGATGCCGAGGATCGAAACGCCAAGCCTGCGAGTGAGTTTTCCTCGCTCGCTATCGATCTGGGGATTTCGGTCAGCAACGCCGACACGAGCGTGAAGTTCTACACCGAAGTACTCGGCGGTACGGAAGTCCCCGGTTTTGAAGTCCCCGGCGACTACTGCAAAGACGCCGGTCTGACCGATGGAACCTCAGTGAAAGTGCGAATGATCGTTCTGGGCGAAGGCGCGACCTCGACCAAACTCAAGTTGATCGAGTTCCCGAAAGACACCCCGAAAAAGAACGACAACCGAACGGTACCGTCGGAACTCGGCTACCGCTATCTGACGATCGGGGTCAACGATATGAACCCAATCCTCAAGCGGATTGAAAAAGCGGGTGTGAAAGCGGTCGGCAAAACTCCGATGGCTCTGCCGAAAGGCTTTCCCGATGCGTATCTGCTGATCGTCCGCGACCCCGATGGCAATCTGATCGAATTCGTGGGGCCGAAAAAGTAGAAGAAGCTGGAAGTGGAGAGTCCGGATCGGAAGGCTGAAACGAAGGAACCCATTTGCCCGCGAGGGCAAATGGGTTCCTTCGTTTCAATCGGCACTGCGATTTGCGGTACAGACTCTTATTGATTGAACACGAACTCTTTGGTGTTGATCAGAGCCCAGAGGATGTTTTCGTACGCGGTCTTTTTGGTCTTCTCGTTTTTGACGATGTGATCCATCGCCGCTTTCATATCTTCCGGGCTCGGTTTGCGGCCGAATACCCACAGGAAGAGTTCTTCGACCTTTTCGGTATCGGGCCGAAGGTCTTTGGGGCCGACGAGGTTATCGATGCGACCGCCGCTCCGAGTCAGTTTGCCCTGAATCTCTTCCGAATTGAGCATGTGCAGGGCCTGGGCGAGGTTGGCATCCGAAACCCGTTCGCATTCGCACGAACTGATCCGCTGCGGACGACCGAACACATCCAGGAAGTACGAGTTGAACGACTCGTCGGGGAGCATGATCGCCCGCTTCGCCGACAGCTTGTCGTTCGGCAGACCACCGAACGCAGGGATGCTCTCGGTCACCTGCGAAACCGCATCGAGCAGAACTTCCGCACTCATACGCTTCGGATAGTACCGGGCGTACGACTGCTTGTCGTGCTTGTTGAACTCGTTAGGGATCGAGGAAAGCTGGTACGTCCGCGATTTGCAGATCGTTTTGACCAGCGTCTTGAGACTGTACTTGCTAGCGGTCAGATTCTTCGCCAGGGCATCGAGCAGTTCCGGGTTGCTCGGCGGGTTGGTCACGCGCATATCGTCCAGCGGATCGACGATCCCACGACCGAAGAAGTGCGCCCAGTATCGGTTCGCTACCGCACGCGCGAAAAACGGATTTTTGACATCGACCATCCAATCCACGAGTTTGATGCGGGGGTCTTCGTCCATCGGGATATCGTTGATGTCGGCATCCAGGGCCTTGGGCAGTGCGATCTGGCTGGTCCGCTTGTTGTTGATCGAGCCCGTGTTTTTGTTGAAGATCACCGTCGTGTTAGCGACCTGAGCGATCCCGGAGACCGGCAACTGCTTGCGACCGACGCGGCCGAAAAACGCAGCCATACCCCAGTAGTCGTCCTGGCTCCATTTTTCGTACGGGTGGTGGTGGCACTGAGCGCAGGCGATTCGCAGGCCGAGAAACACCTGAGCGGTGTCGTCCACGAACTGTTCGGGGTTCTGGAGATCCTTGTACCACACCGTCGGCGGGTTGCGGCTTTCGTCGCCGGTCGCCGAGAGGATTTCCCGAACGAACTCATCGTACGGCTTGTCCGAAGCGATCGAATCGCGGATCCAGCCGTGGAACGCGAACGTACCCTTGGCGCGGGCCGAGGTATCGCCTTCCCGGCCGCGTTTGACTCGCAGAATGTCGGCCCACTTCGCCGCGAAGAAGTATGCGAACTCGGGTTTGGCGACGAGTTCGTCGATCAGCAGATCGCGCTTGGAAGGGGTCTTGTCGGCGAGGAAGGCCACGACTTCCTTCGGGGTCGGCAGGGTGCCCGTCAGGTCCAGCGATGCCCGGCGGATGAATTGTTCGTCGGTGCAGAGGTCCGAAGGCACCAGGCCGAGTTCTTTCCACTTTTTCGAGGTCATCGAATCGACGACGGTCTGGGCGGGAAACTGCCACGCGGGGGATTTGACGTTCAGCGGGACTGTTGCGCGGAAAGTCGCCACGAAGCCCTGAAAGCGGGCCATGATCGCGGCTTCTCCGCTCATCGACAGCGTGCGAACCGTTCCGCTGCTTTCGACGGTGGCGATCTCCTGATCGTTACTTTCGTACTGGGCTCGGCGAGTGATGTCTTCGACCGAGTCGTCCGAGTAGTGGGCGTATACCGCGAACTGCTGTTTGTTCTGGCGGGTCATGATCGAGTGCGGAGGGACGATCGAGATTTTGGTAACGGTCGGATCTTTGGGCGAACCGTACGGCATCCCGGCGGCGATCCAGCGACGCACGAGGCGGTACTCGTCGGAATTGACTTCCATCTTACGACCGCCGCCGTGGGCCATCGTCCCGGTGGCTTTGAGCAAAAACAGCGAGTTATCCGGCGCTGTCGGCATCAGACGGCGACCGCGACCTTCCTTGACCAGAGTCATAAAGTCGATGTCGGGGTCGAACCCGAGGAGCGACAGTTTGAACCCGTTTTGCCCGGCGGCTTTGCCGTGACACCCCCCCGACGAGCAACCGAGTTTGCTGAAGATCGGTACGATCTGGTTGGCGAAGTTGATCGGCAGATTGACGTTCACTTCCGAAGCCGTCACCGGGATCGATACCGTTTTGTCGGCGAAGCGAATCCCGATCTTCGAGGAGCCATTGGCGGAGGCGATCGCGCGGCCGGCGGAGGTCACGCGAGCGGTTTTGCCGTCTTCGACGGTGTAGATCGCATCGGACGTGAGATCCTGTTTGCGTCCGTCGGTCAGGATCGCGGTAACGATCAACTGGGTGGCATCGTCGCTGCCGCGGAGCACGACTTTTTCGGGATGGATGGCAATAGAGACGATGTCCGCCGATTTCGGCAGGATGGCATCTTCGGGTTTGGCGGGCACAACTTCGGCGGCTGACATCGAGTGACTGCCGAGCAGCAGACCGAGAGCAGCCATAAGGGGCCGAAGGCGGAGTAGAGTCGCCATGGCAGGAACCCCCATAGTAAGGAAAAGGGAGGGTAGTGTGGTGGGTATCATCTGTAATGAACTATTGTGCCGAATTTTTGACCCGGAAGCAAGTCGAGAGCCGCAATTGCTCGCGGATTGCTTCCGAATTCTGCCGACCCGGACATCAGGCGAGTACGTCTCGGATGATTTTGCCCTTCGAGATCGGGATCGGTCGCCCGAGTTTATCGACCATCTCGGTTTCCGGATCGAGTCCCAACAGATGATACATAGTCGCGGAAACGTCCTCGATGCGATAAATATCCTGAGCGGGGTACGCACCGATGCGGTCCGAAGCCCCGACGACAGTACCGGGTTTGATCCCCCCGCCGGCCATCAGGATCGTGTAACACTGCGGCCAGTGGTCGCGCCCCGCGAGCTTATTGATGCGAGGCGTGCGCCCGAATTCGCCCATCCACAGTACCACGACATCGTCGAGCATCCCGCGCTCCGACAGGTCGCGGATCAGCGTCGGCAGGGTTCGATCGGTGATCGGCAGCAGGTGGTTTTTGAGGATCGGGTCCATCGGCTTGTTGTTGAATCCGTGGACGTCCCAACCGCCGGTATCGCCGCCGATCGACTCCGACAGATAGACGTTGATCCATTTGGCCCCGGCTTCGACGAGTCGCCTCGCCAGCAGGCAACCCTGTCCGTACGTCGTCCGCCCGTAACGGTCGCGCAGCTCTTTTTTCTCCTGCGACAGGTCGAACGCCCGGCGGAAGTCCGGCGAAGTCAGCATAGCGACCGCTTTTCGGTACACTTCGTCGATCCCGTGCGCGAGTGCGGACTTTTCGAGCAGGTCGGTTTGCTCGTCGATCAGGCGCAGAACTTCCCGGCGGTTTTCGAGCCGTTGCAGCGAAATCTCCGACGGCAGCGATAACTCGGGCAACTGGAACGAAGGCGAGTTGGGATCCTGAGTGAAGAACAGGGGATTGTGCAGTTTTCCGAGAAAGCTCGCGTGCTGCCCGCCCGTTACCGAACCGTCGCGGGTGACGTACGGATACGACACGAAAGTCGGCGTTCCCGGTTTGGATGGGGCGAATTTATCGACCACCGAGCCGAACGCAGGGAAGAGGTCGAGCGAGTCGCGCAGTCGCTGATCGTCGATGGGCGGCGGGAACCCGCTGAGGCTGTAGTACCCCGCAGGGGCGTGGTTTTTCATCGAGTGCTGGAGGCCGCGTAAGATGCAGACTTTGTCGGCGACCTCGGCCATCCCCGGCAGGGCTTCGCAAACCTGGATTCCGGGAACCTTCGTCTGAATCGGCTTGAACGACCCGCGAATCTCGGCGGGTGCGTTCGGCTTCATATCGAAGGTCTCGAACTGCGACGCGCCGCCCCATTGGTGCAGATAGATCACGGCTTTGGCGCGAGCTTTGCCGCCCGACGACGGACCCGCCGCCCGCGACGATTGCAGCATCGCGGCCTGCATCAGCGCGGAAGCCGTGCCACTCAATCCGACTTTCAACAGCGATCGACGAGACAGCATAACGGGACCCCGGATTTATCGACGCAGCAGAAATTCCTTGCTGTTGAGCAAACCCCAGACGACATCTTCCATCGCTTTTCTTCGATCCGGCGAGCGCGACACGAACGCATCGAGTTTCGCGGCTTCGGTCGGAGTCGGATGCCGCGACAGAGCCGACATCCAAAGGTTTTCGATCATCTGCGAATTGGTGCGACCGGATCGGATCATCGTACCGATGCGGTTGTCGGGGGCAGTCAGCATCGATTGCAGGGTGTCGCCGTTGATGAGCTGAAACGCCTGCATCAGACCCGTATCTTCGGTGCGTTCGCAGTCGCAGTTCATCAGGCGTTCGGGCTTGCCGAACACGCGAAGGAACGACTCGGGCGAAGGCCCCTTACCGCTGCGACGGGCCTGCTGCTGAGGAGCGGGCAGGCGGCCCGAACGCATCCCCTCGGGGTAGCCGCCGAACTTCAAAGGCACGTCGAGTACGGAACTGAATCCGTCGAGCAGTTGCTCGGCTTCGAGCGTCTGAACGATCGCGTGGGAAAAGTGGGTTTCGTCTTCGCCTTTGGGTCGGCCCGGACGCGAAGAGAGTTGCCACGCCCGCGAACGCAGGATCGTTCCGACCAGATGCCGGAGGTCGAATTCGCGGTCTACGAACTCGCGGGTGAGCCAATCGAGGAGTGGGGCGTTCATCGGGGGATTGGATACGCGAAAATCGTCGTTGGGCTCGACCAGACCGCGACCCATCAGATGGTACCAGATGCGGTTGACCTGCGCTCGCGCAAAAAACGGATTGTCGGGACGCGCGACCCAGTCGGCGAGGCGGGTCAATCGGTCGGGGCCGTCGGGGGGCACGCCGACGGCGGAATCGAGAAAGCGCGGAACCGAGGGCCGACCGGTTCGCGGGTGCAGCATCTGTTTGTCGCGGTCGATCAGTACGATCTGCTCGCCGACGAACTCGTGCTTGTCGAGAGCGTCGCGCCGCTTATTTTCGAGGATCCGGTAGTCGAGCTGCACGAAAAACGAGGCGAATTCGTGATAGTCGGTCTGCGTCCAGCGGTCGAAGGGGTGGTTGTGGCACTTCGCGCACGACAGGCGGACTCCGAGAAAGATCTGGGCGACCGCTTCGGAGCGTTCGTACGGTTCGCGGATCGCCCGATAGAAGTTCGCGGGTGGGCTGGAATAACTCGACCCCCGACCGGCGACGATCTGTCGGGCGAACTCGTTGAGCGGCATTCTGGAGTCGATCGCGTTGCGGATCCACTGATGGAACACCCGTACGCCCTTGCGGTCGAGGGACTTTTCTTCGTTGTGCAGCAGGTCGGCCCACTTCTGAGCCCAATAGTCGGAAAACTCCGGACGTTCCAGGACGAGGGCGATCGCGCGGTTTCGCTTGTCGGGCGACCGATCCGCGAGGAACGCCGACACTTCGTCGGCACTCGGCAGGATACCCAAGGTGTCGAGAAACAGGCGACGGAAAAAGATGCTGTCGTCCGATAGAGCGGACGGGGTCAGTTGCAGGCTCTTCCATTGGGCGTAGAGGAGGCGGTCGATCTCGTTATCGGTCGGTTGGTTTTTCCAGACGAAGTCGGGCTGGGGCGGCAAAAACGCCAGCGATACCGGCGACTGCATGTGCATGTAGCGAACGAGAACGAGCACTTCGCCGAATTGCAGTCGGGTCGCTTTGCCGTCGGTACCGATGCTCGCGATGCCAACGTTCGAGGTGTCGTACGTCGCCAGTCCGCTGACGTCGCGCACGCTGCCGTCGGCGAAGCGGGCTTCGACGGCGATTTTCACCTCGTTTTCGGAGTCGCTGAGGATCTTCTGAGTCGGGGTCACCCGGAGAGATTTGAGGGCGGGCAGAGTCGGAGAGTCGTCGGGACACCCCGCGCGGATCCAGCGGGAGAGGATGTCGTATTCGCGCGAATCGGTCGAGAACCGCACGCTGCCTTCGTGATGCGAACCCCCCGATGCCTTTCGCAACAGCAGGCTTTCGGCGGGGTTACACACATCGACGCGCCTGCCGAAGACTTCGCGGGTGATGGTGTCGATATCGATCGCCGGGTCTTCGCCGCGCAGGGTGAGTTTGAAGCCGCCCTTGCCGTTGAGGTTGCCGTGGCACGCACCCGCGTTGCACCCGCTCCGCGACAGTACCGCCATCACTTCCCGGCGAAACGATACCGGTTCTTCCGCGAATGCGACCGACTGGAACGCGATCGAACCCAGAATCATCATCGTCGATCGCAGCGAGATCATGGAATCGGCCCGCGAGTGCAGGGGAGGATAGACTTCCATACAGACTATCACAACCGCGAGTCGATTCATCCGCGAATCGGTCGGTTATTCTCCCGTCGCCAGCGGTCGCAGCGAACTCAACGCCTGCAAGCCGATTCCCCAGCGATATTTGCCGTCCCTCGAACACTTCGAGACGATCGCCTTCGCGGTCGTTTCGATCGCGGCTTTGAGCCCCTTCGGTTGGCCGACGAGGGTTCGATGTCGCAGGAATTCCGCGAGGCTGGCGACTGTGGAGGTCGGGCCGATCGCGTCCCACTCGGCGAGGATCGGTCGCATGGCTCGCGCGGCCATCCGTCGCACCCGTTCGCGGTCGTCTTTGCGTTCCATCGGCAGAACGTCCAGTAGATCGTGCAGGCAGCGGAGGATGGCGAAGTGCGAGATCGTCCGGGCTTCGAGGGGGTCGTACCAGCGACCGTTGTCCGCCTGTCCGGGCGAAATGCCGACGGTGAATGTTTCCCATGCAGCATCGAGATACGCGACCTCACCGAATGCGCGAAACGCCTCGCACGACAGCGATACCGATTCGGCATTGTGGTGGTACGCGGCAACGCAGGGCTGAGATTTGAGCCAGTCGGCGGCCTTTCGGCCCGCGTCGAGCCACACCCGGTTCTCGAACGCCTTCCCGGCTCGCAGGAGGGCGATTCCGCACTCGGCAGCATCGGCATTCGTCGCGCCCTCGGGGTCGGGACTCGTCAGCCAGCCACCGACCGATGCGGTCGGATCGACCGCCAGCACGCGCTCGGCGATTTCGCGCTCGCTCGGTCGCTGGGTTCGCAGATCCGGGTAGCGGAAAAAGCCCGCGGGTAGTTGCTGGGCGATCGTCGCTTTCGCGCAGCCTTCGACGATCGTACGCAACTTCGCCGACTCCGCAGGCAGGTCTTTCCCGATCGCGGGCAGCATCTGCAATACCCCGATCATCGAAGAAGCGAACTCGCGGGTGTGGCGACCGGGAACGGGTTTTCCGTCGTTCAGGATTGCGACCATCGCCGGATCGCTGCGAACGACTCCGACGAACAACTCCGACGAGCCTTTGCGGGTCGGCAGAATCGCGGAGCCGCTCGCACCTCGCGCGATCGAGTCCGGCAGGCCCGCAGATTCGCCGAGGGTTTTGCGAATGTCGGCGATGGCATCGCGGATTTTCGCCGAATCCTTCGCTTTCATCGCCCGAGCGAGTGCGACGCGCTGGACTTTGAACTCGCGCGAGGCGAGGAGCGACAGAGCCGCGACCGGCTGACCGTACATCGACCGGCCACCGGGATCGAGGTCCACCGATCGTTCGGCATCGCGGATCAGCAGTTCCACGGCGATGGTGTCGCGCCGACCCAGGGCGAGTCGCGCGGATTCGTAAAGTTCGTCGAGGCGTTCCCTCAAACCCGCGTCGTTGCGATCTTTGGCGAGCGTCCAGACGTGCAGGAATCGCGCTTCCATATCGCCCGCAGTGTCGGCGGCATCGGCGACACCCACGAACCCGAACAGCAGTACCAGCCGAACGATACGCATCACTGACTCCCCGTCGCCCACAACCGCACCACTTCGGCGTGGATGCGACCCGAGGTTCCGAACAATCCGTTGGGCTGAACGAAATTCGCTTGTCCGTAGACCAGGGGTTCGCCCGAAAGGTCGGTGACGCGACCCCCGGCTTCGGTAACGAGGATGTGCCCCGCGCAGATGTCCCAGTCGTGGCAGCCGTTGTAGGTGTTGACGTAAATATCCGACTCGCCCCGTGCGACCGAAGCCAGCTTGACCCCTGCGGAATGCGTCGAGATGATCCCGACGGGGTTGAAGAGGCGAGCCGCCCGCGTGAGTTTACCCGGATCGCGCGAATGGCTCTGGATCAGGATCGAGGCATCGACCGCGCCCGTCGGGCGAACGTGGCAGCGAACCGGATTCTCGCCGTCTACCGAGGACCAGCAACCTCCCTGTCGCAGTGCGAACGTCACCCGACGCGCGACGGGTTCCAGCACGACACCGACCACCGGGATCCCTTTGACGAGCAAGCCGATCATAACGGAAAACTCCCCGTTTTTCTGGGCGAACCCGCGGGTACCGTCGATGGGATCGATCACCCACACCCGCTCGCCGCTTTTGCGAAGCGGGGTGTAGATGGGGGTGTTTTCCTCGGCACAAAACGCATCGTCGGGGAACGTCCTCACCAAAAAGCTCAGGATCAGATCCTGCGAGGCTTTGTCGGTATCCGTGGAAATATCCACGGGGGCATCGGGGATCGGCACGAACGACTCGTAGTCGCCGAGGATGCGTTCCCCCGCGAGGCCCGCAGCCTGGAGGGCGATCTCCATTTCCTTCTGAAATTCCATCCGCATCCCTTATGAGAGAGTTCGAGTATCGAGGGGTTTCGTCAGTTCAGTCGCCACGATTCGATCTGCTGAAACAGTTCGGCAGGATCGAGTCGTTCGGGCGGCAACGGGTTGAGTCGGTCGGCGAAGCGGACTTCGAGCGACTTCGACAAGACGATCTTCCGCTCGGGTTGCCACAGCGGGATGAACGGCATCCGCGCGTTGAACAGATTGTGGATCTCGGTCATCGTCTTACGCAATTGTCCGTTGGTGTCCCGATATTGTCGGGCTTCGCTCACCATTTGCTGGAGCCTTCGATCGGGTTCCAAAGCTCCGGAGTCGATCCCCAGATAGCCGGTAAAGTTGCGTTCGCCGCGACCCGTCGCGGAGCCATCGAGCAGCATACCGAGCGACCAGGTATCGTCGGGGAAGTCCCAGGTGTAGTAGGCGAGGTCGTAGTCGTGGATCTCCTCGACATCGCGCCGGAGTTCGACCGACGGTTTGCCGACGAGTACGATGGCGATCGCGGGCTTGCCGTTGACCTGTCCGCAGTTGGCTTCGATATTCTGGCGGATCCGCGAGCACGCTTCCTGGGCCTGGGGGTCGTCGGACGCAAACGAGAGTCGAAGTTTGATCTCGCCGTTGCGCTTGCTGAAGTCGCTCTGGAGCTTCGCGGAGACTTCCGGACGCAGGAGCGTCAGACTCTCAGTTTCCAGAGCGCGGGGCGGGGTCGCCCAACTCATCGCCGGGAAAGGCCCTCGCGCGACGCGCAACGGTACATCGGGAGCCTCGACTTTGTACACCTCTTTGAGGATCTTTTCGCGGTCGATCGCGAGGGCGATGGCGCGGCGGATGTCGTAGTTCTGGAGCAGCGGTACGCGGTGGTTGACCGCGAGCATCCGGATGCGCCGATGATTGGCGAATCGGTACACTTTCACGATGTCGTCGGTGGTCCCCTTCGAGAATCGATCGACGACGTCCATTGGGGCATCGGGATACATCTGGAGGATACCGTTGCGGGCATCGCCGACGACGGTCGCGGGTTCCGGTACGAAAAAGCGGATCTCGCGAATACCGGGTAGCCCGAACTTGTCCTTGCGCTGAGTGTAGAACTCGTTGGCGACGAAAACCGCGTATTCGCGCGATCCATCCTTTTCCCGACGGTCGAAGCGGTACGGACCGGAACCGAACGGCTTGCGGCGGGTGTACGAGTCGTCGTCGGGGCCGCCCTGAGCCATGCGTTCGAGTTGCTGCATCGGCATGACTCGGAATGCGAATCGACTCAGGGGATCGGTCACGCCCTGACGGAACGATAGCTGAATGCGAAACGGATCGTCGATCGGACCCGAGCCTTTGAGGAGTTCGCCGAACTCGCCCATCATGGGGTATTTGAGTCGGTCGCGGTAGTATTCGAGCGACTTGCGGACATCGATACCGTCGAGGACGCGATTGCCGCCATCTACCGACCAGCGGATGTCCCGGCGCAGGACGAACTCGCGTCCGGAGATGCGCATCGACGGCAGGGAGGCCGCGAGTTGCGGGACGACGCGAACCCCCAGTTCCTCGTCGGGCAGGATTTGCAACAGCGACTCGAACATCAACTCGACCGCCCAGCGTTCGGAGTCGGTGCGAGCGGTTCCGGGGGTCATCTTCTCGGGGAGTTTCTGGACCGCGACGTAAAGAACGCGGTCGCGCAACCTCCGACGCAGTTCCTTACCGACTTCGTATTCCGGGTCGATCTCTTCGGCGAGTCGCAGGTCCCGCTGGGCCTCGGCGAACTGCTTTTTCTCGGCGGATGCGCCCGCCCGCTGCACCAGTCGTGTGGCCTCGGATCGAAGTCGTTGGCGGACCCCCTGAGTGACCCCGTCGGGCTTGCCGCCGTTTTCCTGTTCGTAGCGGACGATCGCATGCCGGAGCGAAGCCAGGTCGGCGGGATTGCCCGACGCGAACGCATCGTCGGCCCTCAGAAGTCGATAGCGGGCGAGTTCTTTTTGGAGTTCGGGTTCGTCGGGGTAGCGGATCTCGATGTCGAGCGCGACCTCGGCGGCTTCTTTGAACCGGGAGTTCTCGGCGAGGTATTTGAGGTTCTCGCGCAGCAGGTCCTGCAACTTCTTTTTGAGCTTGGTTTCGTAGCGATCCCAACCCGCCCCGACTCGCTTGCTGGCTTTGCGTGCGGACTGGTGGAAGTTCAAGCCGACGCTCACGAGTTTGACGGCGGCATTGAAGCGGGCATCTTTGGGGATTTCGGTGACTACTTTCGCGAGCATCGCCTCGGCTTTT
>Ga0105047_10016566_pt1 | contig 11547 bp, 7 predicted proteins | sample MAT04_FD_78384 | JGI IMG/M metagenome (GOLD analysis project Ga0105047, IMG submission 78384) | Freshwater microbial communities from Lake Fryxell liftoff mats and glacier meltwater in Antarctica - MAT-04 (megahit assembly) | ecosystem: Environmental > Aquatic > Freshwater > Ice > Liftoff... | reverse complement strand
TTGGTCTGGAAGTGGATCTGAACCGTTGCGGTCATGATCGCGCTTTCGCGCTCGGCGAGCTTGGTCAGGCGGGTGGAGAGGGTCTGTAGCCCCTGCTGCCTTTGATACTCCGCCAGCAGCGTGCGCAGTTCGGCGACGATCCGCTGCTGCGACGTGTGAGCGTCGCGCACGTTTTGCGAGGATTGCGTGTTGTCGGTGGTGCCCCGGGCGGCCTGTAGAAACTCGATCACCTTCTGCATCTCGTCGGCAGACAGCTTGCCGAGCACGCCGCGGATTTGCTTGAGCACGACCACGTTCTGGCCGCTGCCCATGCCGTTGCGCTCGAACTCGCCAATAACCTGGTCGAGCTGCTCGCCGACCGCCTGGGTCTGCGACCGCAATTGCTGCTGGCGAAGCTCACTTTCGCGCAGTTTATCCGAATCGGCGGCACCCATGACGGGGGAGACGATGACCGAGGCGACGGCGCTGATGATCAGGAGATGACGTTTCATGGCAGATCTCTTTTCGAGGCACTGGCAGAGGGCAGGACGCGAGTCGCGGCCGTTACCCTTAAAACCTTACGGTTTTAGACGCGGTTCGTTGTCTTTAGTTCCCGGCTTCTCGAAAATAATCTCGCCCAGCGAACCGGTCAGGTCGATCTGGATCTCCTGAATTTCCTCGATTGCCTTCAACGGATCGCCCAGACGAGACAAAAGGTACTCGCTGACCTGCGCCTCGGTGCCGATGCGGATGGTCCGATGTTCGGATTCCGTTCGCCCGGGGCCGGTCTGGTCGTTGCCGTCCTCGGCTTCCACCCACCACTCGATGACATCGCCAGGCTGGAGTTTGAGGGTGTTCAGATCCCACTTGTACTGCCCGCGGACCGATTTTTCGGGCTTGGGCAGGTCAAGTTCGATGGTGCTGGTGCGCTTCATCCTTGCGGCGCGGAGTGCTTCGTCGCCGGAGACGAGTGAGGACGTCGGCACGACCTCTCGCCGCTTATCGGGCCTCACCCACATCATCTTGCAGCGGGATTCGCCTGTGACTTCGAGGTACTCGATCTTGATATCGACCAGCTTGCCGGCCTCGAGTTGGAACGGTTCAGACTTGGATTCGCCCGAACGCGGACCCCACTGATCGAGCAGGAGCGTCTCGCCCTGCCAGACCCGCACGCCGTCGTCGGAATCGAACACGAGCACGTACGTTCCGGTCTGCGGCGGGACTAGTTTGCCGGTCCAGCGGATGCTGAAATTGTCGCGCGGGACTTTCTTGTCCGGAGATTGCTGGTCGTTGAAGTTGAAGTCGATCTTCGGCTCGACGCGCTCCAGCACGGGTTCGCCATCGAGTTCGGGGTTGTTGAAATACTGGGCCGTCAGCCCGTCGCCTTCCAGCTTCGCATCAGCCCCGGCGGGCATGTGACGGATGCGGCTTTTGGCGACGGCGATGTCGTCGGTGATTTCAAACCCGATCGTCGTCGTGGCGCGTGCGGTGACCAGTTCTTCACGAATGAGCGGGAACGTCAGGTTCACCACCGGCGGCATGTCCGGGACCAGGTCGATGCGGTAGACGGCAGGGTCTTTGCTTTCCAGGCCGAGTTCGTCAACCAGGTGGATCGACATGCCCGTCGTGCCGGCGGGAACGGGAACGCTGGGGATGTTGTTTTCGGAGGTGGTGAGGATGCGCGGGTTGGCAGGGTCGCGCTTGAGATAATACTCGACCTTGGTTCCTTCAAACTTCACGCGGTTGCGCGCGCCCGAGAGCGACGCGGTGTCTTTGACGGGCTTGCTGGCGGTGACTTTCAGTTGCAGGCGGCTGCCGGCGAGGATCTGGAGGTCGCTCTTGAGGCGCTTGGCAGGCGGGCGCTGGGTGTAGGCGGGCAGGTGCTGGAAAATCTCGATATCCGCCACGTCAGGCCGCGGGTGCGCCTCGATCGTCGCCGGCGCGCTACGGCCGTCATTCAGGTAGACGCGGTAGCTGAAACTGTCCTGCACGTTCTCAATATCCAGCCCGAACTTCTCCGGCTCGTCGCGATCGGGCTTCATATAAAAATCGCTGGTGACGCCCGAATCGTACCTCACCCGGAGCATCCCCTCATCCGGCACGACGCCCCTGGCGAGCGCCTCGATGCGGATCGCATCACCCTTGGCGACAACGCGTTTCAGCGGCGTGAGCAGTTCGACCTGCGTCTTGCGCGGCACGTCAATGCCCGGCACGCATACCGCCCGCATCAACAGATCGCGTGACGTTCCGCGGCCATACAGAAGCACGCCCGCGCCGATGACCAGCAGCAGCAGGCCCACGCCCACCCGCTTCATCACCTCTTCGACCGCGATCACCTCGGTCGTATCCTTCGGCTCGATATACGCTTCAGCGTCCCTCACAGCGGCGCCGACCATGTGCTTGGAAGCGCCTTCCAGCACCAGCTTCGGCTGCGAAAACTGCACCGCCGAGATCAGCCGGCTGCCGGCATCTTCGTAGAACGATTCGATCCACAGCGCCACCGTCTCGTCGTCCGGTCCCTTAATCAGCGGCCAGATCACGTGACGCGCCAGCAGATAGCCCAGCGCCGACACGTGGATCGCCAGCATCGCACACCGGAGCACGTAAGGTAGATCAAACCACCAGTCGAGCAGCATCGTGCCGGCGAGCACCGAGACGAGGACGATCACCATCGTCGACACCCCGAACCCCGCGCGCACCACCGCATGCTTACGGCGAACGGCGTCGATCTTGGATTGAATCACCTGGGACATACTGATTTCATCCACTAATCTTCACGAATCCACACGAATCAATTGCATTGGATTTCATTCGTGGAGATTCGTGAAGATTAGTGGATCTCTTTGTTTTCATTTCAGATACGCAGACTTCCTAAGCGCCCATTCCGCACCCGCCAGCGCGAGCATCAGGATGAAGAAAATCGGGCTGGACCAGATCTCGACGTCGATATTCGAACGCACCTTCTCCGCCTGGCTGTTGATCGAATCGGGCAGCTTGTAGAGGTCTTCCTCGCGGAAGAACGCCCCCCGGCTCGTGCCGGCGACGGTGCGAAGGAGCGATTCGTTCATGGCGGTTTCGGCGAATTCGAGCTTGGGTTCGGTGACGGGTAGATCCAGCGCGGTGGCGGGGTCGGTATCGACGCCGAACTTGTAGTTGCCCGCCGCCGGCGCGGTGACTTCGGCGCGGTACATGCCGGGCTGGCCGGGCACCTGCTTCAGGATGATCGAAGTCGTCGTGCCGTCTTCCTTCTTCAATGTGCCGCGAACGTTGGCGTCGGTGATCGGCTCGTAACGCTGCGTGTAGAGACGCGCGTAGACGGTCACGCGGTCGCCGACGGAGTAGCTTTTCTTGTCGGCGACCAACTGCGTGCGGCGTGATTCACCGAGCAGGTGCGGCAACGCCAGACGCTGGATGATCTGTCCCCAGAGGCGGGTGTAATGTTTGTCGCCGGCGTTTTTGCGCCATCGCCAGAGGTTGTCCGTGCCGATGAAGAGCGTCGTGCCGAGCCCGTATTGCTGGGCGGCGATGATCGGCATTTTGCCGAAGCGCGACGCCTTGGCCGGGTCCGAATCCACCAGCAGCACCTCCGCCGCGGGCTTGGGACGCGTGATGCGGGCGGCATTGAAGATCGGCGGGAGCTTTTCCCAGATGCGGGCGTTTTCCTGGTCGTCGTCCGACAGTTTCAGCATGTCGCTGTTCTTACCTGCGGGCGTAAGCTCGAACTTGATCGGCTGGTCGTATTTCTCGGTCGAGCGCGAACCCGGCGCGGCGGCCTCCCATTCGACCGGGAGCATCTTTTCTAGCGTCGTCCCCTGATACTTGCTCGGGGCGTATCGCTTGCCCGCGATCATCGCGACCGCGCCGCCGAACTCCCCAACAAACTTCTCCAGCGCTTCCTGCTGCGGCGTAGCGAGGAGGGTCGGATCGATGTCGCCAAGGATGATCAGGTCGAACTTATACAGCTCTTCCTTCTCGGTCGGGATCTTCTCGAGGTAAGGCGAATCCTTCACCTGCGCCAGCGTTTTGTCCCCTTCCAACAACACGAACTTCGCCGCGATACGGCGGTCGCGGAGGAGCATCGCCTGGAGATACTTGAACTCCCAACGCGGCTGCTGCTCGACGTAGAGAACCTTGATCTTTCCGTCGATCACCCGCACCTGCTGCGACTGGCTGTTGTTGTCCTTCACCGCTTCGGCGGCGAGCGGGTCAACGCTGACGGTGAGCTGGAAGTTGCCTGCTTCTACGGGCGTGACGGGGATTTGCACGAGGTCTTCGCCATCGCCTTTGATGGTGAGCGATTTCTCGCCGACGACCTTGTTGTTGAGCTTGGCGACCACCTTGACGGTCTGGCCGGACATACCGTTGCTGCGAATGCGCGTGACGACCGGGATCTCGTCGTCCAGGAACGCCACGTCGCGCGCGAAGACCGATGCGACGGCGATATCTTTCGGATTGGTGATGCCGACGCCCCAGGCGTAGATCGGGATGTTCTCGCGCAGCGCCAGTTCGGCGGCGGCGACGGGGTTGGAGCCGGCGTTGTTGGCGCTGTCGGTGATGAGGAAGATCGCCGCCAGCGGCTGGCCGCGCGATTTGGTGATCGCGGTGCGGATCGCGTCGCCCATGGCGGTGGTGCCGCGTTCGGGCTTGACGTTATCCAGCGCGGTGGCGAGCGTCTGTTTGCCTTCGATCGGGATGTCGTAGAGCTGTTCGCCGAAGCTGACGGCGCGGAGGTCGTAGTCTTTCTTCAGGCGGTTGAGCAGATCGAGTTTGGGGTTCGCCAGCGCCTGGCGCACGATATCAATGCGCGACGGGCTACCCGCCGGCTGGGTGGTGGGCTTCTTTTGATCGATGCCGGCAGCGGGATCGAGTGCGCCGCTGGCGATCTGGGCGCGTTGCTGGTCGGGCGTTTCGGTGCGTGGGTCGGCGATCGACATGCTCGCCGACGCGTCGACGATCACCAGGATCGCCTTGCGGATATCCCCTTCGAGCGTGAAGCGCAAGATCGGGCGCGCGATCAGTAGCAGCAAGCAGAGGAAGAGTCCGATCCGCAAGCCGACCATCAGATAGCGCTTCCACGTCGTCACGCCGTCCTCGCGGCGATACAGCAGGTACGTCGCCACGCCCAGCACGATCGCCAGCAGCAGCAACCACACCTCGCCGATCCCACTGGTCAACAGCAATTCACTCCCCGCCACGCGCGCGTTGCCCGTGGAGGAGATGTTGAAGAGCTTGAGAAGCGTTTCTGTCATAGTTGCCAGTTACCAGTTGCTAGTTGCCAGTGCCGCATTTTGCTGGCAACTAACAACTGGCAACTCTTCTTACTTCGATCGACTAAACCACATCGCCAGCCCCGACTCCGTCACTGCCAGACACATCAGCAGCACGGCGAGGAGGAAAATGAGTTCGGTTCCGGTTCGTTCTTTTTTCAGGTTCGCGGCCAGGTCGGTATCTATCTTACAGAGGATCAGGTTCGCGCTAGCCTTCAGTTGGTCCTGCTCGTTGGCACTGATCGTGTCGAGATTGCTCTCACTCGGGTCGGTCTGCACCGCGAACAGCAAAGGCGGCTGGTCGTTGATGCGGACATGGTAGGCGCCGGCGCGCTCGGTCGGATCGCCGGTGAGCGTTGCGATGCCGTTGACCAGTTCGACGCGCCGCGAATCGGCCAGGGCGCCTTCTTCGTTCAGGTAGGTGATTTCGGCTTCCTTGCCGAGCACCTCGATGGCAGTGCGGTGGATGAACTTCTGGCCGACGGTGAGGTTGAGGCTTTCGTCGCGCTTTTCGACGATCGCGCCAATCGAGCGGTACAGCATCGGCACGAACACGCCGGGCTTGGCAGGCAGATCGCTCCAGGCGGAGTCGGCGGTGGTGTTGAAGAGGATGACGCGGCCTTCACCCACGCTTTTTTCGACGATCGCAGCCGTGCCATCGAGCAACTTGAGCACTGTCTTGGGCGCCGACTGCTTCTTGTCGGTCGGCGTGATGGGCGTGAGCGGGACGTACTTGTAGATGCTGATCGATCCGAGCCGCCCGGACGCGGGGTCTTTCCAAAGGGTGGCGATCGGGTGATCGAGCTGCGATTCACTGAATGTGGTGAGTCGCGACTGGGCCTTTTCGTCTCCCTTGGGCTCGCCGATGGTAGCGGGCAGCAGGCCGGTGCGCGTGCCGAATTCTTCGTTGTAGAACGGGCGACGCATGCGGTCGCCGGGGAAGATGAGCAGGCCGCCGCCTTTGGTGACGAAAGTGTTGATCGAATCGACGGTGGTCGACGCCATGTCGGCGACATTCGCAAGCACGATGGCGTCGTAGTCATCGAGATTTTCGCTCGCCATCGATCCGGCGTCGGAGGCTTTGGCTTCGATCAGCGCCGGCTGGCCTGCGGTTCCGCTGGCGGCAAAGACGGCGCGGAGGAAGAACGTCTCGGCGTCCCGCGCCTCGCGGCCGATGTCGCCATCGACCAGCAGCACCTTCACACGCTTGGTTCCACGCACGACGATCGTCCGCGCGTCGTCGGCGGGCACGCGATCGGGGGTGATCGACGCGGTGACGGCGTAATACCCGTCGTTCTTCAATCGCCCGAACAGCGAAACCGCCTTGCTCTGGCCCGGATCGATAACGTCGATCGTGGCGTCATCCACCGGGGACTGATTGCCGGTGGCACGGTCGGTGGCGTCGCTGGAGGCGAGCCGCAGGGAGACGCGGACATCGCGCGCCGGTTGATCGCCATAGTTGGTGACCACCGCGCTGAACCTTAGCGGCCGATCGATCGCGGCGACGCCGCTGGACTGCACCAGCGAGCTGATCGCCAGATTCGCGTTCTCAGGCTGATCGACCATCACGATGGTCGCGCGAACCTGTTCCTTCGATGAATCGAGCAACTGCTTGATCGCGGCCAACTGGCGGAACCCGGATTGCTGGCCGTCGGTGATGATGTAGAGGTCGCGCGACGCCGACTGCGTGCGATTGAGCATTTCGATCCCCTGGCGGATCGCCGGCAGCAGATCGGTGGCGCGGTCGGAGGGCTTGAGTTCGTTGACGGTCTTGCGCGCCAGCGCCAGATCGCGGGACGGTTCGGCGATCACCGGCTGCGCCGCGTCCGCCGCCATCCACACCGCGACCGACGACCCGGAGGGCAAGGATTCGATGATCTGGTTGGCCGCCCGCTTGGCGACATCAAATCGCGAGGCGACGCCGGTCGTCTGCGACATCGAGTACGAGTGATCGATAAGCACGAGCGTCGCCGACGCCGGCTGCCCGAACAGCCCCGCCGCCGCGTTAAGCGCGGGCCGGGCGAGCGCCAGCGCGATCAGTGCAATTAGCAGTACGCGCAGCAGCAGCAGGATGAGGTCTTCCATCTGCAATCGGCGCTGGTTGTTCTCGATCGAAACCTTCAAAAACCGCATCGCCGCCCACGGCACGCGCTGAATCTTGTGCCGATTCAGCAAGTGGATGATCACCGGCACGGAAATGCCGGCGATGCCGAAGAGAAGGAGGGGGTTGAGGAAACTCATGGGAAGTAATCGGGGGCGAGGGGCGAGGGGCAAGCAAGACTTTGTTTGCCTCTTGCCCCTTATTGCCTGCCCCTATTTTGTTGTCGTCCTTTTTCTGAACGCCAGATATCCCGTCAATGTTTCATGCAGGGGGTGCTGCGTCGTTACCTGCACGTAATGCACCTTGTTCTTTTCGCAGCCGAACTTGATCGTATCGATGAACGCGTTGATGGCTGCCAGATAGCTTTTGCGGATCTCGTTGGGCCGCGTCGTTTGCCTGCCCGTGCCTTCGTAGCCGATGAACTCGACATTGCCCTTGAAGGGAAAATCGATTTCATTGTGATCGAGCACCTGGAAGACGATGACTTCGTGCCCGCCGAAACGGAGGTGCTGGATGCCGTCGAGGATCGCCTGCTCGTCGTCGAAACAGTCGCTGATGAGAATGACAATGCCTTTGCGCGGGTTCGTGCGTGCGATCTGGTGAAGCACGGGCGCGATCGAAGTCGCCTGCGTCGGCTGGAAGTTCGCCAGCGTCGTCATGATGTTGTGGATGCTGGCGAGATTGCCGGTGCGCGGGATGTAGTGCTTGACGTCGTTATCAAACAGCGTGAGCGACACCGCATCGCGCTCGCCAAGAATGACATACGCCAGCACGGCCGCCATCTGCTTGGCGTAGGCGAGCTTGGTGACCTTGCCCGAGCCGTACTTCATCGACTCCGAACCGTCCACCAGGATGTGGCAGATGAAGTTCGTTTCCTGCTCGTACTGCTTGATGTAATACCGGTCGGACTTGCCGAGCACTTTCCAGTCGAGGTGGCGCAGGTCGTCGCCGGGGACGTACTCGCGGTGCTGCGTGAACTCGACCGAAAACCCGCGGAACGGGCTCTTGTGATTGCCCGCCAGATAGCCTTCCACGACAGACCGCGCCTGCATCCCAAGCGATTCGGCCTCGGAGACGGCTTGCGGGTCGAGAAGATTTGGAGCGGCTTCTGCCATGGAATGGTCGTGGGTGGTGAGTCGTAAGTGGTGGGTCGTGTATGGCGACAGGTTGTATAACCCGACGCGACTTACGACCCCCGACCGACGACCTCCGACCTACGTCTTTAATCCAACTTCTTATCCTTCGGAATCGCCTCAATGATGCGGCGTGTGATGTCGTCTGACGTCACGCCTTCGGACTGGGCGGCGAAGTTTGGGGCGAGGCGGTGGCGGAAGATCGCCGGGGCGACTGCGGCGACGTCGTCGCAACTGGCGGCGAAGTTGCCGTTGATGATCGCCCGCGCCTTGGCGGCCAGGATCAGGTTCAGACTCGCACGCGGCCCGGCACCCCAGGTCAGCCACTTCTTGCAGAAATCCAGCGCCTCGGGCTGCTTCGGACGCGTCACCCGAACCAGCTTTTCGGCGTAGGCGAACACGTGATCGCTGACCGGCACTTTCCGCACCAGTTGCTGCAATTGGATGATCTCATCCCCGCTCAGCACCGGCTGGGGATTGCCCATCCCGCCGCCAGTTGCCATTTTCATGATCTGACGTTCTTCGGCGGCGCTGGGGTAGTCGACATAAATAAGGAACATGAAGCGGTCCATCTGCGCTTCGGGCAGCGGATAGGTGCCTTCCTGCTCCACGGGGTTCTGCGTCGCGAGCACGAAGAACGGGTCAGGCAGCTTCCAGTCATTCCCACCAACGGTGACTTTTCGCTCCTGCATCGCCTCGAGCATCGCGGCCTGCGTTTTGGGGGGCGTACGGTTAATTTCGTCCGCCAGCACCATGTTCGCAAAAATCGGGCCTTTGATGAATTTGAACTCGCGCTTGCCGGTTTCCGGGTCCACCTGGATCACTTCGGTTCCGGTAATGTCCGAAGGCATCAGGTCGGGCGTGAACTGGATGCGCTTGAACGACATCTGAAGCGACTGCGACAACGACTGCACCAATAATGTCTTGGCGAGGCCGGGCACACCCATCAGGAGGGCGTGGGATCGCGTGAAGATCGCGATCAGCAGTTCGTCAATGACGTCGTGCTGGCCGACGATGACCTTGGCGAGTTCGCTCTTGATGGCTGCGTGGGCGGCCTTCAGGTTGGCGACGGCCTCAAGATCGGCTCGCTCGACCTTCGCAGGCGCGGCGTGGTGAACAGGATGCGGCACCGGCACCGGCACCGGGGTCGGGGTCGGGGTCGGGGTCGGGGCGGCGGGCGTTGTCGGGGTCGAGGCCATGCAATTGTCCCTTTCTGTCTCGTCTTATACCCATTCCCCCTTCCGGCGTTTAAGGCCCGCCAGACCGCATTGTGCAAACTCTACCCGATCGGTCACGATTCCCGCTTCTTTTTCTCCGACCGCTGGAGAAAATCCCCCCTCATCGCCTAAGATGCGTCTCGAACCATCAACCAGGGAGATCCATGATCAAGTCCGCAACCGTCGCCTTCGCTTTGCTCGTCTCGTTCGCCTCGCTGTCGTTCGGTCAAACGTTTTCCATCGACCCGATCCACAGCTCGGTCATCTTCAAAGTCATGCACGCCGACACCGCCAACTTCTTCGGCCGGTTCAATAAGGTCGCCGGCTCGGTCAACCTCGACGCCGGCGCGTTGACCTCGCTCACCCTCACCGTCGACGCCAACAGCATCGATACCAACAGCAAACAACGCGACGAACACCTCCGCAACCCCGACTTCTTCAACACCAAGGAGTTCCCCGAAATCACCTTCAAGAGCACCGGCGTGAAGATGCTGGAAGACAAGAAGTACGAAGTGGCCGGCGAACTCACCCTGCACGGCCAGACCAAGCCCGTCACCGTCACGCTCACCCAAACCGGTGCCGGCAAAAACATGCAAGGCAAAGACACCGTCGGCTACGAAACCACCTTCACCATCAAGCGCAGCGAGTACGGCATGAGCGGCTACATCGACAAAGGCATCGGCGACGAGGTGACCCTGATGGTGAGCTTTGAAGCGAACAACAAATAACAAACCGGCCCACCGCCTCGCAGCTAAGGCTGACGCTGCCGGGCTGGTCAATAAATCGGCCAGACGTTTCGGGTGATGAGTTCGACGAGGTTATTCTCGGTGTCACGGAAGTAGAGTTGGCGTCCGCCGAAGGTGCTGCGGGCTTCACTTTCTATCGCGATACCAAGTTGCGTAAGGCGCTGGATGCACTCTTGCAGGCGCGCGTCGCTTTCGACGCCCAGCGCAAAGTGCGTTTCGCCGGCGACATCGTGTGCGGGGATTTCCCCCTCCGGTGCTTCGGAGGGCTCCGTGATGGCCTTACGTTTGAAGATTAAAATCACTTGACGCCCACAGACGTCGAGCGCTCGGAGCGTGTCTTCTTCCTCAAAAAGGGTCTTGAAGCCGAAGACGCGGGCGTAGAATTTCGCAGCTCGATCGACATCATCCGCGCTGACAGGAACTTCGATTACGCCGTCCACCCTGAGGATTGGTGCTTCATCCGCGTCTTGGTTGGTGGTGTCCGTCGCCATAAAAGAGTGTCCGTTCTATCATTTCAAGTGAAAAGCGAAGACCCGCGCTTTCGCAAGGACGCGCGAAATGGGAAAGCCGCAATGAGTTTATCGCAATCATTGAACTTGTCGACCTGTCCGGTTATCCGGTTCCCAGTTCGTTGATTCATTCTCCCTTTCATACTCGCGATGACCGCCGTCACGCCAAGGAGACCCACGGGTTTAGGCCGCGCACTTAAAGCTGAGCCAGCAAGGCGGCACGTTGGTCTTCCCTCCACACGAACGCCGTCCGTACCACCGGCGGCAAGCCGAGGGGAGTGGGGTAACGAAGGCGCGTCGTCTGCGGAGCAGGTCGCGACCGGACCGCCACAAACGGTAGGGTATGAATACGCGCACGCACTCTATACGACGTCCTCGCGACTCCTTAGGATTGGCCAAGCTCGAACACCTGCTCGGACCCGAGATTCCAGGGGGATGCGATGGCGTTGCGGTCGTTAGCGCTGGGCGCTCAACCGGTACGCCCGAGGCGGCAAACCGGTTTCGGCGCGGAACTGCCGGGCGAAGTAGAAAACGTCGCTGTATCCCAGCCGCTCGGCGATCGACTTGATCGGCGTGTCGGTCTCGGCCAATAGCG
>Ga0105047_10016565_pt1 | contig 11548 bp, 6 predicted proteins | sample MAT04_FD_78384 | JGI IMG/M metagenome (GOLD analysis project Ga0105047, IMG submission 78384) | Freshwater microbial communities from Lake Fryxell liftoff mats and glacier meltwater in Antarctica - MAT-04 (megahit assembly) | ecosystem: Environmental > Aquatic > Freshwater > Ice > Liftoff... | reverse complement strand
TCCCTCGCCATGCGCCACCGCAATGGGCAGGCGGCTGCCGGCCATGCCGCGCAGGAACAGCGAGGGCGACTCCAGCACCTCGACCATCGACAGGCGCGCCTCGAAGCGCTCGCTCTGGTTGGTGGTGAAACGCGGCCAGTGCTGCGCGCCGGGGATGATGTCGGCGAGTTCGGCAAACATCTGGCAGCCATTGCAGACACCGAGGCCGAAGCTGTCCTTGCGGCCGAAAAAGCCGCGGAACTGGTCCGCCAGTTCCGGGTGAAAGGTGATCGAGCGCGCCCAGCCGATACCGGCGCCCAGCGTGTCGCCATAACTGAAGCCACCGCACGCCACCAGGCCCTGGAAGTCGGCCAGCGTCGCGCGCCCGGCGTGCAGGTCGCTCATGTGCACGTCGAAGGCGTCGAAACCGGCCTGCGTGAACGCATACGCCATCTCCACATGCGAGTTGACACCCTGTTCGCGCAGCACCGCCACGCGCGGGCGCGCCAGCATCAGCGCCGGCGCCACCGGCGCGGTGTCGGGCGTGAACGACAGGTGCACATGCAGGCCGGGATCCTGCGGGTCCCCGGCGGCGGCATGTTCCGCGTCGGCGCATTCCGGGTTGTCGCGCCGCCGGGCAATGTTCCAGCTCACGGCATCCCAGACCTGGTGCAGGTCCTGCAGCGGCGCGGAAAACACCAGGCGCGCGTCGCGCCAGACCTGCAGCTCACCCACCCCCGAGGGCATGGAGGAGCCAGCCGGGCGCGTCTTGCCAACGGCATGGCTGTGCTTGCTCAGGCCGTGCTCGCGCAGTACCTGCATCACCGCGTTGCGCTGCGCCGTGCGCACCTGCAGCAGCACGCCGAGTTCCTCGTTGAACAGCGCCCTGAGCGTCAACTCGTCGCGCCGCGCCTGCACCTGCGACGCCCAATTCTTGCTGTCGCCCATCTCGGCCCGGCTGTCGGAGATGCCGTCGCCCTCGGTCACCAGCATGTCGACATTCAGCGCCACGCCCACGTGTCCGGCAAAGGCCATCTCGCACGCCGCTGCGAACAGGCCACCGTCGCTGCGGTCGTGGTAGGCCAGGATCAGCCCCTGCCCGCGCAGCGCATTCACCGCCGCCACCAGGCGCACCAGGTCCTGCGCGTCGTCCAGGTCCGGTACGCCATCGCCGACCTGGTCCAGGCTCTGGGCCAGGATGCTGCCGGCCATGCGGTTGCGGCCATGGCCCAGGTCGACCAGAACCAGGGTGGTATCGGCCTCGGTGGCATCGAGTTGCGGCGTCAACGTGCCACGCACGTCGGCCAGCGTGGCGAAGGCGCTGACGATCAGCGAGACCGGTGCCGTCACCTTGCGCGCCGCACCGCCCTCCCCCTCGCGCCATTGGGTGCGCATCGACAGGGAGTCCTTTCCCACCGGAATCGAGATTCCCAGAGCCGGGCACAGCTCCATGCCGACGGCACGCACGGTATCGAACAAGGCCGCGTCCTCGCCCGGTTCGCCACAGGCAGCCATCCAATTGGCCGACAGCTTCACGCGCGCCAGGTCGATCGGCGCGGCCAGCAGGTTGGTGATCGCCTCGGCCACGGCCATGCGGCCCGATGCCGGTGCGTCGATGCCGGCCAGCGGCGTGCGTTCGCCCATCGCCATGGCCTCGCCCTGGAAGCCCGCGAAATCCGCCAGCGTGACGGCGCAATCTGCCACCGGCACCTGCCACGGGCCGACCATCTGGTCGCGGTGGCTCAGGCCCCCGACGGTGCGGTCGCCGATCGTGATCAGAAAGCGCTTGGACGCCACCGTGGGATGCGACAACACCGCGATGGCGGCCTGCTGCAGCGTCACGGAGCCGAGGTCCAGCGGCTGGAAGCGACGCGCGATGCGCTGCACGTCGCGGTGCATGCGCGGCGGCTTGCCCAGCAGCACTTCCATCGGCATGTCCACCGGCGGCGGATTCTGCGCGTCGACGACGGTGAGTCGGCGTTCCTCGGTGGCGCTGCCGACCACGGCGAACGGGCAGCGCTCGCGCGCGCACAACGCGCGAAACAGCTCCAGCGATTCGGGCGCGATCGCCAGCACGTAGCGCTCCTGGCTCTCGTTGCACCAGATCTCCTTGGGCGCCATGCCGCTTTCCTCCAGCGGCACCGCGCGCAGGTCGAAACGCGCGCCGCGCCCGGCGTCGTTGGTGAGTTCCGGGAAGGCGTTGGACAGGCCACCTGCGCCGACGTCGTGGATCGCCAGGATCGGGTTGGCATCCTGCAGGGCCCAGCAATGGTTGATGACCTCCTGCGCGCGGCGCTGCATCTCGGGGTTGCCGCGCTGCACGGAATCGAAATCGAGTGCGGCAGAATTGGCGCCGGTGGCCATCGAACTGGCGGCACTGCCACCCATGCCGATGCGCATGCCCGGGCCGCCGAGCTGCACCAGCAGGCTGCCGGCCGCGAACGGGATCTTGTGCGTCAACCCGGCGTCGATGGTGCCCACGCCACCGGCGATCATGATCGGCTTGTGGTAACCGCGCTGCACGGTGTCGAGATCGGACTGCACCGACTGTTCGTATTCGCGGAAATAACCCAACAGGTTGGGCCGGCCGAACTCGTTGTTGAAGGCCGCCGCACCGAGCGGGCCGTCGATCATGATCTGCAAGGGGCTGGCGATGTGGTCCGGGCGCCCATAGCCGCGGGCGCTGTCATCGAAGCGGAGCTTCGATACGGTGAAGCCGGCCAGCCCGGCCTTGGGGCGCGAACCGCGCCCGGTCGCGCCTTCGTCGCGGATCTCGCCGCCGGAACCCGTCGACGCGCCTGGAAACGGCGAAATCGCCGTCGGGTGGTTGTGGGTTTCCACCTTCATCAGCACATGCTGGTGCACCTGCTGGCGCTCGTAACGCGGTGCGCCCGCCCCGGCGGGCAGCGCCCGGGCGACAAAACGCTCGACCTCGCCGCCCTGCATCACCGAGGCATTGTCCGAATAGGCCACCACCATGTGGCGCGGATGCAGCTGGTGCGTGTTGCGGATCATCCCGAACAAGGTGTGCGGCTGGGCCACGCCGTCGATGGTGAAGTTCGCGTTGAAGATCTTGTGCCGGCAGTGTTCGCTGTTGGCCTGGGCGAGCATCGTCAGCTCGACGTCGGTGGGGTTGCGCTGCAGGCGTGTGAAGGCCTGCACCAGGTAATCCATTTCGTCATCGGCCAGCGCCAGGCCGAAGGTCGTGTTGGCCTGCTGCAGGGCCGCCTTGCCGCCGCCCAGCACGTCGACCCGCTCCAGTGGTGCCGCGGCGACCGTCGAGAACAGCGACGCTGCCTGGTCGCGGGCAAACACCACGCTTTCAGTCATGCGATCGTGCAGCAGATCGCCCAGGGCCAGGCGCTGTGCCGGTTCGAGCACCGCGGCCTGGCCCAGCAGGCCCGGCTTGAGCGTGACGCGGTATTCGGCGATGCGCTCGATGCGGTGCACCGCCAGACCGCAATTGTGGGCGATGTCGGTCGCCTTCGAGGCCCACGGCGAGACGGTTCCCAGGCGCGGTGTCACCACCACCAGCACACCGTCGGCGGGCCCGTCGTAGGGCTCGCCATAGTCCAGCAGCGCGGCCAGTTGCTCGCACGCCTGGGCGGACAGGGCCGCTTGCGCATGTACCAGATGCACGAACCGCGCGGCCAGCCCGGTGATCTTCGGATGGATCGCCTGCAGGGCCGGCAGCAACTGCCGCGCCCGAAAATGGCCCAGGGCGTTCGAGCCGGCAAAAAAGTGGGTGGAGGGGGTCACTGGAGGGGCCTGGAAACGTGGCTGAAAGAGGGGCAAGACCGGGACCGCCAGCCAGCTCGCACCGGCAGCCTGTGTTGGACGTGATTTTAGCGGTGCCCCGATGGGATAATTGACGGATGACAATTACGTACAAAGACGCGGAAGGCATCGCAGGAATGCGCGTTGCGGGCCGCCTGGCCGCGGAAGTGCTGGACTTCCTGACCCCGCATGTGCTCGCCGGTGTCACCACCAACGCCCTGGACAAGCTGGCCCACGACTACATCACGGAGGTCCAGCACTGCACGCCCGCACCACTGAACTACCGCGGCGGCGGCAACACCCCCTACCCGAAGTCGATCTGTACCTCGGTCAACCACCAAGTCTGCCACGGCATTCCGAACAACAAGCCGCTCAAGCGCGGCGATATCGTCAACATCGACATCACGGTCATCAAGGACGGCTGGCATGGCGACACCAGCCGCATGTTCATCGTCGGGGAGACGTCGATCGCCGCGCGACGCCTGTGCGCCCTCACCTACGAGGCGATGTGGCACGGCATCGTGATGGTCAGGCCGGGGGCCCGACTCGGCGACATCGGCTGGGCGATCCAGAAGTTCGCCGAGGGCCATGGCTTCAGCGTGGTGCGCGAGTTCTGCGGCCACGGCATCGGGCGCGTGTTCCACGAGGAGCCGCAGGTCCTGCACTACGGCAAGCCCGGCACCCTCGAAGAACTCAGGCCCGGCATGACTTTCACCATCGAACCGATGATCAACGCCGGGCGCAAGGACATCAAGGACGGCCCCGAAAAGGACGGCTGGACCATCGTCACCCGGGACCACTCCCTGTCGGCCCAGTGGGAGCACACCGTGCTGGTCACCGAGTCAGGTTTCGAGGTGCTGACGTTGTCTGCGGGCAGCCCGCCGACACCCGGTTTTGTCGGATCGTCCTGAGCCGCCAGCCAGCTGTCGGGGAGCACCACTGCAGCATCCATGTTGACCATCCAGCAACTGCGCGACAACTACCGCGGCGGCAAGAAGGCGCTGCAGTCGGCCATGGCGTCGAGCGGTGCCTCGACCCGCGGCGTGCGCGGGGCGCTGCAGCGCCTGGCGGCGCTGGCCGATGCCTGCCTGCAGACCCTCTGGCAGCGGGCCGGCCTGAGCGGCGCCTGTGCCCTGGTTGCCGTGGGCGGATACGGTCGCGCCGAGCTGTTCCCGCATTCGGACGTGGACGTGCTGGTGCTGCTGCCCGACGACCACGACCCGGAAGCCGACCCGCAACTCAAGGCCCGCATCGAGGCGTTCATCGGCAGCTGCTGGGACACCGGCCTGGAGATCGGCTCCAGCGTGCGCACCGTCTCGCAATGCCTGGCCGAGGCGGCCAAGGACGTGACGGTACAGACGGCAATGCTGGAGTCGCGCCTGATCACCGGCGACTCGCGCCTGTTCGGGCGCATGCGCGAGCATCTGCGCCTGGCCATGGACCCGCGCGCGTTCTTCGTGGCCAAGACGCTGGAGATGCGCCAGCGCCACAGCAAGTTCGAGGAGACACCCTACGCGCTGGAGCCCAACTGCAAGGAGTCGCCGGGCGGCCTGCGCGACCTGCAGGTGGTGTTGTGGGTGGCCAAGGCCGCCGGGCTGGGCAAGAACTGGGATGAACTCGCCCGCAAGGGCCTGCTGACCGCCTTCGAGGTCAAGCAGGTGAAACGCAACGAGGCGCTGCTGCGCCTGATCCGCGTGCGCCTGCACCTGCTGGCCGACCGGCGCGAGGACCGGCTGGTGTTCGACCTGCAGACCGCCGTGGCGGAGTCCTTCGGCTACCTGTCGTCCAACACCACCGGGCGACCCAGCGAGGCCCTGATGCGACGCTACTACTGGGCGGCCAAGGCGGTGTCGCAGCTCAACCAGATCCTGCTGCTCAACCTGGAGGAGCGGCTGTACCCGTCCCAACAGGAGCCGCGGCCGATCAACGAACGTTTCAACGACAAGGCGGGCATGATCGACGTGGCCAGCGACGACCTGTACCTGCGCCAGCCCCAGGCGATCCTGGAGACTTTCCTGCTCGACCAGACCACGGCGGGCATCAAGGGCCTGTCGAGCCGCACCCTGCGCGCGCTGTACAACGCGCGCGCCATGATGGACGGCAAGTTCCGTAGCGACCCGGTCAACCGCGAAACCTTCCGCAAGATCATCATGCAGCACGACGGCCTCACGCACGCGATGCGGCTGATGAACCAGACATCCGTGCTCGGGCGCTACCTGTGGGTGTTCCGGCGCATCGTCGGGCAGATGCAGCACGACCTGTTCCACGTCTACACCGTGGACCAGCACATCCTGATGGTGTTGCGCAACATGCGGCGTTTCTTCATCGTCGAGCACGCCCACGAATACCCGTTCTGCTCGCAGCTGGCCGCGGGCTGGGACAAGCCCTGGGTGCTGTACGTGGCGGCGCTGTTCCACGATATCGCCAAGGGCCGCGGCGGCGACCATTCGGTGCTCGGCGCGCGCGCGGTGCGGCGCTTTTGCCGCCACCATGGCATCGAGCGCGACGACGCACGCATGATCGAGTTCCTGGTGCAGGAACACCTGTCGATGAGCCGTACGGCGCAGAAGGCCGACCTGTCGGACCCGGACGTCATCCGTGACTTTGCCGCGAAGGTCGGCAACGAACGCCGCTTGACGGGGCTCTACCTGCTGACGGTGGCCGACATTCGCGGCACCTCGCCCAAGGTGTGGAACGCCTGGAAGGGCAAGTTGCTCGAGGACCTGTTCCGCCTGACCCGGCGCGCGCTGGGCGGCGGTGCGCCCGACCCCGACGCCGAAGTGGAGGCCCGCAAACGCGAGGCACTGGTGATGATCGCGCTGTATGCCATGCCCTTCGAGGCGCACAAACCGCTCTGGGATACGCTGGATGTGGGGTATTTCATGCGCCACGACGCGAGCGACATCGCCTGGCACACGCGCCACCTGTCGCGCGCCGTCGGTGCCGACAAGCCGGTGGTGCGGGCACGCCGCTCCCCGGTGGGCGAAGGCCTGCAGGTGCTGGTCTACACGCGGGACCAGCCCGACCTGTTCGCCCGCATCTGCGGCTACTTCGACCATGGCGGCTTCAGCATCCTGGATGCGCGCGTGCACACGGCGCGCAACGGTTACGCGCTCGACACGTTCCAGATCGTCACGAGCAGCCCGCCCGACCAGTACCGCGAACTGACCAGCATGGTGGAAAACGGCCTCGCCGCCGCCATCGCCCAGACCGGCCCGCTGCGCGAACCGAGTCGTGGCCGGGTATCGCGGCGGGTCAAGAGCTTCCCGATCGCACCACGCGTCACGCTGCGACCGGACGAGAAAGCCCAGCGCTGGCTGCTCAACATTTCCGCCAGCGACCGGGTCGGCCTGCTGTATTCGGTGGCGCGGATCCTGGCCCGCCACAAGATCAACCTGCAACTGGCCAAGGTGGCCACGCTCGGCGAGCGGGTGGACGACACCTTCCTGATCGATGGCCCCGAACTGCAACACAACCGGGCGCAGATCGAGGTCGAGACGGAGTTGCTGCAGGCGCTGGCGTGAGAGGCCGAGAATCTTTCTGCAGCGCTGGGATCAGTCGTCCTGCGGCGCGTCCAGCCCGGGAAAGAACACCTCGGTGAACCCGAAGCGGCTGAAATCGCGGATGCGCATCGGATAGAGCGTGCCGATCAGGTGGTCACACTCATGCTGCACGACGCGGGCATGGAAACCTTCGGCAATCCGATCCACGACATCGCCGTACTGGTCGAAGCCGGTGTAACGAATGCGCGCGAATCGCGGCACCACGCCGCGCAGGCCCGGCACCGACAGGCAACCCTCCCAGTCCTCCTCCTCCCGCACCGCGCCGGCCGCGTCGGCCAGCGGCGTGATCACCGGATTGACCAGCACGGTGCGCGGCACCGGCGGCGCATCGGGGTAGCGCGGGTTGACCTGGTTGGTGCCGAAGATCACCACCTGCAGGTCCACACCGATCTGCGGTGCCGCCAGCCCGGCCCCGTTGGCCGCGGCCATGGTGTCGAGCAGGTCGGTGACCAGCAGGTGCAACAGGTCGGTGTCGAAGTCCGTCACCGGCTGGGCGACCCGCAGCAGGCGGGGGTCACCCATCTTGAGAATGTCACGCACGCTCATGCCCGGATTCCTGCTTTCATGTCACGCAAAGCCAACAAAATGCTTGGCGGCCTCGGGCGCCGGGGCGTCAAGTCAGACATCCAACGCTTCCTGCTCGATAAATGGTCTCAGTTCGCGGCGAAGGGCCTTGTCCGTGACGCGATCCACCGGACGCCCGAGAAGATCTTCCAAATAGAACTGAACGCCGAAGTACCGATCGGACGTGGCCGGCCCATCAAACACCGCAAGGAGGTCCACATCGCTGACATCCGTTGACGTACCACGGGCCATGGAGCCAAACAGGGACAGTTTGGCCACGCCGAACTGGACAGCGAGATCAAACTTGTGTTGCCTGAGCAACCGGAGGATCGAATCGCGATTCATCGCGGTAGTTTATCGATACCTTGCCGATCACGCAGTCCCGGATCCGGACGGCTCATCCAGCATCCCCCTCAATGCATCCTCGTCGATGACGGCCACGCCCAGTTCGCGGGCCTTGTCCAGCTTGCTGCCGGCCTCGGCGCCGGCCAGCACGAAGCTGGTCTTCTTGCTGACCGAGCCTGCCACCTTGCCCCCGGCGGCTTCGATCAGGTCCCGGGCCTCGTCGCGGCCCATGCCCGGCAGGGTGCCGGTGATGACGAAGGTCTTGCCGGCCAGCGGCTTGGGGACGGTCGGCGCGGCTGCCCCCTCCTCCCAGGTGACGCCGCAGGCGCGCAACTGCTCGACCACCTCGCGGTTGTGCGGCTGGTCGAAGAACAGGCGCAGGCTCTGCGCCACGATCGGGCCGATGTCGTTGACCTCCAGCAGTTGCTCGACGGTCGCGTCCATGATGGCGTCGAGGTTGCCGAAATGCCGTGCAAGCTCCTTGGCGGTGGCTTCACCCACATGGCGGATGCCCAGGCCGAAAAGGAAACGCGCCAGGGTCGTGCGGCGCGACTTCTCCAGGGCGTCGACCAGGTTCCGCGCCGACTTGCCGGCCATGCGGTCGAGGCTGGCCAGGGCGTTCAGGCCCAGGCGGTAGAGGTCGGGCAGGGTCCGCACCACGTTCGCGTCGACCAGCTGGTCCACCAGCTTGTCGCCCAGGCCCTCGACCTCGACGGCACGGCGCTGCGCAAAATGCAGGATCGCCTGCTTGCGCTGCGCACTGCAGAACAATCCGCCACTGCAACGGTGGTCGACCTCGCCTTCCTCCCGGACTGCGGTGGAACCACACACCGGGCAGATGGCCGGCATGGAAAACATCGCGGGATCCCCCACGCGTTTGTCCAGCAGCACGCCCACGACTTCGGGAATCACGTCGCCGGCGCGCCGGACCACCACCGTATCACCGATGCGCACGTCCTTGCGCCGCGCTTCGTCCTCGTTGTGCAGGGTGGCGTTGGTGACGGTCACGCCGCCCACGAACACCGGGGCCAGTTTGGCCACCGGCGTGAGTTTGCCGGTGCGCCCGACCTGGACATCGATCGCCAGCACCGTCGTGAGCTGCTCCTGGGCCGGGTACTTGTGCGCCACGGCCCAGCGCGGCTCGCGCGTGACGAAACCGAGTTGTTGCTGCAGCGCCAGGTTGTCGACCTTGTAGACCACGCCGTCGATGTCGAAGCCGAGGCCCTCGCGCAGGCGTCCGATGCGTTCGTGGTACGCGACCAGCGCAGGCGCACCGAGCGCGACGGCCGCCAGCTCGCACACCGGAAAACCCCAGGTGCGCAGTTGCCCCAGCAGGCCGTAATGGCTCGTCAGCACCGGGCCGCCGCGCTCCGGCGGCGTGATCTCGCCCAGGCCGTAGGCAAAAAAACTCAAGGGGCGCTGGGCGGCAATCGCCGGATCCAGCTGGCGCACCGCGCCGGCGGCCGCATTGCGCGGATTCACGAAGGTCTTTTCGCCCTTGATGCCGGCGTCGATCTTCTGCCGCTGCAGCGTGTTGAGCTGGTCGAAGTCGTCGCGGCGCATGTAGATCTCGCCGCGCACCTCGAGCACCGGCGGCGCGTCGGCGGGCAGACGCAGCGGCACCTGCCCGATGGTGCGGATGTTGTGGGTCACGTCCTCGCCGGTTTCCCCGTCCCCGCGCGTGGCCGCCTGCACCAGCACACCGCCTTCGTAGCGCAGGCTCATCGCCAGGCCGTCGAACTTGGGTTCGGCCACGTACTGGACCGGTGGCGCCTCCGGTGCCAGCCCCAGCTCGCGCCGCACCCGGGCATCGAAGTTCTCGGCCCCGCTGGCCTGGGTGTCGGTCTCGGTCCGGATGCTCAACATCGGCACCCGATGCCGGACGCTGGCGAACTGCTCCAGCGGCCTGCCCCCGACCCGCTGGGTCGGTGAATCCGCGGTGAGCCGGGCCGGGTGACGCGCCTCCAGATCCTGCAGCTCCCGGAACAGGCGGTCGTACTCGGCATCCGGCACCGTGGGGGCATCGAGCACGTAGTACTGGTGGGCGTGGCGGTGCAACTCCTGCCGCAGCCAGGCCATGCGGGCCGGGTCGGCCGCGTTCGTCGCGCCGCGGGCGTCCGCCTGCGTCACGCGCCGAAACTCCAGGCCACGACCGGTGTCACCGGCCGGTCTCAGGAAAACAGCCGGCGCGCCAGCGCCGAGCCGGCGGCCAGGTCACGCTGCTCCAGCGTGTCGTACAGCCCTTCGAGCTCCGAGCCGATCAGGTCCATCGCGTCGCGCGGCAGCAACTGGCCGTTGTCGTCGGTGATGACACCGTCCATCGCCGCCGCCAGGGCCACGGCCGAGTCGCGCAGGCGCACGAAGGGCTGCTCGCTGCGGTCGACGTGGGCGACGTCGAGCGACAGCGACACATCGCGGATGGCCGCCTGTGCAGGGTCTTCGGCCAGCGCGGCCTGGGTGTCGAAACCCAGGCCCAGTATCGGCGGCATGCCGGCCACGCTGGCCGACAACACCATGCGCCCGGGCATGGCGCCGGCCACGAAGCCCAGCCGCCCGGCATGCTGCTGAACGTAGCCCGGGCTCCAGGCGGCGCTGCGAGCGCGCAGCGTGAAGCCGAGTTGCGCATCGTGTGCGCTGGCAAACTGGTCCAGTTCGCGGGCGCGCGCAACCTGTTCGAGCATGTCCGGGAAATCGGGCGTGCCGTTGACCGCGTCGCAGAATTCCTGCGCCTTGACGACGAATTCGGAGTATTCGATCTCGTTGAGCGCGCCCAGACGGTTGGCCAGTTGCACCCCCACCTGGAAGGCATCGTAGCGCTGCCCCGGCACCGGCGTTTCCCACACCCGGGTTAGCGCATTGAGGCCTTCCACCGCGAACGGCTTGCTGCCGGCGCGTCGGGTGCTCGGCATCGCGGCCAGCGCAGCGTCGCCTGACACCTGGTCCTCCAGCGCGACGGGCGCAATCACGTCGATCAGCGCGTCCATGCCGGCTTTCTTCTCCGGCAACGGCAAGGGGAAACTCTCTGCCGCGAACGGATCCGCCTCCAGCTTCGGCTCCACCGCGGCATCGGGATCGTCGTGGGAGGGGTCCGTGCGCGCCGGCTGGCGCGGCGCCAGCTTGCGCGCCTTCCAGGCCTCGTGGGCCACCACAGCCGCCAGGACCACCCCCCCTGCCACCGCCAAACCGATCTGCAGTGTGCTCATCAGGAAACCTCCGTGCTGCGCACTACGGTGCGATTCGCCTTGGGAACGGCCCGGCGGCTCATCAGGAAACCTCCGTGCTGCGCACTACGGTGCGATTCGCCTTGGGAACGGCCCGGC
>Ga0105047_10016564_pt1 | contig 11548 bp, 9 predicted proteins | sample MAT04_FD_78384 | JGI IMG/M metagenome (GOLD analysis project Ga0105047, IMG submission 78384) | Freshwater microbial communities from Lake Fryxell liftoff mats and glacier meltwater in Antarctica - MAT-04 (megahit assembly) | ecosystem: Environmental > Aquatic > Freshwater > Ice > Liftoff... | reverse complement strand
GCGGCCAGTACGTTGACCTTGGGACGCAGCCAGGCAGCCGTTGCCGATCCGGCCGTACCCTTCAGGATTTCGCTGGCGCAGTGGTCTCTGCATCGTGCCTTCGGCCGACGCGGCAAGGCGACCCTGAACCCGCTCGATTTCGCCAAGATCAGCCATACCGAATACGCCATCGACGCGGTCGAATACGTCAGCCAGTTCTACGCCGCCAAGAAGAAGGACGAAGGCTACCTGAAGCAGCTCAAGCAGGTGGCCGAGGATCACGGCGTCAAGGGTCTGCTCATCATGATCGACAACGAAGGCGGCCTCGGCGATGCCGACGAAACCAAGCGGGCCACGGCGGTCGACAACCACAAGCGTTGGGTCGAGTGGGCCAAGGTCCTCGGCTGCCATTCCATTCGCGTCAACGCCTACAGCACCGGCAGCTACGAGGAACAACTGAGCCGCGCCGCGGACGGCCTCGGCAAGCTGACGGACTTCGCCGCCCCGATGGGCATCAACATCATCGTCGAGAACCACGGTGGTTTCAGCAGCAACGGGCAGTGGCTCGCCGGCGTGATGAAGCAGGTCAACAAGCCGACCTGCGGCACCCTGCCCGACTTCGGCAATTTCAAGACGGGCACCAAGGACGGCAAGGACGAGTTCTACGATCGCTACAAGGGCGTCGACGAAATGATGCCGTTCGCCAAGGGCGTTTCCGCCAAGTCCCACGACTTCGACGCCAAGGGGAACGAAGAGCGAACGGACTACCGGAAAATGCTGGACATCGTCTGCAAGAAGCACAAGTACAACGGCTTCATCGGCATCGAGTACGAAGGGGACAAGCTCAGCGAATCCGACGGCATCAAGGCCACCAAGAAGCTGCTCGAAACCGTCCGCGATGAATGGGCGAAGGCGTAATCCAACAACGAGCCGCCGGGTTCATCCCGGCGGTTGATTCGGCAACGAAGCAGCGAGGATTTCCCATGCCGATCTATCTCTACGAGGAAATCGCCGCGGACGGCTCCGGGGGCGAGCAACACGAGTTGTTCCAATCCATGAGCGCCTCGGCCTACGACACGCATCCGGACACCGGCGTGCCGATCCGCCGCATCTTCGGGGTACCGAACGCTCCGAAGACGTGGACCGACAGCCAAGGCAAAGCCAAAACCAGCGACAAAAACCTCGAACGCCTCGGCTTCACCAAGTACGTCAAATCCGCCGACGGCAAATACGAGAAGACCCTCGGCAAAGGCCCGAGCAAGCTCAGCAAGCCACCCGCGGGGGCGTGAACGTGATGCGGGTTCACAACACCGCTTCGATCATGTCAATTTCGGGCACGAGCTGCTTCAATTCCAGTTCCAGTTGTTGAATCAACAGCGGCAAGCCGGCGGGGCAACTCGCGCAGGCACCGGCAAGTCGAACCGAGGCAATACCGTCCTCGACAGCTACGACTTCGATTTCCTCGCCGAACAGGCCCAAGGCCTCGGCGATGGGGCCGCGGAGGGCGGCTTGCGTTCGGGCGATCAGTTCAGTCATGCGGCACCTTCGCACGCCGCTTTCGCGGCCGCGATGTCGAGTTGGAGTTGGGCCTTCAGCGTGGCGATGCCGGAGAAGGGCTTGGTCTCGCGCATCCGTTGGACGAACTCGATCTTCAGGTTCCGACCATAAAGGTCGCCGCTGAAGTCGATGAGATGGACTTCGATCTTGCGGGAATCGTCGCCGAAGGTCGGATTCGGGCCGATGTTCGCGGCAGCGGCATAGGTACGATCGTCGACCATCGCGGTGACGGCATAGACGCCGTTGCCGGGGAGCACCGTGGGTACGTCCGCCAAATTTGCCGTGGGAAAGCCGAGGGTGCGGCCGCGTTGGGCGCCGGTGACGACCGTGCCTTGCAGCGAGTAGCGTCGGCCGAGGTGCAGCGTCGCCGCCACCACATCGCAGGCGAGCAACGCCGCCCGGACTCGGGAACTGCTGACGGCTTCGCCGGCGATCATCAACGGCGAGACTTCCTCGAAGGTCACTCCGGCAGCATCGCAAAGCGACCGCAATTGTTCGCCGTCTCCGGCGCGGTTGCGGCCGAACCGGAAGTTGTAGCCTTCGACCACGGCTTTCGCCTGGAACAGCCCGCGTAGGACATCTTCAAAAAAGGCGATGGGGGAAAGGCTCGCCAGACCCGCGTCGGCCTGCAGCACGACCACAAAGTCGGCCCCGGCTTCGCCCAGGAGTTCGGCCCGCTGCACCAGCGTCGTCAGCGGCGGTTTGACCGTATTCGGGTAGAGCAGATGCGTCGGCGGCGGGTCGAAGGTCACGGCGACCGTCGGCCCGCCTAGGTGTTCGGCTTGCCGTTCGGCAGCGAGGATGAGTTCCCGATGCCCGCGATGGACACCGTCGAAGTTGCCGACGGTCACCGCACCGCCGATGTAGGCTTCGGGCGGGTGGATCATCCAAGGCAGGCGCAGCAATTCCATGACACCATTCTAGCGGGTCGTCACTTCTTGGGCGTCGTCCAGCCGAGCAAAACGATGGTCGGCCCGTCGGCCTTGGCTTCAGGCGGAATGGCGAGCTGATTGGTCGCCGGTGTTTTCCTGACCGGTGTCGGCCCGCCCAGGAATTCGTCGGGCGGCAGAAACTCGTCGAATCCCCGAACGCCGTAATGCATCGGGAGGATGAACAACCGCGGCTTGAGTTTGGCGACGATCGTCTTGGCCACGTCGCCGTTGATGACCTCAACGCCGCCGACGGGGATCATCAACACATCGACCGCACCGATCGCCTTGACCTGCTCAGCGGTCAGGTCTTGCCCCAAGCCGCCGAGGTGGGCGAAGCGGAGGCCGTCCGCTTCGAGGCAGAAGATCGTCGTGCGGCCCAGTTCGGCGCCGTCCGCGGCATCGCGATACGCACCAATGGCGCGGATGCGGATCTGCCCGACCTTCTCGTCGATGGCGTTCCATCCGAAGCGGTTTTTGCCGATCATCTTGAGGCCGCGGAACTCGCGGGCGGCCTTCAGGTCCTTGACCATCTCCGTGCGGTTCGCCTGCGGATGCTCGTAGCCGACGAGGACGACGTCGCCCGTCACCGGCGGCGGATCGAAGAACGCGAGATCGTGCGGGTCGATGACGACGGATTTGCCGAGCGACGTTTCGATGCGGATGAAGGACTGGCCGTACCAGTGGATCGTTGTGGGTTTCACATCCTGCGCAGACGCGACAGAGACGATGAGGAAACACGCAAGAAGCGCGGCGGACTTCACGACAGGAACCACTTCATCAGGTGCCAACCGGGGTCGAAGCCGAAGCCCGTCGCGGCTGCGCTGAGCTCGTCGTACGCGGCCGCACCGTTGGCAGCGAGTCCTGTTCCTGCGGCGGCGAAGGGGACGGCGCCGTAGGCGTGGGCACGGGTCTTCAGCGTGGTGCGATGGTCCGGCTCGATCAGGATGCGGGCGTTGGGATATTGCTTCAGAGCGTCTCGAATCGGGCCGACGATCGCTTCGTCAATCCGCTCCAAGGCTTTGACCTTCTCGTCGGCCTTACCTTCGTGGGAGGCCTCATCCGGCGCTTCGATGTGCACGCAGACGAGGTCGAATTCCTTCAACGCCTCGACGCCCGCACGGCCCTTGGCGGCATAGTCAGTGTCAAGATAGCCGGTCGCCCCGAGTACGTTGATGCGGTGCCAGCCGAGCAGCGTGCCGACGCCTCGGACCAAGTCCACCGCCGAGATGATGGCGCCGCGCGGGCCATAAGACTGAGTGAAAGGAACCACCTGAGGAGCGACGCCGTGGCCCCAGAGCCAGATTTGCGTGGCGGGCTTCTTCCCCTCGGCGATGCGGCGCAGGTTGGTCGGATGCTTCTCCAGCACCGCCTTACTCGCCTCCATCAGTCGGACCATGACCTCGCGGCCCGGCCCCTGCGGCAGGTAGTCGGCGACATCGCGATCGGGGATATCGTGCGGAGGTTGGGCTTTGGTGCCTGCGAACGGACTTTCGTTCGATGGCCCGCGCCACACGAGAATGTTGCGATAACTCACCCCGGCGTGGAATTCGAGCACCCCGCCGGCCACTTCGCTGCCGCCGAGTTCGGCTCGAATGGCGGCCATGAGTTCGCCGCCGTCGTCACTCGTGATGTGCCCGGCGGTGAAGTCCCGCATTTTGCCGTCGGGAACGTACACGAGGTTGCAACGGATGGCCCAATCGTTCGGCCCCAGGGCGATGCCCATCGCCGCCGTTTCGAGCGGGGCACGACCGGTGTAGACGACCTCCGGGTCGTAACCGAAGAGCGACAGCGTCGCCACATCCGAGGCCGGGGTCAACGAAGGCGGCACGTTGTTGGAAAGGCCGACCATGCCGGCGCGGGCGACCGCATCCATGTGAGGCAACTTCGCCGCCTGCAGCGGCGTGAGGCCGCCGAGGGACTCGACGGCTTCATCGGCGCAGCCGTCGGGAATGATGATGACCGACTTGCGTGTTCCAGTCGCCATGCCGGGTTCACCAATCGAAGGACAAACGCGGCAACGGTTTGGTGCCGCGTCGATAGAGCCAGAAGCGACACGCCGCGGCCACCACGGCGGCGACGTGCAACAGTGCGACGATGGAAAGCATCGTCGTCGTCTGCACCTGATACGATCCGAGTTTCATGCCTGCTTCGACGATGATCTTCTGCTCGGCCGTTGATGATCCTTTGGCGGCGACCAATCGTTCCGTGAAATCCGCGGCAACGATCTGATTCACGGCCGTTTCCAAACCGTAGCCGGTCCAGTATTGCAGCGCGAACAAAAGCAACAATACCACGGCGAGTCCCGCGATGAGCGGGAAACGCATGGTCCACAACCTCTGCACGAAGCTCATGCTCGTAGGCAGGGCGGTGACTTGAGCCATCGTCACGAAGCGGTCGGCCCAAGCCAGAACCGTCGCGAGCATCAGACCGAGCAGGTACGGAAGCAACAGAGCGAAGTTGGAACCGATCACTTTTTTGATCGGCCCTTCCATCTTGATCACTTCTTCCGAGAAGTGATCGGTCGTGAACGAACCCGTCAGAGCGCCCCACGGCGACTGCGAGTAGGCCTTGTAGCCGCCGGGGAACAGGCCGACCCAACTGAAGAAGGTGAACATCAGAATCAGCGTGAAGCAGGCGACGGGCGCCCAGTCCAGAATCAGCGGGGACAGGCTGATGCCGCTTGTACCCGAAGCAGCAGGTGCGGACGGCAGCGGCATCGACCCAGCGGCCGGCGGCATGGTCCCGTAGCTCGGAGTGCTCGGCATCGCGGCGGAGGCCAGCCCCGGGGGTGCCGGCGGCATCGCGGGCGCTGCTTCATTCATGACGGTTTTCGGAGCCTCGACGCTTGGCGAGTACTTGCCCGGCACAGGGAAGGGTACCCGGCAAGCCGGGCACTCCACGGTCGTTCCGGCAGCCGTGTCCGGCACATCGACGGTCCGCAGACAACTCGGGCAAACTTGCCGCAGCACAGGCCACTCCTCGGCGAAAGGGAAAATCTCAACACCGAGAAGATACGCAATGCCCGTCCGGGTTCAACACCCACGAGCGAGCGACGGATGGCAATCCGCCGAGTCTGTGAATCGCCGAGGACGCCGCCGGTTTCCACCGGCGGAGCGCCGATCGTCGCTTCTCAGTCCTTCTTACGCGGCAGCTTCGGTTCCGGCTTGTCGCGGGGGAGCAGGTCCGGGAGGTCGGCGATCCGCTTCGCGGTGACGGCGATGATGGCGGCGCCCTGAATCAGGTTCGGCTCCTTGGCCTTGTCGAACGTATCCGACTGGGTGTGGTGGGTGAGGCGATATTCGTCCATGTCCTGCCGGCACGCAAACCCGGGGACACCGACGCTCTCGAACGAAAGGTGGTCGGTGCCGCCGAGGCCGCCGAGGTCGACGCCGCGCCAGCCTTCGATCAGTTTCAGGGAATCGAGTTGCGGCTCGAGCACCTTACGGACGGCTTCACGGCCCTGCAGGCCGAAGCCGAGCACCTTGCCGGTGCCCGTGTCGTGGACGAGGGCGACCGAGTGCTTGGCCATCTCGGCCTTATGCTTCTCGCAGTAACGCCTGGACCCGTAGAGGCCTTGTTCCTCGCCGGTGAAGAGTACGAAGCGGATGGTGCGTTTGGGGCGGTTGCCTTCCTTCGCGAGTTTCGCCAGCGTGCGGGCGATTTCCAGTGTGATGGTGCTGCCGGTGCCGTTGTCGGTGGTGCCGGTGCCCAAGTCCCAGGAATCGAGGTGGGCGCCGACAACGATGATCTCATCCGGCTTTTCCGAGCCGACGATTTCGCCAACGGTGTTGAAGACTTGAATCGGTCCGGGGACGAAGGTGTTGGTCACTTCCAGTTCGACCTTCGGCGGCGTGCCGCCCTTGGTCGTCGCCAGGCGGTACAGAAGGGCATAGTGTTCGTGAGCCATGAAGAGGCTCGGCAGGGGTTCCTGCGGAGTCGCCCGGTCGCCCTCGCGCCAACCGCCGGTGGTGACCAGCAGGCCGTGCGGTTTGCCGGAGTCACCGATCACGGCGACGACGCCTTCGCTGCGGAGCATTTCGTCGATTTCGCGCCGAAGTGCGGCCGCTTCTGCGAAGTTCATCCGCGGTGGGCTGTCCTTCTTCGGCTCGTCGACCTTCGGGGCGTCCTTCTTCGGCTCCTCTTTCTTCGGCTCGTTGCTTTTCTTGTCCTCGGGCTTCTTGTCCTCGACTTTCGGGGCGTCCTTCTTGGGAGCGCCCGCCGGGCCGTAGCTCAGGTCCGAAATCGGGGCGACGTTCGACGGCGGTGTCCGCATGACGACGGCGCCTTTGAGCTTGCCCTTGTACTTCTCGATGTCGGCCTTGGTCTTGATCTCGACGTAGACGACGGTGCCGGTGACCTTACCCTTGGTGCCGGGTGTCCAGCCGCGGGAAGCGACCAGCAGATTCCGGCCCGCGTTCGGTTCCAGCAGCGTCATGGTCGCGGTACCGCGCTGCCAGCCGACGGGGATTTCCCACGGTTCCAGGCGGACGTTCTCCAGCCCGTAGCTCTTCATGACCTCGGCGGTCCACTTGTTCGCCTTCTCCAAGCCTGCCGAACCGGTCAAACGCGGACCGATGACGTCCGAAAGGTGGCCGAGGTTCTTCATGATCTCGGAGCGGGTTTTGATCTCGTCGATGATGGCCAGGTCGCCTTTGACGGCGGTCGCCTCGATTTCCGATTTCGGCTTCACTTCCCGCGGCGACGGGGCCTCCTCACCCGCAGACACAAGGAATCCGAACAAACCGACCGACAATGCGGCCGCAGACAAGCGCCGAAGCATGAAAAACTCCAGGACGTAAACGATGAGCGGAAACCGGAGAGAATCGGCATTGTGGTCCGCACGCTGCCGCTTGTCCACACTCAAACTTCATGAGAAAACGCTGAGTCGCGGCGTTTGCTATCATCACACTGGGTCGATCGACGTTCGCCGCAGTTGGAAGTGCCGATGCTGTTGCTGAGTTGTAAAAACGTCGCCCGCGGTTACGATGCCACGCCGCTGTTCGAGGACGTGACGTTCGAACTGCACGCCGGGGAGCGCGTCGGCTTCGTCGGCCCGAACGGCGCGGGCAAGACGACGCTGATGAAAGTCCTCGGCGGCATCGACGAACCCGAAGGCGGCGAGGTCAAATACCACGCTGGCGCTCGCCACGGCACACTGCTTCAGCTCGCCGAGTTCGGCCCGGGTCAAACGCTCTTCGCCGAAGCCAAGACCGCGTTCGACGAGTTGGTCGAAACGCAGAAGGACATGGAGCGCACGGCGGACGAACTTTCCCACTGCACCGACGAACTTCAGCGGCGTCAACTCTCCGAACGCTTCGATCGGCTTGCCGAACAGTTGAGCGCGCAGGATGCCTATCAACTCGATCACAAAGTCGGCGACGTGCTCAGCGGTCTCGGATTCCTGGAGCAGGATTACGAGCGCGAAGTCCGCACCTTCTCCGGCGGACAACAGCGTCGGCTGCTGCTGGCGAAGCTGCTGCTCAGCGCCCCGGACGTGATGCTGCTCGATGAGCCGAGCAACCACCTGGACATCGCCACGACGCGCTGGTTGGAGGACTATCTCGCCCGGCAGCCGCAGGGCATGATCGTCGTCAGCCACGATCGGTACTTTCTGGACAAGGTCTGCAACCGGATGTTCGAGTTGCACAACCGACGCATCACCTCCTACCCCGGGAACTACCGACAGTACGTCCGGTTGCGGGACGAGAAATACGAACGCGATCTGAAGGAATACGAAGCCCAGCAGGAGTACATCGACAAGCAGGTCGACTACATCCGCCGGTCGCACTACGGCCAGCTCGCCAAGCAGGCGCAGAGCCGGATGAAGACGCTGGACAAGATCGAGCGATTCGAAAAGCCGACCAAGGTCAGCGGGCCGAGCATTCGGTTCGACACGGTCTCCCGCTCCGGCGACATCGTCTTCAGCACGGACGATCTCACCAAACGCTATGGCGACAAGACGCTCTTCGAAAACCTGAACTTCGCGCTACCCCGCGGCAAACGCCTGGGCATCATGGGGCCGAACGGTTGCGGCAAAACGACGCTGCTCCGCATCCTGCTGGGCAACGAGAAACCGTCCTCCGGCGGCGTCCAACGCGGGCATCTTGTCTTCCCCGGTTACCTCGATCAGCACCTTCACCTGTTGGACGAAACGAAGACGGTCATCGAAGCCGTCTGGCCCGACCCGGACCCGAGCATCACCGGGCAGGTCATGCGGAATCTGCTCGCCACCGTCGGCCTTCACGGCGAGATCGTCGATGCCCCGGTGCGGCAACTTTCCGGTGGCGAGAAGAGCCGGGCCGCCTTGGCGAAGCTCACCGTGCAGGGCGTCAACGTGCTGATTCTGGACGAACCGACCAACCACCTCGACCTGTGGGCCTGCGATTCCTTGGAGGAAGCCGTCAAGGCCTTCGAGGGCACGGTCATCACCGTCAGCCACGATCGCTACTTTCTCAATCGCACGTCGGATATGGTGATCGTCTTCGAGGACGGTAAGACCGAAGTCGTCTACGGTAACTACGACACTTACGAACTGCTGCGCAACGCCCGCGAGGAAGCGGCCCGCTTCGAACGCAAGCCGAAGGCCGCCAAGGTGGAAGCCGTCGCTGAGGTCATCACCACGACCAAGGTGAAGCGGAAGCGCAAGTTCGCCTACCGCAAGCCGCAGGAAGTGGAAGCCGACATCGCGGCCGCGGAAGCGACTGTCGCCGAACTGGAAGCGGCACTACTGACATCGGCCGTGTACACCGACGGCAAAAAGGTGACCGCGACGATGCGGGCGCTGGAAGAAGCCAAGAACAAACTTGCGTTGCTTTACCAGCACTGGGAAGAAGCCGTTGAACTGAACGCGTAGCTCGTGCCGTTAACGCGAAGCGTCGAGTACAGGTATCCATTCGCAACGTTCGCTTCACACGATGCCGAGATCAGACGCCGTCCTTTTTCTTCGGCTCCGGTGCGGGGGGTGCCGGAGGAGCGGCGGGCGCTGCGGCGTCCGGCGCGGCGACGTCTTTAGGTTCGGCTTTGCGGTCGGCCTTCGGTGCCGGCGGAATCAGCGGCACCGGCGACAGGTACTTCGCAGCCGAATCCCGGAGCGACACGAGGATCCCGCTGTCGGCGGCGAGCAGGATCCGGTCGGATTGATCGTTGCTGACCATGACGCCGAAGCCGGTGATGTCCATGGTGGTCAATGGATAGGAGCGCTTCGTATCGGCGTCGGTCGGCATCCTCCGGTCGTACAGCGCCAAGCGGCCTCGGCGATCCTGGACGTAGACGAATTCGTCGTTGACGGCAAGCACGCGGTCGGCGCCGCTTTCGGTTTTCCAGGTCACATCGCCGCCGTCGAGTTCCACGCGGGCCGTGCCCGATTGTTCCCCGGAGACGAAGACGGCATCCTTGGTCACGATCGGGCGGTGGTTCATGTAGCCGCCGACGTTGCTGCGCCACTCGATGCGGGGAATGTTGAAGCCGCCGCCCTTGACCGTCTCCACGGCCACGATGGTACCGTCGACCAGACCGAAAATAGCCAGACGCTTGTCGCCGAACGGAAACGGACCGACGACCGGAGCCGCGATGCGATCCTGGAGCGGCGCGATGAGCTGGGATTTACCGGTCCGCTTGTCGACGGCTTCCATGACCGCACCGTCGGTGCTCATCCAGACCCGGGACGTGGGAACCCCGTCCTTGACGATGCTGATCGGTTCGCGGTCGGTCAGGATCGGTTCATTGCGGAGGCGGCCCGTTGCGGTGTACGTCCAGACGAGTTCCGGTGCGATGCCGCGGGGGCGGAAGTTGGCCAACTCAGCGGCCGCCGCCACGGACGGCGGCAGGACTGAGATCGACGGCGTGCGCTGATTGTATTGCAGGTAGTCCGGCTTGTACTGATACGGCTGACGCAGCGAGGATACGACCATGACGGATGGCGTCGGGTGAAATCCTCGATCCGAATTCACGTAGGGCGGCAACACACTCGACAGCACACTGAGCGAAGGCGTCGGCTGGTGTGGCCCGACGCTCATGTAGGTTCTCGGCTCAATGGTAGTTGGGCGTTGAGTAAACGCTTCGTCCCGCAGACCCGAGAAGTTCGTGGCGTTGCCGTATCGGGCGGCAACGGTGTCCGCGGCATTGATCGGGACCGCACTGCGGTCCCGAGATCGTTCCGAGACCACGACCGCCGACGGATAACGATAAGCGTTCAGCCTAACGCCGTTGAGGATGACGAAGACGAGTTCCTTGTCCGCGACTGGGCCGGAAGTGGCGCTGCCCGGCAACTCGAAATCAAACTCGACCAGGCCGGAGTACCGGTGGAAGCACATCAGCCGGGCGACATTGACGACGAAAACGAATTTATCTGTGATGCCCACGGGGTAGGCCGCCACGAAATGGGCGGGCATGCGGTAGGTCCACTGTTTGGCCCCGGTGATTGCGTCAACAGCCAGCACTCGGCCGCCTTTGGTCTGCACAAAAATCTGCGTGGTGTCCACAGTCTGCACCAGCGCAACGCCGTCCGCGCGCCCGTCCAACGGCAAATACGTGATCCAGTCGGTCTTCAGGTTCAACCGTTCCAACGCTTCCCGCGCCGGTGGCGCGGCACTCGTGTACACGCCGGGGGCCTGAGCCGAAAGCGCTCCACTTGCGGCAAGCACCGACAGAACCACTGTGAGAAACCGCATGGGCGACACTCCGAACTCGCGGACCAGCTTCGCAACATTTCCCAACCTACCACGATTCAACGGCGAATCCGCACCCGATGTTGGCGTTTTTCCGTTTCCGCCCGCGCGACTTCCGAACCTTCGTTACGGACGGTAGAATCTGTTGTCGGTGGTCAGTTGTTGCTTCGCCGATTGGCTCCTTCGCAACACGGCAATCGTCCTGCGGGTCGCGGCGAGCAACAACTGAGCACCGGCCACTATCCACCGACGAGGAAGTAATACCCCGCCAAGCCGAAGGCGACGACGATGATGAGGCTGCGGACATGGATCGCGGGCAGCCTGCGGGCGATGCGGGCACCGAGCTAGCCGCCTGCGATGGCGGCCACAGCCATGATGCCCGCGTAGCGCCAGTCGATGAGCCGAACTTTGGCG
>Ga0105047_10016563_pt1 | contig 11548 bp, 6 predicted proteins | sample MAT04_FD_78384 | JGI IMG/M metagenome (GOLD analysis project Ga0105047, IMG submission 78384) | Freshwater microbial communities from Lake Fryxell liftoff mats and glacier meltwater in Antarctica - MAT-04 (megahit assembly) | ecosystem: Environmental > Aquatic > Freshwater > Ice > Liftoff... | reverse complement strand
GATCAGCGGCAGCATCGCCTTAGTGGCTTTGTTAACGCCCCAGTAGTCGGCCATCTTGCCGCCGTTGGTCAGAATAAAATTGGCGCCCTTGGCGGTGTCCATGCTGCTGCCGCCGCCGAGCCCGACGATAAAATCGATGTCCTGTTCGCGCGCGGCGCCCACGCAGTCGGAGACATTTCGAGTGGTGGGGTTTTCCTGAACACGGTCGAAGAGCGCGGTGAAGAGTCCGGCTTTGGCGATCGCCTGGCGCGCCCGTTCGGCATGCCCGGCCCTGGCGATGCCGGCGTCGGTGACGACAAGCACACGACGACCGCCGTTCTGCTTGACCAGTTCGCCCAGCGATTCAATCGTGTTCTGTCCGAAGACCAGGCGCGTATGAGGATGGTAGTCGAAGCCGCCGGGAAGATTAAGCACGCACGAACTCCTGATGATGTTGTAGGGCAAATTGGCCAGTTAATTTGCCCGAACTGCTCACCACTTAATTGCCTTATGTAGAGGAGACATTTCTATCTGCTCATTCAAACACCGGGCAAATTAACAGGCCAATTTGCCCTACTTCTTTGCCGGACCGACGAGAATGGCGCGCTGGCGGTACAGGAATTCGAAGAGATTTCCTTCGTGCGGCTGGTCCCAGGCGACCTGCGTCGTGGGGATCGCGCCGATGTTGAGGCGGTCGATGAGCGGGCTGCCGGCGAGGACATCGGTGAACGCGGGGCTCTCGGTGATCGCGCTGACCACCAGCGAGTGCCCAATCTTCGGGATCATCTCGGCTTCGGGAATCTCGACCACGCTGGCATACGGAAAGAGGAATTCACGATTGCCCAGCGGGTGCTCGAAACTGTCGCAGTGAATGATCGTCGGGCGCATGTAGGTGCCGCCGTTGAGAACCTGCTTGCGCTCGCCGCCGCGATGCAGCGCTGTGACGTCGGAGGCGCCCGGCGTCTTCAGGCCTTCCTCGATGCTCTCGTTGATCCAATCGGCCATCTTGACGTTGGCGAACGCGGAGAGCGCGGCGTCCTTGTCGTCGGGTTCCTTGGCACTGATCGGGCCCAGCCGCTTGCCGAGCTCCGCGGCGATCTCTTTGCCGTACTTGGGAACAATGAGGGCCGATGCATTTACGCAGCTTCGGCCGCCGTTTGCGGCGATCGAAGTAGCGATCACGTCCAAATAATCTTTCCAGTTTTCGATGCAGTCGTTGCCGATCAGGATCTTGCTGCGCCCCGGTCCGTGGATCGAGATGCGCTGATCGCCGGCCCAGCGCTTGGTGGTGCCTTCATCGCCGAAGAGCAGCGCGCGTCCGCACGCGTTGAGAATCTCGGCGGCGCCTTCGTGATCGGTCGGATAGAAGCCGAATGCTTCAGCCGGAATGCCGGCGGCGATGAACGATTGAATGATGCGGAAGGGCGTCCAGGGCTCCTCGCGTCCGGGCTTGAGAACAACTGGAATCTTCAGCGCGATCGCCGGCATCCAGAGCGAATTGACACCGGGAGAATTGCTGGGCAGCACTACTCCGAGGGCTTGCGTCACCGGATAAAAGCTGAGCGGCGGCCCGTTCTGTCCGCGCAGGCCGTCGATAATTTTCAGATCCATGCCGCGCGTCAGTCCGCGCAGGATCGTCTCCATTTCGGCGAAAACATGATGCACTTTTTTCATGTTCTGGCGGACCATGTTGTGCGGCAGTCCGCTGCTGGCGGAGATATTCTTGACGTAATCTTCGGGCGACTGCGTGGCGCCTTCGCCAAGCGGCAGCGTCGACTCCATGAAATGCGTGCCGGCTTTTTTCGCCATCTGAAGCAGCTGAGCACAGGTGAACTTCTGCAACGCGCTGCGCGATTCGGCGAACTTGGGCAGGTCGCGGCGGATGATGCCGGCATTGACCTGGCTGACGTCGATCAGCTTGGCGCCGCTGCGATGGTCCAGCACATCAATCTTATCAAGGCTGGTGTAAGGCGTGCCGCGGCGAAGAACGGGTATGTGCATGAATGTATCGGTCGCTCAAAAATGGTCTTTGGTTAATCGGCGGCTCCACGGTGGAACCTCGTGAAGTCTAAATGTACGCGAACGTCTGGCAAGAGCAACTCAAAAGTAATACGCATGCGTACATTGTTAAATTCGAGGAAGCGGCGCTTAGAAATCAAAATTTTCCAGCTCCTTGCCCTTCTCCGAATTCTTTTTGGACGGCAGCGGCTTGCGGGTGATCTCCCAGGTTTCGTCGGGATTGAAATCGGTCATTTTTTCGACCGTCGAAAAAGTTTCGGCGCCCATGTCCTTCTCGTACATGCCGCCGTTGTCGTTGATGAGAAATGTCTTCCGGCCGCTGGCGTTGTATTCGACGGGATAGGCGACCATGGCATGCCCGCCGACCATGTTGCCATTTACGACGTAAGGTTTCGGGCCCCCGGGCGACTTCTCGCCTTGCGCTTTCAGGATTTTAAAGCGGTACATTTCCTTGCCGCCTTTCTTAGTCACGTCGGCGAAGATGCCGGCGATCTGGCGGCGCTTCTTGGCATGAATATCGAAGAGGCCGAAGTTTCCATCCAGTTCCTGCGCGTATTCGAGGACGCCGTCGCCGTCCCAATCGGTCTGGTAGTAGGTGTCCTGCGCGTCGAAGTATTGATTGCAGGCCTCGGTGGCTGAGGACTCGCTCATCATGATCGTGATGCGCTGTTTCATATCCGCGTTCGAGGCGCCGATGCTTTCGAGCGTGGCACGCGCCTCCGTGCGCACGGTGCTGTCTTCGTCTTTCAAGGCTTCAAGCAGGTTGGGCACGGCATCGCGCGCGGTCGTGGTGAGCCGGCGAATGGCGGCCGCCGCCGCCGCGCGGTTGCGGGGGCGCTCGTCTCTCAGGGCGTCATTTAGAATCGGAAGGAGTTCCTTTATTTCAGGAATGGTGCCTGTGCCCTGGATGTACGCAAGCGTGCGCGCTGCGGCGAAACGCACGTCCGGCACTTTATCCGCGAGCGCATCCTTAAGCATCGGCGCGGCGTCCTTGGATGCAGTAGTGCGCAGCCAACCGAGCGCCGAGGCCGCCGCTTCGCGCGTCTCCCATTGTTCGTGCTTGAGCAGTTCGACGACGCCGGGCAGGATCGCGGTCATGCTGGCGGCGTTCATCTTCGAGACCATCGTCACTGCGGCTTTGCGCACGTCGGCGCGATCATCTTTCATCGCGTTTAAAATGGCCGGGTTTATCAACGCGCCCATCTTTTTGAATTGCTCATGCGCGGCAAGACGCACTTCGTCGTTCACATCTTTTTGAATGGCCAGCAGCGCGGTGGCGACGTCCGTCGAGCCCGGGCCGATGATGCTCAGCGCTTCGATGGCGCTCTTTCGCACCGCGGGTTCTTCTTCATTCAACGCCGCGATTAAGGCGGGAATCGCTTCGGTCGCCGCAGGACCGAATATTTTCAGAGACGCTGCGGCGCGGCACTTAACTGACACTTCCTGATCCTTTAAGGTGATGCAGAGCGGCGCGATGGCCGCTGCGGGCACGGGGGTGATCAAGCCGAGCGCGGTTGCGGCGGTGCGGCGATGTTCCAGCTTCGGATGCAGCAATGCGACGATCAGTTCCGGCACGGCCTCGGAGCCGATCTTGCCAAGTCCGCGTGAGATGATCGCTTCGAGTTCGAGATTTTCGGTGCTGATGGAATCGAGCATTACGCTGATCGCGGGTTTGGCCGGCGGGCCGATATGTTCCAGACCCTCCGCAGCGGCGATGCGCGTCTCCAGCTTCTCCTGCTTAAGCGCTTCGATCAGCGCGGGAACGGCGAGGTCGCGCGCTGCGGGATCGAGCTGGCCCATCGTCCAGGTGGCGGAGAGTTTCACTTCGGCACTCTTGTCGGTGAGCAGTTCCTTGATCACGGGAAGCGAATTCTTCGCGGGCGCTCCGATATAACCGAGCGCCAGCGCCGCGCCCTGGCGCGCGTGAGCGGACGGGTCTTTGCAGGCCTTTTCGAGAGCGGTGATCCAAGTGTGCGTTTCTTCCTTCTGCTTGTCGGTGGGATTGGGGGCGTTTGCATATTTTCCAAGCAGCTTGGCGACTTCGCGCCGGACGCTTGAATTTTCGATCCCCAGTGCAGTGATCAATACAGGCGCGCAGTCGGGCCCGATTGCGTTTAGAGCGGCGAGCGAGAGTTCGCGTTCCTGCGGATCGGCGTTCTGGAATCGCTCGATCAGAGCGGGCGAAGCATCCAGCGCCAGCGGGCCGAGCTGCGTCAGGCCGGTCAGCACCAGGATGCGGACGCGTTTCACATCGTCCTTCAACAATCCCGCGAGCACCGGGACCGCGTCTTTCGCGGCGGGGCCCATGTTGATGATGATGCTGGCCGCGTTGTAACGCATGACCGGATTCTCTTCCTTTAAGAGATCCGCGAGCGGCGCGATGGCAGGCTTGCCGATCTGAGTCAAGGAGGTGCTCGCGGCTGTAATTATTTCGTTGCGTTCGTCGCTGAGGGCTTTGAGCAACAGGGGAATGGCGTCTTTGGCGTCGGGCCCGAGTTTCCCCAGAGCGCGCATGGCAGCCAGGCGCGCCTCGCGATTGGGATCCTGCATGGAGGCGATCAGCAGCGGCAGGGCGGGCAAGCCGATCTTGCCCAGGGCTTCGGCCGCGTTCTGGCTGACTTTTGCGTTTTCGTCCTTGAGCGCTTCGACGAGCGCCTTGGCGGCGTCTTTCGCGGGCGCGCCGATCTTGTTCAGCGTGGCTGCTGCGGCGCCGCGAACCTGCGAACTGGGATCTTTCAGACAGGGGATCAGCGCCGGAACCGCATCCGCGCCGATGATGGATAAAATCTCCGACGCCTTCAACCGCAGCGCGTCCTCGGGATCTTTCAGCGTGGCAATAAAAATCGGAATGCCGCCGTGCGCTTCAGTGCTGAATTTGAGGAGCGCGTCGGCCGCGAGGCGGCGCGAATTGGAGCGCCCGTCTTTCAAGATTTCGAGCATTGCCGGGACTGCGGCCGAACCGATCTTGACCAGAACGTCTATGGATTTGTCGCGCGTTTCAGCGCTGAGATCGTCTTTCGATGAAATGATCAAACCCGGGATGGCATCTTTTGCCAGCGGGCCAGCACTGCTGATCGCCTCCAGTACGCGCATTCGCGTCTCGATGCGCTTGCTCTTCAAGGCTTCAATCAATGCTGGCAGAACGGCGACGGATGGCGCGCCAATCTTCGCCAATGCGTCGGCGGCCTGTGCAACCATTTGCGGTTCGGTCTCGGAGAGCGCGGCGCCAAGCGTCGCGACGGCCTCCTTTAGATGCGGGTTTTCCGGCGCTGCGGGAACGGGCAGGCCGGAAGCCAGCGTTACATTTGCGGGAGTGGCGAGCACATTGCCGAGCGCTTCCGCGGAATAGTGACGGATCGGGCCTTCGTCATTTTTGATTGAGGTGATCAAGAATGGGGCGGCGATGCGGGCGACCGGGCCGAGCTTGCTGATGGCGCGTGTGAGGCCCACTCGCGTTTCGGCTCCATTTTTTTCAAGCGCGGCAACGAGCGCGGGCGCGCGCGCGGGATCGGGCGGTAATTGAGAGATCGCTTCGGCGGCGCGCTGGCGCACCGAATCCTGCGGGTCGTGCAGCGCTTCCATCAGCGCCGGAGCGACGCAAGCGGCGGGCGCTCCAATATTCGAAAGCGCGCCGGCGGCGGCTCGACGTACGGGCATATGCTCGTCTTTCAGAAACGGCGCGAGCAACTTCGCAGTTGCTTCGGCAGTCTGCGCGGCCTTCTCTTTTTCGGCATCTGAAAGTTTTCCGGATGGTGGGACGGTCAGGCGACACCACGCCTCCAGCGCCATCGCCCGCACTTCGGGATTTGTATCGTTGAGCGCCTCCGAGAGGGCCGGATAGGCGGGCGCTCCCACGCGCGTGAGCGCTTCAGCGCAGGCGTAGCGCAGCTCCGGCCGCTGCGTCTGCGACTTCAGTCCTTCCACCAGCGCCGGGAGTGAATCAGCACCGATCTTTCCAAGGGCGACGATGGCTGCGCGGCTGGTTTCAACACTGTTATGCTTGAGCAATTCGCGCAGCGGCGCGATAGCTTCCTTTAGAAGTGGCGGAGGCAGGGCATCCTTGACCAGCGGGATTGCGGCGATGTTGCCGACTGCAATTGCAGCATCGCGTTTGCCCTCCGAGTTTCCATCTTGAAGTTGCTTTATTAGTCCGGCCAATGCGGGCAATGCTGCCGGACCCATCTTGGCGAGAGCGCCGCACGCCGCTGCTCGTGTGTCCGGCACGGGACTATTGAGCATTGAAATGAGCGCCGGCACCGCGCGCGGGCCGATCAGGCCGAGTGCATCGCAGACGGGGGTACGCATCACGGCTTCGTGCTGGTTGAGCAACGCGACCAGCGCCGCGACGGCGGCATCGGCGTCGGGCCCGTCGCAACCGGTCAGCACGGCGCCGAGCGTGGCGACCGCGTTGATGCGCATCTTGTCGCTGGGTTCGGCGAACAGAGCAATCAGGGAAGGGGAGGCCTCGCGGCCTTCCCTGGCCAGATATTTGATCGCGTGCAGCGCGGCCAGACGGATTTCGCGGCGCCTGTCTTTGAGTGCTTCGCGCAGCGGCGGAACGGAATCGGGCGTGCCGATTCTGCCGATAACCTCGAGGACCTCGACGGTGAATTTCTCATCTTTAAGGAGCACGCCCAGAGCGGGAAGCGCGGGTCGGGCGGCCGGACCGGCGGCCCTGAGTTGCTTTACGGCGGCATGCCGGACGGCCTCATCATTGTCGCTGAGACGTTTGACAATCGGAGCAATGGCGGGCTCGCCCGCAGCGGCAATCGTACTAAAAAAAAAGAATACCAGAACGATTCGATTCATGGGGTTATCCGAAGCCAATAGCACCACAAGGTGCTTGAATATCTACACCTATTGAAAGAGGTACGCTTTAGTTTCTCCCAAATAATGCCGAAAACAGAACAGCACGGGGTCTTCCGCGCGAGCGGGAGAAAGATGGGGGGAGATAATGTCGCGAGGCAAGAGCGCTGATAATAAGCGCAAGGGTACGCGTGTCGCCGGAGATTTATCGCCGGGCTTTGCACGCAATCTGGGTGAGAATACCGGGCGCGTCTTACGCCCGTTCGTTCCGCTCGTTTTAATGCTGCTGGTGGGAACCGGTCTCTCGGCGCTGCTCTGGCGTTCCATCGCCAACGCGGCCGGGCCGACGGGCGACGACCGTTTGACCGCCCAAGCCATTCGCAGCGCGGTTCTTCAAAAACAACGCCCGTCCTGGATTTTGCGCGAAGACTTTGAACAGGTCGCCAATCTCGGTCTGTTCGCGGAAAACCGATCGATCTTCGAAGCCAATCTCAGCCGGCAGATTTCCTTTAAGTACGAAAGCAGCCCGTGGGTCGAGCGCGTGCAGGCCGTCCGCCTGCGCCATCCGGCTCAGATTGAACTTGAGATCGACTGGCGCAAGCCCGTAGCGCGCGTCGAGCGAAGCAACATGGTTCTGGACCGCCAGGGCGTGCTGCTCAATCTCTCGGCCGATCGTCCCGACATTCGCGATGCCACTCCGGTAATTGGCGGAGTGACTCCGAGCCGAGTCGAGCCCGGCATGCGTGTTCGCGAAAAAGAATTGATCGAGGCAATCGACTTGCTCGCCGTGGTGCGCGAAGCGCTGAGCGGTTCGCCGGGTCAGTTGAAAGTGACGAGCCTGCAACGCGAATCGTCCGGGCGCTGGCTGGTGCTGACCGACCGCGGGCCGCTAATTTACTGGGGCTGGTTCACCGAAGACCCGCCCATCGACGAGCCGCGCACGCGCGATAAGGCCGATCTGCTGCGGCGCCGCTTGTGCGAAAGCAAAGATCCCAGTGTGCTGGAATACGTGAAGGTTTACACCACGCAGGCGCCCATCAAATTGCGCAAAGGTTAAGGCGGCGGCGATTCCATCGCCGTCTGCAGGCAGGATGCCTGCGCTACGAACTAAGGAGCATTCCATGCGGAGCGAATCATCGATTACCGAAGCACCGCTGCCCGAACTGCTGGTCGCGGTCGACGTCGGCAGCGCGCGCGTTGCCTGCGCCGTGGCTGAAATCGGCAACGGCCCACTGCGCGTGCTGGCCGCCGAATCGGCGACGAGCTTCGGCATTCGCGGCGGCGAGATCGTCGATTTGCGACGTGCCAGCGAAGCGATCGGCATCGCCATTCAGTCGGCCGCCGACCGCGCCGAGGCCGAAGTGCAGACGGTGGTCGTCGGACTTTCGGGCGACGTCAAACTGACCTCCGCGCGCATGGCAATGGACTTGGATCACGAACGCCGCGCAGTGACCGGCAACGACGTGGCACGCTTGCGCAAGAGTCTCTCTCCCGACAGCGCGGCAGCCGCAGGCGGACCGGGCCGGCGCGTCGTTCACCGTTTCGACGGGCCGTGCAGCGTGGGCGACTTGCAGGGTATCGATTATCCAGAAGGGCTCAGCGGCGACCGGCTGGAGATGAACGCGACCTTTCTTTCTGCAGCGTCCGATCGTCTCGACAATTTGTTGAAAGCGGTGCGGCTCAGCGGCGTTGAAGTCGAAGCCGTCTCGCTGGAACCGATCTCGTGCTCACTTGGAGCTTTATCTTCTGACGAGCGCGCGCTCGGCGCCGCCGTGATCGATCTCGGCGGCGGAGCGTTTCGCGGCGCATTGTGGGAAGGCGGGCGGCTGCGCCAGATACAAGTGATCGGCCGCGAAAACCTCGCCGCGCTACCCACTGCTGCTTCGGCGAACAGACCGTCTTCGGGTCTGCCGTCGGTCTGCGGAATGGAAGGCGTGGTCATCGCGCTGGCGCGGCGATTCAGGATTGCTCCCGCAACCGCCGAGCGGTTGCTGCGCACGCACGCAGCGCTGGGCGACGACGAACTCTTGAAATTGCCGGCACAGGTCGAAGTCGCGGCCGTCGACGGATTGGGAAGCGTGCGTATCGAGACGCATGAGCTCTCGCGCACGATCGAAGAACTCTTGATTCCGGTGACGCGCTCCCTGCGCGAAGGGCTCTCGGGATTTTCGGCAGGCCATGCCGTCGGCGTGGTCCTGACCGGCGGCGGCGCGCAGATCAAAGGCATGCAGGGCTGGATGTCCAAGCGCTTCGGCGGCGCGCCGGTACGCATCGGCCACCCGCGCTGGAAACCCGATAACGAGCGCAGCGTGCCGCCCGAACTGATGGGCAGCAGCGGCTGCTCGCTGGCCGGACTTCTTTCGCTGGGCGCCGAAAGCCGAATGCAGCAGCGGCAGCATCGTAGACTGGGATTCTTCGCACGGCTAGGCGACAGCATCAAGCGGCTGACGGCGTCGTTTTAAAACGGACTTACCGGTGCCTTTGTGGTAGTTGTTGGAGCGGTTTAAAAAATGAAATCGACGCCTACAATGCAGGATTTGTTCACAGATTTGCCGCGCGACATTCTGGTGATCGGCGTAGGCAGCCTTGGCGTGCGCATTGCCGCAAGCGGCGCGCTGAATGCGTCCAGCCACGATTGCAGCCGCAACGCCGAATGGGCCGGAATTCACACCCATACCGCGGAACTGATTGCCAGCGGTCTTGAGCGCAAGCTTGCCATCGAGATCGGCGAGAGCGCCGTCGCCGCTTCGACGATCCGTTCAGAATTGCAGCGCAAAGACGCAGAGCTCGCTGCGATGTTGCACGGCAAGAGCACCGTTATTCTCATTGGCGCGCTGAGCGAACCGTTGACGGCGCTTCTACTGGCGCAGGTCGCTGAACGAGCGCGCGAACTGTCTGAATTGAATTCGAATCTCTGCTGCATCGCCTGCGACTCGTTGCTTCTTGAAAATAATTCTGCAGGCACCACCGCAACAGCCGCCGCACAGGAGATCGAAAGCCAGACCGATCTGTTTTTGTGTCTCTCGGCTGACGCATTGACGTCGGAACTTGGCAAAGAGTGTGCGCTGGCGGAATACGATTCGGTACTGGAACAGAAGATCGTTTCGGCCACCGAGACCCTGCTGGGCGCAATGAGTTACTGCGGCCCGCGCGAGGCGTTCAGTCCTCACGCGTTGCGCGCGGCGTTGCGCGGGACGGGGCGCGTGGCCGTCGCGCTGGGATCGGCGCGCGGCTCGAACGCGCCGATGCTGGCCTTGGAGTCGGCGCTGGCTCATCAGCTTTGCTCCGGCGAACAGACAGGCAGCGCCACCGCCTGCGCGCTGATGTGCGGCACCGAAATTTCAATGGCGCAAGTCAAAGCGCTGCTCCGCCGGTTGACTCAGGAATTCGGCACCGCGCCGCTGCTCGGATTTTCACCGGCCGCCTGCGCCGCCGACGAAGCCGTCTGTCTGCTGATGTCCCGGCGCGCAAAGAGTGCCAATGTTATTTCGATCGAGGCCATCGCCAGTTCTGCGTCACGTTAAAGTTCATGACGGACTTTTCTGCTGACATAAATCTCGGGTTGGCTCATGGCGTCTCTCCACTGAGCACACGGTATATTTTCTCAGCCATCGACAGAGTCAGCTCAGGCATTTTTTCGAGATCGATCACCACCGGTTTTAAATTCCTGAGCGCCTCGGGAAGCGCGTTGATCTGCAGCGGCCGAACCGGAATCTGGCGCGCGCCGTTTTCGGCGAGCATCTTTTCAGTCTCTTCGCTGAGCAGAAAATCGATAAACGTTTTCGCCATCGCGGGGTGCTTGCAATTCTTCAGCATCGAGACCGTGTTGGGAATCAGAAACGCGCCGGACAGTTCGTCCGTCTGATCGGGGACGAAAAAGTCGACCGGCTTTTTTCGATCGAGCGCCGAGAAGGCGTCGTCGCTGTCGGTCAGGCCAATATCGAAAAGTCCGTCAACGACGCGGTTTCGCACGTCGCCGTTGCTCTCGACGAGGGTCACGCCGTTTTCGCGCCACGCACGGAAGAGTTTGAAGGCTCGTTCTTCGCCGAGTGCGATGACGAGGCCAACCAGATGGCTGCGGGTCGTCCCGAAGAGCGGCTTGGCGATGCAGATTCGGTTTTTGAATTTCCGATCCGCCAGTCCCTCGAGCGATTTCGGCACGTCGTCGCGCTTGATTTTATCGGTGTTAAAGATCAGCACGCGCGCACGGCATCCGAATCCGGCCCAGAGATTCTGCTTATCCTTAAACGTTTCAGGAATCGATTTCGCCGCTGGCGACGCATAACTTTCCAGCGCGCCCTCTTTCGCCAGCAATTGCGTGAACGAGAGCTCCGAATTCCAGAACACGTCGCCGTCGGGCGCATCCTTCATCTGCATCAGTCGCTGCGCCATGCCGGTTGTTTTCGTCGCTTCGCTGTCGGTGTGATAGATGACCTTGATGCCAGTCTGCTTCGTGAACTTGTCGAAAACAGGAATCGCATATTCAGCATCGACGGACGTGTAAACCACGACCGCATTGGCACTATCGCCAGTGCGCAGACCCAGCGCCAGGACCACTCCGAAACAGAGCAGAACCGAGACGACAATAACGAAGCGAGCAGGTGTCAGCATGTGTTTTCAAAACGTTAAAACGTTAGACTCCGACTGATAAGGATGATGGTGGAGCAGACATTCCATTAAAGTGGAGCAGACATTCCTGTAAAGTGGAGCAGACATTCTTGTAAAGTGGAGCAGACATTCTTGT
>Ga0105047_10016557_pt1 | contig 11549 bp, 11 predicted proteins | sample MAT04_FD_78384 | JGI IMG/M metagenome (GOLD analysis project Ga0105047, IMG submission 78384) | Freshwater microbial communities from Lake Fryxell liftoff mats and glacier meltwater in Antarctica - MAT-04 (megahit assembly) | ecosystem: Environmental > Aquatic > Freshwater > Ice > Liftoff... | reverse complement strand
CCCGGCCAGACCCAGGTTGAACACGGTATACCAGCCGTACGCCTGCTCGAGCGGCAGAACGTAGTAGATCAGGCTGAGCGGATACAGAGCCGAGCTTTGTCCGGCGGCCAGAAACGGCACGCCCGCAAACAAATACGGATTCCACAGCGGCAGCTCGCGCTGCTGGATCGACTCCAGAATGAACTGCTTCCAGGCATAGTTCTGGAGGACCAAATCTGACAACAAGTGATTTTGCGGCGCGCCCACCCCGAGCGCTGCCGCGCTGGTGCGAAAGGGTTCGTACTGAAAAACGTTGTCGGCTGGCAGCAGGGTGAGACCGCCAAACGTGACTGGCCAGAACAGCAGAAACGGGGCCAGGAATAGACCGAGGACACACAGCGGCGTGGCGTAGCGCCGGATAAACGTCATCATGCCCGCGCCGCTAATAGAAGATCTCGATGGGCCAGCCGCCCTTTTTTGCCCTTGCGCGCAACTTTCCATCCGGGTTGACCGCGATGGGCCGGCCCACCGCCTCCATGAGCGGGAGGTCCGAGGCAGAATCCGAGTAGAAGGCGCAATCGGCCAGCGTCAGGCCGCGCTGTTCGGCGAGGCGTCTGCCCCAGATCAACTTGCCTTCTCCGTAGCACGGCTCGCCGACAACCCCGCCAGTCAGGGAGCCATTTGCGGTGGCCAGCTCGGTGCAGCGGTACTCGATCCCGAGATGTTCGGCAACCGGCCGGACCGCATACTGGGTCGAAGCAGACAGGAGGACGACGGTTTCGCCGGCCCGCTCGTGTTCGCGGACGCGCTCAACCGCGCGCGGGGCGATGTGCTTCTTTAGCTCGTCTTCGAACCAGCGATCGCACAACGCGACCAGCTCATCTGCACGCCCGCCCTTGATTTTGCTGCTCATCCGGGCCATGACTTTCGGAAAGTCCATCCGATTCAGGGTGTATTGCGCGCTGAGCACAAACACGTCGGCCATCTCGGCGAGGCTGACCGCCCGGTTCTTCCACAGGTATTTGACAAACAGAATGCCGCTGCTCGCGTCGAGCAGGGTCTTGTCCATGTCGAAGAATGCAACGCCCATATTCAGTCGCGCAGCAGATCAGTCGTGATCCGCCCTTTGGCCGGGAACGCCGGATAGGCTTGAGTGAAGCTTTCCACCGTCTGGCGCCGGAAGAAGAAGCGCTGGAACAGGCTCAGATTCTGCTGCGGCATCTGCTGACTGGCGTGACAGGCTGAGGCCTCGCGCTTGATTTCGGCCACGGCCCGGATATCGATCCTGGCCGTGACGGGGAGATCCCACGAGGCGATCTTGACCAGGTCGATGTCCTTGTTCCGGCCGAAGCCGCTAGGATTCTGACCCGTCAGGCGCAGGAATCGAACCCCCCACTTGATGAATGTCTTTGGCAGAGTGGAGTAGTACAGCCTTGGCGCTTTGAGATCACCCGGCGTGATCGGACCTGTAGCCGCGCCCGTGACGGGGATGGCTTCTCCGCGCGGACCGGGCGTGATACGCACACCCCACAGCATCTCGTACATGCGCAGGGTCGCCTTGTGGCAGGCGATGTGGTCGGGATGCCCGTAGCCGCCATACTGATCGTGGGTGATGATCACGTCGGGCCGCAGCCGCAGCGCAACACCGGCCAGCCGCTGGGCAGCCTCCTCGACATTGGCCTGGGCGAAGCTGTCGGCGTGTTCGTTGTGTTTCGAGCCCTGCATACCCGAATCGCGGTAGCCAAAGTACTCATAAGACTTGAGCCCCAGCGCCTTCGAGGCGCAGGCCAACTCGCCACCGCGCAATTCGGCGACATCCGAGAATCCGTGCATGCGGTGGTCATCGACTGTTCCGGACTCGCCCCGGGTGGCGCACAGGTAGTGCACGTCGACGCCCGCTCGGGCGTACTTGGCGAGCGTCCCTCCGATGCCAAAGGACTCGTCATCGGGGTGGGCGAGAAATGCCAGCAGGACCGTCATCGTGTTTTGACTCCATCGTCGCCAGCGCCGCAGACCAGCACACAGACCCGTTCGCCGGATTTAATCGTTACTTTGCCGCACAGCAAACCGGCCGCCGCCGCCGCGCCGCTGAGTTCGGCGGCGATCCCGTACTCAAACCACAGCCACTCGGCGCCAGCCTGCATCTCCTCATCGGTCAGCAGGCTGATGTCGTCGACGTTGCGGCGGATGATATCGAAGTTGAGCGGCTCGGTCGACCGTGCCGCAAGGGTGTTGACCCGGGTTCGGACCGCGTCCAGGGTGACCAATCGGCCGGCCCTGACGCTGTCGTAGATCGACGACGCGCCCGTGGGCTCGACGCCCAGAATCCGGATCGAGGGCTTCAGGGCGCGAGCCGCCAGCGCAACGCCGCTGATCAACCCGCCGCCGCCGATCGCGGCGATGATGACGTCGGTGTCCGGCGCATCCTCCAGGATCTCAAGGGCCAGGGTGCCCTGGCCGGCGATCACGGCCGGATCAGCAAAAGGATGCAGATACGCCAGCTTGTCGCTGTCGGCGCAAATCAGCGCCGCCTGGTTGGCTTCAAACCAATCCAGCCCGTGCAAGGTCACGCTCGCGCCCCAGGCCTTGAGTTTGGCGACCTTGCTCTCCGGCGTATTGGTCGGCAGAAAGATCCGGGCCGGCACACCGGCCTGCCAGGCCGCAAAGGCGACCCCCAGGCCATGGTTGCCGCCGGAAGCCGTCACCAGACCGCGCGCCAGGGCTTCGGGCGGCATGCTGAGGGCCTTGTTCAGCGCGCCGCGGGCCTTGAACGAGCCGGAGATCTGCAGATGCTCGAGTTTGAACGTTATCTCGGCCCCGGGCGCCAGGCTGCGCCGGGCGGGGTCAGCCCGCATCATCGGCGTGCGCCGGATGCGTCCGGCCAAACGATCGCGCGCGGCCTGCACGTCAACGAGGGTGGGGATAGTCATCGGCAGAATGCGGGCCAGGCCCGCCTAGTAGGCCCCGACCTTCGTTTCGGGCGGGGCCATCTTGTCGCCGGCCTTTACCGCCGCGTCGAGCGCCCGCAACGTCTCGAGCACATCCTCGCGGCTGACCCAGCAGTGCAGGACGGCCCGAATGCGGCGCGCGCCGGTCGGTAGCGCCTTGACCTTCATCCGTTCCAGACGCCGGCACAGTTCCAGTCCGTCGAAGGGCAGGCCGGGGTCAATGTCGAAGTAGACCATGTTGGTCGGCACGCTGCCGACCGGGGTCAGCCCCGGAATGAGCGCGACGCCATCCGCGAGCAGGCGCGCATTGGCGTGATCGTCCTTCAGGCGCTGCGGCATTTCCTCCAGCGCCACGATTCCGGCAGCGGCCAGAATACCGGCCTGTCGCATGCCGCCCCCCAGCACTTTGCGTCGGCGGTGGGCGGCTTTGATGAAGTCACGCGAGCCGCACAGGACCGAGCCCACAGGCGCGCTGAGGGCCTTGCTCAGGCAGAACGTCGCGCTGTCAGCGGGTCCGGTCAGGGCGCTGACCGGCACATCGAGGGCGGCCGCCGCATTGAAGACCCGCGCGCCATCCACGTGCAGCTTCAACCCGCGGGCGTGGGCGAAGTCGGCCAGGGCCCGGGTGTATTCGGCCGTGACCGCCACCCCGCCGATCTTATTGTGGGTGTTCTCGATCGCGATCAGGCGGGTGATGGGGTAGTGCGCGTCATCGGCTCGAATCGCGGCCTGAATGTCCTCGAGGCGCAGTGTGCCATCGGGTTGGTTTTGGAGCGGTCGCGGGTTCACGCCCGCGATGGATGCCATCCCGCCCTGTTCGCCCAGATAGAAATGGGTCTGGTCGCCAACGATGGCCTCGTCTCCAGGCTGGCAATGCGTCATGACCGCGATCAGATTCCCCTGGGTGCCACTGGCGACGAACAGCCCGGCCTCGAAGCCGAGGCGCTCGGCGGCCATCTCTTGCATCCGGTTGACGGTGGGGTCTTCGCCAAAAACGTCGTCTCCGACTTCGGCGCTGGCCATGGCTTCTCGCATGGCAGGGGTGGGGACGGTCACGGTGTCCGAACGCAGGTCGATGATGTTGTTGAGACTCATGGAGGGGACGGATTGTAGCCTGCGCCTGCTCTGACCAGACAGGTCTCCGGTCGTAGGCTGCCACCTGTCAGGTCGTCCGGCGCCTCGCGGGACCTGACAGTTGCCCCCAACTTCTGCGCGACCTGACAGGTCAAACCGATTTGGCCTCTTGACACCGCAGGGCATTGCGGCTAGATTGGCCGTCGATTCAAACCCAAGCCCGGAACCCAATCCACAGGAGGCCTCGCGCTAATGAATGCACCGACTCAGCTCCCAACCGGCGACACCGTCAGCATCGACCAGAACTTCTGGTCGGGCGCGCTGACGGTAGTCGCGAACGGCTCGAAAATTCCGGGAACCAAAGGTGGCGGGTTTTTCCAGCCGGTCTACAGCTTCGTCCTACCGAGCGGCGCCCCAATGCAGGTCAGTGCCGCTAGCTTTGGCGCGCTCAAAGTCATCGTCAACGGTCAGCCGGTTCAATACGGACGAAAGCTCGCTGCGGCGGACTATCTCCTGGCTGCCTTGCCAATTCTTCTCCCGATCCTGACCCTCGGCGGTGGCTTCCAAATTGGCCTGGGGGCGCTGGGCTTCCTGGTGAACGTCCGGACGCTTTCGGGCGCTGAATCGACGCGCGCCGCGCTTGGCAGGGTGCTCCTCAACTCGGCAATCATCATCGTCTCTGGCCTGGCGCTCGCCATTGTCCTGGGCGGATTGCTTCTGGCGACACGAAGATAGCGGTCGTCGCCCGCCAGGGCGGTTTCCGACGATAATCTCGGCAATTGGTCAATTCAAGACAATCAATCATGCGCGCCGAGGCGCGCGTCCACGAAGATGCAAACCTTTAATTTCCTGTCCGTTGCTACAGTCGAAGACGCCGTCGCGGCTCTGAAAATGGGCGCGAATCGCCCATTGGCCGGCGGTACGGATCTCATCCCGATGCTGCGCGAAGGTCGGCGGTCCGCTGATGCCGTCGTCGACATCAAGCGCATTCCCAAGCTCAATCAGCTTGTGGTTGGCCCCGGCCACGACTTGATGATTGGCGCCGCGGTGTCCGCGCAGCGCATTTGCCGCGACCCCGAGATCGCCAGGGCCTTCCCCGGGCTCATTGATGGCATCTCGCTGATCGGCGGCACCCAGATCCAGGGCCGGGCCAGTGTCGGTGGAAATCTGTGCACGGCTTCGCCTGCCGGTGATGCAATCCCGGCCCTCATCGTCCATGACGCCGTGTTGATGGTCGAGGGTCCAAGCGGCGGCAGCGAGTTTCCGGTTTCCGCGTTTTTGATCGGGCCGGGTAAAAACGCCCTCGGTCCCGGCGAACTGCTGGTGTCGATCTATGTTCCCGCGCCCAAGCCCGGGTTCGGGGCAGCCTATTTGCGCTTCATTCCGCGCAACGAGATGGACATCGCCGTGGCGTCAGTCGGCATCGGTCTGTGCCAGGACGAGGGTGGCCGAATCACCGGCCTGAAACTAGCGCTTGGGGCCGTCGGGCCAACCCCCATTGTCGTCGCTGAAGCAGCTGGAATTGCCGAAGGTCAATTGCCATCTGCCGAGCTTCTCGCCAGACTCGGCGCGGCGGCTGAAGCTGCCGCGCGGCCCATCGACGATGTCCGCGGCACCGCCGTCCAACGCCGCCGGCTCGTTAACGTGCTCACCCGGCGGGCCTTTGAGAAGGCCCTTTCCCGCAGCGTTCGGATGTCTTCGTTCAAACTGTTCTAGGCAAATCCTATGTCCCATCTTGTTGTCAATTCCACTGTCAACGGTGAGCCCGCCGAATTCCTGTGCGAACCGCACGAGACCCTGCTGCATGCGTTGCGCGATACGCTGCTCCTGACCGGCACCAAGGAAGGCTGCAGCAACGGCAACTGCGGCGCCTGTAGCGTGCTGTTGGATGGCGTTCTGGTTAACTCCTGTCTGGTCCTCGCGGCCGAGGTTGAGGGGCGCCAGGTCACCACCATCGAGGGCCTGACCCCGCGTGAAGGACTGCACCCCCTCCAGCAGCAATTCCTCGAGAACGCGGCGCTGCAGTGTGGTATCTGCACGCCCGGGTTCATCGTCGCCAGCAAGGCCCTGCTCGATCGAAACCCGCACCCGACTGAGGCGGAGGTCCGTCACTTCCTGGCGGGCAATCTGTGCCGCTGCACCGGCTACGACAAGATCGTGCGTGCTGTGCTTGCCGCGGCCGCGTAATCACGTCCGCGCACCTGTGGAGGTCAAACAAATGTCAGACCAGACCGCTTTTAAAGTAATTGGCACGCGCCCGGTTCGCCACGACGGCGTGGATAAGGTAACGGGTCGGGCGCTATATGGCGCCGACGTTCGCATGAACGGCCAGATCTATGGAGCCATGTTGCGCAGCCCGCATGCGCATGCCCGCATCCTGTCGATTGACACCAGCTTTGCTGAAGCGCTCCCGGGCGTCAAGTCGGTCGTCACGGGCGCCGACTTGCCGGCCATGGCCGACAAGATCGCCGATACGGGCGAGGGCGCGGTGAACCTGCGCCATCTTTCCAGCAATATCCTGGCCGGCAGCACGGCTCTGTATTGGGGCCACGCGATCGCCGCAGTCGCGGCAACGACTCAGACGATCGCCGATCAGGCTGCCGCGCTGATTCGGGTCGAATACGAAGTGCTGCCGCCGATCCTCGATCTGGCCGCCGCAATGGCGCCTGACGCCGCGGCTTTGCATGCCGACGTCGTCACAAATGAACTGGGCGAAAAAGGCAAGGCGCCCAGCAACGTGGCGGAGCATTTCCGGCACGAGAAGGGCGATGTCGCCGCTGGTTTTGCGGCCGCCGAGGTCGTCATCGAGCGCGAATACAAGACTGGCACTGTGCACCAAGGCTACATCGAGCCGCATAGCGCTACCGTCCAGTGGAACGCCGATGGCCAGCTCATCGTCTACTGCAGCACCCAGGGCTCTTTTGGGGTGCGCAGCGAGATCTCCGAGATCCTGGGCCTGCCCATCTCGCACATCAAAGTCATCCCGACCGAGATCGGGGGCGGTTTTGGCGGCAAGCTGAATGTCTATCTCGAGCCCGTGGCCGCTCTGCTTTCGCGCAAGGCGGGTGGCCGGGCGGTCAAGATTACGATGAGCCGGATCGATGTGCTTGCCGCCACCGGCCCGACCAGCGCCTCCATCATCAAGGTGAAGTATGGCGCGACCCGCGATGGGCGCCTGACCGCAGCGCAGGTTTGGATGGCCTACGAAGCGGGGGCATTCCCAGGTTCGCCGGTCGGCGCCGGAAGCGGCGTCATTCTTGCGCCCTACGATATCCCCAATGTTGTCATTGATGGCTATGACGTGCTGTGCAACAAACCCAAGTCGAATGCGTATCGCGCTCCTGGCGGCACAAACGCCGCCTACGCGGCCGAATCCGCCCTGGATGAACTCGCCCGCGCGCTCAACATGGGCCCGATCGAGATCCGGTTGAAGAACGCTGCCAAGGAAGGCACCCGGCGGGCCGATGGGCCGGTGTTCCCGCGCATCGGCTTTGTCGAGACGCTTGAGGCCGTGATGCGCCATCCTCATTACACGAGCGCGCTGGAGCGCAGCAGCGGTCCGCTCCGGCGTGGGCGTGGGATTGCCAGTGGTTTCTGGTTCAACTTTGGGGGGACCTCGTCCGCCTCGGCAACCGTCAATCCCGACGGCACGGTCAGCCTGACCGAGGGCTCGACCGACATCGGCGGCAGCCGCACCTCGATTGCAATGCAGTTTGCCGAATCGCTGGGAATCCCCGTCGACCAGGTCAAACCCCAGGTCGTTGACACCGACAGCGTAGGCTACAACGATGCGACGGGAGGCAGCCGAACGACCTTCGCGACTGGCTGGGTGGTCTACGAGATCGGCCAGAAGATCCGGACCGAACTGATCGCGCGGGCGGCCAAGATGCTCGAGACCGAACCTGGTCAGGTCAGCTTCGAGAACGGCGTCTTCAGCAACGGCGCGATGAAAAACATCCCGTACGCGCAGGTCACCGCTGATCTGGACAAAACTGGCGGCCCGATTGTGGTCAGCCATTCGATGCGGACCAGGGGCGAGGGCACTGCGTTTGCGACCCATATCGTCGATGTCGAAGTGGACATCGAGACCGGAAAGGTCGACATTTTACGTTATACGGCGACTCAGGATGTTGGCCATGCGATCCACCCCAGCTACGTCGAAGGGCAGATCCAGGGTGGCGTGGCGCAGGGGATCGGTTGGGCGCTGAACGAGGAGTACATCTACGACAAGAACGGCAAACTGCTGAACGCCGGGTTCCTGGACTACCGCATGCCGACCACCCTCGACTTGCCGATGATCGACGCGGTCCTGGTCGAAGTGCCAAATCCAAAGCATCCGTATGGCGTGCGCGGCGTGGGCGAGGTGCCGATCGTTCCGCCCGCGGGCGCGATCGCGAACGCCATCTTTGACGCCACCGGTGTGCGGATGATGGAGCTTCCGATGTCGCCAGCCCGTAATCTGGCGGCTCTGGAAGCGGCGGCCATCGCGGCCGCTGTTTGATGGCGATCGTCTTTATTCCCCCGTTGCTGCGCGAGCGCGCGGGTGGATTGCGACAAATCGAGTTGGAGGGCGCCACGGTGGGCGCCCTCATCGATTCCTTTGAAGCGCGCTTCCCGGGAGTCAGGGCCCGTCTGGTGGAGGGTTCGCGAATGATGCCCGGCCTGGGCGTCGTTGTTGACGGCGAGGTGCAGCCCGATGGACTGCGCGCGGCGGTCACACAGGCCAGCGAAGTGCACTTTGTGCACGCCGTGCGCGGGGGCTGCCCGCCGTAAGAACTCCAGACAGAAACCGATTTGAATCATTATCCTGCCCCGGCGGACGCCCGGGCGGGGGATATTGGATTCTGAGTTGGTTTCTGACGGTGGTTCTAGGTACAATCTGGCGCATGCCCAGCGAAGTGATCGTGATTGGCGGCGGACTAGCCGGCTGCGAAGCCGCCTGGCAGGCCGCTCAGCGCGGCGTGCCTGTTCGCTTGTATGAGATGCAGCCGCGTAAGCTGCCGCCCGGCCATACCACCGGCAATCTGGCCGAGCTGGTATGCAGTAATTCGTTGGGCGCCGACGACGAGCCCAAGGCCCCGGGCGTGCTCAAGCGCGAGATGCGCCGGCTCGACTCCTTGATCATCGCCGCCTCCATCGAGGCGACCGTGCCCGCGGGTGGCGCCCTGGCGGTGGACCGGGACGCGTTCGCGCACGCCGTGCAGAGCCGAATTCTTGCCCACCCAGGTATCTCTCTGGTTCGCGAGGAGATGCCCCGTATTCCTGACGACCCGGAGTCCGTTGTCGTCGTAGCAAGCGGCCCGCTCACCTCGGAAGCGCTTGCGGCGGATATCGCCAGCCTGGGCGGAAGCGAAAACCTGTACTTCTGGGACGCCATTGCGCCGATCGTCACGCTCGAGTCGGTCAACTTCGAGCACGCCTTTCGGGCCAGCCGCTATGGCTGGAAGACGTCCGAAGGCGAACGTCTTGACCGTAACGCTGACGGCACCCGTTTTGCCGAGCCTTTGGCGGAGGTTCCCGAGGGCGACTATATAAACTGCCCGATGTCGGGCGAGGAGTACGCCGCCTTTGTCGCCGCGCTGACCACCGCCGAGACCGCCCCCCTGCGGGATTTCGAGCTCAACGACAACCGCTTCTTCGAGGGTTGTCTGCCGGTTGAGGTCATGGGCCGGCGCGGACTCGAGGCGCTTGCCTGGGGACCGCTGCGGCCGGTCGGTTTGCGCGATCCCCGGACGGGCAAGCGCCCGCATGCGGTTGTTCAGCTCCGCCAGGACAACATCGCCGGTACGCTCTACAACCTGGTCGGGTTTCAGACCAATCTGAAGTTTCCGGAGCAGGATCGGGTGTTGCGCATGATCCCGGGGCTCGAGACGGCCGAGTTTGTCCGTTACGGCCAGATGCACCGCAATACCTTCATTCAATCGCCCGTCTTGCTGGAGAATACCTTGCGTTATGCGCCGCGCGCGCCGTCGGCCCGCGCGCATGCGTCGCCGCTCTACTTCGCCGGCCAGATTGTGGGGGTCGAAGGCTACGCCGGCAATGCCGCTACCGGGCTGTTGGCTGGGATCAACGCCGCCCGGGCTGTGGCCGGCAAGACGCCGGTTGCCCCGCCGCCTTCCACGATGCTCGGCGCGCTCGTCCACTACGTGACGCACTGCGAGCCGAAACTCTTTCAGCCGATGAAGGCCAACTTCGGGATTCTGCCGCCGCTGGACAGTCCTCCGCGTGACAAGCGGCAGCGCGCGATCGCCCATTCGGAACGGGCCCGCATCGACTTCGAGGCATGGCTAAGCTCTCTCGGCTGACCCTTGGACTGGCGGCTGCCCTGGTCTTGTGCGCCTGCGCCGTCGCCCCAGTCCAGACCCCGACCCCGGCCGCAACGCCCGGGCCGATTGCGCCCCTCACCTTCCAGGGGGATCGCGCCTTCGCCCATGCGGCGGCCCAGATGGCATTCGGTCCCCGTCCAACCGGCAGCGCCGCTCTGCGCGCACTGGGCGATTCGATCCTGGCCGAGTTGGCCAAACAGGGCTGGCAGACCCGCACACAGGAGTTCACCTATCGCGGCACGCCTGTCCGCAATCTGGTCGGGCTAAAAGGCCAGTCGGGCGATGTCGTGCTCATCGGCGCCCACTACGACACCCGGCGCAAGGCGGATCAGGACCCCCAGTTTCCTGACCAACCTGTGCCGGGAGCCAACGACGGGGCCAGCGGCGTGGCTGTGCTGCTCGAGCTGGCCCGCGCGCTTGACCCGCAACTGACCGGCAAGCGGATCATGCTTGTCTTCTTTGATGCCGAGGACAATGGCCAACTGGATGGCTGGGATTGGATCGCCGGTTCGCGCCAGTTCGCGAACGAGCTGGACAAGTTCGCGCCGGCGACCCCGGCCGCCGTCGTTATCGTGGATATGGTTGGCGACGCCCAGCAGGAGCTTTACTTCGACCGCAACTCAGACCTGAGCCTGTCCCAGGAGATTTGGGGTGTGGCCGGTCGGTTGGGCTATGGCGCCCAGTTCATCCCGGAGGCGAAGTGGAGTATGCTTGACGATCATACCCCGTTTGTCGAGCGCGGCATTCGGAGCGTGGACATCATCGACTTCGACTATCCGCACTGGCATCGGGTGAGCGATACGCTGGACAAGCTGAGCCCGGCAAGTCTCGAGCGGGTGGGGCGGACGCTCGAAGTGTGGTTGGAGGGACGCTAAATTCCAGTAACAATACCAATTCTGGAGGCGATATCCCCCGCCCCGGCGTACGCCGGGGCGGGGGATATCGCCTCCGACAAAGTGTGTGTCTGAGTTGTAGGGCTGATCTATGGAAAGTTGGAGTGCCCGTTTGCGCGATGCGCTGGTCACCGCATTTGACGACGCCGGGCTGGAGTTGCTGAGCGCGGACATTGGCGTCGACTACGAGACGCTCGAGGGCACGTCGCGTCCCAAGAAGGCCTTTGAGCTGGTCGATTTCTGCGCCCGTTCCGGCCGGATCGTCGAGTTGATCGACATGGCGGCCGCCCGCCGCCCGCACGCCCCTGCGGATTGGCCGGCCCTTCGGG
>Ga0105047_10016555_pt1 | contig 11550 bp, 15 predicted proteins | sample MAT04_FD_78384 | JGI IMG/M metagenome (GOLD analysis project Ga0105047, IMG submission 78384) | Freshwater microbial communities from Lake Fryxell liftoff mats and glacier meltwater in Antarctica - MAT-04 (megahit assembly) | ecosystem: Environmental > Aquatic > Freshwater > Ice > Liftoff... | reverse complement strand
GCCGAGGTGCGGGCGTTGGGACATCGGACTCGGAGATTCCGGCGACATTGCCAACACTCGCGCGACGAAACCCTGCGAATGCTGTATTGAACTCTGCTTGCCTCAACCCTCATGACGGAGTGACATTCCCGATGTTGGCTCATGAGATTCGATTGCGGATGGTCTGCATATTCCGGTGGGCGACGATCAGTGGAGTTCTGGGCGTTCTAATCGGCTCGGCCTGTGCTCTGTTTCTCGGGCTGCTCGATGTGGTGACTCGTCTGCGGATCGACCAGCCGAGCTGGCTGTGGTTCCTTCCGCTGGCGGGTGTCGGACTCGGATGGCTCTCGCTGCGTGTCGGTCTTGAGATCAACTCGGGCAACAACTTGGTCATTCGCGAGATCAAGAACCCGGACCACGGAGTGCCATTCGGAATGGCCCCGTTTGTGCTCTTCGGAACTCTCGTGACGCACCTCTTCGGTGGCTCCGCCGGACGTGAAGGGACAGCTGTGCAGATGGGGGGGAGTATCGCGGGGGGACTGGCTCGGAGGATACCTGGTTTGTCGCCTCGTGAACTGCGCTGGCTGTTGATGGCCGGAGTGTCAGCGGGTTTCGGCGGCGTGTTCGGGACCCCCTTGGCGGGGATGGTCTTTGCGCTGGAGGTTGCGGTCCTGGGGCGAGTTGAGGTGCGAGCCATACTCCCGTGCCTGCTGGCCGCGCTCGTGAGTAACTGGGTCTGTGCCGCGTGGGGAATTGAACATACGACCTATACGATTCGGAGCCTGGTCGCCGAAGATGCGACGCTGGGATTGAGTCCGCTGAGTGGCCGATTGATCTTGAGTTGCCTGGCGGGCGGAGTGCTGTTTGGTCTGACCGCACGGCTCTTTACCGGGATGACGCATGGGGTTCAGCGACTCGGCGAACGAACGATCTCGATCCCGATCCTGCGGCCGGCTGTCGGAGGCTTCATGGTGATTGCGCTGGTGTACTGGGTCGGCAGTCGCGACTACCTGGGGCTGGGGGTCTCTTCTTCGAATCCCTCAGCGGCGACGATTGTGAATGCCTTCCATGCGGGAGGTGTCGACCCCTGGGGCTGGTGGTGGAAACTGCTGTTCACAGCAGTGACGTTGGGGAGCGGATTCAAAGGGGGCGAGGCGACGCCGCTGTTTTTTATCGGTGCCGCGTTGGGGAATCGCCTTGCGTTCTGGTTTGGAGTGCCGATCGACTTCCTGGCTGCGATGGGTTTCGTCGCGGTCTTTGCGGGGGCAACTCACACTCCACTCGCCTGCACCGTGATGGCAGCGGAACTGTTTGGATGCGAGTCGATACTCTACTTTGCGATCAGCTGTTTCGCAGCCAATCGATTGAGCGGAACGGGAGTCTATTCCGCTCAACGGGATATGGAAGCACCACGAACGGAAGAGCGATCAGTCGCACCCGCACTGGGCAAGGTTGAGAATCAGCGATCCTAACCGTTTACGAAAGGCGCTCAACGAAAATTGCTCGTTGGCCAGCTGCTGGACCGATTTCGAGAGACGCAGTCGCGACTCCGGGTCGGCGAAGTCGGTGATTGCGTTCGAGAAGTCGAGTGCTGTACGGCAGCTGCGACCGCCGATGACATCGAGTTGCTCGATGAACCCGCCGCGAGCATCGACGATCGGGATGCACCCCGCGCGGGCGGCTTCGGCGAGAGTGCGGCCAAAGGACTCGGTCAGTGTGGGGTGGTGATAGAGCAAGGCGTCCCACTCCCAGACATGCGATCGGGCCAGCCAGGCTGCGTGGAGGAATGTGGCTCGCCCTTGGCAGGCAGAATAGAGTGCGGGTTGCATCGCGGGAGGGCAGCCGACAAAGTCCCAGTCGACATGGGGATGCTGACTGGCCAGCGGAGTATAGAACGCTGGCAAGCAGTCGGGCCATTTGCGGGCAGAGGGCGTGCAGATTCGGCCGATGCGAAGACGCCCCGGAATCTTTCGCCGGGGCTGAGCGGGTTGAGGAGGCCGCGGGACGCCTTGCCACACGACCGACTTCGACTCGGCGCGACATTGCTCGGCGAGCCATCGCGAACAGTAGATCGTCTGGTCAGCGGGCAGACGACGACCGGCGGAGTGGACATATTGAATCGTGAATGCCCCACTCCAGAGGCTGGCGTTCTCCGAGGACACGTTGTGCAGTATCACGAGGTCGGGGTTGATCTGTTGGATGGCTTTCGAGGTGCAGTGCGACCAATGGTGGGTTTCATGCGGCTGGAAGGCGTTCTGGGTCACTCCTTCGACACGCGATAAAAAAGCGACGGAGTGTTTCGCGTCGGGGAAAGCGCGCGTGATGCTCCAAGCACACGCTGCCGTCCCGCCGACGATCTGTCCAACGTTACAAACCTGCAGGAGATGCATTTAGTGATTCCTCCGCCAGCGTGCCAAGAATCGGGCGCGGTCTGCGGTCCACATTGCCTGTCGGTTCGGGAGTTGATGAGCTGTACGATGAGACAGATGAGTGATCGGGAGGCCAGCGACCACTGTCCACGGGGGGATCGCTGTGGCCCAGTAATGATCGCGAATTCTCAGCTGGAAATCGGTGTCGGAGAAGTAGAGGTTCAATGCTTCGTCGAACCCTCGGACGGCACGAAAGATCTCGGTTCGAACTGCGAAACACCATCCGGCCAAAAGGTCGATGGCGGGGGTCAAGTGCCTCTCGCGTCGTGACTCGACTCCAGCCATCCCCGCCAGACCAGCGGACAAAGGAGCCAGTAAGGACTCGATCCACGGTCCCTGCGAATGAGTATCGTTATTCAAAAAAATGAGGTGCGAGGTGTTGCAGCGACTGGCGGCGACGTTCCAGGCCGCCGTCAGCCCTTGCCGTGGCAATGAGAGGATTTCGGTGTCGGGATCGCCGAGAGTGTGAAGCTGTCGCAGTGACTCGGGCGAGCTTCCGTTATCGACGACGACGATCGGCCAGCGGAGTGGGTCGGATTTACGGAGAGACTGGATCGCGTGGATCGTCAGCTCGGGCTGATTGTATTGAGGAATAATGATTGTGGTCGTGGGGAGACGTAACAGCGACGACATACGAACCGTTCCTCACATGACTACCCACTGACGAATCCCCCCCTGCCACTCACCCTTCTTCGCCAATGGGAACGGCCACGTCCTGAATCTCGGCAGCTGCGCGAGCGAAGCGTTCATGTCGAGTCGGCCGGACAGGCGTTGTCGCCTGGGGAGCCCGCGAGGCCTTGTGCCAGTGATGGGGTTTGAAGTCCCGCATGGGGCCCAACCCCTCGGGAGTGCGACGCAACTGCTCCGAGTACAAGCCACGAGTCGGTTCATTCCCTGGCTCACCGATCTCTGTGGCGATGCGGTCGAGGACGGACTCTACTGAGACATACGAGAAGTAGTCGTTCAGTCGGCTCCCCGGTGTCACTGAGATCAGCTCCATCCCGGCCAGAGCCAGAGCTCGTCGGGAGAGCCTGAGGTATTGGGCCACGCGGAAATAGTGCAGGTCGGTTTGAATCGCAGCGGCCAGCGGTTTGGACTCGTCGAAGTGATACTGCAGGGTCGAGCCACAGGGATCGTCCTCCGGGAGAGTGATTCCCCGCTCGGTGCTGCGTTGGTGGAAATCACGGAGCAACTCACGTGGCGAGTGAGTGACTCCGACTGCGGCAGCCTGCTCGATCCACTGGGGACCGGGAGCGACATGCATATCGCAGCCCGCGAGGTACAACGTGCGGAAGCCGATGGCATGCGCGATATGAATCGCCTGAATGAGGGAATCCTGCCAGTCGGTGATCGCACCGAGAGACGCTTGAGCTTCGCTGGTTTGCGTGGTCGTCGATCGAGATAGGAAATCGTGAAACCCGACGGTTTGGTCACGGTCGAAGAACACCGTATTGGGGCTGTCGCAGACCTTGCTGGTGGTTCCGGGGACGACATCCATGGCCCGACCGCGCGGGATGAACTTCATGATCGAGGGATCGAGGTAGGTTGATTTCTGGAACCGCCCCGTCGGGTCATAGGCTGTCCAGTACGTGGGTCGCAATAGACCGTGTCCAGCAAGATTGATGGAAAACTTGGGGAGTGGCGACGCCGCGATACGCTCGGTCGGAAGAGCTGTGAGAGACGGGCCGCCTCCAATGATCCAGCAGCCCGTCCGTGACGGTCCACTGAAGGCATCCGCCAGGGGCAGTCGAATTTCGGTTCCGTCAGTGGAGATGCGATAGAACATGCAGCGAAGTTCCGATTTGTCATACGGGAAGGGGGCGAGACCTTGAACAAACGAGGCCTGCACCACGGAGACACGGAAGCACGGAGACACGGAAGCACGGAGAATCCCGGACGAAACGAGGTCGACGGGACCGACCAGAATGTACCTGTCATCCAAGTTCCCGTGGGCTCTGTTTTTGGAAAGGGAGTTCTGGGTCCGTGTCTGCGTGGTGAATCTGTCGCTGGAGTCGGGGCGCCAGGGTTGCTGTTCCATGGGACGAGCTAGCGATAGGAACTCGGACTCGGAGGAGACGGCGGAGGCGGAGTTGGTGGCGGCGGATAAAAGTAGGAACTCGGATGCGGAGGAGATGGGGGAGGCGGTGGAGGGGGATAGTGATACGAGTGGCTCGGAAACATCCATGAGGAATGGCTGTTGTTGGTCGAACTCGGCCAGTTCGAATGAGTCCAGAAGCTGCTGCCGCCGGTCGAAGTCGGCCAGTTCGATGACCTGCCGGAGGATGTCGGCCCGTGGTAGGTCAGCGATGTCGAGGGATGGTGGTGGCTCGATGTCAAGCGCCCCCCGCTGGAGGAGCCTCCAGTACTCGCCTGGGAAGTGTTCCCCCCCGAGCCACTGGTCATTCCACTGGATGTGGGTGGCGCAGCGCTCGATGTCGGGTTGGTGTGCCCGGAACTGGGCCAGCTGTGGCTGGGCGTGCTGGACCCGGTTCTGAGGCTCGACCCCGAGTTCGTGGCCGAGCTTGTCGACAGGAGGCTGGAATCGGTCGACGTCATCCCAGCGCTCGATGAAGGTGGGGCCGAGGAGGCCCCTGCGGATGAGCTCGTCATGCCGGAAAAGGAAATCGAGTCTGCCGCTGTCAAGTCGCTTGAGGATTCCGAGAGGGACTCACTCGCCGGAGAGCTCTCACCCGCAGAGGTGTTGTCCGAGGTCACCTCGGAACCGGAGGAGTTGCCGTGGCCGGAGTACGAATGGCCAGTCGCCCCGGTTGATGGATTGGAGGGCAGCGAGGAATCGGAGGAACCCTCCGAAGAATCATCGGATGAGCTTTGATCGGAACTGAGGTCGCTGGAGTTGTCAGAGAGGCTTGATGACTTTTTCGGGTCGGCTACAGAACTGCCGCCGCCGCCGCCGCCGCCGCCCGATCCACCGCTGTTGGTGACCGAGACGTTGCCTCCATTGGAAGGAATATGATCGGGCAACTGCCAGCGCTCGTCCTGGGGAGGCTCGGGCCATTGTTCACGCGGGTCTTCCGGGCCGACTTGCAGTCGGAAACGGGGCGCATGATCGAACAGCACGCGGACCTTCTCGACGATCCCAGTCGCCAGCGGATTCCCGCTGGCGTCTTCGATCGTTACAGGGCCCTCCCAGGGAATCAGCAACGTATCTTGCGGCAGCGTATCGACCGAGTAACGGGCTGCTGGCCGGGCGTAGAGTCGGAAAAACTCGCGGGCAAAGTCGACCGAATCCGATTGCGTTCGAATCCAGGGAACCCACAATCGCAGCCGTCGGTTTCCGAAGAGCTGGCAGCTGCTCGGCTCAAAGTAGTTGGCCCGCCAGCGAAAGACTCGGCGGGCAATCTGGCCACTATTGTCGCGGTGGTCGTAGATGTAGTCGCCGGTCAGAAGTAGACGATTGAAGATCATCTCCCGGTCGCGAGTTTCCTCCAGCGACACCAAATCCCGCCCGAGCCGAAACGTCGACTGGAGTGAGGTCCGGCGACGGATGAAGAAGAAGCGGCCAAAGGCGTCAACGCCCCAACTCGCTTGAGCTCGAAGCGAGAGATCTTTGAGTATGGATCTCAGTGACTCTTCGCCCCGGAACTTGGCGGTGAGTGGCTTCACTGGGACGAGGGAGGACTCGATCAGAGTCGGCACGTAAGAGATATGAGTCTTATTCTGCACATGGTGTTGCAGCAAGAGCCGGACCAGGCTCTCAATCGTGGGTGCGGGATGGGCCACTTCCCAGAGGCGATCGGGGTCATTGGAGAACAGATCGGTGTCGCCATAGCGGTGCGGTCTGCGCTCGGGGGGAGACGCATCGAACCCGCCCGGAAAGACCTCGTTCAGCTCAATGGCCATCCCGGCCAATCGCAACCGCACGAGTCCGGGGTGCTGATACCGACACTCCTCAACACGTCCGAGATACCAGCGCTCTCCCACGACACCTTCACAGCTAATCCAGTCGCCGATCTGGATCGCGCCGCGTTCCTGAAACTCTCGCTGAAGGACCAACTCGCCAGCACCGCAGCCCCCTTGGCGATGCAACTCGAACCAACACCCGCCGATCGCGCGGTCCGAGAGGAGTACCGGAGTCCCGACCGGGGTGGGGCCATGATGCAGAATGCGTCGAGTCAACATCAGAGGGGCCGGTTCACGAAGAGGGGAGATGGAGGCGGTAAGTGGACCTGGCCAAAGCATTCACTGGCGAGCTTCACGAGCGAGGTCATTGCAAAGAATTCGGGGCGGCCACTCAAAATCAGTGTCAGTCTGACACTGGTTTATGGCGCTGAGAGATCAATCGCGGGCTGGCTGGCATGCACGACGAGTGTGTAGGTAAAGAGTTGTTTTCGGGAGAGGTCGTACTCAAACCTGACGGTGGCGCATTCGCGGAATGAACGATAGGTCGCCGTCGCGGGATCGAAGTAGAGAAACAACCGGTAGCGGTCGATCAAAGACGAGGAATGGACCGCCTGGCGTAGGGCTTCGAGCGTCAGGAACATCTGCTCCTCAGTGAATCGCAGGTGGCCAGCGTGAGAGGCGATCTGCCCTTCAATCGCGATATCCACGCCTCCGGCAGTATGCCCCACGAGCATGTCCCCCAAGACTTGCGGGGCCTTCAGTTTGGCGAAGTCGAACGAGTCTTGAACCCGGACGGAGGTGACCGGCTGTGGCAGCTCAAAGGCCGAGTTAGTGCGGACGATCGCGGGTCGGAAGGAGAACATCGGTCGTATTCCATTCGCAGATTTCGAAATCGGTTGGATTCAATGCATCGACGGCTGGGCCGAGCGGAGGAGGCGGGTGATCGTCTCGCCGAATTCTGAAGCGGACCGTGTCTGGCGATCGCGGCTCAGCAGGAGCTTCGCCCTCTGCACCGGTGATTACTCATTCATCCTTGGCGATGTCGTGTGGTGAGTCCCTGGAGACGCAAGTCACGTATCAGGTGATTGACATCGGCGGTCTCGCGGACTTCGATGGTGATTCCTCCGAAGTGGTTGACTGTCGACGAAGAGTGATCCCACTGCGCCGAACGATCCAGCGAAGTGACGCTGGAACTGAATGATGACTGGGCGCTGGTGACACGGCGCGAGTCGGGAGTACTCGACTCACGCGTCGATGTCTGGGATGCGACGGAAAAGTCACGAATCGGCAGATGGGCGGAAGCGGCGATGACCCGCTGAGCTGGTGCTTGGTATTGTCGCGAGATCGGCTGTCGAAGCGGCGACTCTGATCGAGTCGATTCGCGCACATTTGACCGGGAGATCGGGGATCGGTGCGACGCCGACATTGCAGTTTCGGAAGGGCTGCCCCAGCGAGGAGCCCCCATCGGTGAATCGCTCAAGGGAGGGGGAACGTGGCTGTACTGGGGGGCGGAAGTCCTCGCTGGGGAGGACTGCGGGGACGAGTTTCTCGGCGAACTTCCCCCGGAGCCCCCCGCGCTCCCGCCCCCCCCGCCTGTCCCCGCGGGTCCGCGAGTGGGCCCTCCCCCGGGCATTGAAAGTGCGCCGAGCTGGGCGGCGACCGCTTGGATCGCGGACATCAGCATCTGGAGTGCCGAGAGGGCGGGCTGGACATTTAAGGAGATCGGCTGTTGCCCGAGTGCTTGGGCCTGCTGAGTGATTCGGGTCAGCTGTTGGCCGATCTGTTGCAGCGGTTGCAGGGCTGATGAAATGGTGGCGAACTTGCCGCCGATCCCCGCCGCCGCAGTCGCAGCACCGTCGGCTGCGGATTGGAGCGACTCCACTTTCGCGAGCGCGTCGTCCAGCGCTTGGCTCAGTCCACTGGAGTCGCCTTGAATCTCGATTGTGAGTGATTCGGTGGCAGGCATGGGGGTCTTTCGGGGATGAGCTGTCAGCGATCAGCTTGAAGGGGTGAGGGGGAGCCAGAGCCAGGCAATCAGGTGTGGGTCGCGACCAACCGCTGGCCGATCGCGGATCGCTTTCCTCACACTCGCGTCACTGTTGGTCCGGTGCTAAAGGCCCGACCGCTGAAGGCGATGAGGTTGGTCTTTTCGCCTTCGGACATGGTGAGGGATTCGCGATAGACCTTCGTGAAGACAATCTTTTCGTTCGCCAGGCCGGCTGGATCGGTCACGGTGAACTCAAGGGTCAAGGTATTCTGCTCGCCAACTCGCGACGTGCTTTGGAGGCCAGCTCCCGGCTGAAACATCAGGGTTTCGTAGAGCGTCAGCGGATCAGCGGCGTTGTGACTCTTGCCGATGAGCTGGGTCCACTTGGCGGTAAAGGAGAGTTCCGTCGCTTCCTCGTCGCCGGGTCGAGTATGACCTGTCGCGACGGAGCCACGGTCTTTGACCTCAATGGTCTGCTGCTTGTGAGTCCAGCTGAGGTCGCCCTCATCGAGCAGAACGGTGAGGGTGAGCGGTGAGGTCGAACCATCCTTGATGATGAGTTCGCCATCGCGCAGGTTGCGGGTCACGGGAGCATTGGGCATGGGGTCGCTTTCGAAAGGAGAGGTCGTGCTCTTTGCGGTCAGCTGGAGCGTGTGTCAGTGGGGAGAGACGGAGCGGGAGTCGATCATGGGTGGGGGCTGAGGCAGGGGTGGAGCGTGCCGCGCACGGTCACGCTCCACTGGTAGAGTCCCGCCGACTTCTGGGTGGCGGGTCGGCTGAGGTCACGCATCTCGGCTTCACGCAGAACCACCAGCCCCATCGACATTGTGTCCTGGTTGATGGAGAGACGCAGGCCGGTGAGATGCTGGCGAGTTGATTCGGCGAGAGCCTGGACTTGGCTGGGAGTGGCGGATGGACGACCAAAGCAGTTGATGGTGAGCGAGAGATCGATCTGACTCGACGCAGTGTTCCGCCGGGTGACTGGCGAGCCGAGGCGATCAATCCAGAGCTCCACCCAGGCGGGGGAGAGCGTGGCATCTGCTGGATCACCCGACTTGAGCAGCGTGGTGCCGGTGGGCAGGTCGAGGCGACACGACTGCACCAGAGCGTCCAGAATCACAGAGGAGGTGAGCATCAGAGGGAGGTCCGGAGGGGATGGGGCTCGATGTCGCGATAGAGTGGTTGGACGGAAGAGTCGTGACGCTTGCGGGGAGGGACTTCTAGTTACTGAACTGGAACATCGACTGCACCAGTGACTGCAAGCGGGCGAGCGCGGGTTGGACGGTTGGCTTGGGCCGCATCCGGGTTGTGCCGTATTCGAGGTAGAGGACGTGGTCGATGTTGTTGATCGCCGCTTGTGTGGAGACGTGTTCTGAAGCACTGCTGGGCGGTGAGCTTTGCATGCGGGCTTGCTCGGCTTGCCAGTCGGCCCGTGCGGCACCGGTTTCGACGGGGATGTGATCGATGATGTCGGCGAGAGCTGTGGTCATCGCGGACTGCACCAATTGAGTTCGTGCGGCGGCGACACGCGGCGTCATGCGACTGCGAATGCTGCTCACGACTCCGGAAGGCACGCGGATGGAGATGCGGAAGGTCATGCGAGACTCGGCTTCTTAAACGGGGATTCGAGCGGTTCGACCAGTCGTCTTGACACTCGAGATCATTAAACCCGGGAGCTGAGCCACAACCGGAGTAGACGCTCTCTGGCACCAGCGGCTCAGCCGGAGCTTCGCCCTCCCAGCCGAGAGAGCCAGAAGCGCAAAGATGAAGAGACAAACCGCTCTAAGCTGCGGAGCGTGGAGGCGTGGCGTGTGTTTCGAGCAACACCCAGCCGCCGGTGCCCGAGTCTTCGGCGGTGATGATGCGATGGGCGAGGCTCTCGACGAGTAACTCGCAGTCAAGCCAGCGGAGTGACTCGGGGAGGGCGACCGCTTGAATCAGGAAGGTGCGGGACTCTCCTTGGACAGCTGCGATCGTGTCGGAGGGAGTGAGACGTACGGTCTGTGGAATGACAGTGACTTCGTATTCGCTCACTGGGTGGGGGTCGAGCAGATCGGTCGCCTTTCGCAGGACTGCGGGGCATCCCCAGTCTTGGAGGACAAGATCATGAGGCGCGAGGTCAATGGGCATGGAAGATCGCCGGTGGGGAGGTGGGAGTGTGCCGGGTGATCGAGCACGCGAGGGTCGCGGGGCGAGGAGACTGGATGTCGTCGTCTCAGGAAGTGGACATGGATTGTCGGTCGCCCACGTTCTGGCGAACGTGGCTACATGTGATTCATCGCGGCGGAGAGCATCACGCCGACGACGAATGAGACGATGGCCAGGACGGGGGACAAGTTGTGCTTCCACTGCTCAACTGATCGCAGACGCTGCTCGTGATCCCCAATGTCCTGATGCAGGGCCAGCAACGAGACTCGCAGGTTCTCAAGTTGGACACTGATCTTGCGAAGCGAATCGACAAGTCGGTCGATGCGTTCATCGTCTGACATGGGAGGCTCCCGGGGGGATGGTTGAGGGTTGAGGGAAGGATGGAGATTCGAAGGAGGGAGAATTCACCACGGAGGCACGGAGAAGACGGGGTGAAAGAAGGTGAGATTAGGAAGGCGATCAGGCGCAGCGTGATTGATCATGGACTTGTCTGAGTTCTCCGTGCCTCCGTGCCTCCGTGGTGATTTTCCACTAGTCAGATCGCAGGGGATGGCATCATGATTAGTGCCGCCCCCTCTGACTGAGGACTCATCACTTCTGGCTGATCGCTGATGGCTGATCGCTGATCGCTCAACCTTCTTAGTCACAATTCGTCAGCCCTTGCGTGATGACGCAGGCCGGTTGGGAGCTGAGCAGTTGTTGGTAGTGCTCGCGGGCGGCAAGGAGGGCTTGGAGATTGGCAGCTCGATCGGTTTGCGACCCGGCGGGGCCACCGACTCCATAGCGGAGGGCGGCGAGCTTGCCGTCTCGCAGGAGGTTGGCGATATCGAGGTCGATCTGCCCCAAGACGCCGTAGAGTTGGGCCGGGGTGAGCTCGATACCGGAGAGCGTGGAGAGGTCGGGCAGGTCCATGGGGGGGGAGGCCTAGGGGTCAGGGCCTAAGGCCTAGGGCCAGAGGCTGTGAGGGGGGAACGGGAGCAGATGCGATGTTCGATGCTCTGACGACTTCTGGCTCTAGGCTCTAAGCTCTAGGCTCTCTTCCCTCCCCCTCAAGACGGTGTACGCGAGGAGGCGGGGTTGGTCGGCGTAAGGGAGTTGGTGGAAGTGGGACTCGTCCAGATGGAGTCGTTCGCAGGTTCTAAGAAT
>Ga0105047_10016553_pt1 | contig 11551 bp, 11 predicted proteins | sample MAT04_FD_78384 | JGI IMG/M metagenome (GOLD analysis project Ga0105047, IMG submission 78384) | Freshwater microbial communities from Lake Fryxell liftoff mats and glacier meltwater in Antarctica - MAT-04 (megahit assembly) | ecosystem: Environmental > Aquatic > Freshwater > Ice > Liftoff... | reverse complement strand
GCTCGACGCGCGGCTGGGTGGCCCGGGTCAGTCCAGGACGAGCTCCAGCAGGGTGCAGTCGTCCTCGAAGTCCGACCGCCCGGTGAGCGCCTGGACGGCAGCGATGATGGCCTCCGCGCGCTCTTCCGGCCCCTGCCCTTCCGCCCGCGCGACGAGGCCCACGAAGTCCTCGAAGCTCAGCGACGCGTCGCCCGGCAGTCGGACCTCGAAGGCACCGTCGCTCAGGACCACGAGCCGGGAGCCGGCGGGCACCGTGGCGCTCGCGGCCGTATAGGCCTGGTCCTCCATCACGCCGATGGGCAGGTTCGGCTGCCCGAGCATGCGCGGCTCCGCGCCCGGCGCGAGCAGGATGGCGGCCGGATGGGCGGCCGCCGCAAAGTCGAGCCGACGGGTGGGGGCGTTGAACACGCCGTACCAGATGGTGAAGAACATGTCGTGCTGGCGCTCCATGGGGAACGCCGTGTTGAGGCCCGCCAGCACCTCCGCCGGGCGCCGGAAGTCCACGCCCGGCAGCGTCCGCGCGTTGAGCACGTTGAGCACGGACACGGACAGCAACGCCGCCCCCACGCCATGCCCGCACACGTCCACCACGTACACCACGAAGTGGTCCGGATCGAGCCAGTGGAAGCCGAGCGCGTCACCCCCCAGCGAACTGGACGCCTCGAAGCGCCAGCCGGCCGAGATGGGCGGACCGGTCATCGGCGCGGGCAGCAGGGAGGTGACGTACGCCGCGGCGTTGTCCAGCTCCGCGCGCAGAGCGGCCCACGCCGCGTCGCGCTCCCGGCGGGCACGATAGCCGGCCGCGTGATGGCGGATGCGGGCGACGAGCTCCACCCGGTCCGGCAGCTTCACGAGGTAGTCCGCAGCGCCCCGCGCGAAGGACTCCGCCTTGACCGCCGGCTCCTCCTTGGAGGACAGCACGATGAGCGGCACGGTGGCCAGCGCGGGTTCCGCGCGCAGCGCGTCGACCAGGTCCAGACCCTCGACGTCCGGCATCACGAGGTCCTGGAGGATGACGTCCGGCCGGAGCGCCACGGCGGTCTCCACGGCCTTCGTGCCGTCACCGCACCAGGTCAGCTCCAGGTCCGCCTCCGGCAACAGCATCCGGCGGACGGCCTCCGCGACGATGCGCTGGTCATCGATGATGAGCACGCGCGTGATGGCGGGCTCCCCCGCGGGGGTGGTGTTGGTCATCCGGCTCTCCCTCGCAGCACCGCCGCGATGCGCGGCCCGATCCCCTCGATGGGCAGGACCTCCATCGCCCCACCCGCCGCCACGGCCGCCCGCGGCATCCCGCCGATGACGCTCGTGGCCGGGTCCTGGGCGATGGTATGGAACCGTGCCCGACGGAGCGCAAGCATGCCACGCGCACCGTCTCGACCCATGCCGGTCAGCACCACCGCGATGCCGCGCGCGCCGGGTCGCGCCGCCACGCTCTCGAACAGCACGTCCGCAGAGGGACGCAATGGCACGTCGTCCGGGTCCGGCGAGAAGCGGAACACGCCCATGGCGTCCACGCGCAGGTGCTCCTCCCCCACCGCCACGGCCACCTCGCCCCGGCGCGGACGCTCGCCCGCCACGGCGGCAGCCACGGGCAGCGACGAGCGCTGGCGCAGCCAGGCCACGAAGCTGTCACTGAAGCGAGCGTCGAGATGCTGGACGATGACGACGGCCGCGGGCAGGCCCGCGCCGGCACCGTCGAGGAGCGCCGCGATCGCCTGGGGTCCGCCCGTGGAGGCGGCCACGAGGACGAGCGGCGGGTCGGGCGCGACCATCGGCACCGGGGGCCTGGGGACTCCGGCGCCGGCAGTCGGGCGAGGGGCGGCGCTGCCCAGCCCGGCGTCTCGCGCTCGGCCGCGATCGCCGGGTGGCGACACCAGGCGTGCCACCGACGCGAGCTTGCGCCGCAGCTCCAGGGTCCCGTCGTCCGTGCCCGAACGGCCGAACCCGGGCGTCTGGACCACGTCGAGCGCACCGTGCCCCAGCGCCTCGAACACCATCGTGAGGTTGCCGCTGACCGTGGCCGTCACGAGCAGGATCGGGCAAGGGGCGGCGGCCATGATCCGGCGGGTCGCCTCCACACCGTCCATCACGGGCATCACGAGGTCCATCAGGATCACATCGGGGCGATCGGCATGCACCCGGCGCAGCGCGTCCAGGCCATCCCGGGCGATCCAGGCGACCGAGCAGTCGGGCGTCGCGGCCACGATCCGGCGCAGCGCTTCCGCCACGAGCGGCACGTCGTTGACGATGGCCACGCGTGTGGGCGCCATCATGGGTGCGGACGCCGGCGCGGACCCGGGCGCGGAGTCATCGGGCGGACCGCGCGAGCAGGTCCGCGACCGCGGTGATGAGCGAATCATCGGTGAAGCTGGACTTGGTCAGGTAGCGGTCGGCGCCGGCATCCAGGCCCGCCAGACGGTCCTCCTCGCGATCCTTGTAGGAGACGACGATCACCGGCAGCCGCGACAGGCGCGGGTCGGCGCGCACGCGGCGCGTCAGCTCGATGCCGGTCAGGCGTGGCATGTCCACGTCCGTCACGAGCAGATCATGCTCCCCCAGACGCAGCGCATTCCAGCCCGCGACCCCGTCCACGGCGAGCTCCACGCGGTAGCCCTGGCCCTCCAGCAGCTGCCGCTGGACCTCCCGCACGGTGAGCGAGTCGTCCACGACCAGGATGCGTCGGGCGGCTGCCGCTCGCGCGGGCGCGTTCCGGATCGTGCGCCGCAGCCGGTCGCCGCCGAGATCCTCGTCGATGGAGCGGACCAGGTCGTCGGGATCCAGGATCACGATGGGCGTGCCGTCGTCCAGCAGCGACGCAGCGAGCACGTCGGGCACGGTCCCCAGGCGAGGGTCGAGGGGCCGGACCACGAGGTCCCGCTCGCCCAGGAACGCCTCCACCTCCAGTCCGTGCCGGTGGCCCCGGTCGGATAGCACCACCACGTGGATCGGCCCGTTGTCACCCGCCGGCGCCGGCAGCGCCAGGACTCCGGCCGCCGGCACGAGCCCCACGGTGTCCTCATCGACGCGCACACAGGCCCGCCCCTCGACGGTCACGAGGTCCCCGGCCGCGACGCGCAGCAGCCGATCCACGTGGCTGAGGGGCAGCGCGAAGGGCTCCCCGCCGATGCGCACCAGCAGGCAACGCAGCACCGACCGGGTGACGGGCAGGTGGAGCGAGAACGTCGTGCCCTCACCGGGCACCGTCGCCACGCGCGCCGAGCCGCCGAAGCCGTGGGCCATCGCCTGCACCACGTCCAACCCGATGCCCCGGCCCGACACGTCGGTCACGGTGTCCGTCGTGCTGAAACCGGGCAGGAACAGGAACTCGAGGATCTCGTCCGGACCCAGCTCCGCGGCCAGCGCGGCGTCCACGAGCCCGCGGCTGACCGCACGCTCGCGGACGCGCGCCGCGTCGATGCCCCGGCCGTCATCCTCGACCCGCACCACGAGCGCCCCGCCCCGGTGAGCGGCCGAGATGGCGAGGCGACCCTCGGCGGGCTTGCCGGCCATCTCCCGCTCCTCGGGTGGCTCCAAGGCGTGATCGAGGGCGTTGCGCACGAGGTGTCCCAGGGGCGCGTCCAGGGCGGCGAGGATGTCGCGGTCCACCGTGGTCTCCGTCCCGCGCAGCACCAGGCAGACCTCCTTGCCCAGCTGGCGGCCGAGGTCCCGCACGAGCCGCGGCAACCCCATCGTCACGTCCCCGAAGGGTCGCAGCCGGGTCGCGAGCACGTCGTGATGGAGGTCGTCCGCGGCCCGTCGGGACTCGGCGGCCAGCTGCTCGAGGTCCAGGCGTACCGCGGCGAACGAACGACCGATGGCGTCCAGCTGGGTGAACGCGGGGGCCGGCGACTCGCCGGGACCGGGTCGGAGCGCGGACGTGACCCGTGACAGGGACCGGCCCACGCCCGCCAGCGTCTCCACGTGACGTTCCAGTTGGCGCAGCTCCACGGCGACCTCGGCGGAGAGCGCCATGAGACGGCTGACGGCCTCGGGCGAGACCTTGATGGCGGCGGCGCGACCGGGGTCGGCACCGATGGCGGGGGGCGACGTGCCAGCGGGGTCCATGAGCGGGGCCTGGCCGGGAGTCCCGGATGGGTCGTGGGCTCCTGGCATGTCCGGCGGCTCCGGGGCGTCCGGCCTGGCGGGCGCGGGTGCCTCGGCGGGTCCGGCGCGCTCCGTGCGGGCTCCCTGTCCCAGCCCTATGGCGGTCAGCGCCTCCACCAGCGCCGTGATGTCCGCCTCCGCAGCGGCGAGCCAGACGTCCAGCTCCGGCTCCGGCACCCGCGATAGGCGTCGGACCAGGTCCACGGCGGCCAGCAGCCGGTCCCCATCGTCGGGCGTGAGCCGGATCCGGCCCTTGCGTGCCGCCTCGAACCCCTCCTCCATGGCGTGCGCGATACGCACCACCGCATCGAGCCCCACGACGCGACCCGCGCCCTTGAGGGAGTGCGCGGCGCGCATGCAGATGGTCAGTGCATCCCCCGAGGCGCCGGCACGCTCCGCGACCACGATGTGCTCAGCGAGCAGGTCCAGCTGGCCATCCGCGTCCTCCCGGAACAACTCGATGAGCGAGATCTCGTCCATCAGCCCAGGGCTCCCCGGATACGCTCGGCGAGCGCGACACGGTCGAGCAGCGTGACGTCGCGGTCGCCCATGAGATGGAGCCCTTCGCTGACCGGACGCAGCGTCTGCCGGATCGTGTCCGGCGCAGGCCGGGTGTCCGATCGCCTGACCCCCTCCACGCCTCGCGCCGAATCCACGAGCAGAGCCGTCGCCACGTCCTGCTCCGCGAGCACCACCGCCAGTCCCGGCGCTACCCCGGAGCCGTCCGCGGGGATGCCCAGCAGGGATGCAAGCGAGAGGCACGGCATCAGCTCCCCGCGGACCGCCGTCAGGCCCAGGAACGCAGGATCCGTGCGGTGCGGCAGCCGGCGCACGGTCCCGGCGAGCGCCACGGTGCGCACCGCCACCGCGTCGATGGCGAACCACTCGCCACCGGCGCCGAACACGAGCACGACCCGGTCCGGGCGTGCCGCCTCCTCCGCGCGCGACGCGACGGACTCCGTGAGCCAGGTGAGGTAGGCCCCGTCGATGGGACGGTCGAGCAGGCCGCGGGCCGCATCCACGAAGACAGGGCAGTTGGAGCAGTGCACCAGGGGCGGTAGCTGGGGACACATGCGGTCGCCCCAGACGCCGATCTCGCGCCAGCAGGCGGCGGTCACGGCCGACCCGTCCGGGCCGAGCCGGCGTCGAGGAGCGCCAGCTGGGCGCGGCTCTCCGCGTGGTCCGGGTCCAGGTACAGCGCACGACGCAACGCGTGGCGGGCATCCTCAGGGCGCCCTGCGGTGGCATGCAGCACGCCCAGCAGCGCGTGCGCCTCGACATCCCACGGTGCATCGCGGGTCAGTTCCACGAGCAGGCGCACCGCCTCCTCCCTGGCGCCGGACTCCGCGAGCGCGCCGGCCCGTGCGAGAAGCTGGTCCGCCGGGACGTCCGCGCCGGGTGTGGTCGGCGCCGCGTCCGGGGAACCGGCGACTGACCCTGCAGGCAGCGCCCGGGCGGAGGCGCCCTGCCCGGCCGCCCCGGGCGCAGGCTGCGCGGGGGCGGCGACGGGAGCGGAGGGGGCGCGGGCGTCCGTGTCGCGCTTCGGCGGCACCACGGGCTCGATGGGCTCCAGGGCGTACGGTCCGAAGCCTGACGCGCGCCGCCACCCCGCACCCAGCAACACGCCGACCTCGGCATGGCCCACGAACAGCGGCGCCCCCGGCCCGAGCTGCGCCTGGAGCCAGCCGGTGACGCGGGTCCGCGCCGGGGCCGTGAGGTAGATGAGCAGGTTGCGGCACAGGATGGCGTCGTACGGCCCGTCCGACGGGGCCGCGAGCACGTTCGCGACGCGGAACGTGACCGTCTCGCGCGCGACCGGCGCGATGGCCACGGTGCCGTCCGGCCGACGCTCCAGCCACGGCTCCGCCCACGGTGGGATGCTGCCGCGCAGCGCTGTGCGGCCCAGCACACCTCCCGTCGCGATGGCCAGTGCCGAAGCGCTGACGTCCAGCGCCACGACCTCCACGGCGTCCGCCGTGAGACCGCCGGCGAGCAGCGAGATCGCCACGGAGTACGGCTCCTCGCCGGTCGAGCAGGCCGCGGAGAGCACCCGCAGGCGCTGCCGCGGGTGCCCAGCGCGCGCCTCGGCCATCGCGAACAGCGCCTCGAACGGCGTGCCGTCGCGGAACAACTGCGTCTCGGGCACCACGACGGCATCGATGAGCGCGGTGCGTTCCGCGACATCCCGGCGCAGCCGGTCGACCCACGCGGACGAGATGAGGCCGGTGGTGGCAAGGCGCGCCCGGACCGCGCGCTCCACGGCCCGCTCCCCGAGCGCGACGGCATCCAGGCCGGCCTCCGCAGCGAGGCTCTCGACCGCCGCCGCCACGGCCGCGAGGGAGTCCGGGGTCCCCGGGTCCTCGGCGCGGCCGCTCACGTCGGGTCCGCCGCGTCCGCCGGGTACAGCAGCGTCGCGAGCTCCGTGGTCAGCAGCGCCGCAGGCTCCAGGAGCTGGACCTGCACCCCGTCGTGGAGGAACGAACCACCCAGCACCCGCTCACCGGGCTCCCCCACCGAGCGTGGCGCGATGGACGAGCGAGGCACCTCCACGGTCTCGCGCACCCGCTCGGCCAGAAAGGCGACCGGCCCGGACCCCGCAGTGCCGCGCCAGTCGAGCAGCAGCATCCGGGTCGCCAGGTCACGCCGGCTGCCGTCGCCGTCGAGCCAGCGACGCAGGTCGATCACGGGGACGCGCTCACCGCCCAGCAGGAACTCGCCGGTCACGAACGCGGGCACGCCCGGCACCGGCCGCGTCCGGCACAACGGCAGGATCTCGCGCACGTCACGGGCCCGCACCCCGAAGGCGCGATCACCGAGCCCGAAGCGCACGATCAGCATCGCAGGGTCAGTCGGTCCGGAAGCGGGCGACCTCGGCCTCCACCACGCTCACGGTCTCCCGCAGACGGTCCGCCGCGGATTCGAGCTCACCCAGCGAGTCCGAGGTCCGCCCGGCGACCTCCGCCAGCTGGGCCATGGCATCGTTGATCTGCTGGGCACCGAGGGCCTGCGCCTGCATCCCCTCGTCGACGCTCGCCAGGCGCGGCGACAGCGTGCCGACCTGGCCCAGGATGCGCTCGAACCGTTCGCCGATGTCGCGGGCGCCCGAGACGCTGGTGCGCACGCTCTCGTTGAAGCGGTCCATCTCCATCACGCCGCTGGCCACGGATGACTGCATCTCGCCCACGAGCGCCTCGATGTCCAGGGTCGCCACGGCCGTCTGGTCCGCCAGACGCCGGATCTCGCGCGCCACGACCGCGAAGCCGCGGCCGGCCTCGCCCGCCTTCTCCGCCTCGATGGCGGCGTTGAGCGACAGCAGGTTCGTCTGGTCGGCCACCTTGGTGATGGTCGTCACGACCGTGCCGATGTTGGTCGCCTTCTCGTTGATGACGCCTAGCTTGGCCGCGATGTCCGCGGTCGCCTCGCCCAGGGCGCGCATGGACGCCTCGAGATCCTCCAGGCTCACGCGCCCGGTGTCCGCGAGCGTGGCGGTCTCCTCGGTCGCGTCCACCACGTGCGAGACGGTCCGGGCCAGCTCCATGGCGGTCGCGGAGATCTCCCGCGTGGCGGCGGCGACCTGCGACGTGGACGCTCCGAAGTCGTTGACGGTGGCCGCCTGGACCTCCGCCGCGGAGCGGATGGACGTGACGGTCGCGGTCAGGTCCACGGTCAGCTCCCGGCGCCGCCGCACGCCGTCGCGCAACTTGTCCGCCATGTGCTCCGTGGCCCGCAGCAGATCACCGGTCTCATCGCCGCCGGTCTCGCCAAGGTGCACGCTGAGGTCATCGTGGGCGATGCGCCGCGCCGCATCCGTGGCGAGCGTCAGTCGATCGGAGAGGTAGTGGGTGACGATCCAGACCAGCACGACCACGGCGAGGAAGCCGATGAGCAGGCCCAGCAGCACGATGAAGGCGACTCGGTCCGCCTGGGCCAGCACGACCGATTCGGGCACGATGGTGACCGCGTACCAGTCAGCGGTGGGCAGCCGATCCGCCGCGACGTAGATGGCTGCGCCCGACACCGGGTCTTTCGTGGCGGTCGCGCCCTGGCCCGCGAGCTCTTCCTCGCTGTGCCCGTAGATGTCCTCCAGGATGGGCGCCCAGGGCGTGCTCTCGATGACCCGCAGGCGCATCGTCTCGTCGATGGTGCTGGCGATGATCCTGCCGCGCGCGCTCACGAGGATGATGTCCGCCTCGGGATAGGGTAGCGACGCCTCCAGCATCGCCGCCATCCCGGCGAGCGACCGGTCCGCGCCCGCGATCCCCTTGAACTCGCCGTCGACCACGATGGGATAGGTCTGCTCCACCAGGAACACGCCCTGATACTCGTAGGGCTCGGTGACCATGGCCCGGATCCGCGCGTCCTCGGACGGCTGCGGCTGCACCCACAGGGCGGACACCCCGCCCTCGAGCTCGATGCCTGTCATCTCGTCCAGCAGGTCGAAGCGGTTCTTGACGCCCTGGTAGTAGAGGCTCGATCCCAGGTCCACGAGGTTCACGATCTGGTATGTGTCGGGGTCGGACGGGTCGCGTCGCACGTACGGGATGAAGCGCCCGGTCTCCGCGTCGAGGGCGCCCTCCGGCAGCCCAGCCTGGGGCGCGCTGCTGTCGAAGCCGTCCGCGTCCGGCTCGTATGCGACGTAGGTGCCGATGAGTTCCGGGAAGTCCCGCAGCAGCGCCGTGGCGTAGCGCAGCGTGTCGGCCCGCTGGCCGAACATGCCGAACGCCTGGGCCAGCGCCGCGGTCTTGGGGACCGTGATGGCCTCCACGTTGCCCGCATCGATGGTCGCGCCCAGGGTGTCCGTGCGGTCCATCAGTGCCCGTTCCCCGTCGCGCCGCAGCGCGTCGTAGGTGAGCGAGACCACGAGCGTCCCGATGACCGCATACAGCACAAGCAGCGGCAGCAGCCCGAACAGCAGGATCTTCTGACGCAGGCGCAGGCGCGCGATGCGACCGTCAGGGGGCTTGGTCGCGGTTCTCCGCTGGTCGGCATGGGTCATCGCGCGGAACGATACCGTACGGCGCAAGCGTGGCGGCCGCCTGCCGGCCTCGGCGCTGCGCTACGCTCGTCCCGCAGCAAGAGGAGAGGGCCATGAATGAGATGGACGATGGGCGCGTGGTGGTGGTCACCGGTGGCGCCCGGGGCATCGGCGACGCGATCATCCGCACCTTCCTGGGCGAGGGCGCGCGGGCGGTCTCGATCGACCTGGGCGACCCCGAGGACCCCATCCCCGAGGTGCGCTATCTCAATGGGGATGTCTCGGACCGGGCGGAGATGGAGGCGCTGTTCGCGGACATCGGCGCGAACGAGGGCCGCGTCGACGTGCTGGTCAACAACGCCGGCATCCAGCGCGTGGGTCTGACAGAGACGTTCGATCCGGCCGTGTGGCGCCAGGTCATCGAGGTCCATCTGTTCGGGATGTTCAACTGCACCGCGCTCGCGATCCCGTTCATGAAGCGCCAGGGCAAGGGCTCCATCATCTCCATGGCGTCCACCACGGCGCTCGTGGGCACGCCCGGCCGGGGACCCTACACCGCGTCCAAGGGCGCCATCGCGGCGTGGACGCGCTCGCTCGCCGTGGAGACCGCGGAGGCCGGCCTGCGCGTGAATGCGGTGGCGCCCGGATCCACGCTCACCAAGCTGGTCCAGCAGGGTCTTGATGACGGGTCAATCAACCGCGAGGCGATGATGTCCGAGATCCCCATGCGCCGTTTCGGCAAGGTCGAGGAGATAGCGGGCGTGGTCCGATTCCTGGCGTCCGATGAGGCGGCCTACATCACCGGCCAGGTGATCGTGGTCGACGGCGGCTGGACCATCCAGGGAATGCGCGACCGCCCCGACTGGCTGCGCGCCAAGCCGCCCGTCGAGTAGCCGCCGGTCTGACGCATCGTGTCCAGCAGGCTCGGCGTGTCGATGAATCGCCTGGCCGAGGACATGACCGCGCGCGAGGCACACGTGCTCGCGGCGGGACTGGAGCTCGACATGGCGACGACGCTCGTCGCCCTCGATGGCTTCCGGGCCCCATCTCCGGAGGTCCAGGCGGCGGAGTTCGCGTCGGCGGAGTTCGAGCACGAGGACCCGCTCCGCTCACGGCGCATCGGGTCTGCGTCCGCGGATCCGTTCGGCGTGGAGGCCGCGTTAGGCCACACCATGGAGTGACGACCCGGTCGGTTCGAATCCGCGGATGCGCGCCGATGCCGCCGGCATCGTCAGCCATCGGCACGGGAAACCGCTCGATCAGCCGATGCCCACCTCCATCCTGCGGCTGATGGCGATCGCACATGGGGAGTGGGTAAGGATCTTCCCGTTCGCGAACGGGAACGGCCGGACCGCGCGCTTGTGGGCGAACTGGGTCGCCGCCCGATACGGGCTACCCGTCTTCGTGCAGGTCAAGCCGAGGCCAGCGGCCCTGCTGTACGCCGGCGCTGCGATGACGTCGATGCGGGGTGACCACTCGGCCATGACGACGGAGTTCCACGACATGCTGCGCCAGTGCATCGCGTCGCATCCGAGCACACGACGTCGCGTTCGTGCCGTCGAGGAAGCATGGACACCGGCACCATCGCCGGCCACCGGATCCGTACGGTGCTCGCCGCGGTCGCGGAGAAGCGGCCGAGGCTGTCCCAAGTGAATGGCTGGCCGGTCCTGTCGGTGATCACCGCGCCCCCAGAACTGATCAGTGAAGCTCCCCATGCCCATCTCCGTATCAATCGCCTTCGGCACGCGAACAACTGATTCGCGGGCTGGGCTGCGAACCCAGGACACGAGGACTAAAAGTCTGCCGTGGCGCCATCCACAGGGTCACTCTGGGGCACTCTGCGTAGGTTTCCCGCGCGGCGTCCGTCCACCTGCTCCACCCCGTGGGACCCAGTGTGACCGCCGTGGCTGGCAGCGTGGCTGGCAGGTGTTTCCAGTCTAGGAGCCTGTGTCCGTAAGCGTCCACCAGCGTGGGCGATCGGGTCCGACTCGGCGGCGGATGGGTCTCCGGACGCATGGGATGCGGCTGGACAGGGTCGGACCGGCCCTCATCACGCCCCATCCGACGGCCTTCCGGCCGCCCTGCGGCCCCCAGGTCGCACGATCGGCCCCTGCCCGAGGCGCGGCCCCGGACCCTGCCCCGCCGACCGCCGCCGCCGGAGCGCCCGCCGACGAGCGCGACCCCGGGGAACCGGGCCGGCGCGCCCACCGCGTCCGGGTCGCCCGTGCGCTTCCCGGCTGGACGGTGGTGCCTGCCCGACGAAGAATCACCCTGCCGGATGCGCCCGCGCCGGTTGCGTCCGATGCGCCGGCTCCGTGAACCGGCTCATCGCCGCCACGGGCTTCACGTGGCGGGGTCGACGTCGGCGTGGCCGACGATGCGATTTCGCCAGGCGGAAGGGATGCTGGCAGGAGCGCACATGAGGCAGACCTCCAAGAGGCGTGCGCGGCCGGGCCATCTCGGCACCAT
>Ga0105047_10016551_pt1 | contig 11552 bp, 7 predicted proteins | sample MAT04_FD_78384 | JGI IMG/M metagenome (GOLD analysis project Ga0105047, IMG submission 78384) | Freshwater microbial communities from Lake Fryxell liftoff mats and glacier meltwater in Antarctica - MAT-04 (megahit assembly) | ecosystem: Environmental > Aquatic > Freshwater > Ice > Liftoff... | reverse complement strand
TCGATGACGGTGTCCGCTGCGGCTCGGTCCGTGGCCTCCTCCGACACGTCCATCACGAGACCCATGTCATCGATGGTCGTCTGGGCATCGCCGCGGGTCAGGCCACGAAGCTCCGGTGCGAGGATGGGCGCCGGCGTGGGTTCGGGGCCCCTGGACAGGAAGTAGTCGACGACGGTACCGGGAGCGACCTCCGAGGCAGCGGCCGGATCGGTGCGGATGATCGCGTCCGCGGGCACCGCGTCATTGAACCGGTCGATGCGCCGCCCGGGTGCGAGGCTGGACTCCGCCAGGAGCGCGAGCCCGTCCGCCTCGGACAGGCCACGCAGCTCCGGGATCGCGACAAGGGACGGGCCCACCGCCACGGTCACCGCCACGGTCCCGCCGATGGCGATCTCCACGCCCGGGGCGGGATCCTGGTCCAGGATGGTGCCCTCAGGGGCGTCGGGGGTCTCCACCTCGCGCACATCCAGGAGCAGGCCGCTGTCATCGGCGAAGGCGCGCGCCTGCTTCAGGTCCAGACCGGTCAGCTCCGGGAGCACGATCGGCGCAGGGGTGGGCTCAGCGATGGGGCTGGGCGTCGGCGCCGGGCCACGGGACACCACGAAGTCCACCGCCGTCCCGAGCGGCACCACGGTGCCGGCAGGCGGCACGGTGCGCACGAGCGCGCCCGCTGGGACGGCGTCGTTGAAGCGGACCGCGCGGTCTCCGACGGCAAGGCCCGCCTCGAGCAGCAGCGCGACGGCGTCCTCCTCCGCCTGGCCGCGCACGTCGGGGACGCTCGTGCTCGTGAGGGGTGTCGCGACGAGCACCCCGAGCGTGCCACCCGGGCGCAGCTCGCCGCCCTCGGCGGGATCCTGCTCCAGGACGGTATCTGGCGGTACGTCCGCGGTCTCCTGGAGGGTGACGTCGAGGGTCAGTCCGTTGGCATCGACGAACGCCTGGGCGTCACCCAGCGGGCCACCGACGAACCCGGGGATGGCGACGGGCGCGGGCGCGGGCGACGGCGTCGAGGTCGGCGTCGGCCCGCTGGAGACGGCGTAATCGACGCGGCTGCCGCGCGGCACGCCGGCCCCGGCGCCGGGTGTGCTGCGGATGACCGCCCCCGCCGCGATCACCTCGTGGAAGCGCTCGGTGCGGATGCCGGGCTGGAGGTCCGCCTCCAGGAGCGCGGCGATGGCGTCCCCCTCGGTGAGGTCGCGTAGGTCGGGCACGGCCACGGTCGCAGGCCGGCGAGCCACGGTCACGCGGAGACCGTCGCCTGGACGAAGCTCCGATCCGGCCGCCGGGTCCTGGGTCAGGATCGTGTCCGGCGGAGCGTCGTCCGTCTCCTCTTCCACGACGTCAAGGATCAGTCCGTTCTCGTCAGCGAAGGCCTGGGCGTCACCCAGTGCGAGGCCGCTCAGCTCGGGCAGCGCGACGGGGGCGCGGGTGGGCTCGGGCGTGGGCGAGGACTCCGGGCCCAGCGAGACGATGTAGTCGACGATCGTGTCCAGGGCGACGATGGTGCCGGCGGCCGGATCACTGCGGATCACGGAGCCTTCGGCGACCGAGGCGTGGAAGCGTTCGGTCCGCTCCCCGGGCACCAGCGCCGACTCGAGAAGAACGGCGATCGCGTCCTCCTCGGCCAGGTCGCGCAGGACCGGCACGGCGATCGATGCCGGCCGGACGGCGACCACGATGGTGACCGGATCGCCCACACGGACCTCCGTGTCGGGAGCCGGGTCCTGCTCCAGGACGGTACCCTCCGGTGCGTCGAGGGTCTCGCGCTCATCCGTGACATGGAGCACCAGGCGCGCGTCTTCGATGAGTGACTGCGCCTCGTCCACCGGCAGCCCGACGAGATCGGGCACGAGGGCCGGCTCTGGGGTCGGCTCGGGCGACGGGGTGGGCTCGGCGCCGAGGGAGATGGTGTAGTCCACGAGCGTGCCCGGCGCGACGGCGATGCCGGCGCGCGGATCGGTGCGGATCACCACCCCGGCCTCGATGACATCGTCGAACGACTCCGTGCGCAGACCGGGCTCCAGCCCGGCGTCCAGCAACGCTGCGACGGCATCCGGCTCAGCGAGATCGCGCACGTCCGGCACCACCACGGTGGAGGGGCGGATCGCCACGACGATGACCAGGGTGTCCCCGGGACGCACCGAGGTTCCCGGCCCCGGATCCTGGGAGAGCACGGACCCGGGCTGCGCGTCCAGCGACGCCTGCGAGCGGATGTCCAGAAGGAGGCCGTACTCGTCCGCGATGGACTGGGCTTCGTCCTGGGTCAGGCCGAGGAGCTCGGGGGCCGGCACCTCCGTGGGCGCCGGCGTGGCGCTGGGCGACGCCTCGGCACCGAGCGAGACAAGGTAGTCGATGGCCGTGCCACGCGCGACGGCGATGCCCCCGCGCGGGTCCGTGAGGATGATCAGGCCGGCGGCCGTCCCTGGGTCGTACGCCTCCGAGCGGGTGCCCGCGGCCAGGTCCAGATCGAGCAGGGTCGCGACAGCGTCCGCCTCGGCGAAGCCGCGCAGGTCCGGCACGGCGACGGTGGGCTGTGGCGCGGCGACAGTGAGGCGCACGACGTCGCCGGGCAGCACCTCCGAGCCCGGCGGGGGATCCTGCGCGATGACCGTGTCCGGATCGACCTCGTCGGTCACCTCATAGGTGACCTGGATGGTCATGTTCGATCGCTGGGCGAGGGATTCGGCGTCCGCGATCCGGAGGCCGGCGAAGGTCGGATTGCGGAACCGCGTGGGCTCCGGCGTGGCGGCATCGTCCGTGGCGTCAGGGTGCGGCGTGGCTGTGGGGGGCGGCGTGATGAAGCTGGTGGCGCCGGGCGTGGGCGTGCTGGTCGCGGTGTCGCCACGGGGCTGGAGCAAGAGGAACCAGACGGCCACCGCGAGGATGGCGGCCACGCCGATGACGGAGCCGATGATCATGGCCGGCGGCGTCGGGCCGGACCCACCGCCCGCAGCGCCACGACGGTTGCCGGTCGGCGGCGTGGGCGGGCGAGTGCCGTACGCGGTCCCGGCCTGCGGGCCTGCGTCGGGTTCCCAGTCGCCGGCCGCGTCGGGGACGCCCGATGGGGACGTGGCACCGGGGGGCACCCAGCCGGGAGGCGGCATCTGGCCACGCTGCCAGCCCGGAGCGCCGGGACCGGCCCAGGGGGGCGGCCCGTTCCAGGGCTGGGTGGCCGGCTGCGTGGCGGTCGGGTCCGCCGTCCAGCCACCGGGAGGCGTGCCATACGGTGGCGGCGGTGCACCGTAGGCGGGCGTGAGCGGCAACGTCGCCTCGAGATCCATGGGGGGTCCACCCGGGGCACCCATGGGCGTGGGCGGCCTGGCTCCGGGCATGGCAGGGCCCGGACCCTGCGGGACCGGCGCGGCGCCGGCAGGATCGAACCAGGGATCGGGTGGGCGGCTGGGGTTCCGGGGAGGGTGTTGATCGCTCATCGCGGTCGCATCCTGCCACAGCATCGCCCGCTACCGGGGCTGTGTATCGGTTTCTTCATCGACTCCGGGCTGGTCCCTTCACCGCCGGGGCCCTAGCGTTCGCGGTGCGGAACACGAAGCGACCCTTCGGTTCCCTCTCCCTCCCTCGAACGAGGAGCGCTGATCGGGCAGGCGCTCCTCGTTCTTTTTGTGGCGTGACGCTCTGTGGCACCATCCGGTGATGGAGATCACCTGGTTCGGAGACACCTGCATCCGCCTCAAGGGCCGTGAGGGCGTCGTGGCGGCGGATGCCTATCGGTCGGTCGTCGGGCCCACGGGCCGGGGCATGACCGCGGACATCGTCACCTTCAGCCACGCGGATGAGGCGGAGCCGCCCAAGCCCGGCACGAAAGCCGCGCAGAACGCGCCTCCGGCCAGCGGCGGTCTGGGCGTCATCCGGCCCACGAGCCTGGAGCCCTCGTTCCCGCTCGATGCGCCCGGGGAGTACGAGGTGCACGAGGTGCTCGTGACCGGCGTGCGCACGTTCCGCGACGAGTCGCGCGGGTCCGAGCGTGGCCTGAACACCGCGTTCGTCGTGGAGCTCGACGGGCTGCACGTGGTGCACCTGGGCGACGTGGGACACCTGCTCACGGAAGAGATGCTGGGCGAGATCGGCCCGGTGCAGGTCGCCTGCGTGCCCGTGGGCGGCTCACTGTCGCCGGCGAAGGCCGCGGAGCTGGTCGCAGCCCTGGACGCGTCGCTCGTGGTGCCCATGCCCGTCGGCGACGACCCGGATGGCGCCCTCGCGCGGTTCCTCAAGGAGATGAACGTCACGTCCACGCAGCCCGTCGCCAAGCTCAGCGTGTCCATCTCCACGGTGCCCAACGAGACGACCGTCGTGGTGCTGGACTCGCGCGGCAAGGTCTGACGGCCGCGCTCCCCGGCCGTCTCAGCCGGCGGTGGCGGGCGCGTCGCCCACGACGATCCGGCCGCGCTTGACGACGGTACGCACCAGGTCCGCCCCCAGCCACGTGGGCAGCTGTTCCACGCTGGGCACGGCCCACGCCACGACATCCGCCTGACGGCCCGTCTCGAGCGTGCCGTGGGTGCCCTCCAGGCCGACGGCACGCGCGCTGTTGACGGTCGCCGCCACGAGCGCCTCCTGGGGCGTGAGGTGGAGCTGGAGACAGGCGAGGCTGAGCACCAGCTGCAGGTTCGGCGTGGGTGACGTGCCCGGGTTGAAGTCCGTGCCGAGAGCCACGGGCACGCCCCGCTCGATGAGCGCACGCGCCGGGGCGTAGTGGCTGCTCATCAGGTAGAGCGTCGTCGCGGGCAGCAGTGTGGCCACGACCGGCATCCCGGCATCCGCGGCTCCGCCGAGCGCCTCGATGCCATCCGGGGAGATCGCCGCGAGATGGTCCGCGGATGCCGCGCCCAGCTCCGCGGCGAGGGCGGCCCCCAGGGAGTCGTGGATCTCATCCGCGTGAAGGCGCGGCGATAGGCCGTGGGCGCGGCCGGCGAGCAGCACCCGGCGGGACTGCGCAGCGTCGAACACGCCCAGCTCGCAGAACACGTCACAGAATCGCGCGATCCCTTGCTCGGCGATCCGCGGCAGCTGATTGGCGATGATGTCGTCGAGGTGCGCATCGGCGGCATCGGGGCGGCCGCGCAGCGCTCGCGGCACGGCATGCGCCCCGAGGTAGGTGGGCACGAGCTCCACGGGGCCCTCGCGATCCAGGCGGCCGGCCACCTCCAGGCAGCGCAGCTCGGTGTCCAGATCCAGGCCGTAGCCGGTCTTCACCTCGGCGGTCGTGACACCGTGGGAGAGCATCTCCCGCAACCAGCGGCGACCGTGGTCCTGGAGGGCCTCCGCTGTCGCCGCCCGTGTGCTGTCGACGGACGACAGGATGCCGCCTCCCGCCGCGAGGATCTCCAGGTAGCCGGCTCCCTGCTGGCGGAGCAGCAGCTCACGCTCGCGGCTGCCGCCGAACAGCAGGTGTGTATGGGCGTCGACGAGGCCGGGTGTGAGCAGGCCGCCGCGAACGTCGACGGCAGGCTGGTCGGCCGGGTCCAGGCCCAGGCCGGCGAGCACGCGGTCGACCGCGTCCCGGGCACCCACGGCGGCGATCGCACCGTCCACGATGGCGAGCGCCAGGGAGTCATCCTCGCGCACCAGGACCGCAGCGTCCCCCTGGGCAGCGCCGCGCCGGGTACCCCCCGCGAGCGTGGCGATGGCATGGGCGTTGCGCAGGACGAGGACCTCCGTCATCCGCCGGCCGCGCGGGCAAGCCGGAGTTCGAGGGCCATGTCCGGGCTGAAATCGCGGATGCGCACAGCTGCGGCGCCGGCCCTGAGTCGGTCCTCGAGGGGGGCGTCCGGGTCCATGCCCGCATGGTCGGCGACGGCGAGGATCGCGGCCTGCGGCGCGAGCCCGATGAGCTCCGACTCGCGCAGCACGACGCCCGCCTCTCCCGCCAGGCGCTCCACCTCCTCCCAGGCGCGCCACATGGGCGTCACGGCTGTATCCAGCAGGTTCATGGAGACCTGCGCCACGCCCAGATCGTCCAGGAGCACGCCCAGCGCCTGGACCCGTGGCAGTCCCCCATCCCGCTCGCGAACGGCGCCGGCGATGCGTTTGGCGATGGCCACATCCGCGGTCTCGAGGTTGATGTTCCAGGCGACCAGGAACGGGCGCGCGCCGACGACGACCGCGCCGGCCGTGGGGTGGGGCGTGGCCGGGCCGAAGTCGGGCTCGCCGCCGGGCGCCGCCATCATCGCCGCGAGCCCCTCGTACTGGGGGCGGCGGATGTCGGCCAGGATGCGCCGCTCCGGACGCGAGGCTGCGGCGGCATAGAGGTAGACCGGCAGGTCCAAGCGATCGCCGATGTGCTGCCCGAACCGTTTCGCGAGCGCGATGCAGTCCTCGAGGCTGGCGTCGCCGAGGGGCACGAACGGGACCACGTCCACGGCGCCCAGCCGGGGGTGGCGTCCGGTGTGGCCGTTCATGTCGATGCGCGCGATCGCCGCCGCGATGGCCCGCTCCATGGCGTCCACGACGGCGTGCTCCTCACCCGCGAATGTGAGCACGCTCCGGTTGTGGTCGGTGTCCGAGGTGCGATCGAGGAGATGGGCTCCGGGTACGGCGGTCACGGCGGCCGCGATGGCATCCACCACCTCCGGTCGACGGCCCTCACTGACGTTGGGGACGCATTCGATGAGTCGGCTCATGGCGGCAGTGTACGGGCGCCGCGTCGGCGTCAGGCGCGCTGCTCCACGGTCCGTGGCGGGGCGCCGGGTCCCTGCTCCGCGTGGCTGCGCGGGAACGCGACGCTCTCCACGGGCCGCAGCCCGAGCGCGACGCGGTCGCCGGGACCAACGTGGCGCACCTGGTCGCCCGCCTCCACCCAGATGCGGTCGCCGTCCTGGGCACGCACCTCGAGCAGGATCTCCGAGCCGGAGAACCTGCGGCCGATCACGTCCCAGGCATCCGCTCCGTCCGCGCGCGCGCCGGCCTCCTCGAGCGTGAAGTGCTCGGGCCGCAGGAGACACAGGGCGGGCCCGGACATCTGCGGCGCATCGGGGCCCACGAGATCGACGGGGCCGAACCTGGTGCGCGCCACGCCATCCGCGACGTCCGCCCGCACGAGGTTGGCGACACCGATGAACGAGGCCACGAAGGGCGTCGCGGGCTCCGCGTAGATGAGCTCCGGCGTGGCCGACTGGAGCATCCGGCCACGCGCCATCACCGCCACCCGGTCCGCGATCGTGAGCGCCTCCGCCTGGTCGTGGGTCACGAAGATGGCGCTCTGGCGGGCGTCTCGCAGGATCGCGCGGACATCGGAGCGGAGCTGGGTGCGCATCGCCTGGTCGAGGCTCGAGAACGGCTCGTCGAACAGCAGCACATCCGGGTGTGGCGCGAGCGCCCGGGCAAGGGCCACCCGCTGCTGCATGCCCCCGGACAGCTCATGGGGGAAACGGCGGGCCTCGCCGGCGAGGCCCACGAGCTCCAGCAGCTCGTCCACGCGCAGGGCGCGGCCCGGGTCCTTGCGGATGCCGTAGCCCACGTTGGCGCGCACGTCGAGGTGCGGGAACAGGGCGAGGTCCTGGAACACGAGGCCGATGCGCCGGCGCTCCGGCGGCACCATGACGCTGGTGGATGCGACCACCCGTCCGTCGATCTCCACGGTCCCGGCGTCCGGGCGCTCGAAGCCCGCCATCAGTCGCAGACAGGTCGTCTTGCCGCAACCCGACGGACCGAGGAGCGCGAGCACCTCGCCCTGGCGCAGCTCCAGGTGGACGTCATCCACGGCGACCACCTGGGCGAACCGGCGCGAGACGCCCGTCAGCCGGAGCGCCGGCCCCGTCGCCGTCCCCGTGCCCGTCATGCGTGGTCCTCGCCGCGCATCAGCAGCGCGACCGAGACCGATGACACGACCAGCAGCAGCGCGGCCGGCACGGCGGCCTGGGTGAAGAACCCCTCGCGCGCTGCATCCCAGACCTTCGTGGCGAGCGTGGAGAAGCCGGTCGGGGCCACCAGGAGCGTGAGCGGCAGCTCCTTGAGGGCGCTGAGGAACACGAGCGCGGCACCCGCGAGGATGCCCGGCCGCAGGAGCGGCAGCACGATCGTGCGCACCACGCCGGTCGTGCCCTGGCCCAGCGAGCGGGCCGCCTCCAGCGTCCGCGGGCCCACCTGGAGCATCGGCGATCGAAGCGCCCCCGTGGGCTGGACGAGGTAGCGCACCGAGACCGCGACGACGAGCGCGATCAGCGACTGGTACAGCAGCGGCACCACATTGAGCGTGAAGAACACGACCGCGAGAGCGAGCGCGATGCCGGGGATGGCGTACACGACGTACAGCATGCGCTCCACCAGGGCGCCCGTCCGGCCGCGCACCTGGACGATGAGCCACGCGAGGGGCAGCGCGACCACGATCGCCAGCAGCGCTGACGACCCTCCCAGCACCAGCGAATCGCGCAGGGGGACGAGATCCACCGTGACGGCGGTGCCCTCGCCCAGCCCGCGCACGAGCCAGATGGCGACGGTCACGACAGGCAGCACGAGTGACAGGCAAGCCACGACGGCACACAGGACGAGCGCAGGGATGCGCCACCGGCCGAGCGCCACGCGCGCGGGCGGGCGACGAGCGCCCTGCGGTTGCCGCAGCGCGGCCCGTCGGCGGATCCGTGCCTCCGCCCACACGAGAACCATGGCGATGGCGATCAACAGCAGCGCGAGCGCGGCGGCGCCGGCCCGGTCGAAGGTCGAGCGGTACTGGGTATGGATGGCCCGGGCAAGGCTGTCGTAGCGCAGGATGGAGATCGCCCCGAAATCGGACACGGCGTACAGCATCGCGAGCAGCGCGCCCGCGCCGACCGCGGGCACGAGCACCGGCACCATCGCGGTCCGTGCCGCGGCCATCGGGCCGTCACCCAGGGAGCGGGCGACCTCCTCCGTGGTGGGATCCAGGCGGCGCAATGCTGCACCCGTGGCGAGCACCACGTAGGGCGTGGTCGCGAGCGTCAGCACCAGGAGCGCACCGAAGGCGCCGTAGATGCTGGGAAGCCCATCGACGCCGAACGGGGCGAGCAGGTCGCCCACCCAGCCACGTGGCCCAAGGGCACCCACGATGGCGAACGCGAGGAGGTAGGAGGGGACCGCGAGGGGCGCGATGACCAGCACCGACCACAACCTGCGGCCGGGAAGGTCGGTTCGCACGGTCACCCACGCCAGGGGCACCCCGAGCAGGATGGCCCCGGCGCCGACGCCCAGCCCCAGGGCGAGCGTGGACACGACCAGCTCCACGGTCCGCGCGCGGAACAGCAGCCCGAGGGTCCCGACATCCCCGCCCAAGGCGCGGACGACGAGATAGGCGATGGGCAGGGCGGCGAGCACGCCGACGCCCACCGCGACCGCGAGCAGCGGCAGCGGTGGGCGACGGGCGCTGGGTGCGCGGAGGCGCGACCGCTGGACGGCCGGGACGTTGGTCACGGCCGTGCGGCGTCAGGGACTGTCAATCGAGCGCGCCGACCTCCTGGAGCAGTGCCACGGTCCCCTGCAGGTCGGCCAGCTGGCCGAGGTCGACCAACGGCGAGCCGATGGCATCGAGCGCCGGTAGCCGCGGGTCCGCGGCAACGCCCGCGACCAGCGGGTACTCGAACGTGCCGGTGGCCACATAGGCCTGCGCCTCGGGGCCCAGGAGCCATCCGATGAGCGCCGCGGACGCCTCGGGGGTGTCGCTCGAGGCCAGCGCCCCGGCACCCGCGACGTTGACCAGCGCGCCCGGATCGCCGGCCGGGAAGAAGTGGTTGGCGACCGGGTAGGCGTCGCCGTTCTCGGCCAGCAGCCGCATCACGTAGTAGTGATTGGTGAGCACGACATCGACCTCGCCAGCGGCGACGCCCTCGACGGCCTGGGCGTTGCCCTCGTACACGACGGGCTCGTTGGCCATGATGCCGTCCAGCCAGGTGCGAGCGGCGTCCTCACCCGCGAGGACGCGCAGCGCGGTCACGAAGGACTGCAGCGACGCGTTCGTGGGCGCCCAGCCGATGCGACCCTTCCAGGCGGGGTCCGTGAGGTCGGTCACCGACGCCGGCAGATCCGCCTCCGCAAGGCGCTCCGTGGACCATGCAAGCACCCGGGCGCGACCGCTGAGGCCCACCCAGCTGCCTGCGGGATCGCGGAAGCCTGGGGGGACCTGGTCGAGGGTGGCCTGTGCCAGCGGCGCCAGGAGGCCTGCCCCGGCCAGGGCGCCGAGCGCCCCGGCGTCCTGGGAGAAGAAGACGTCCGCAGGCGACCGGTCGCCCTCCTCGAGGAGCAGCGCGGCGAGCTCGGCGCTATCGCCGTAGCGAACATCGAGGTCGGCACCGGTGGCTGCCTCGAATCGCTCCAGCAGAGGGCCCACGAGGCTCTCGCTCCGGCCGGAGTAGACCGTCAGCGCGGTGCCCGTCAGGTCGGGCGCGCCCGGGGCAGCCGACGTCATGGGGCTGGGGCTCTGGGCGACGATGGGTGAGGCGGCGATCAGGAGCGCGACCGAGGCGCCGATCAGCGCCGTACGGGCGCGGAAGGAGCTGGACATGGATACCTCTGGTGGCGGGCAGGTGATCCGCTCGGCCGGCTGCGCGCTCGCCGACCTGGGTGATCCCGACCCTGGGACTCGGACAGGATGCCGGGGGCAGCGTATCCGGAACGTGACCCGTTGGTCAAGCCCTCTTGTGAGACGGCCTCAAGGATACCTGACTACCGGGGTTCCGAGCCTCCAGCCGCCTAGAATGGCGCGATGAGCAGACCGCGCGACACCATGCCCTCGGAGGCGGCCCAGGGGTACCTCCTGACCCTCCGTTCGATGACGATGCTGGGTGGCACGGCCATGACCGCGTCCCTGGGCCGGCGGATGGGCGTCAGCGTGCAGGCGGCCTCCGAGATGGTGGGTCGGCTGGTCGTCGATGGCCTCGTGGAGGTGCACGCGGAACGATCGCTGCGACTGACGGAGGCCGGGCGCGTGGTGGCGGACACGATCTTCCGGCGGCACTCGTTGCTGGAGTGGCTGCTGACGCGCGTGGCGGGCCTGGGCTGGGCCGAGTCGGATGAGGAGGCCGCGCGGCTCCAGGGTGCCCTGTCGCCGCGCGTGGAGGACGCCATCGCGGCGCTGATGGGCCATCCGCCCACGTGCCCGCACGGCAACCCCATCGATGCACATGCCCAACGCACGCGACCGGCGGGGATTCCGCTCGCCGGCGCCGAGCCGGGCATCGTGACGGTCCTGCGCATCACCGAGGAGGCGGAGGAGGACGCCGATCTGCTGAAGCACCTCGAGCGGCAGGGTCTCGTGCCGGGCGCGCACGCGACCGTGGTGGGTCTGTCCGCGTCGCGCGACAGCGTCACGCTCGATGGTCCGCGCGGCCGCACCGGGGTGGGGCTCCAGCAGGCCGCCCTCATCCGGGTGCTGCCCGGCATCGCGGACCCGGGCCTGTTCCACCGCGTGCCGGAACGGATCTGGGCCATCCGACCTCCGATGTAGTGGGTTGCTTTCACTTTTACTCGTGGTTGGTCGCGAGCTGACCATCAGCCATGCCATCGGGCCGGACGGACGGTTCCGGCTGACCTGCGCGAGCGGCAGCGTGCTCATCGATGGCATCGATGGC
>Ga0105047_10016549_pt1 | contig 11553 bp, 5 predicted proteins | sample MAT04_FD_78384 | JGI IMG/M metagenome (GOLD analysis project Ga0105047, IMG submission 78384) | Freshwater microbial communities from Lake Fryxell liftoff mats and glacier meltwater in Antarctica - MAT-04 (megahit assembly) | ecosystem: Environmental > Aquatic > Freshwater > Ice > Liftoff... | reverse complement strand
GTGCGGAGGTCGGACATGGAGAGTCCGCGGGATTGAGGCCAGTCGGGGGTGTCGCTTACCGGGGGGACCTTGGCCGAGAGCTTAAAGGTCGCGCCGAGGAAGGTTTGTTCTGAAGTTCGAGGGAGAATCAGCACCGAGCCCCCGGCTTGGGCGAAGGACTCGATGTCACCGCCACTGAGGGGAGAGTCCTCGCCGACGACCAGAATGGTGCCCGGCAGGGGGATTCCGTTAAGGTCGGTGAACGTCAGCCCCACGGTTCCGAGAAGAACTCGGCCGCCGGCTCCGCCGGAGTACACGGCCGGGCGTCTGGGGGAAGTAGGTGTGGTTGTGAGATCGGCGAGTAGCTGTGTGACCAATCGGGCCGCCGCGGGATCCGAGGCGTACTGGTCTTCAAGATCGAGCTGCGACCACAAAACGCGGCCGGAACCGAGGGAGAGCTCCATGAGCGGCGTGTACTGAAGGTCGAACTCGCACTCGATCAGGGGTGTCCAACCGGAGCGGTGGGGCTTTTCGATGGCGGCGGAGCTTACGGTGTGGCGGCCCCCCCACCGCCAGCCGTGGAGGGGGAAGTTGGTGAAGGGGGACATGTCGCGGTAGCCGGGATCGACTTCATAGTCGGGCTTGGGTTTGAGGAGAGTTCCCGAGCCGGCCCAGTCGCGAAGGTCGAGATCGTCGAGTCCGCGCGTGATGGGGGACTCTCCGGGAACGCGGAAGACGCGGCGCGACATCAGTGCGGCCACGCGCGCGTCAAGTCCGTCGGTGAGTACGGATGGGGATTGGGCAAGAACAAGAATCCGGCCGCCCGCACGCGCGAAGGCTGCGAGATCGCCGGGGGGGTTAGTGTCGAATCCGATGGCTTCCCGACCGACAATCAGCGGGAGCTTTGTGGAGAGCGAGCCGTCCCACTTGGTGAGTTTGGCCCCAGCGGCGGTGAGCATGGGGAGTGACTTCCCGGCGGGGTCCCAGACGAGGAACTCGGCGGCGATGGGTGGGGCTTTGGCGAATGCGCGGAAAGGAAAACTGTCGCGGTGCGTCGCATCGCCAATGGTTACCTCGGAGACGATTTCGCCGTCGACCTTGTCGGAACTGAGTTCGGCGGGGATGGGGAACGAGATGGGGAGGAAGAGATCCCGCGCCACTTCGATGGTTCCCGAGCCTTCGCCCTTTGCAATCTGGGCGCCGCCGAGCGTGACGCGCCACGATGCGGTGTAGGCCTGGGCCTTGCGGGTGTCATTGAGGAGCACGAGCTGCTTGAGTCCGGTCGCGCCGGCGGGAAAGTTGCGTGTCTTGTCCGTGAAGGTACCAGGCTTGCCCGCGATCCACGCGAGGGTGGGGGCTTCCCCTTCGCCAAGCGCATCGCCTGCGGTCGTGGGCTCTCCGTCGAGGCTGCGATAGCCGTCATCCCAGGCGATCATCCCGCCTCCGTGCCCCCACGTGCGGTAGCTCCGCCAGGTGTTGCGGATGAACAGTTCCTGAAGTTTGAGAAAGTTGGCGTCGAACTTGAGCGACTTCGTCCAATGCCACCCAGTGTAACGCTGCCCGGCTACGAACTGGCGGACGATTTCCTCGCGGTAGGTCGTGGATTCGAGGCGATAGCTCTGGCTCCCGAGATAGGAGGCGGCGTACTCGGTCATGAATGGCTCGGTCTTTTCGGCGTTGCCGTAGTTGTTTCGTCCACGCATCATCGTGGCGTAGAACGGCGTTCCAAACTCGACGAACCACAGGGGCATTTCTCCGTGCTCGGCGTAGTGGCTGAGGTATTCCTCGCGCTCTTGGAGCGGGATCATGTTGAGGTAGTGGTTGAGCGTGTATACGTCGCCGCTGGCGCCTCCGTGGTGAATGAAGACGGGTCGGGACGGGTCGAGCTTCTTGATCGCATTGATCCCGAGCTCGGCGCGCTTGACGGGTTCGACCATGTGCGGACTTCGGCGGAGCCGAGCGGCTTCGGAAGCGTCCCGCGTTCCAATCAGAAGCGGATCCTGCACGCCACCGAACATGTTCCCACTGGTCCCCCACATCAGCACTGACGGATGGTTTTGGTTCCGTCGGAGTTCGTTGGCGACGGCCACGGTGAACCGTGCAAGCCGCTCGGGAGACTGGACCTCGCCGCCCATCCAGCCCATGTGGGGCATCATGCCGGTGATTCCAATGCCCACTTCGTCGGCGGCCTCGTAAGACTCCCATCCGCGGAATGCGGAACTGCGCTCCAGGATGTCGTGCGGCCAGAGTTCGACGAGGTTGTGACCGGCTTGGAGCGCGGCCTCCAGTCGAGCCCGCGAGGCGGGACTGTCTCGCCCGCCCACGAGTTCGGTTCGGGCGCGAAGTTCAACTCCGTTGAGCATGTACTTTCTGCCGTCGATCCAAAACTCCCGGAAACCGAAGCGCTCACGGACCACGTCGTCAATGCCTCCCCCGCGAACGGCAAGCTCGAGCGTGTAAAGGTTCGGGCTGCCGATGTCCCAGAGCTTCGGATCGGCCCATGGCCAGCTCAGCTTCGTCTTGGTCTGCGTTGCCTCGATCGTGCCCGCGAAGCTCCGCACCTCGGCACCGTCCTTGTCGAGGATGCGAGCCACAACATTCGCCGTTCCAGACCGATCATTGCCTTCAAGCTCGATTTCCAAGCCCAAAGTCTTTTGTCTTACGCTCGTACGTACGGCCACCGAGGCGACGCGGCTGGCGATGGGCTGCGACCGAAGGGCAACAGCCCCAACGAGGCCCGCGGCGTGGAGCTCGGCTTTGACGCTGTAGCTCTGTCCCGGCGCCATGCCCATCATCACCTTCACATCGGCTTGCTCGAGTGTGGCGACGACCAAGACCCGCAACTGGTGCGACTTACCGGGGGTCAGCGCGGAAGTAAGATCGACGGTTCCTCCGGGCCAGGAAACGACGCCTTGTTCCCGCCCGTCGACGAATACCGTGGCGTCTGTGCTGACACGGTCAAATTCCAATGTAATCCTCCGGCCCGACCAGGTCTCCGGGACTTGAACGGCGGTCTCATACCAACCGGCCGACGCCTTTCGCCCATCGAACTCGGCCCATGGGGTTCCTCCACCCCGGGCTATCAGAGCCTTCTCGTCCTTCCAGCTTCCAGGAACGCGGATGAAACCCCAGCCGACTTCGGGGGGAGTCGATCCAGTGACGGGCGCGAACTTCCATGTGCCCGCGAGAGGTATCTCGCCCCGCGTGGGAGTGAGCTCGACCGGAGCAACCGCGCGTGCGGCGCTTTCACCGGCCGGAAGGATGGCATCGGCGGGTGGAAGGGCGGTGGCAAGACGGACCTCTGCGGCCGTCGGGTTGACGACGGCGACGATGTCATCAAAGCCGACAGAAGTCGCGCGGCAGAGCAGCGTGGGAGCCAAAATCAATTGCGTCGCCCCTTCCGGAACCTCACTGAGCTTGACCACCCGAATCCATGGGCTGTCCTGACGCAATCGGGGGCTGTCCCCATAACCGGCAAGCGATCCATCGGCGCGGAGGAAGCTCACCGCCAGACGCGCGTCTTCGTAGTCGGCACCTCCCGGGACAAGACCTTCGGCCTTCATCCGAGCGAAGATCAGCACTGTCTTGGATCCCGGCTGCAGTGCGATGCGTTGTGACGTTGCCGTCCCGCCGGTGGTCAACCGGAGCGATCCACCCTCGGCGGAAACCTCAACCGTGCTGCCAGCACCGATCGGTCCCCAGCCCGGTTTGCCTTCTGCGATGGGAATCTCGAAGCCGCCGTTGATCACGACGTCGGGGGATCGACTCTCGACCGCCCAAGACGCCGAGACGCTTGTCCCGAGGAAGGCGACGAAAAACGCTATCGCCATAATGGCGGCACCGCGAAAATTAGAACGTCCTTCAGTCGCGCCATCAATGGTCATATTCAACATCCCGTGCGAGTGATCTTTCCGTGATGCCATTAACGCCCGACAACAAGGGACGTCTTCCGTCGGGTGGCATCCGCTTGTGGGCCGAACGTCCTTCGGACGCCGCCCCTGCCTCGACTTGGCTCGATTGTGTCTCTTACTGCCCGCGTGGGCCCTCGTTTACGACTGATTGTAAATTCATCCCAAACCGTCCGGGGCTACTCGGCCATACCGGGCCAGGTTGCCGCCACCAATACCTCCGGCCCGCCGTCTTCACGCGCGGGCCGGAGATACTCTTGGAGGAGGAACATCAGATATGTCGCGAGCAACCGCCTCATTCAATGCCACCAGAGCTGGGCTCTTGAACTAGGCGCGACGACGCAACATCGGGAGTGCCGCCAAGCCGAGCAGGGCCAGGCCGGCGGGCTCCGGAATCAACGGGGCCACATCGCCGAAGGTCGTGCCGACGCGGAACTCGTCCATGAAGCTCTGATCGCCGTCACCGAAGTTGCCAAGCCGAACGCGATCAAACGAGAACGGGTTCAGGCCCGCGCCCGCTGTTCCGTTCCAGCTCGAAGCGAAGGAGGGTTGACCATTGGAGATGTCGGGGTCGACCCAGTGCCACTGCTTCCCGGCGGACATGTCGTACAGCGAGAGAAGAAACGCCTCATTGTTCTGCGGCACGCCGCCGAAGTCCATGATCGTTCCGACCTGACCCAGTCCAGCTGCATCACCGCCACCGCGCGTGGCAGCCCAGAAGACGAACCCGGGCTTGCCGACAAAGTTACGCTCGTTACCACCGTCAAACAGCGAGTACCCGATGCTGCTGCTCGTGTTGTTGCTGCCGATCCGCATCATGATGCTGACCCAGTACTGACCACTGGCCGGCTGGGCGCCGAAAGTGCGGAAGTTCTGGTCGTTGCCTTGTCCGGTGGGAGCACCCGTTCGGGCACGACCGGGCGACGTCACCAGCAAGCCATAGCTCAACGTGGCGTTGGATTTCTTGAACCCGCCATCGTTGCCGCCCCATTGCCCGGCGTTCCACGCCGCGCTTCCGGTTCCGGTCCCGGCGGTGTCGTTGATTCGAACTCCCGCGTCGATCGCCATATCGAAGCCCTCATAGGCAATCGGAGCCGCAGACACGGTTGCCGCCGCCGCCACCAGGACGCCGACCGACAAGATTGAACTAAAACATTTTCTCATACGACTACTCTCCTCAACCCCGCTTGAAGATGTGTCATGCCGATGGTGGGGGTCTAAGAACCACCGGCACGATTCCGAACGTTCAACTTTCGCTGATCTAGTTGGCGGCCCTGCCGCGCCGTCTACCGCCGAGCGCGAGAACTCCCGCAGCCAGCAATCCAACCGTGCCGGGTTCGGGAATGACCACCGCACCACGGCCGCCGCCGCCGAGTAGTGCCGCGACAAAACCATTGATGTCCGAGTCCAGAACTTCGCCATCATCGTTGAAGTCCCCAATGAAGGTGAATTCTTCAATCGTGCGATCGGGAAAAAGTGCAACCAAGCCCGCGAAGTCGCCGGTGAGGGCTTGGACGAACAGTTGGATGTCCGAGTCAAGAACCTCGCCGTCAAAATTAAAATCACCCGGCAGCAACGACGGAGGTAAGCTTATCGGCGCCACATCGAGGAATGTCCTACCCAGCCGGAACTCGTCGACGGACGACTCGGATTGGCCGTCGAACTGCCCCAGCCTGACGCGGTCAAAGCTGAACGCGGAGAACAAGTTGAGACCGGCCGCGGTCGTCCAGGAAGAATCGTCGGTCGGAGCGCCGTTGGAAATGTCGGGATTCACCCAGTGCCAAGCCTTCCTAAGTCCCATGTCGTAACGCGAGAGCACGAGGGCCTTGGGTGTGACAAACACGGAATCGAAGTTGATGATTGTGCCCGCGTCGCCTAGGTTCGTCGCTTCAAAGCGCCGCGTGAACGGGTCGCCGAAGAAGTCAACGGTATCGATGGAACCCCAAAAATTGCCGCCCGGCTTGCCGACGAAGTTTCGCTCGGTACCCCCGCTGAACAGCGAGTACCCGAAGCTGCTGCTTACATCGTTTTTCACGATGTCAATGATCGCGCTGATCCAGTAGACGCCGCTGGCCGGCTGAACGCCGAAGGAGCGAAAGACCTCGTCGTTCCCTTGCTGTTCTGGAGTCTGAATCCGCGCCGTGCCCTTGCCACCCGTTACTGCAAGTTGCCCATAGCTGAGGCCCGGGTTGCTCCGGAAGAAGGAGCCATTGTTGCCGGTCCAAGTCGAGGCGGCCCAAGCGGCGGAGCCACCACCGGAACCAGCCGTACCGATGATGTTTCCGGTCTCGTTGTTGGTCAGATCAAAGCCCTCATATGCGATGAGCTGGGCTTGCGTAGCGCTGGCGGCGTACGCGATCGTCGAAACTCCAAAGATTACTGCTGCACGTTTCATCTTGTTCTCCTCCAAAAAAAGTACTGCTTGTCCCTTCGCGAATCGAACCCTTACCGCTCCCCGCCGGCTTACCGAACGGCGTCTCTCAGCGGCCACGAGAAGATGCCGGTGATCGGGAAATTGACCGGGGGCGGATTGTTGATCGGCTTGATCGCCACCAATTCCTTCCTCGCCATTGTCCTCGCCGAGCCGTCGGGGAAGAGACAGTTGGCGAAGTTGTTGTGGCGGCGATGTATCCAGTTCCTAAATGACGCGGCTTCGGTGGTTTGAAACGTGTCGGGCTGGGAAAAGGCGTTGAAGCTCTGTCCGACGATCACCGAATCGGCAACATATGGAACGTCTTGTGCGATCATGTTGAACTTCGTCGCGCCGCCGCCGAAGGTTTCGTTCATTCCCGTCGGACGCGACCCGTCAAGTCGGAACCAGCGCTCGGGGGAACCATTGCTCCGTCGGAAGTTCTGCTGCGCGGACCTCATCCCGTACGCATGCCGTGTCGTTGCAACGCCGCCGGCATACGCCCTCCCCGAACCGCCGCTGTACCCGACCTCGGGTGCGATCGACGGACACGAAATGATATTCGGGAACGGCAGGATCGACTCGAAAATGAACGGGTTGGTCCCCGCCGTCGTCTTCTCTGTTCGCGCGTCGGGAAGGTAGCCCCGGTCGAAGAGTGTGTCGGGCCATGTCGCCGCGGGCCTGAACGCCACAAACGTGTTGGTGTTCATCGGAACCGCCATCGTCCCGAATGGCGCGGGAAGCCAGTCTTTGTTGTCCTGTGCGTACGATCGAACCGCGATCCCGATCTGCCTCAGATTGCTCAAGCACTGAACCCCCACCGCACTGGCCCGTGCCTTGTTCAGTGAAGGCAGCAGAATCGATATCAACACCGCAATAATGCCAATAACCACCAAAAGCTCGACGAGGGTGAATCCTTTGCACGATCTGAATGTGGCTCTATTGTTGTACTTCATCATGACCTCTTGAGTATGGCTTTCGTTCGCGCTGGCCGCGCGGTTAGGTGACTGTGCGAAAAGCGCCGGAGAGCTCGTTCTTCCCGGTGGCCGGTGGCGTAAACGTGGACCCGGTGAAAAGTGTCAGCGGCAGGACGACCGATGGCGTCTCAGCGCCGTCGTCGTCCAACTTTTTCAGCAACATCCGCGCCGCGTTTCTACCGACGTCCATCGTCGGGACGCAGAGTGTTGCCAGTTCGATCCCGCCGGCATCTAGCTTCCCGTCGTCCACCCCGACCAGCGCCAAGTCACCCGGAACCTTCATTCCCAACTGCATCGCCGCGATCAGGAAGGGCTCAATGTCGTCCGAGCCGCCGTAAGTCACCACCGCAGTGGGACGACGAGGACCCGACATCACCACCCTCGCCCTGGCCAGGCGTTCCTGAGGCAAGAGCAGGCCCGACCCGGAGGGAAACTCGGGTTCCAAGACCCACGGCAGCAACCCCGCCTCGGACATCGCCGCCTCATACCCCGCACGCCGGTCGGCCCGACTGTAGTGATATGCCCTGGAACTTGACGCATACAGAATGCGACTATGCCCCATGGAGAGCAACCGCTTGGTCATTTCCTTAAAGGGTTCATAGTCATCGATATATACCGCATCCTTGCTGGCACGAGTGTTTACCCAAACCGCAGGAAGTCGGTATTGATCTATCAACCGCGACATCTCCGCGGGGGCGTTCTCGTTATAGAACACCAACAGCCCATCGACCGACCACTCACGCAATAGGCGAGGCATCGCCGAAGTATCCGTCAGTCGAGAGTCGGCGACCGGGCTCATCACCATCCGCAGGTCGTGCTCCATCAACACTTCCTGAATTCCGGCGATGGTCCAGATCCCCAGTCCCGTAAAAGCAAGATTCTGAGCCTGAAGAACCCCGATCGCACTGAACTTTCCACTCCGAATCGAACGCGCTGAGCTGTTCGGACGATACCCCAACTCCAACGCCGCCATTCGAACTCGCTCGCGAGTCCTCTCTGGAATCGAGTAGTGATTCCGCAGCGCGTAAGACACGGTAACGTGGCTCACGCCGAGCTTATTCGCAATGTCCCGCAAAGTTGTTGCCATCGATTGCATCCTATCTCACTTAACCGTGAAAGTACACCTGAAATACCGAATGCACAACGCAATAATTTACTTAACCTGTTAAGTGATCAAGGAGGTAAAGTCTACTGGCATGATATTGACTTTTTACCCCTTTCTGGCGTCGTGGACCGTACAGCGATCGCTCCAAAACTCGGTCGGGCGAGCCGCACTTCGCCAATCAGTCAGTGATTTGATGCTACCCGTTACGTCTCAGACGAGCGGCTTGGTGTGGCTTCCGGGCGTCGGTTTTCATGGGCAGCCGACCGCCCGCTCGTTCCAGCGCCCACTCGGGCGCGACGCTTCCGGACGGCAGGGTTTCCGGTTTCACAACTTTGATTCGAGCAGGACGGGCGCATCGACCGCAGTCGCAGCAACTTGCATTTTGGAATTCAATTTGCAATTAGTAACCCTTGGGTCGGCCTTGGTGTTTTTTCAGCGGGTCGGCAGAGAGGCGGAGTATCCATCTCTCCGTAGTTCGTCTGGTAAGTAGTTTTCATGGGGAATCTGCTGCCCGCTCATCGCGCGTGCTAGATCGGTCGTGGTATAGATCATGGAATGTCAACTGAAGCAATTAAAACCGAAGCACTCCCTACCGGAGAGTGTACGATGGAATCGCTGACTTGGCGGTTTCCGCTTCCGAGAACGCACGCGGGAATTACCCTCGCCAATGGCCTGCAGGGTGTTTTAGTTTGGGGAGTTCGGACACTCTCGCTTACGATCGGGCGCAACGGCTTCTGGGATCGTCGGGGCGGCAATCCGTTCTCGGAGCGGATCGATTTTAAAACGCTCAGTTCTCTTCTCGGTTCCGGAGGTGAGCAACGTGTTCGCGAGATCTTCCGGAACGCGGCGACTGATTCGGGACGTCCCGATGCTCCGACTCAGATTCCCTGCGGTCGAATCGACATCGAGTTTCCGGAGGGTTTACGACCCGATGTGGCGACGTTTTCGACGGATACGGGGGCGCTGTCGGTCGTGCTTACGTCGCCCGGCCGTGCTGCAGAGTGCATGGTGCTTCGACAGTCATTGACTTCCGAGCTGATCTGGATCGAGGTTCCCCCACTCTTGCGGGGTCGACTGCGGATCAGTTTCGAGCCCGCGTGGACCCACATCGGCGAGCATCTTCAAAAGGTGGGTTGTCAGCCGCCCACCCGTGAATCCTTGGGCGCGTCAATTCCCGGGGAGATCGTGGTTCAGCGCCTCCCAGCCGACCCCGCCATGGCGCTCGCGTGGGCGGACCACGGTACGCACATCGCCATCTCGACGGCGCTGGGCGAGTCCGTTTCGGCGGACCCTGGCGTAGCGGCAAGGGGGGTGCTTTTCACCAAAGATCTCGATTGCCACGCCCGCTCGGCGGCCGACTGGTGGAGTGCGTACTTCCGCGACGTACCGAAGCTCGACATTCCCGATGCTTCCGTCGCCCGATCGTTTCGTCATGGGCTGATGAAGTTCGCGGGTCTGACCCATCCATCCGGCGTGGCGGCGACTCTTCAGGGACCCTGGATGGAGGAGTATCAGATCTGCCCGTGGAGCAATGACTATCACTTCAACATCAATCTTCAGTTGTGCTATTGGCCGGCGTTGGCTTTGGGCCGGTTCGAGCACCTCACGCCGTTGTGGTCATTGGTTCACAGCTGGTTTCCACGCCTCCGCGAGGTCGGCGAACACTTTTTCGGAACGCCCGGGGCCATGATGCTCCCACACGCCACCGATGACACCTGCCAAGCCATTGGCACCTTCTGGCAGGGCACGGTCGATCACGCATCCACCGCGTGGATCGCACAGCTTGCCTTCCTGCACTACCAGCACGCCAACGACATCGAGCTCCTCCGAGACGTGGCCCACCCGCTGCTTGTGGGGGCATTCGAGGGCTTCTGGGCGATGCTCGACCGAAACGACGACGCAGCCGCGGGCACCCAACTCAGCCTTCCCATCAGTGTCTCACCGGAGTTTGGCGAGGGGGGTGTGGGGATGTGGGGTGCCAACGCGAGTTTTCAGCTCGCCGCGGCGCATCGGGTGGCGCGGGCACTGTCGCTGTCGGCGGCTGAACTGGGTCTGCCCGAGGACCCGCGCTGGGCGACGCTTCGCGCGCAACTTCCCCAAGCTTCCACCACCGAGGTCCTCCTCGGCCCGTGGGACAACCCCGAGTCTCCCAAGCGTCGGCGAATCGCTTTGTGGGAGGGGCAAGACCTGACCTATTCGCACCGGCACCACTCTCACCTTGCTGGAATCTACCCGTTTTCCACACTCGATCACGGGGACCCCGCCGTTCGCCCGCTTATCGAGGAGTCGCTGAAGCACTGGTCGAACATGGGATCCGGCCAATGGTGCGCGTGGGGACTCACCTGGGCAGCCGCGATCTGTGCCCGGACGGACCGGCCCGACGCGGCGCTGGCGTGGTTGCACTGGCTCATCGACAACTGCGAGAACGAGGGGAACAACCTTTCTGTGTCGGGCCTTTTGGGCTCGATGCAGGAGTGGTGCGGCAGCGACGACGCCCGGCGGAAGATGCATGAACCGCGGCAGTTCGAAATCATGCAGCTCGACGCCCATATGGGCGTGCTCACGGCTGTGATGGAGCTGCTGGTGCAATCGCGCGACGACGGGATTCATGTGGTCCCCCGCGTCCCGTGGCGGTGGCGCGAGTTCTGCTTCGACGGAATCCACGCGGCGGGCGCATTCGTTATCGGAGCGACCATCGCCGAGGGACGAACCTCGTCCATCCGCATCCTCAGTCGCGCCGGCAAACCCCTCCGACTTCGCCACGGCCTCGGCGACCGTTGGACTCTCGACGGCCAGCCCCGCACCGGCGACTCTCTCGACACGCCAACACGCCTCGGCCAAACACTTCTTCTTGCAAGAGTTTGACGACGCCACACCGCCCGAAACTTAAAACCTCACTCCAACGGGTTTGCGAATCTTGCCAATGAGGTTTTACCCCCAGAGTCAGGGGCGCTTACCAAGTCCGCAATCTACTTACCAACACGGCGGTGGTCGTCCCGTATTCCAGCCATGTGCTATGTTCGCACGGTGCGGGAACGTTGGACGCTCCCGGTTCTGAAATCAACTGCGGTGTCCGAGAGTTGTTTCAATGCTGCCATCCGATCGCCCAAGGCCGCTGCGCCGTCATGCCGTTCATTGCCGGATCGAAGCGCTTGAGTTCCGTCGCCTCTTTAC
>Ga0105047_10016544_pt1 | contig 11555 bp, 11 predicted proteins | sample MAT04_FD_78384 | JGI IMG/M metagenome (GOLD analysis project Ga0105047, IMG submission 78384) | Freshwater microbial communities from Lake Fryxell liftoff mats and glacier meltwater in Antarctica - MAT-04 (megahit assembly) | ecosystem: Environmental > Aquatic > Freshwater > Ice > Liftoff... | reverse complement strand
TGGGTACGTAGGAAAGGGGGTGCTGCTACACCATCGTTGCGAATAACCTATGCATCAGTGTAGCAGAATTTGCGCGGCGTGATCTATCGAACGCCTACAAGGAACGCCCAATTCCGTAAGGTTTTCACATTGGCGCCCGGGTTGCGGTATAATAGTAGTGTTGACTGTACATCCATACCCAACCAACAGCACTTACCGGACAACCGACTGATGCCCGACTCATTCCCAGCCATACCCACCGATCTGGAGCAGCGTGTGCTTCACGCTCTGCGCCATTGGCACGACGGCGAATCGGCCGATGGCCTGTTGGTCGACCTCCTCCTCTTTCGCCAGGCAGCGCGCAGCGAGACCGGCACTGCGCGCCAGGCCAACAACGTCGTGCTGCGCCAGACGCTCTCCGTCTTGCGCCGCCAACACGCGGCTGACGCCGACCTGCTGGAATTGCGCTTTCTCGACAACTGGCCGGTGGACCGCATCGCCGTGCGTCTCAATTTTTCCGAGAGCACGGTCTACACCCACCAGCATCAGGCTTTGCTCCGTCTGGTGGCGGTTCTCCGCACGCGCGAGGCGGAGGCATGGAAAGCGCGCCAGGCCCAGGTGGATGCGCGCATCGAGGCGCCCATCGCCACCCACCTGATCGGGGTGGACGCCCAAATCGAGGCGTTGGCCGATTTGGTGATCGCACCGGCGGCGCCCTGGATCGTCTCTGTCGAGGGCATCGGCGGCATCGGCAAGACCGTGCTGGCCGGCGCGCTCGTGCGGCGCGCCAGCCACAGCCTGGCATTTGACGACTTCGCCTGGGCCAGCGCACAACCCGCCATCCTCGATCTGCGTGGGACGATTCGCGCCAAGGAACGACCGGCGCTCTCGGCCACGGCGCTGGTGACGGCGCTGCTGCAGCAATTGATGCCGGCCGAAGCGACCGGCGTCCTCGGCGCGCCCGAGCAAGCCTTGAGTCTGCTCAAAAATCGGCTCAAACACGCCCCCCATCTCGTGGTGATCGACAACCTGGAGACCATCGCCGACCTCGAAGCGTTGATGCCCGTGCTGCACTCGCTGGCCGACCCCACCAAGTTCGTGCTCACCACGCGCCAGCGGCTGATCGGCGAGCGCGACATCTATCTGTACCCGGTGCCGGAATTGAGCGAGACGCACGCCTTTGCCCTTGTGCGCCAGACGGCGCAGCGGCAAAACGCCGCCGACCTGGCTGCCGCCAGCGACGACGACTTGCACCCGCTCTACGCCACGGTGGGTGGCAACCCGCTGGCGCTGCTGCTGGTGGTCGGCCAAACGCAGTTGCACGGACTGGATACGGTGTTACACGATCTGCGCGCCGCGCGCGGGGCGCCCGTGGCCAATCTCTACACCTTTATCTATCGGCGGGCGTGGGACAGCCTGGATGAACTGGGCCGGCGCGTGCTGCTGACCATGTCGCTGGTCAATGTGCGCGGCGACACGCTGGAGTTTATCGCCGCCACCAGCGACCTGCCGCCGGGCGACGTCGTCACGGCCCTCCAACACCTGATCATGCTCAACCTGGTGAATCCAGCCGGCGATCTGCACCACCGCCGCTACCAGATTCACAGCCTCACGCGGGCCTTTCTGCACGAACAGGTGGCCAAATGGGCGTAGAACCCGTACAAATCGAACCGACCGACTGCGACGAGCCGCCTGACTATCCGGTGTTGTTTCGCGCCCTGTTGGTACGCAGTGTGCAGGCTGCGTTAGCAGATGTCGACCCGGCGGCTCCGCGCCTGGACGAAGATCAACGCGAGCGAAGCCTCTATGCCTTGAGCCTGGCGCTCGATCTGGCGGAGGCGTGGCCGGCAGCCCGTGAACTGACGCTGACCATTGCGCCCTTCATGGAGATGCAAGGCTACCGCCGCGAGTGGATGGACTTCCTGGAAAAAGGCATCGCACAGGCTGCGTCGCAAGCGGATAAGCGCACCTACGCACGCTTGCAGCTACACATGGGACGTCTTTATCAACTGTTGGGGGACTATGCACTTGCCGACAAGTGTCTCTTGCGCAGCCGTCAGTTGGCCGAGGAGAGCGGAGATAAAACAGCGCTGGTCGCTACCCTCGACCGTCTCAGCATCGCGGCGGTTGAGCAAAATGATTTTACGAAGGCACGTGCGTTGGCCGAGGAAACACTCACCATGCTCGAACCGGACGATCCGGCCGGCGCCCCCAGTTACCATGTGCTCGGCTTGATTGCGCGACGTCAGGCAAAGCCCGATGAAGCGATTGCGCATTATACGCATGCCCTGGCCTTGCGCAGGCAGGAAGGCGTCGTGCGTTTTGTGGCGCAGGCCGTGCGAGATGTTGGTTTCGCCTATAGGTACGCAAAAGAATACGACACCGCGCTCCTGCACTACCGGCAGGCCGTCCAGTTGTTTAACGAGTCAGGCAGCATCTTTGAAGAAGCCGGCGCCATGATGGGGGTCGGCATCATTTCGTGGCATCTTGGCCGATATGATGATGCACTCACGTGCTATGCGGCCTGTGAACCAGTATTTATAAAAACAAGTAGCGATCTCTACCTGGCGAAACTTCACAACAACCGTGGCCTTGTTTTTCTCGATCTGGGCCGTTACGGAGAGTCGGAACAGGCCTTTGCGCTCAGTATCGGCATGGCGCGTGCGTTGGGCGATCACCTGGAGACGGCCAACGCCCAGGAGAGCCTGGGCGGGCTCTACCTGCGCATGCATCGTTATGACGATGCCATCGCCACTTGGCAGGCGGCGTTGCATGAACTGGCCACACTGCCGGAGACACCGCGCTACATGAGCGAGTTGCTCCATAGCCGCCTGCGCGAAGCAGAACAGCAGCGGGGGACTCCGGCGCCGGCTTCCCCAGTTGCCCGCTAATACAGGTGGGTGGCACGCTTGTAGGGCGATTTGCCAAATCGCCCTACAAGCCGTTGGCCCATTTGTGCCCGGTTGTACTAGCCGCCAGTGCCGCCAGGTTCTCCGGGACCAGCAATCTGGATACCCGCCGCCGGCCGATCCAGGGCAGCGAGCTTGGCTGCCAGCATCGGGAAGGAACCGGCCAACCCGGTGCTCAGCATCAGAATGGCCAGCAGCAGGCCTGACGCCAGACGTCGACGCTGAAGAGAATGTGTGCTTGCACGCATATCAACTTGCCTCCTGGAAAGAAGGCCCGCTGAGTTGTGGGGATCCCCGCCGCAATGCGGCGCACGCGTGTTTCCCCAACGAGCAAGTGATTGAGATGGGAAGGTGCTTTGTCCGGACGAACGTGCTACACCCAGGATGATGCACGATGGGGCGCCGGTCTTTCACCGCCGTCGCACATCCACCACATCACCCCATCGCCAACATGACAGAAGTGCGCGTTCGCCGCTATAATTGGGCAATCGTTTATGCTTGGCTCCCCAAGCTCACCTACGCGTACGCAGATTCAACAAGGAGCAGTGCTCATGGCCATGCGGGCTGACTTTATTTGGATGAACGGCAAGATCATTCCGTGGGACCAGGCGCAAGTGCACGTCTTCACCCACGCGCTGCACTACGGCAGCAGCGTCTTTGAAGGCATCCGGGTCTATGAGACCGCGCGTGGGCCGGCCATTTTCCGCGGGATCGAGCACTTCGAGCGCCTGATGTTTAGCTGCAAGGTCGCCCATATCCCGGCGCCGTACACGGTCACCGAACTCATGCAGGCCACCGTGGACGTCGTACGCGCCAACCAGCAGCGCAACGCCTATATCCGGCCACTGATCTTCCGCGGCTATAACACGTTAGGTGTAGATGGCCGCGGCTGCCCGGTGGAGGCGATCGTGGCGTCGGTGCCGTGGGGCGCGTATCTGGGCAAGGAGGGATTGGAGCAGGGCGTGGACGTGCAGGTGAGTAGTTGGCGGCGCATGGCGCCCGACACTCTCAGTGCGCTGGCCAAGATCGGCGGCCAGTACGTCAACAGCCAGAATATCGTCATGGAGGCCAAGGACAATGGCTTCACCGAAGGCATCGCCCTCGACGTCAATGGCTATGTCAGCGAAGGCAGCGGCGAAAACCTCTTCATGATTCTCAAGGGGCAGATCTATACGCCGCCGTTCAGCAGCAGTATTCTCGGCGGCATCACACGCGACTGCGCCATCACCATCGCCCAGGATTTCGGCTATACAGTCAAGGAGGCCGTTCTGCCGCGCGAGATGCTCTATATGGCCGACGAACTCTTCTTCACGGGCACTGCCGCCGAGATCACGCCGGTGCGTTCCGTCGACCGCATGCCGGTCGGCGCCGGCAAGCGCGGGCCGATCACCGAGAAGATCCAGGCCCGCTTTTTCGGCATCGTCGAGGGTGAATTGCCCGACGAACATGGGTGGCTCACGCCGATCGAATTGTAGGCGCCCCCAATCCCTGTTCGCGTACTTGCAGCGCTGCCGTGGATCGATCCCGTCAGCGCTGCACTGTTTCTGGGTTGCGCACGTTGGGAAATCGTTTGCGTCGCCGCTGCCCATGAACGAAGCGCGTGTGCTACAATGGCGGAAACACGTGCAGGATTAGCCGGAGCAATCGTCAATCATGAATCGAAAACGCCTTTTTGTGGCCTCTTATGGCCACTTCTCAATCGACATCATCAACTCGTCGGTGCCCATGATCCTCACCCTGGTCTCCGGCCGTTTCGCGCTCAGCATCGCGCAGATCGGCTTTGGCGCAATGATGTACCAGATTTCGGCGGCCATGAGCCAGCCGCTCTTTGGTGGGTTGACCGATAAGCTGCATGGGCGTTGGGTCGGCCCGCTTGGCCTGTTGTGGACGGCCGTCTTTTTTGCCGGCGCCGCGTTGATGCCTACTTACCCGCTCTTTATTTCCTGCCTGATTGTCGGTGGGTTAGGGAGTGGCGCCTTCCACGCCGCGGGCATGGTCAACGCCTCCATGTCCGGCGGCTCCAAGCCCACGACGTCGACGTCGTACTTCTTCCTGGGGGGACAGAGCGGCCTGGCGCTTGGCCCGATCATCGTGGGTTTCCTGGTGGTACCGCTTGGCTTGGCCGGCATGCCGTTGATGGCGCTGGCAGCGCTGCCAGGGGTTGTGCTCATGTTCATGTACATGAACGACAAACTACCAACGGTTTCCAGGCAAGTCACAGTGACCGACGCTGCGGCCAGTCGTAACCACGGCGCGGCAACGCTGCTCGTCACCGCCTTCGTGCTCTTTATTCTCCTGCGCTCCGGCACATCGCAGGGTTTTGCAACGCTGCTGCCCAGTTACTTTAGCTCGCTGGGCTACGCGCCGGCGCAGTTCGGTCTCATGCTGGGTATCTTCAGCTTTGCCGGCGCGCTGGGCACGCTGTTGGGCGGCTATCTGGGCGACCGCTACAACCGGCGTACGATTATGATGATGTCATCCATTGCCAGTGCCCCCTTTGCCTATATGATGCTGCACACGTCTGGCGCGCCCTACATCATCGGCGCCATCGGCGCGGGTATGTTTCTGAGCATGCCGCACAGCATCTTGCTGGTCATGGCCCAGGAACTGGCGCCCCACCGGCGCGGGCTGGTGGGTGGACTGGTGCTTGGCTTTATCTTCGCCAGCGGGTCGGTCATGGCCTGGCTTGAAGCAATCGTAGCCGTCCAGATCGGCCTGCAGCAAGTACTGTCGATCGTGGCCTTCTTCCCGGTCGCGGCCGGGCTGGTTGCCTTCTTTTTGCCGACCAAGCGACAGGAACAGCCGGCGCCTGTGGGCGTACCGCTACCTACCGCAGCTTTGGCGGCGGATTGATGACGGAGTGAGGGGGATTCTTGGTGAGCGACCGTCCAGCCCGTCGACGCCCTTTTGGCGTTTCCGTCATGATCGGTGTGCAATTGCTGTCGTTCCTGTTGGCGGTCATCGGCCTGGCGTTTGAGTACGCTGCATTCGCCGGCCACATTCAAGTCGAAGGATTTGCGCCAACCCTCACCGACAACCTTATGCTCGTGCTGGAGCTTGTGCTCAGCCTGCTGAGTGTCTACGGGCTGTGGCGCATGCAGCGGTGGGCTTGGTTCATCACGATGCTCGATCTTGGCCTATCCATGAGTATCGGCCTCTACAGCTACTATTATGGCGACCCCGACTATTGGACGATGTTCTTTAATGTCGTCATGGTCTTCTATCTTAACCAGCGCGAGGTCCAGAACGCCTTTATTCGCAAACGGGTGGAGGTGCGTACCGGATGAACGACGCCGATTTGTTACGCCAATATGAACCAGTGGTCCAATACACCGATGGCGAGCTCTTTTTCCCTTGTGCGGTCGACGAATACCTACGCCGCGCGAGCCTTTGGCAACTGGGCGTCAAAGGGCAGCGCACGAAACTGGTCGACGAAAGTCTGGTCACCGCCGACACGCTGGCCGCGCTGGCGCGTACGGCGCCGGGACACACATCGTATTTGCGCTTCGTGCCTAAGCCGCTGGGTGCGTTCGACTATCAACATTGGCGCAGCCGGCCCAATGCGCCTTTTTTCCATGCTCCCGGCCGCTTCACGCGCGTCGGCTTGGTGTCGCGCATTTTGAGTTCCCTCTTCAACATCTCACTCCTGGTGCGAGGCACCGTGCCCGGCGGCACGGTCGCCGCCGCCGAGATACGCTATCAGGAGATGCGTGCGGCCGACCCGCGTGACGTGTACTATGGGCGCGTCATCCGGCAGGGGGGCTATACGATCCTGCACTATTTATTCTTCTTTGCCATGAACGACTGGCGTTCCAGCTTCTTTGGCATCAACGACCATGAGGCGGACTGGGAGCAGTGCTTTGTCTTCCTAGTGAATGGGGCAGAGGGGCAGCTCGAACCGCGCTGGGTCGCCTTTGCATCCCACGACTACGTGGGCGATGACCTGCGCCGCCGCTGGGATGACCCTGATCTGGTTGCGGTCAATAGCTGCCATCCGGTGATCTGCGCCGGCGCCGGTTCGCATTCATCCTACTTCATGAAGGGTGAGTATCTGGCCGGCGTAGAGCCGAAAGCGCTGCGCCCGCTCAAAAACATTGCCGTCCGTGCTCGCCAATTCTGGGTGGAAAAGCTGAGTCAAGGCGACAGCTCACAGATCCACGAGGAGGTGAGCGCATTCTTCCAGGTGGCGTTTGTCGATTATGCGCGTGGCGACGGCGTGGCAATCGGGCCAGGCCAAAGTCGCGCCTGGACTCCCGTGTTGATGGATGGCCAGAGCTGGATCGAACAATATCGGGGCCTGTGGGGTGTAGACACCGAAGACCCCTTTGGCGGCGAACGTGCGCCGGCTGGCCCAAAATACAACCGTGATGGTTCAGTGCGCATGTCCTGGTATGATCCGCTGGCATGGGCGGGGCTGGACAAGGTGCCGCCGCCACAAGAGACGCCCGTGCTGTTGGCCGAGCAGGTAAGGAAGCTGGCCGCTGAGTATGCCGAACTCGAGCAGGCAATCACGGCCAAGCGCCAACAGGTGCGTGATTTAATGCTTGAGGTAGACGCATTGAAGCAGACCAAATACCTGGCGCACCTCTCGACGCCGCGCACCGCCGACCTGCTGAAGGCCCAAGCAGAGTTGCAGGTGTTGACCACGCGGGCTACGGCGAATGAAGAAACCCAAAAGGCATCGGTGGAGTTCCTCGATCGCATCGAACAGGGCGACTGGGGCGATCCGCACGCTCACCTACAGCACCAGCACAAGCCGGAAGCGCCGATGCCCGCCCAGTCGCGCGTCCTGGATCTATGGGGAGCCGTGAGCGGTGCGGCGCTGCTGCTGGTGCTGGTACTGATGATCATCTTTCCGCCAGCCCGCTGGTATCTATGGATGGTGGTTGCCGTCCTCATCTTTCTTGGCGTCGAGTCGGGGTTGCGCGGCAAGTTAAACACCTACTTGCTCAACGTGATCATTTTTCTGGCGATTGTCACCAGTTTCATCCTGCTCATCACCAACTGGCGCGCGGTGTTGGTAGCAGGCGTCTTCCTGCTGGTCATGATGATGATGCGCGACAACGTGCGCGAGCTGTCGCGCAAGTGAACGGGTGAGCGTGTGAACGGTACCGCAGCACGGCTCGGGTTTTGGTCATCGTTTTTCGGCGCCTTCGCGTTCGTTGTGTTCACGGCGTGCTTTGTTGCCATCGCCATCGTCAATCCCTTGTTTTTATGGAGCGACCTCCCTGCCTACCTTGCGTATACACAACAGCATAACCAAACCTTGAAGTACGTCGCCCAGACGTGCATGCTGCTGTTTTGTCCCCTCTATGTGCTGATTGTGAACAGCATCTATGACTACGCCAAGCCCGAACAAAAGACGTTGGCACGCGCTGCGCTAGCGTTTGCGATTATTTTTGCTACCCTGACGAGTCTGCACTACTTTGTACAGGTCACGGCGGTGCGCTGGAGCGTGGAGCGGGGCCAGCTTGAAGGCATCTTACAGTTCTTGCAGAGCAAACCCGATTCGGTGTCAGCAGCCATCAATATGCTGGGCTGGACACTCTTTTTCGGGCTGTCATCATTGCTGATTGCACCGGTGTTTTCCGGTGACAAGCTCTCAAAGGCAATCCGCATCCTGTTGATTGTTAACGGCATCTTTTGTCTGCTTGCTGGGATTGGCTACGGATTGGATTGGACTGTTCTGGTGTTCTTGACGATCAACCTGGGCATGGGCGGGACAGTCTTGGCGTTCACGGTTTTGCTGTGTTTCTTTTTCAGAAGGGCACAGAACGCATCTGCATAATGTGCCCTCTCGCCTGCCTGTCACGGCGCAGCCACCGGTGCGCCGCGCTGCCAATCCCAAAGCCAATACTGTGCATTGGACGGGAGATAGGGCGCCCACATGCCATCCAGGCTATCCAATTCAGCCATGTACCAGTTTTCACCAAACAGGGCAACGCACAGTTGATCGACCGCGTCTTGGCTCACCAGGGTTTGCGAGGCAATGGGCGGCGTCAACTGGACCGGTTCGTCTTGCGTCGCGCCAGCCATCTTCTGGGTCAGGACCCACTCGCTGACACAAAGCAGCGGCAAGCCCTGGGGATCGGTTGGAAAGACGACAGCCGTCGGCACCGGCGTCTGTGAGGGGCCTGGTTCCTTTGCCGCGGTGACGAGCAGTGTCAAACGATAATCGCTGAGTGGCACCGTCTCGCTGGCCTTGATTGGATAGGGCGTGACACGCGTGAGTTCGATGGAATAGCCCTGAAGCCACACGGAGCTCGGCCCCGCCGGCCCCGCCTCCTTTGGGTAGACATTGCCTTCCACGTCGGTACCGCCGCCGAGGATCAAGGTCTGCGCCGCTTGTGAGGGCATTTCGGCAACCATCTGCACTTTCACGGCACCCGACCATGCGCACATCACATCGGTTGGGCAACGGCTGTCCTCGGTCACCTGTTCGAAGGTCAGGGCAAGCGCATGATCCGGCAGACGCGCCATCTGTCCCAGGCTCAGTGAAAACGGCTGCCCCAAAGCCACGTCGATTTTTCCCACCGGCATAATCGGGCCGAGGGGTGGTTCTGGTGTGGGCACGGCTGTCCATGTGGCCTCCGCTGTGGGGACAGCGGTCGACGTGCTAGCCGGTGTAGGCACATCGGTCGAAATCGCCACCGGCGTCGACGCGTCGGTGGGCGAGACCAGCAGTGTCACTCGATAATCACGAGAGGCGAGTTGATCCCTGGTGGCCGGATAGGGAGCAACGCGGGCGAGCGAAATCGTATAGGCACCGTAGCGATCGGACAAGACGCTGTCCGGAGCGGAAGGAACTACGTCGCCGCTTTGCGTCGTATGCGCCTGCAAAGTCAAGGTGCTCCACACGCCACTATCCTTTTTCTTGACGGTGATGGCCACCACGACGGGCATCGTGGCATAACACTCCATCTGCGACGGGCAGCGGCCATCGTTCAGAATGGTGTCAAAGGTGACGTCGAGACCGGCGTCGGCGAGCGTGGCCGTTTCGCCCCAAGCCAGCGTAAATGGCTGGCCAAGTGCTGCGGGTCGCAGAGTCGGTTTGGGCTGGAACGAGATCTGGCAGCCCGCCAAAAGCGTACATAGCAAGAAACCGATTACCAAACGCCTAGCCATAGTCCCCTCGTCTTTCCATGCACAAGTGCGCGCCATCGTTGAAGACCATTATACCGTGTTGTTTGGGTTCGGCAGTGCGCTGGGACACAGGTCACCTGCGAACTGAACGTATACGATTGGACTTTTTGGATCAAACCCAATAGCATACACAGAATGGCAATACAACTACCAGCAGAGAGGAATCGCATATGCGTTTCAAAAATAAGCTGAGCGCCGAGCAATGGCAGGCCATCTACAACGGTCCCTTTGCCGTCGCCACCTTTATCAGCCTGTCCAGCGGCAACGCGATGGACTTTGTGGCTGAGATGGCCACCGTGGGCAAGCTGATGGCCACAGCGGCCGCACCTGGTGAACCAAGCGGCTACGGCGAACTCGTGGACGCCGTATTGGCGGATATGGACTCCGTCAAAAAAGAGGATGCGAAGGGGGGGATCCACTATGGCGGCAAAGACAAGGATGAGGCAGCGATGCGCGCCGAGGCGCGTCAGGTCGTGGCAGACGCCGCAGCCACCATCGATGCACTTCCTGGGGCAGACGGCTACCGGCGCTGGCTGCTGGATGTTGCCCGTGCCACCGCGCTGACCAAGACGGGCGGTTTCTTCGGCATCGGCGGCAAATCAGAAATCGACGCCAAGGAGCAGGCCGCCATCGACGAACTGGCCGGCATCCTGGCGTATTCAACAAAGGCGTAAGTCTATGCAACGTCCGTTGGCGGTCACCGCACTGGCTGTCCTTGCGATCATCGGTGGTCTACTTGGCATTGTGGCAGGGCTGGGGTTGCTGGGCGTCAGCGCCTTCGCCACCGTGGCCGGCACGGCGTCGGCTGACCCGCCAGACGCTATCAGCACAGCGCTGGGGGCAGCAGCGCTGGCCACCGGCTGCTTGAACCTCCTCTTTGGCCTGGGCGCCTGGCTGGTGCTGCGCTGGGCGTGGATGCTCGGCGTGCTCGTACAGATTCTGAGCGTGGCGCAGGTGGCATCCGGCTGGCTGGTCAACGGGTTCGCGGTGGGCGGTATGATGATCTTGCTTGTCAACGCCGGTCTGCTCTATTACCTCTTGCTGCCCGAAGTAAAGCGCGCGTTTGGCCGGGCATAAAGCGCCCTTCACTCGGAAAAGTGCCCAGGAACAAGGCGTGCGTCGCAATTGACGCAACCGGCCTGCACGTGGCATTGTGCCTGTCAACCATCCCACTCTTTCAGGAGCCTACCATGACCGATGTTCGCTGGGATCTGTCCACGATCTATTCTAAATTGGATTCGCCGGAGTTCGCCGCTGCGTTTGCTGCGCTGCAATCGCACTGCGATGCGATGGAGTTGTTGATCAGCACTGAACTGGCGCTGGCGAATGCGACGACTCCTGCGCCCGCGCTGGGGCGCTTGCTTGGCGCTGCCATCGATCGGCTTAATGCCCTGCTCGAATTAGCCGAAACCATGCGCACCTATATTATCGGATTTGTCGCCACCGACTCGCACGACGCCGCGGCAAGCAGGAAACTGTCTGAGTTCGAGCAAGTCGCCGTCCGGATCAACCAGATCCATACAC
>Ga0105047_10016542_pt1 | contig 11555 bp, 10 predicted proteins | sample MAT04_FD_78384 | JGI IMG/M metagenome (GOLD analysis project Ga0105047, IMG submission 78384) | Freshwater microbial communities from Lake Fryxell liftoff mats and glacier meltwater in Antarctica - MAT-04 (megahit assembly) | ecosystem: Environmental > Aquatic > Freshwater > Ice > Liftoff... | reverse complement strand
GTGGCATCCGTCGGGCTTGTGGCATCCGTCGGGCTTGTGGCATCCGTCGGGCTTGTGGCATCCGTCGGGCTTGTGGCATCCGTCGGGCTTGTGGCATCCGTCGGGCTCGTGACGGACGGCCGTGTCCGCGTGGCGGACGGCCGTGTCCGCGTCTGAGCCCTCCCTGATCCTGCGGTTCGGATACGGATCCGCAACCAAACCCACCCCTTGCATCCGGTGGCGGGTTGGTCTATCTTCGCCGGGAACGAAAGGAGGTGATGTGCAGTGATCGACAGTAAGCAGCGCTGCACCACCTCGGAGGCAGACCGCTAGTCGGACTACCTTCGGGTGGTGAAGCATCCACGAAGCGCCGGCCCACAATGGGCCGGCGTTCGTGCGTCTGGGCCACAATGGATGGCGATCGTGTGACAGGGCCAACGGTGCCCCACGGATCCATGTCCCTCCAGGAGCCATCCACATGGGCGAGACCATCGCCGTCAATCGGAAAGCCCGCCACGAGTACAGCATCGAGGACACCCTCGAGGCCGGCCTCGTCCTGACCGGAACGGAGATCAAGAGCATCCGTGCGGGCAAGGTGAACATCGGCGAGGCGCACGCGCGCGTCGAGCGCGGTGAGGCGTGGCTCGTCGGCGCCCACATCGCACCCTGGGACAGCGCCAGCCGCTTCAATCACAGCGTGCGCCGCGACCGGAGGCTGCTGTTGCATCGCATCCAGATCGACCAGCTGGTGGGCAAGATGAAGGCCAAGGGCCTGACCATCGTGCCGCTGCGGCTGTATATCGATGACCGGGGTCGGGCCAAGATCGAGTTGGGTGTCGCCAAGGGCAAGCAGCTCCACGACAAGCGCCGTGACATCGCCGACCGCGACGCTCGCCGAGACATGCAGCGCGAGATGGCGGACGTGTCCCGCGGCCGATAGCTACATCGTGGCCCGCCGGGCGTGGCTCGGCGTGGCGTGGCGCGGCGTGGCGTGGCGTGGCGTGGCGTGGCATCCCGCCGGGAGGGCGGGTAAGCCAACGAACAAGCCTTGGGGGCCGAATCGGCCGCTTCCCTGGCCATCTCCACCGCTCGGCGGGCCATCCGGCCACTGAAGCGCGTCCCCCGGCCGCTCGATGGCTTGGTCGCCCGCTGCGCGGGACGCGGTGTCCCGGAATGGCCCGCCGAGAACCCTCGCACGGCACGGCCGCGGGAACCTGGTCTCGCCGCGGGACGGCACGGCCACACGGGCACCGCCGACAAGCGTCGGCCGCAGGCAGAGCCTAGCCGCGCTCTATGAGCGGCTTGACCTCCGTCATGATGCGCTCGAGCGTCTCCTGATCGAACGGCGCGGGCATCTCCAGCAGGATGTGGTGGAAGCCCAGCTCCACGTATGGCGCGAGGCGCTCCGCGATCTGGTCGGACGTGCCGTTCCAGAACGTGGCGTCGTCCTCGACGGCACTCAGGGGCGTCTTGTTGCGCTCCATGTTGGCCGCCCAGAACCGCTCGGCCTCGGCCTGCGAGTCGCGGATGATGGGCTTTGCGCCGAGTGTGAACTCGATCTCTGAGATGTCGCGTCCAACCGCGTCGCAGTGCTGTTGCAGCACCGCGACCTTGTGCCGCATGACATCCACAGGCCCCATCGCGTTCCACAGGTCAGCGTACTTGGCCACCGTTCGGAGGGTCTTCTTCTCGCCTGAGCCGCCGATCATGATGGGCAGGTGGTCCTGCACCGGCACCGGCAGGTGGCGCAGCTCCTGGAAGGCGTAGTGGCTGCCCGGCGCGGATGTCACCGTGCCACCATCCAAGAGCGCGCGGTTGGCCGCGACGGCCTCATCGAGCCAGTCCAGCCGCTGGCCGAACCCAGACCCGAAGTCGATGCCGTGCGCAGTGTGCTCGTGCTCGAACCAGGCGCCCCCGAGGCCCAGGATCGCCCTGCCGTCGCTGACGTGGTCCAGGGTCGAGGCCAGCTTTGCCGTGATGCCCGGGTTGCGGAAGGTATTGGCACCGACGAGCAGGCCGAGACGGACGCGTTCGGTCGTCATGGCCCATGCGGTCAGGACGCTCCAGCCCTCGAAGATCGGCTGGTGCGGATCACCGAAGATGGCATGGAGGTGGTCCCAGGTCCATAGGTCGTCGTAGCCGAGCCTCTCGACCTCACGCGCCACTGCCAACTGCTCCTGCATCGTCGCACCCTGGCTCCAGGGCAGGACTCCCAGCTTCAGGTCGGTCATCGGTCCTCCAGGATGGGTCTCGGGCGTCGCGTGGGCTCGCGGCTCGTCCCGGGCAGGCTGAGCTGCCGAGCCGGTCACATCAGTTCGCGGTTCGCGCTGACTATGCCACGGTTGAGGACTGGACCCGGGAGCGGGTGATGGTAGACTTCATCGTTCGTGGGGATGCGTGGTCTCGACAGGGTCGGATCCCCGGAGAACGCGAGTCGAGGTTGTCGCTAGGCCTCGTTAATCAGGCGACAAAACGAAGTAACTGGCAATCGTCAGCCTGCTCTCGCCTTCGCTGCTTAGGCAGTAAAGTGAGCGTGGAAGCGGCCTCATCCTCGTGGGCCGTGGAAGCGTCAATCAGCGAGGATGCGCTCCCGGTCAGCGTCACGTAACCAGGAGTCAAGCCCGAAAGGGGGCGTGACTGGAGCCCGCCGCACGGTGCCGATGTTGGGTTGCGGGTTCGACGACAAATCATCGGACACACTCGTAGTGGTCTCCGGCTGAAGGTTCTGGACGGGGAGTTCGACTCTCCCCCATCTCCACCACTTCGCTTGGTCGCGCCCAGTGCCCGTTGAGCGAGGTCAGGACCGCAGGTGCCAGAGTGCGCGGTAGTAGCGGATGCGCTCCTCGTCTGGCGCGATGCCGTAGGCGTCATACAGTTCCTGCTGGTGTCCCTCCCGTAGTTCCAGTCCAGGCTGAGCGCCGCGATCGCCAGGTCCGCCCAGCGGTCATCGATGGCGAGGTCGCCGAAGTCGACGTGACCCGTCCAGTCGCCCGTGTCGGAGATAAGTGTGTTCGGCGCACACGCGTCCCCATGCACCAGGACCGCCGGATCGAGGTGCGGCCGGGGACCGATCGATGGTGGCTCTTTCCCAGCCCATGCCTGCGCGGTCCAATCGGCGGGGAAGTCACCGATGGGAATGGCATGTAGCGCCCGGAGCCCGACAGCGATGGCCGCGATGGCCTCTGGGCGACGTACACGCCACACATCACCGACTGCAGGACCGCCCGGTATCGCCTCCGTGAGCAGCCGTTGCGCGTCGCCATCGATGCCATGGTCGAGCACGCGTGGCGCTGGATGGCGTGCCGAGATCCACTCCAGGCGCGTCCGTTCACGCTCCAGGTCGATGCCCGTCGAGGGCGGGTTCCACTTGAGGTACCGGTCACCTAGCTGGAACGTGAGGCCGCCGAGATCGTTGCGCCAGACCAGCTCCGGCGCGCGATCTTGGGCGAACTCGAGCGCGATGCGCGGCACCTGCACGTCGCCCAAGGTGTGCTGGCGCCCCAGCTCCGCGAAATCCGAGTGCGCCATCCGGGCATGCTGGCCAGCTCGCGGCTACCAGACATCGCCGGGGCGCGACTCACAGCTGATCGGAGCGGCCAGGTCGATCCCGACTGGCGACCGCGGCGTCAGCAAGACCAGGAGATATCCCTCCTCGTCCGGTGTCCGCTGGTCGCCGTACGGGGTGCGCAGGAATGCGGGTCCCTGCCACGTCTGCCAACCGAGACGCTCGTAGAAGTGATGACGACCGGTACCCAGCACACCCAGCTCGAAGTCGGCCTGGATGACGACCCGATTGCCTCCATGACCTTCGTTCCCAAGCCCTGGCGGCCTGGCGCGGTGGCCACGGCCTCGACGTAGCCGGTCCGCAGTGGCTGGCGAGCGATATGGATGTCGCGCTCCACCACGGACGCATGGGCCACGATCACCCCATCCACGTCCAGCACGACGTGGACGCCGCCGAGCGCGTGCTGCCAGTCGTCGTCGTCGAAGGGGCCGTCCTCATCGTCCGCGAATGCGACCTCCATGAGTTTCCGGATCGCGATGAGCTCGGCGTCGGTGAGTTCGGTGGTCGCCAGACGTCGGGTACGGACATGCTCGCTGACGTCACCTCGCTCCATGGTGCCGGACTCTAGCGGTCGGGCCTCAGGTCCCGGGGTCGGCACTTCGTGCGCCACGAGTGGAGCGGTGACTCGGCGGACTCGACCACGAACAGCGCCGCGGTGCCTGGGTCAGCGTGATAGTCGTCGAGCACCGCGCGGGTCGGGAAGAACAGCAGCACCGGGCCGGCATCCGGCCGCACGGAACCACGCGTCCGGAACGTGGCCGGCTGACATTCCTCGCTGGCGAGTGCCATCCAGACGTTGTCGTGGGTCGCCTGGCGCGTCGCGAACACGGCCACGGCAGGACCCGCTTCCGGATGATCCGCCTGCCATTGGAGCAGGGCCGACCACGCCAGCTCGCACGCCTCGATCGGCTGGACACGTGCGGCGGACACGACGAACCGCTCTCCGGAGGCGAGACTTCGGTTGCGGAGTGGTTGCGCCATCTTCGCCCATCGTATCGCTTCCGCAACCTTTGTGGTCCTGCGACCACGGTTCGCGGCGACCGCGCGTCCACGCAGGGCTCAGGGCTTGGGCAGGATCGCCTTGAGCGCATTGGTCAGGAACGGCGCGTACGTGGACGTGAGGTGGCCGCCGTCGCGTGTGACCAGACGGTCCTCGACGACGAGTGGGCACGGATCGTAGGTGCAGGAGATCTGCCATGTCGGGCGGAACTTGGCATCCGCCGCTGCAGCTGCAGACCGCCCGACGCGGTCGCGCGCCAGCCCGAACTGCGCCCCCTTCCCATCACGACGCCGCTCACACCTCGACACGTGGTCCGGGTTCGCCGTCAGGCAGTCGATCACGGTCGGGGTGTCGGAGCCCCAAAAGAACACATCGCCCAGCAACACGACCTGTCGCGCTCCAGCGCGGAGGGCCGTGAGGTTCCGGATGAGGCCCGCCTTCCAGTACTTGGCACTCTTCGTGGGTCGGCCGGTGACCGGGTTGCGAAAGGAGTAGCTGTCCAGGCTGGAGGCGATCACCAGGTCGGGACGGATCGCCTTGACCTTCGCGAACGCCCGCTTGTGCCACGCCGTGCACTCGGTGTTGAGCTTGCCCTTGTAGTAGGTGATGACATCCGCGATGGGGCAGATCGACTTGGTCATGGTGATCAGGCGCCACCCGTTGGCCTTGGCGATGAGGCGCAGCGCGTTGAACCAATGGACCGCGTGCGAGTCGCCGATGAGCAGCACCGTCTTGCGTCCGGCGGCCTTGCCGTAGGTGAAGGTGCAGCTGATGGGTGCTGTTTGGCCGGGCCGGGAGTGACAGGTCTGGGTCCCGATGAAGGACATGTCCTCGCTCGCCGCGGCGAGCGATGGCTTGAGGTTGGTCGGGAGTGGTCGATCGTCCTGCAGCAGGCCATCCGCGCGGCCGTCGTGGTCGGAATCCTCATGCCAGTCGTCGGTGCCGTCGCGGTCCGTGTCGGCGACGAAGGGGTCCGTGCGGAAGCGCTGCTCACCGCGGGATGAGAGACCGTCCCCATCGTCGTCCTCGATGCTGTCACGGAAACCATCATCGTCCGAGTCGGGCCTGAGTGGGTCGGTGTGTGACCAGTTGGTCTCGAACGCGTTGGTGAGCCGGTCTCGATCGGCATCCTCGGCACCGTCCAGGATGCCGTTGCCGTCCGTATCCAGGTTCATGGGATCGAGGCCGAGACCGGACTCCCTGCTGTCCGGGATGCCGTCGCCGTCCGTGTCCGCCGCGGCGGCTCGGTTCACGGCCGTGTACACGGGCGTGTCCTTGGCCGACAGCAGGGTGCCCGCCGCCAGGACCATGATCGACGCTGCGACCAGCGCCCGGACGAGTACTGACTGCTCGCGATGACGCGTCATGGATACCTCGGAGGGGGTGCTGGGCGGGACCCGCGAGCATGTGCGGCGTCCGGTCCCACGTGAGGGGCTGCGCCTGAGACTAGCACCGGATGCCCGAACTGACCCATCACGGCGCAGGCAGCAACCGCTCGAGCGCCCGTGACAGGAGCGTGGCGTAGGTCGACGTGAGGTGACTCCCGTCCCGGGTGATGAGGTAGTCCTCCGCGATCAGCGGGCAGGGGTCGTAGGGGCAGGCCACCTGTCGGGTCGCCCGGAACTTCGCGCCGGTGGCGGCCGCCGCCTGGCGTCCGATACGGTCGCGCGCCTGGCCAAGCCTGGCACGTGCCCCGTTCTGTCGTCGCTCGCACGCGGCGACGCTGTCCCGGTGCGCCTTGAGGCAGTCGATGGCGTCCTTGCCCCACTCGAACACATCGCCCAGCAGCACGACCTGCCGGGCGCCTGCGCGGAGCGCCTTGAGACTGCGCTGCATGCCCTGTGCCCAGACCGTATCGCTGGTGGTTGGCTTGCCAGACACCGGGCTGCGCATCAGGTAGCTGTCCAGGGACGACGCGATGACCAGGTCCGGATGGATCGCCTTGACCTTCGCGAACGCCTTCTGGCGCCAGATGCCGCAGCTCGTGTGGACCTCGTCGTGGTAGTAGTTGGTGACGTCCGCGATGGGGCAGCTCGACTTGGTCATGGTGATGAGCTTCCAGCCCTTGCGCTCCGCGATGGGACGCAATGCGTTGAACCAGTGGACCGCATGCGAGTCGCCGATGAGCAGCACCGTCTTGCGGCCCTCACTCGATCCGTAGCGGAACACGCACGTGATGGGCCTCGTCTCGCTGGGTCGCGAGTGGCACTTCTGGCGACCGATGAAGGACATGTCCCGGGTGGCGAGCTGGAGGGACGGGGTGAGGTGTTTCGGCACGGCCCGGTCGTCCTGGGCCATACCGTTGGACACGCCATCGCGGTTGGTGTCCTCGTGCCAGTCGTCGGTGCCGTCGCCGTCCGTATCCCGATCGTGGGGGTCGGTCCGGAATCGTTGCTCGCCCCGCGCGGAAAGGCTGTCATGGTCCTCGTCCTCGAGGCTGTCGCGGATGCCGTCTGCGTCCGAATCGGGGTTTCGGGCGTCTGTGTGTGACCACTTGATCTCGAACAGGTTGGTCAGCCGGTCGCCGTCCGCATCCTCCGCGCCGTCCCGTTTCCCGTCGCCATCCGTGTCCGGGTCGGTCGGATCGAGGCCCAGCTGGAGTTCCAGCACGTCCGGGATGCCGTCACCATCCGTATCCACGGAGCCGCCCGCGGGTCGCGCCCCGCGCAACGGGTCCGCGGCGGACGTCGCCGGCCCCAGTAGGAGCAGCATCGCAAGGACGCACGCGAGCAACCCGACCATCCCTCGCGGGGGAGATGCTGATATCCAGCCTCCGGCACGCTGACGAAGGCGACCCGGCAGTCGATGCAGCCGGCCCGCGTGAGCGGCAGAGACTATCACCGGTCGGCCCGGATGTAGGGCACGTAGTCGGGCCACCACATGGCGGCCGCGACGGCAGCGCTCGTGTCCAGGCGCCCGCCATCCCGGTCGGCGGCTGCCGAGAGGCCCGCGGCCACCGCCTCCTGGGCGACTGCCTGGGCGATGCGCCGGGAGATGGCGCGCAGGTCTGCCACCGCCGGGTACAGCGCTCCCGCGGCCAATCGCTCGTCGCTGACAGCGGCGGCAAGCACACGTGCCGCGAGCAGGAACATCCGGTCGGTGACAGCCCTCGATTCGGCCACGATGGCGCCCATGCCCAGCCCCGGGAAGATGAACACATTGTTGGCCTGGCCGATCTCGTGCCAGCGGCCATCATGCTGGACGGGAGCGAAGGGCGAGCCGGTGGCGACCAGCGCTCGTCCGTCGGTCCAGGCGATGACATCCGCCGGATCGGCTTCCGAGACCGAGGTCGGATTGGAGAGTGGCAGGATGATGGGCCGGTCGGTGTCCGACAGGCCCGCCATCAGGGCGCCGATCACCGGTTCGCTGAACGTGCCGGCGACCCCCGTGGCCCCCACCAGGACCGTTGGTCGTCGGTCACGGATGACGCTCAGGAGCTCCCCATCGGTGCCGGGCGGCACGGCCGCCACGCTGAATTCGCGCTTGGTGTCATCCAGTTCGGTGCGGCCCTCATGGACCAACCCCTGGGTGTCCACGAGCGCGATGTGATCTCGGATGGCAGCCCCGTCGATGCCGTCTGCCAGCATCGCGGTGCGGAGCAGCCGGGCCACGCCGATACCCGCCGCGCCGGCGCCGACGATGACGATGCGCGCCTGATCCAGGCTGGTGTTCGTGGCACGTAGTCCCGCCAGCACGCCTGCCAGGACGACTGCGGCCGTGCCCTGGATGTCGTCATTGAATGACGGCACCCGACCTTGATAGCGATCGAGGATACGCAGGGCGTTGTGCTGCTTGAAGTCCTCGAACTGGATGAGGCAGCCCGGCCAGACTTCTTCGACGCCCGCGACGAACGCCTCCACCAGCTCGTCGTATGCCTGGCCGCGCAGGCGCGGGTGGCGATACCCCAGGTACAGCGGGTCTGCCAGCAGCAGCGGGTTGTCCGTACCCACATCGAGTGACACGGGGAGGGTCAGGCTGGGGTGGATGCCGCACGCGGCGGTGTACAGCGCGAGCTTGCCGATAGGGATAGCCATGCCACCAGCTCCCTGGTCGCCCAGGCCCAGGATGCGTTCGTTGTCGGTCACCACGATGAGTCGGACGTCGCTGAACGGGCCTTGTTGCAACACCTTCGGGATGCGGCCAACATCCTGAGGTGTGATCCAGGTACCCCGGGTGCGCCGGATGATGTGGCTGTACTCCTGGCACGCCCGTCCGACGGTGGGCGTGTAGACGATGGGCAGGAACTCCGCGAGGTGCTCCGCGAGCAGCCGATAGAACAGCGTCGCATTGCGGTCCTGGAGCGCGGCCAGGCCGATGTAACGCTCCAGCGGGTCGTGCTTGACCCGCAGGTGCTCGAGCTCCAGCTCGACCTGGTCATCGATGGTCAGGACCCGGTCCGGCAGGAGCCCCAGCAGGTCGAAGGCCTCGCGCTCCCCGACCGGGAAAGCGAGGTCCTTGGTCAGCAGCCGGCTGCCCAGCAGGGCCGGGCCGGACAGGGTGATCCGGGCCGGACGGCCGGCCGAGATGTCATCGAACGGCGGGGGGGCGGGACGCATCCCCAACCTCACTCGCCGCTGGACTTGCCCCGACCCGCGGGTGCCTTGCTGGCGGGCTTGCTGGTCACCGACGAGCCCCGGCCGCTACGCCGACTGATCAGGTCACCACCAAGCACGAACACTGGCACGAGCGCCAGGAGCACCAGCACGCGGGGGGCACGTGCCAGCAGCAGGCCAAGGGACATGCCGGCCGAGAACACACTGCCCATCATCAGGTTCTCGGACGATGCCGCACGCACCTCCCGGACCGCGATGTCGGCCGTGGCGCGGGATGTGTCGATGACTGCGGGCGCATGCGCCTGGACGCTGGTCGCGACGTCGCCCGCGACGTCCGTGAGCACCTCCGCGGCTCGCTTGGCGCCGACTCCCGCGCGCTGGGCCGCGTCGCCAGCGCGCTGGGCTGCGTCGCCAGCCGCCTGGCTGATGCCATCGATGGCGGACCGAGTCGCCTCCGTCGCCTCGTCTGCCGCGTCAGCAGCCGTATCGGCGACCGCCTTGACCGCATCCGTCACGTTCTCCGTGGCATCGTGAGCGGCCTTGCTGGCCGTCTTGTCGGCGCTGGGCTGCTTGCCGTTGTCAGTCATCGTCGCTGCTCCTTCACGGTGCGTGTGTCCCGGCGGCGTGGTCGCTCACCACCCGGCGGTACACGTCGAGATACCCATCCGCCATCCGCCGTGCCGAGAATCGGTCGAACACGGATGACCGGATCGCTGCCCGATCCAGGGTCGCCACGTCAGCGACCCGGAACGCCAGTTGTTGTGCGTCGTCCCCGAAGTATCCGTCCAAGCCCTCTCGGATGATCTCCGGCAGCGCCCCCACGCGGCGCGACAGGACAGGCGTGCCACACGCGAGTGACTCGATGGCCACCAGGCCGAAGGGTTCCGGCCAATTGCCAGGCATCAGCGTCGCGTACGAGGAGGCGTACAGCTGGTCGCGCTCCACGGATGACAGCTCGCCCAGGTGCTCCACATCCGCGGTCGCCAAGGCGGGCCGCACCACCTGCTCGTAATAGTCGACCTCGACAGGTGCCGTGCCCACCTTGGCTGCGATGCGCAGGTGGCGGCCGGTGATCCGGGCAACCTCGATGGCATCCATGATGCCCTTCTCGGGCATCAATCGACCGACGAAGCAGAGGCCCTCGGAACGCACGTCGCCGAACGGCGCGCTGGTCAGGTCCAGTCCGTTGTGCACCACGGCCGCCCAGGTCTCCGGGCGGTGATCGGCTGCCTGGCTGGCGCTGATGGCCACGTGGTGACAGCGTGACGCAGCCAGCACCGTCCGGGCACCAGACACGTCGACCCGACCATGGATGGTGGCAACCACCGGCAATGCCAGGGTGTGACCAAGGACGAGTCCGGCCCAGTCCAGGTGGCTATGGAGCACGTCCAGGTCGCGGGCACGGGCCGTCACCGCCATCAGGGTCGCGGTCAGCCAGGGCACGGCATGGACGCCGGAGGCACCGGTATCCCGGATGGGTGACGCCACCGTGGGCACCAGCGTGCCGGGCACGATCGAATCAGCCGACGCGAAGACCGTGACCTGATGGCCTTGGCGATGCAGCTCCACGGCCAGGGCATCCACGATGCGCTCGGTGCCGCCATATGCGACGGGAGGCACACGCTCGAAGGGGGGCGCCACGAGCCCGATGCGCAGTCGCTCGGGGCTCGTCATGACGACCGGCTTGACCCCGTCAGTCTGCCGCGCGGAGGATGACGACCCGGCGCATCGGCTCGTCGCCGATGGACTGGGTCGAGACGCCCGCGACATCACGCAGCGCCAGGTGGATCCAGCGCCGCTCGAGCGCGGGCATGGGCTCCAGCTGGAGCATCGTGCCACTCTCGATGACCTTGTCCGCGGCGCGGCGCGCGATCTCGCCCAGCTGCCGCTCGCGACGGCCGCGGTAATCCTCGACATCCACGAGCACGCGGGTCCAGGCGCCCATCCGACGGGAGAGCATCAGGTTCACCAGGTGCTGGAGCGCCGACAGGCGCTCGCCCTTGCGACCGATGAGTGCCCCCAGGGCTTCGCGCTCCTCGTCATCGACACCGCTGATGTCGATCTTGGAGGTATCGCCGGTGCCGATGGAGACCGTGGCCCGATAGCCCATGAGGCCCATGAGCTGCTCCACGATGTCTTTCCCGGCGGCGAGTGCCTCGGGGGACGCCTCGGCGGCCTGGATCTCTTCCCGCTCGGTGGTCAGCGAGGCACGCGCGGTGGCCACTTCGGCCGCCTCACGCTGCGTGAGCCCGGAACCCTTGCGCTCGTCGCGCGGGCCACGATCCCGGTTGCCGCCACCATCGCGCGGACGACGGTCGTCACGCGGCGGCCGGTCGGGTCGAGGACCACGGAGCGGCACGGAGGTATTGGACCCGGCCTGCTGGGGCTGCGCCTCGGTCTCGGCTGGCGGCTCAGCGGGACGCGGCTCAGCGGGACGCGGCTCAGCGGGACGCGGCTC
>Ga0105047_10016540_pt1 | contig 11556 bp, 8 predicted proteins | sample MAT04_FD_78384 | JGI IMG/M metagenome (GOLD analysis project Ga0105047, IMG submission 78384) | Freshwater microbial communities from Lake Fryxell liftoff mats and glacier meltwater in Antarctica - MAT-04 (megahit assembly) | ecosystem: Environmental > Aquatic > Freshwater > Ice > Liftoff... | reverse complement strand
TACCAAGAGAACATGGGTTTGGATATATAATAATGGCTGATTTGTCAAAATCAGCAAGATTGTCAATTATTAAAGTACATAAATCACCGGATTGGGATGGATGTGAATATATTTTTCTTCCGTTCGAAAAAGCACATAGCAGAATCTCCTGATATAAATTAATAAATGGGTGAATTGTCTGATATCCCAGCCCAAAATTACTACCAACACTTTCAATAAACTCGAGTTTATTATAAACTGGTGATAGTGCGAAATTAAAACAAGACAAGTTAAATACCAGATGTTTTAATCCATTGGTATCAAAAAATAAACTATCAACAATTGCAATGGTATCATAATAATTAGAATATCTTATTGGATTAATTAATAATGTATCTCCAATTTTCATGCTCATATCAACAGATAACCACTCCTTATTAGTTGTTGAATCATATGACCAAAGCTTTCCGCTTATAGTATCCTCTCTTAAATACAGATTAGATGAAATATTACCTGAAAAGTGATCAGGTATTAACTTAGTATAATTAGTATTGTTGAATATTGTGTTGCCTACCTTAGCATAATTAACTTCTTCAGCACCATCAATTATACAAAAAATCAGTTTCTGATTACGTATACCACTAAGAAAACTTTTGTACCCGCTTGTGGCAACTCTGTTATCATTAATTTGATCAATTGGTCTATCAGTATATTTTTGAGCTAATTCTCTGTTATTTGGAGCTACTTTATAAATAATATCATTTCCTCCCGGCATATTACAACCAATTTGTTGAGAAAAAAGCAACTGAGATATTGGCAATAAAAAAATGAAGAAGTATAATCTTTTCATAGCCTTAGTATTTTAAAATTTTGTACACATAGTTATTATAATTCTCACTTACTTTCAGAAAGTAAATGCCTTTTTGCAAATCAGACATATCAATATTAGTTGAAGTTCCCTTGAAATACTCACTAAACAGTGTTTTACCCGTAAGATTGCTTAATTGAATAAAAACATTTTTTTCATTGGTAAATAGTATGCTTAATGAATTATGACAAGGATTTGGGAATACATTATTACTTATATTCTCAATATTTTTAATACTCACATTGTTTTTTGAATTTGCAATGCCGATATACAATTTCCAAACTTTAACCTCCTTTGCATGTATAGAATCTATGTAGTAATTTGCCCAATCAGTCATATCATATTGGGAATAAACTACACCATCATCCGTATTCAAGCGAAGTGGGCCAACTCCAACATCAAACCAGCCTCCGGGAGGGCCTGGTATTATAAAACTTTGTGATCTGGATGTGTCCAGAAACAAGAGTTTATCCCATTTAATAGTTAAAGGGAAATCCTTACATATGACGTCTATGCAGACTGGCAATACATTAAATTTTGCATTTAGTAGTTGTTTTTTTGTTCTATACTTTGGCTTTAAGAATTTACCATTTTCAAATGCTATGACATTGGAAGCATAAACAAAAAAGTTTGTATCAATTTGGGCATCAGGTATATTTTTCTCACCTATTGAAACATCCAGACTATCGGTGGCATTTGTGCTATACCCTACAACTAGTGTATCCGTTTTTCCTATGGCATTTTTAAAGACAAAATTTGTAGAAAAATCCTGACTATACAAATATACCGGAAAGAGAACAAATAAAAAGAGTAATTTTTTCATGACAAAATGTTTTAGTTTTTCACAAATTTTAATACATTAACCAAATTATTATCAGAATATATTTTAACAAAGTAAATTCCTTCTATTAAACTATTCACATCTATTTCCATGGTTTGATTTTTACTCTTTACTTCCCAAGCAACTTGCTTACCCATAATGTCGTAAAGTGCAATTTGTATTTCACCATAAGCAAATTGCACAAAGTCTATTGTCAACTTATTTATAGCCGGGTTTGGATAGATTCTCACAAATTGATTTGAGGCTTTTGAATCAGGCATAGAAGTCATATGCAATGAATTACAATCGACAAATGCCGGATTCAGATAAACGGTTTCTCCGTTTTGGCTGAAACATACAAAGTTCCATTCATACTGACATCCCACACAAGTAGGTATATCAGTTATTGATCCTAATAATCCAGCTTTCACACTCCCAATGCCCTCAATAATATAGTCAAAGTTATTTAACATATAGGGGCCGGAAATTTGATATCTTTTCCTGTATTGGTTACCTACTTTTATTGAATCTATTTCTGTTATAACATATTTCCTATGCTCATTCATCCTCACAGTATCACCAATCTGTTTTGAAAAATCATAAAGTAGATATTCAAAATCATCACCTTGAGCATTATGATTTAGAGTATAAGGTGGGCCACAATAATATATCTTCCTATCTTGTTCCCGTATTCCTCCTATACCTCTATACACTGGATTATCTTTAGTGCCTATATTCTGGCAAAATTTATGATAGGTTTTTTCATTAATAATTGTATCCCCCCCCTTTAATGAATATTGCAATAGGGTTGTATCCATTGGCGAAAAGTACCAACTGGAAGCATAAAATACATTCCACTTGGCATTCTCGGTAGGGAAAGGTACGTATTTTTGGGCGTTAGTACCAATGCATGCTACCAACGACATAAACATTATTATGTTTTTCATTTCGTATATTTTTACAGATTACTTAACCTCAAATTGAGCTCCTAATTGAACTTCAAAATTATCATTAATTATTATTTCTCCATCAACATTAATAGTTAAATTAGCACCCAATTGAATAGTTACCGGACCGGTTGGCTGAGTCGTAGTAACATTAGCTCCGGCTATGACATTGTAGGCATTAATTATTTCGGTTCCGGTATGTGTTTCATTTTGCATATAGTAATCGGACGAATACATATATGGAATATAATTATGCTTGGTGATAGTTACATAATACGATGTTGGAACATTGCTAAAAGTATAACTTGAAACATTATCATGCACTTCGAAGAAACTACTTCCATTATCACTTGCACTCATTACGCAAATCTTACAGTTTAATACACTTCCGGGATTCACTGTAACTGAAGTACCGTTTCTTGTTACTGCTGCAATACTGAATTTTGTTGGTGTAGCAGTCCACATTTGTGTTTCGGGGCAACCAATTAAATTGTGGGAATAAAACAGTTGACGGTTGCTAGAGCTTTGTTTTGAATTATAATCAGCTACACCAATATGAGAAGAAAAATCATTTGTATAAATCAAATCGCCAAACTTTTCATTGATATAATTTGACCCCGGCGTTAGCCCATATTTTGTATTTCCAAGAAAAGCAACTCCACCTGTCTGAGGAAATACAGTAAATGCTTCTCCGCAATTTCTGGCTCCGCCATTGTTATTATTGCTTGTAATGTCAAAAGGAGTTACATCACAACTATTAGAATACAATATTGATGGATAATTACTATTATTTAAGTTGTCGAGTCCATTTCCAGTTTCATGCATGGAATTTGGCATACAATATTCATGAGCATCTTCTGCACCTATTCCCCATGAAATACCGCTATTAATACCATTAGTCATAGTTGAAATGCCACTTACTCCATTTGGAGAACACTGGTTATTCCAACCAAAACCACTACCACCATGACAAAACCAACCATATAAACCATAATGATTATTCATTTCTAATATAACATCTGCTCCTTTGGTTGTGCCTAGAGTTGTGCCAGAATATCCATTTATATCATATGTTGAATAATAATAAGGTTTTTCTCCCCAAATTTTGGGTATGTAAGATGGAAAATGATTACTAACACCTTCAGCCTCCAAGCCATGTTGTAATTGATCTGCTTCAATGGAAAATGACTTTAATAAATAGCTATAATCTCCTTTTCCAGGATTTTGCTCATATAATATTACTTTATTTGCCCAGTTTTGAATATCTGTTGTATTTGAACAAATAAGTCTACCAACAAAAATATCAGGTAGCGACTTTGGATAATAACCTACTGCCCAATTATTGCTTAAATCACAAAAATATGCATCTGTAGGAAAGTAATATACACTATGTGGGTCAACGGGGTCATATTTAATTCTTATCGGTGCATTTGTATTGTAATCTCCTGCTAATAATGCCCATGTTGTTGGTCCCCCATTTGTGTGAGCCTCTTTTAGATATTGTCGTACTTTTCCGGGGTTATCATTAAAGTTGGGATTACTAATAAGGTCGCCTGTGTAATTTGCATAAATATCATTGGTGGTAACGATGCCAATATTAATTCCTTTTCGCTTTTTCCAATTAACGAAATCGGCAAATCCACTTACCAATGAGGCATCTGTAATAATAACATATTCGTAATATGGAAGAGTCGAGCCGATTGAAGCCCCAACTTTCGAAATTACTTTTGATGAGGAGCCTAAAGATCTTATTAGGATAGAGTTTGAATCAGAACTGACCATTTCCGGATTCTCTACTATCGATTTAAGTATACTCATAACATCTCTCATTCTCTTTTTCGGGTGGACTTTTTTCCCGTTAGCATTATCATCCGCTACATTTTCTATTTTCAAATCAAACTGACTACTGTAAACAATTTCTTTTGAAATAATATTATATTGCATAGGAAATACTTCAACGGTAACCAACTCAAGATCACCATCCAAATATTCTGTTTCAGTAATACGTGCTTGCACTTTTGGATATGCAACGTTACTGCCATAGGCCAATTTGTTTGGCAGTATAAAAGCAGTGCCTGATACGTTCCATGAGGTTAGAAGCGGTTTTTGAGCAGGAATTAGATCATTCGTAAGATGTATTATCTCTTGTTTGTTACTTTTAAAACCAACACTAACTGCCTTCTGATTTACTGGAACATAAAAAGTATAATAAAACACTGGCAAGTCCGGCTCGCCATTTATTTGCTGATGTCTAGCACCCTTTAATTGAACATAATCATACAATATTCCATCTTTTGAGATTGAACTTTGTACCATGTCGCCAGTTTTGAATTCAACATTTTTCAATATTTGCCCAAAGCCTAAATTGGACAACAATGCTAAAAACAAAGCAAGTAGTATTCTAAATGCTTTTCTTGCTTTCATATATTTATCCTCCTATTGCGTTAAAATCATCCTTTTGGTATCAACCTCTTTGCTATCGGCAATCATAGAATACAAATACATACCCGGACTTAACTCATTACCGTTAATAACGATATTTCCATTTGTACGGTCATTAATTGGAATAACTTTAATCTGAACACCTTGCATATTGTATATATATAGGGTGGCAGTTTTAACATTTACCGGCAAATAATAGGCAATTGTTGTATTTTGATTAAAGGGATTGGGTGTATTTTGGTATAAAGCCGGCAATGCAAGCGGACTTTCAAGAATATCTGTATTACTCTGCACACTTTTTAATGTAGTTTTTTCACAGCATTGGTTAATGCGGTTTTCCAAATCGGCTAACTTATACTGTAAACTAATATAATTAAGACTGTCCTTTACATGATTGTTGCCTAATTCTTTTATAGACTCTACAAGTACTGGGATAAGACCAATATAATCAATGCTTAAGATACCATCCTTGTCGGCATATACCAATTCAGGGTAAACTTTTTGCAAATCCTGGGCAAGGAAACCCATATGATTTCTGTTATAAAAAGCTGTATCCTTAGCCTGTCCTATTGTTTGAGACTTCACTGTATCCCCTTGTTTAGCATATTCCGTGTTTAAGGATGAAGAAAGCAATGCTGCGCCATTAGGTTTTAACTTATAAGTTACGCCTTGCAGATTCATTAACGAGGCTACGGATAAACCAGAAAGATTTTTTATGTTTTCCTTAAGCCTTTCATCGGAAGTTAAGATAACGCCCGCCGCACGTACACTAGTAGAAGCGTTTATATTACCAACTACATCTAAATTATACATAGGAGTAATGCTGTTGCCAATACCAAAATACCCGTTTGGGGATATTGTAACAGCATTATAAAGACTCCCACTAGTTTGAACACGTAATACCATTCCTATACTTCTTGTTGAAATATCACGTGCAGATACAAAAGAATAAGGTGTAAATGAATTATAAGAGCCAATTCTGAAGTCAGATCCTATGGATATCGTTGAAGAATTATAGTTAATAGCATCTCCAACTTGAAATTGTGAACTAATTGCAGACGTGCCTGTTGATACACCAACCTTACCTGAGTTATCCACTTTTAATTGTGCGTTGGCAGTAGTTGTAAAGCAAGTAATTGCAATAATCAAATACGTTTTTATTGTTTTCATGATTTTTGGTTTTAGATTTTTAAATTCGTTAAACATTCACTTTTATTGAGATTTATGATTTTCTTAATTACAGCTATTCACTGAATTTTCATCAATTGTAAAATTAGCAGAACTACCAAGTTGGACTTCAAAAGGGCCGCCTATATTTATTTCTTTACGCGCCTGAATATTTATATTGGCATTGTTTTGTATAGTTGCATTATTCATATTAATAGCATAACCTGCTGAATATGTAACCGAACCGCTTAAATCACCAGATATTGATTTTGTACCTGCAATCATAACGCACTTATATGCATTTATCCTACCGGCACCCACTAACCCGGGATATAAACTTGCGTCTGTTATTGGATCTGCGGTTGATTTAATAATTGACTGAGCCAGTGCTGGAGTCAAACAAGGGTTTATGCTTTTCATTAATGCGCAAACACCAGCAACAATTGGAGTAGAAAAGGATGTCCCTCCATAACTTCCATAATATGGCCAATTATTTACTATACAATTATTTGACGCATCTTTTGATTGTGTACAAGCTGCACCCATAATGTCATAACCAGGAGCGCATATATCTACCTCAGGATAATGCGAATGTGTATGATCAACCCCATTTGAAAAATACTGATGATTGTCATTTATATTCGTACTTGACACTAAAATGACTCTTTCATCATATTCAGGGCTTAATGGTTTAAAGGCATGATCACTACCATTATAATTGCAACGAGTTCCGGTAGTTCCGTTGCCGGCAGGCATCACTATTATTGTGCCATTGTCTAGTATTTCCTTAACCGCAAGTTTTTCATCTTCATCTATTGCACTCGTGCAGGTCCAGCCACCAGCTGAAGAGGTAATTACATTTGCATTCATTGCCAAAGAAGCATGATGCGCACGTTCAATATAGTTTTGATCCCATGCCTGGTAACAAATTAGCATACATTTAAATCCGATTGAAGCAAGTTGCCCTCCACCATCTGTTTCGGCTGCAATAAAGCTTACTGCTGTTGTACCATGGTTATTTTTAAGACAATCTGAGTTATAAGTAGTGTTGTCATACGGATCATATTTTGGAAATATTTTGATTGTTAAATCAGGATGATTTATATCAAACCAAGTATCAAGTGAAGCGATTTTAATATTGGCATCCCCCTTTGTAATATCCCAGGCATTAGCTGCTTGTATCCTCTTTAAATGCCAAAGCCAACCATTGGGGTCTTGTTGGGTTGGCAAGTACCACATATAATCAGAAGGTTCATACAAAGCTATTTGATTTTCTACTGGTCTTTTTATTATCCTTTTTATTCCTTTGTTATTTTGCAGTTCGGAGATTAATTCATCTCGATTACCCTTGAACTTTATTTTATACAACTTTTTTAAACGATCAATTCTTGAATAAGGAAAGACCTGCTCCAACTGTTGAGTTTCATACTTTATAAAAACATCATTTAGTTGAGGATCATTTGTTTTAAAGGACCCTTTTGCTAACTGAAAACCTTGCTCGTTTTCAACTGAAATCCATATCTCATCAGATTTATATGCACAATCACTACACTGGCTATAAAGTTTTGAATCTAATAGGATCCCAACAAATAGTAAGTAAAATGCTAGCTTTCTCATATCTTTAGGGTTTAGTTTTTAACTATTTTTTTTATATAAATCGCATTCTTTGTCTTAAGCTTTATTATATAGAAACCTGGCATAATACTGGAAGTATTAAGCCAGCATTTTTCATTCCCCTGATTTGTAAATGCTATTTTTTGCCCGTTTGCATTATAAATCTCTGTAATGATTATTGGCTCAGGAACACTTATACAAAGTAGATTATTAAATGGATTAGGATAAAGATGACAATCATCTGCAAACAATAAGTTATCAGGTAACCCGTCAATAATACCGCATTCTTGATCCCAAAGCGGATTTTTGTAGTAAAAACCAGTTTCGCTATAGCACCGAATTATGGAAAATTTTTCCTCGGGAAAAGTATTAGGAGAAACACCAAAAAAATATGTTATACTTCCAACTTTATCTAAAATATAATCATTGTCGACTCCTTTTGGTTTGGTGAATCCCCATTGATTATTTTTTAAATTTTCAATTTTCTGCCTCTTAACCCATTCACCCGAAATTAGAATACTATCAATTGCAACCACCTTGTATTTGAAATTTTCGATGCTGTCGTAGTCGGAAAAGAAAACTTTTGTGGGTTTAAACTTTCCTTTATGTACTATAATCGTGTCGCCGGCTTTTGCCGCAAGGTTGTAAAGCAGATTGAATGTTTTGGAGTTTGTATTATAATAAAAAATACTGTCCTTGTTTTGCATCAAATATTCCTTGCTTATCAAATCAGCACCATTTAACTTTACGTCTATAATTCGAACATGGTTTCCATCAATTGCAGAGTCTTTTATTGATTCAAAAACCACAAAATTATTGGATTCAGAACTTGGTTGGTTAAAGTACCATTTAGCTCCAATCGGTGCCCATTCACTCTGTGCAAACAAAAACAAACTGTTGAGTAGAAATAGAAACAGTATTAATCTCTTCATGGCCCATGGTTTAATTAGTTAAAATCATCCGTTTGGTATCAACTTCTTTTCCATCGGCAATAAGTGTATAAATGTACATTCCGGCTTTAAATTCCGATCCATGTAGTGTGATACTTGCATTTCCATGTTGTTGTATAGGTATGCTCTTAATTTGCAGACCCTGCATATCATAAATAAACAAGGTTGCACTTATAATAGATTCAGGAAGATAATACTTAATTTCAGTGTTAACTGTAAATGGGTTTGGTGCATTCTGGTACAAAAATGCATTAGTTACGTTATCAGTTGTTGGAGTATCAGTTGTTACTTTAGTGCTTTTTGTATTTCCTTTTGGATCTAAAATCGGATTATTTTCAATTGCAGATAATCGTTCTGCTAATTCTTTAATTTTTACACTTTGGGCAGTAATTGTATTATGTTGGTCTTTTAAAGCTTCCACTAAAACAGGTATTAAACCTATATAATTTACGTAATAGTAACCCAAAGTGTCTTGACTAACCAATTCAGGATATGCTTCTTTAAGTTCCTGAGCAAGAAATCCAAATTCGGAAGTTTCTTTTGATGCTCTATTTTTAGTTTTTTCGTATTTCTTTATAATATTTCCTTTTTCATCTTTTATATCCGGCAAAGTAACTTCATCAGGAACAGCATGTTTTTTATACGATTTGCCATTCAGTTGATATAGTTTATCCAATCTATCAGTAAGCGGTTTTATATCAGTTTTTAATCGCTCATCTGAAGTCAATTCAATACCGCCAGCATATACTTTACCATTTACATCAAGACATATGCCCGAATGTGTCGGAGCTTGTCCAACACCAATAGCTCCGGAAGGAGTAAAAAACATATAATAATTACAATCACCATTGCTTGCACTAGGCCATGGTTTCCAAATATTTAAATTATCTCCCCAAATTTCAAATCCCCATTTTCCATTATCAGTTCCTTGCCAATTGTAAGTACCCATAAAGATATTGGCATAACCATTATAACCTGTGTGAATACTACCATCAGTTCTTACTTTTAACTGGGCGTTTGCATTAATTGCTAAACAAGTAATTGCTATAATCAAATACGTTTTTATTGTTTTCATGATTTTTGGTTTTATATATTGTTTTTTTTGAATTTACATTTATTTTGCCTCAAATAGAGCCCCATTTTCCACTTCGAAACCCCAGTCCAGAACTATGATGCCATCCGCATCGAAAGTTACATTTGCACCGTTTTTAATTGTAACTGGACCTCCAGGTAGAGTGACTGTTATAAGGGTGCCGGCAGAAATATTATTACCATGCCTATATTGGATTCCAGTGAGTATTTCCTTTTGTATAATTAAATTATTATTGAACAGATTAATATTCCCGATTCCGTTTTTAACAATAGTTGACATACAAGTACCAGGATCAGTAAAAAAAGTTGTATTTACCCCAAGGTGATATCCATTATGAAGATTAATTGCTGATAATTGATCGGTCAAATTTATAGTAATACCGTTATCTATACAGATGTAACCGCCGCTTTCTATATCAATATGATGATTACCAGTAATTGTTAGGCCTCCTATAATCCGTAAAGTTCCTCCGGTTTTTACATCAATATCATAGGCAGTAATACTTGTAGAACTCAAAGAGAGAAAACCCCATTTTCAACAGTTATACCTAGAAAAGGATTTCCATCAGTCATAATAATATTGCAACCAGTAATAATTAAAGAACCTCCACTTTGTACTAATATTTTCGAACCTGGTTTTAAAGCTAAATCTTTTGTTATCGTAAGTGTTTTTCCTACAGGGACTGTTATAGAAGCACCAAAAGCATAACTCTTATCCCATGTAACAGATTTTGATAGGGTCATCGAAAATTCATTGTATATTAAATTAACAAGTGGTGATATACAAACACCCCTACCATGAGTAGCCGCAATAATTTGACCATTATAATAATCAATAGCCAATTCCTGTACAATACAATTAGGCAGGCCACTATTATATAATTGCCATATCCCGGATGTTTTATCATAATAATAGACACCTCCATCAGTAGCAGCATATAGAATATAATCCGAACCATTCTGATAAATTAATTTATTGATAGTTAGATTTGGTAACCCTATTGAAAAATCGGACCAAGTAGTTCCTCCATCTGAAGAATAATCAACTTTACCGCCATTTAATGAAAGCCAAACTCTGTTCGGATTATTTGGATCAATTTCAATACTTGTAATATACCGCCATTGAAGATCACCACAATTGTTTGTAATGTCCGTCCATGTGGGAATTGCACTCTCAACATTTGTACCTTTAAATAATACCCATTTTACAGGTGGATCCCAGGTAGGTCCTCCAGTTGTGGCGTAGACAAAATTCGGATCCGATGGAGCTACAACAAATGTATTGAGTTTATAGCTCGTAGGCAGCGTGCAAGATGTAGTTAGATCAGAAATTTGTTTCCATGTCCTGCTGCTTTCAATATACTTATAAACATCATGATTGGCGGTATATAGTACATTATTGTTGTGTACTAATATATGTCTATTATTAATGGGTGCTATTGCTGATGGTGCGGGCATTTGAGTCCAATTATTCAATCCGCCATCAATTGATTCCTGCAAATATACAGAGGTACTCCATGAATTATTATAAATATGTTTAGGATCATTCCTGTCAATTGCAACCTTCCCTCCATCTCCTCCATTTCCAACTCTATACCAATTTCCATCAGTAAAAGTAAAAACATTATCATCCTGCATTCCACTACATACTAAATCGTGCTTTAAATTTGAAATACC